>JABAHQ010007810.1_pt3 | contig 14552 bp, 10 predicted proteins | sample 7062091 | NCBI WGS metagenome assembly JABAHQ01 (sample SAMN14534359, study PRJNA622989) | marine sediment metagenome | biome: marine biome [ENVO:00000428]; feature: marine pelagic biome [ENVO:01000023]; material: deep marine sediment [ENVO:00002113] | place: India: Gulf of Kutch | collected...
CTGACCGTCGATCTGGCTGCGCAGACCATTACCCGTCCGGACGGCAAGCAATACGGCTTCGAGGTCGATGCCTTCCGCAAGCACTGCCTGCTCAATGGTCTGGACGATATCGGCCTGACCCTGCAGGACGCCGAGGCGATCAAGGCCTTCGAAGCTCGCCACCAGCAGAGCCAGCCTTGGTTGTTCGGCGCGATCAAGTAGTCTGTACGACAAGCAGGGTGGGGTTCGGTCTCATCCTGCGAAAAGATCCTCGCAATGGCGCCCCGACCGCTCGGCGCCATCTGGCAACGCAAAAAAGCCGAGGCTGGTGCCGAACGAAAAACCAGGTGGGCTCAGCCCATCGGTACGCCCTGCCTCGATGCGACCTCTTATAAGGAATAGGNNGAAATCATGGCCGAGGCGGTCAAGGTGCTGCAGCTGGCCAGTGACAAGTTCGATCTGGGCTTCGAGCTGAGCTATGACGAGCTGGGTGGTGCGGCCGTAGACAAGTACGGTGTGCCGCTGGCCGACGAGACGCTGGAGCGCGCCCGCGCCGCTGACGCCATTCTGCTGGGCGCGGTCGGCGGGCCCAAGTGGGACACCATCGATCCGGCCATCCGTCCGGAGCGTGGTCTGCTGAAGATCCGTTCCCAGTTGGGCCTGTTCGGCAACCTGCGTCCGGCGCTGCTCTATCCGCAGTTGGCCGATGCCTCGTCGCTCAAGCCCGAAATCGTCGCCGGTCTGGATATCCTGATCGTGCGCGAGCTGACCGGTGGCATCTACTTCGGCCAGCCGCGCGAGAGCAAGGTGCTGGAGAACGGCGAGCGCATGGCGTACGACACGCTGCCGTACAGCGAGAGCGAGATCCGCCGCATCGCCAAGGTCGGTTTCGAGATGGCCATGGTGCGCAACAAGAAGCTCTGCTCGGTGGACAAGGCGAACGTGCTGGCTTCCAGTCAGCTGTGGCGCGCGGTCGTCGAGGAAGTCGCCAAGGACTACCCGGAAGTCGAACTCAGCCATATGTATGTCGATAACGCGGCCATGCAGCTGGTGCGCGCGCCGAAGCAGTTCGACGTGATCGTCACCGACAACATGTTCGGCGACATCCTGTCGGACGAGGCCGCGATGCTCACCGGCTCGATCGGCATGCTGCCGTCCGCCTCGCTGGACGCCGGCAACAAGGGCATGTACGAGCCGTGCCACGGCTCGGCACCGGACATCGCGGGCAAAGGTATCGCCAACCCGCTGGCAACCATCCTTTCCGTTTCGATGATGCTGCGTTACAGCTTCAACCAGGTCGCAGCGGCCGATGCCATCGAACAGGCGGTAAGCGATGTGCTCGATCAGGGCCTGCGTACTGGCGACATCTGGTCCGAAGGTTGTAACAAAGTCGGTACTCAGGCGATGGGTGATGCAGTAGTCGCGGCCCTCGCGAAGTTGTAATCTTTCGGCCCGCCTTAATCTGCGCGGGCCACTTTTTCTATAGGTGTAGTTGCGATGAAACGTGTAGGTCTGATCGGTTGGCGCGGTATGGTCGGTTCCGTGCTCATGCAGCGGATGCTGGAAGAGCGGGACTTCGACCTGATCGAGCCTGTGTTCTTCACCACCTCCAACATCGGCGGCCAGGGCCCCGATATTGGCAAGGAAACCGCTGCGCTGAAGGACGCCTACAGCATCGATGAGCTGAAAGGTCTCGATGTGATCCTGACCTGCCAGGGCGGCGACTACACCAACGAAGTCTACCCCAAGCTGCGCGAAGCCGGCTGGCAGGGCTACTGGATCGACGCCGCCTCGGCCCTGCGCATGCAGGACGACGCGGTGATCGTGCTCGACCCGGTGAACCGCCGCGTGATCGACCAGCAGCTGGATGCCGGGACCAAGAACTATATCGGCGGCAACTGCACCGTCAGCCTGACGCTGATGGGGCTGGGTGGCCTGTTCGAGGCCGGCCTGGTGGAGTGGATGAGCGCCATGACTTATCAGGCGGCGTCCGGTGCCGGCGCCCAGAACATGCGCGAGCTGATCAAGCAGATGGGTGCCATCAATGCGGCAGTGGCCGACGACCTGCTCAATCCCGCCAGCGCCATTCTCGACATCGACCGCAAGGTGGCCGAAACCCAGCGTAGCGAGGCCTTCCCGGTCGACAATTTCGGCGTGCCGCTGGCCGGCAGCCTGATCCCCTACATCGACAAGGAGCTGCCGAACGGCCAGAGCCGCGAGGAGTGGAAGGCGCAGGCCGAAACCAACAAGATCCTTGGTCGCTTCAAGAACCCGATCCCGGTCGATGGCATCTGCGTACGTGTCGGGGCCATGCGCTGCCACAGTCAGGCGTTGACCATCAAGCTGAACAAGGATGTGCCGATCTCCGACATCGAGGGGCTGATCAGCCAGCACAACCCCTGGGTCAAGCTGGTGCCCAATCATCGCGACGCCAGCATGCAGGAGCTGAGCCCGGCGGCAGTGACCGGCACGCTGAGCGTTCCGGTCGGGCGCCTGCGCAAGCTGAACATGGGCTCGCATTATCTGGGCGCGTTCACCGTCGGCGATCAGCTTCTGTGGGGTGCCGCCGAGCCTTTGCGCCGCATGTTGCGTATCCTGCTGGAACGTTGATGAGCATTGCTTGAAGTGCCGAAACGCCGCGATTCGTCGCGGCGTTTTCGTCTGCGCAGCGCGCCGCTCGGCGGCGCTGCTTGCAGCGATCAGCCATTTCGCTACAGTGCCCGTCCTGATGCATGGAGAAGATGATGCCCTCGCTTGTCGGAGTTGCGGTTGTAGGAGCGGTCAGCCTGGTAGGTGAGGCCCTGGTCGAAGTGCTCGAAGAGCGTGGATTTCCACTTTCCGAGCTGCACTTGCTGGATAGCGGCGAGGGTATCGGCCACGGCGTGCCGTTCAAGGGACGTAACCTGCGCACCGGCGATGCGGATCGGTTCGATTTCACTCGCGTGCAATTGGTGTTTCTCGTCGGAGCGAGCGATATGGCCGCTCGATGCCGAGTCAGCGCGAAGGCCGCTGGATGCAGAGTCATCGATCTGTCCGCTACGGTCGCGGTCGAGCAGCAGCCTTGTCTGGTGCCGGAGGTCAATGGTGGCCGAGTCGAGGCGATCTCCGATTGCCGCTGCTTCAGCAGCCCGCTGCCGGAGTCGGTCGCGCTCGCGATTGCGTTGGCACCTATCCAGCAGCAGTTGGATCTGCAGCGAGTTACGGTTACGGCTTGCCTGCCGGTCTCCAGTCGCGGTAGTGCGGGTGTCAAAGAGCTTGCGCGCCAGACCAGCGAGCTGTTGAACGCGAGGCCGCTCGAACCGCGGGTATTTGGTCGGCAAATGGCTTTCAATATGCTCGCCCAGGTCGAGGAGCTTGACGGCGCCGGGCATGCCGATCAGGAGCGACGTGTGGCAGCAGAGCTTCGGCAGCTGCTGGGTCTTCCGAAATTGCAGGTTGCCGCAACCTTCATCCAGGTGCCGGTTTTCTTTGGCGAGAGTCTGGTGGTTTCTCTGCTGGGTGGCGCCGAAGCCGACATGCAATCGTTGACGGCAGCACTGGACGCGGCGCCCGGCATCGAACTGGTCGAGGCTGGTGACTATCCGACCGCGGTCGAGGATGCCGTGGGGCAGGACGTCATTCATGTCGGCCGGGTCCGCCAAGGCACCAGCGACCCGCGTGAAGTCAATTTGTGGATTGTGTCTGATAACGTGCGAAAAGGCGCGGCACTGAATGCTGTGCAGTCCGGTGAGTTGTTGATAAAAGACTATCTGTAAAAGATACTTACTGGAAATTCAAAGAATATTTCTAGCCGATGCGCTGAACGGCTTATCGCTGAAGGGGAGCCACCGTAAGGTGGCGCGGGCAGTGAAATAAGACCCTCTCGTAGTTCGAGAAAAAGATAAACAAGGGATTAAATAATGGTTCGGGTTCGCAATCTGGTGCTGGCAATCGCGGCTGCTACCGCGCTGACTACAGAAATGGCCCATGCGCTTGGGTTGGGAGAGGTCACGCTTCAGTCGTCTTTGAATCAACCGCTGATCGCCGAAATCGAGCTGCTCGATGCCAAAAACCTGGCACCGGGAGAGGTGATTCCGGTTCTCGCCTCGCTTGAGGAATTCAATCGTGCCGGTATTGATCGCCAGTACTTTCTGACCGACCTGAAGTTCACGCCCGTACTGCGTCCAAACGGAAAAAGTGTCATCCAAGTTTCGTCGAGCAAGCCGGTACGCGAGCCATATCTCAATTTTCTCGTAGAGGTCCTCTGGCCTAACGGTCGCCTGCTGCGCGAGTACACGCTGCTGCTGGACCCTCCGCTTTATTCGCCTGAAACTGCTGCCGCTGCTGCGCCGCAGTTGCCTATTTCTGCCCCTGCTCGCGCCGTCGAGCCCGTTCGCACCGCGCCACCTCGTCCGGCAGCTGCACCTGCGGCGCCCGCTACTGGCGTTTCCGTGGCGGCGCCAGCGCAGTCCGGTAGCGAATACAAGGTATCGGCTCGCGATACGCTGTGGGATATCGCGGAGCGTAATCGTCGTAACGGCACGGTCCATCAGACCATGTTGGCGATCCAGGATCTGAATCCGGATGCCTTCATTGGCGGCAATATCAATCGAATGAAGAGCGGGCAAGTGCTTCGTCTGCCTGATGCAGAGCAGATATCCCGCCGTTCGCAAGCTGAAGCGATCACCCAGGTCGCCGAGCAGAACGCTGCCTGGCGTCAGAGCCGAGGAGGCGCTGTAGCAGGTGCTCGTCAACTGGATGCGACCCGTCGCACCGAGGCCGGTGCTGCGCCCTCCCGTAGCGACTCCGGAGACAACCTCCGTCTTGTGGCTGCTGATGCCGGGAAGTCGACGGCAGGATCCGAAACCGGCTCTGCCGATGGTGGTAAGGCGCTTCGTGACAAGCTTGCGGTAACTCAGGAAAGCCTCGATTCCAGCCGGCGTGAGAATGACGAGCTGAAAGATCGGTTGAATGATCTGCAAGGGCAGCTGGAAAAACTGCAGCGGCTCATGCAGCTCAAAGATGATCAGCTGGCCAAGCTGCAGGCGCAGCTCGGTGCGGAAGGGCAGGTTCCGGCCGCGTCCGGTGCCGAGAATGCCGGTCAGGCTGAGCCGTCTGCTGGCGCGCCGTCTGAAGGCGGTGCCGCTAACGAAAGCGCCGCACCTGATGAGCCGTCAGCTGGCTCGGGCACAGGTCAGCAAGACTCTGCGGCAGTCGCCGCGCCTGCCCCCGCTGAGCGTCCTGCGGCGGCGCAGCCGGCTGCCAAGCCCGCCGCGTCGGCCAGACCGGCCGCCCCCGCGGTAGAGCCTGAGCCTCGCGGGCTGATCGACGACCTGCTTTCGAACACCCTGCTGCTCGGCGTGGTCGGCGGTAGCGCACTGTTACTGCTGCTGTTGGGGCTCATGGCCTTGTCACGTCGTAACGCGATGAAGGAAGCCGAACTGCAGGAAAGCCTGTTGGCTGAAGAGGCTGTCGAAGACCTGCGCGTCGGAACGCCTGCTTTCGTCGATATCGGACAGGAGCATCCAGAGCCCGCCCCCTTTTCCGGCTCCGCCAGCACTGCGTCGGACGAGCTGACGTCTACCACTGGGGATGCCTTGGCCGAGGCTGACATCTATATCGCATATGGCCGCTTCAATCAGGCTGCCGAACTCTTGCAGAACGCACTCAATGACGAGCCGCACCGACGCGACCTGCGCCTGAAGCTCATGGAGGTCTACGCAGAGCTTGGCAATCGCGATGGTTTCGCTCGTGAAGAAAGCGAACTGCGCGAAATCGGCGGGGCTGCCGGCGAAGTCGAGCAGCTCAAGCAGAAGTACCCAGCCATGGCCGCTGCGCTGGCTGGTTCGGCAGTTGCGGCTGCGGCTGCCCATAAGAATGTGGATAGCCTCAGTCTTGATGACCTGCAGCTTGACGAGCCTGTTGCGCCGGCTGCAGGGCAGGATCTGGATGATGCCTTCGACCTCAGCCTGGATGATCTGGATATCGATCTGAATAACGAGCGTCCTACGGCGGTACCGGCTGACGACTCGCTGAACTTCGATGACCTGATGCTGGATGAGACTCCTGTCGAGCGGAACGAGTCGCCAGCTACAAGTGACTTCTCTTTCGAACTCGATCAGGGCGAAAGCCTGCAGGAAACTTCGCAGGAGAATATCTCCGACTTCTCCTTCGATCTCGAGGCTGAGAAAAGCACGCCGGCCGATAGCGAGTTTTCGCTGACTCTCGACGACGAGCCGACCGAAGCACCCACGGCTTTCGATGGTGACGATCTCGATTTCGAACTGGCCGAGCCGGTCAACACGAACACGCCTGAGCAGTTGCCAGAAGATTTCGATATTTCCCTGGACGAGCCTGAGGTGGAAGCTCAACCCCAGAGTTTTGCCGAGCAGTTGAATGTGGTCGAAGCTGAGCTGGATGATCTGTCCAATGATCTGAGCGAACCAACTCCGGTGCCGGCTGCGACGAGCGCTGCAGGCGGTGCGGACGATGACTTCGACTTCTTCTCCGATACCGATGAGACCACCACCAAGCTGGATCTTGCCCGCGCTTACATCGACATGGGGGATGCCGAAGGTGCTCGCGATATTCTGGACGAAGTGATTTCCGAGGGTAGCGACGTGCAACAGCAAGAGGCGCGCGAGATGCTCGCCAAACTAGCCTGATCATGAACCAAGCAGTACCCGAAACGGCAGCCGAAATGGCTGCCGTCGGCGTTTCCAGAATAGCTCTCGGTGTCGAATACAAAGGATCCCGTTATCGCGGGTTCCAACGCCAGCGCGCCGGTGTGCCTTCCATTCAGGAGTCGCTCGAGAATGCCTTGACCAGAGTCGCCGGTGGGCATCCCGTTACGCTCAGTTGCGCCGGCAGAACCGATGCGCTGGTGCATGCCAGCGGCCAGGTGGTGCATTTCGACACCCCGGTAGAACGGAGCATGCACGCCTGGGTAATGGGGGCGAACATGAACCTGCCGCCCGATATCAGCGTGACCTGGGCCAAGAAGATGCCCCCGCATTTTGATGCGCGTTTCAGTGCAANNATGTGATCTATAACGATCAGATTCGGCCGGCGCATATGGCGGAAGAGGTCACCTGGAACCATCGCCCGCTGGATATCGAGCGGATGCGTGCCGCCGCGGCAGCATTGGTTGGCACGCACGATTTCAGTGCGTTTCGTGCGCGGCAATGTCAGGCCAAGTCGCCGATCAAGACCATTCATCATCTCGAGTTGCTCCAGTTCGGACGGCTCATCGTGATCGACGTACGCGCGAACGCATTCCTTCATCACATGGTGCGTAATTTTGCCGGTGTGCTGATGACCATCGGGGCAGGCGAAAGGCCGGTGGAGTGGGCTGCGCAAGTGCTGGAGTCGCGAGTTCGACGCACAGGCGGCGTAACTGCTCATCCCTACGGTCTTTATCTGGTCGAGGTCGATTATCCGGCAGAGTTCGAACTACCTGAACGCTACCTCGGTCCGCATTTTCTTTCCGGCTTGCCAGATGTGCGGCGCTGATGGGAGAGGGCTCCGCAGCATTCGCTTGCAGCTGGCAGGTCTTTTGTTACCATCCGGTTTCCCTGTTGATAGGTAAGCTCCTTTGCCAGTCGTTCGCAGCAAGATTTGCGGCATAACCCGGGTTGAAGATGCGCTGATCGCAGCCAAGGCCGGCGCCGATGCCATCGGGCTGGTTTTCTATGGCAAAAGCCCGCGTGCGGTCAGCCTGCAGCGGGCGCGCGAGATCGTTGCAGCGTTGCCCCCATTCGTCACGACGGTAGGTCTGTTCGTGAACGCCAGTCGCTGTGAAATCAACGAGATTCTCGACGCCGTTCCGCTGGATATGCTGCAGTTCCATGGCGATGAGTCGCCGGCACAGTGCGAAGGGTTCCACCGGCCGTGGTACAAGGCGTTGAGAGTAGGCGGCGGAGGGGATATAGCCGCGCAGGTGGCGCTCTATGCCAACGCCAGTGGCATTCTCCTCGATACATTTGTCGCCGGTGTTCCTGGGGGTACGGGAGAGTGCTTCGATTGGTCGTTGATCCCGCCGAACTTGTCCAAGCCGCTGATTCTGGCAGGAGGGTTGACGGCGGATAACGTCGAACAGGCCATTGCCCAGGTTCGACCGTACGCGGTGGATGTCAGCGGTGGGGTGGAGGCGAGTAAGGGCATCAAGGATGCCGTCAAGGTTGAAACCTTTATCAGGCGTGTGCGCTCGGTCATGTGACGCCTGACCAGCCGGGGCCGTCCAGTAACGAGTCGCCGGTGGACCGGCACCGTTTCGCTGATTCATCTCCCCACGGGCGGTAATCAGGTTTTTGCGGCTGCGCCTCCAGGCGCGTCCGATGAGCGATCAGGAGAGCAGCAAGCCTCCGATCGCAAAACGATCAATCTGCCTGCAGCGCGTGTGCGCTCGGGACTGAAGCTTTGGAGAACAAGAGCATGAGCAACTGGCTGGTAGACAAACTGATCCCTTCGATCATGCGCTCGGAGACGCAGAAGAGTTCGGTACCCGAAGGCCTCTGGCACAAATGCCCCTCCTGCGAGGCGGTACTGTACCGCCCCGAGCTGGAGAAGACCCTCGATGTATGCCCCAAGTGCCAGCATCACATGCGCATCGATGCGCGTACCCGACTCGACATCTTCCTCGATGCCGACGGCCGCGAAGAGATCGCTGCGGAGCTTGAGCCGGTCGACCGTCTGAAGTTCCGCGACAGCAAGAAGTACAAGGATCGTCTGTCTGCAGCGCAGAAGCAGACGGGGGAGAAGGACGCCCTGATCGCCATGAGCGGCAAGGTCCTCAACGTTCCGGTAGTGGCTTGCGCGTTCGAGTTTTCCTTTATGGGCGGCTCCATGGGTGCAATCGTGGGCGAGCGCTTCGTGCGCGCCGCTAACGTCGCTCTGGAAAAGCGCTGCCCGCTGGTGTGCTTCTCCGCCTCCGGCGGCGCACGCATGCAGGAGGCGCTGTTCTCGCTGATGCAGATGGCCAAGACCTCCGCGGTCCTGGCACGCATGCGCGAGGAAGGCTTGCCGTTCATTTCCGTGCTGACCGATCCGGTCTACGGCGGCGTTTCCGCCAGCCTGGCGATGCTTGGTGACGTGATCGTGGCGGAGCCTAAGGCCCTGATCGGCTTCGCGGGTCCGCGAGTAATCGAGCAGACTGTGCGCGAGAAACTGCCGGAAGGCTTCCAGCGCAGCGAGTTTCTGCTTGAACACGGTGCGATCGATCTGATCATTCCCCGTGCCGAGCTGCGTAGCCGCCTCGCTCGCCTCTTGGCCCAGATGCAGAAACTGCCGACGCCGGTAGAGACATCTCAGGTAACGGCCAAGGCATGACCAGCCGGAGCCTGGCCGACTGGCTCGCGTACCTGGAACAGTTGCACCCGACCGCCATCGACATGGGCCTCGATAGGGTTCGCGCGGTGGCGGCCAGGATGGCCATGACACGGCCGGCCCCTCTGGTGGTCACGGTCACTGGCACCAACGGCAAGGGCTCCACCTGTGCCTTCATCGCCTCGTTGCTGAATGCTCAGGGGCTGAAAATTGGCAGCTACAGCTCCCCCCACCTGTTGCGCTACAACGAGCGTGTCCTGCTGAGTGGTCGTGAAGCGAGCGACGCAGAGCTTTGCGAAGCGTTTGCCGTGGTCGAAGCGGCTCGTGGCGAGATTTCCCTTACCTATTTCGAAATGGGCACGCTGGCGGCGTTCTGGCTGTTCGAGCGTGCCGGGCTGGATGCCGTAGTGTTGGAGGTCGGGCTCGGCGGGCGGCTGGATGCCGTCAATATCGTCGATGCCGATCTGGCCGTGATCACCAACATCGGCCTGGATCATGCCGACTGGCTGGGCAATAGCCGCGAGAGAGTCGCGTACGAGAAGGCCGGTATCCTCCGCGAGGGCAAGCCCGCGCTCTGTGGTGACCTGGATCCACCACAGCCATTGCTGGACCATGCCAATTCGCTGAGTGCCCCCCTGCTGCTGCGCGGGCGAGATTTCGATCTGGCGATGGGGGCACGGGATTGGCATTGGCGGGGCGTCGACGCCGCTGGCGCGCCGCTGGAACTACACGGCTTGCCGATGCTCACCTTGCCAATGGAGAACGCGGCGTTAGCGTTGCAGGCCTACGCAATGCTCGGTCTGCCGTGGGACCCGGCAAGGCTGGCCCGCGCGCTTCTGCAGACTCGGGTCGTGGGGCGTCTCGATAGCCGACAGGTCCTCTGGAATGGTCGGCGGATTGCGCTGTTGCTGGACGTTGGCCATAACCCGCATGCCGCAGCCTTTCTCGCGCAACGTCTCGAACAACGGCCGGTCGTTGGGACAAGGCGGGCGGTCTTCGGGTTGCTGGCAGACAAAGACCTGACGGGCGTGCTCGATGCCCTGGCGCCATCGATTTCGGATTGGGCGGTGGCCCCGTTGCCTACGCCGCGGACGCAATCGGCTACACAGTTGGCTGCCGCACTGCTTGAGCGCGGTGCATCGGTCAGCGAGTATGCAACTATCGAGCAAGCACTCGATGCTCAGTGCGCCAGGGCGGAATCGGTCGACGAGATACTGGTTTTCGGTTCGTTCTACTGCGTGGCCGCGGCACTCGAGTGGCTGGAACAACAGGTAGGGGATGGTGGACATGGCACTGCTGGATAAAGGATTGCTGCAACGCATGGTCGGCGCGCTGGTGCTTATAGCGATCGCGGTCATATTCGTGCCGATGCTGTTCAATCGGCAGGACGACCTGCGGCATGTCACCGTTGATGCGCCCAGCATTCCAGCTGCACCAGTGGTGGCGGAGATCGAAATGGAGTCGGTCGACGTTCCGGTCCGGAACCGCAGTCCGTACCCGAAGGCTTCGAGATCATCGAAGAAGGCGCCGAGCCGGACGCCGCGCCGCCTGCCGTAGCATCGGCTCCAGCACCCATCGAGCCCGTCGCGCCGACAGCCTCCGCGCCAGCGACGCCCGAGCAGCCAGCACCAGCGAAGACCGAGCCACCGGTTGCGGAGCCGCGGCTCGACAACAATAACCTGCCTGTCAGCTGGTCGATTCAGCTGGCCAGCCTGTCGAATCGGGCCAGCGCGGAGAGTCTGCAGCAGACGTTGCGCTCCCAGGGCTACAACGCCTACATCCGCACGGCGGACGGCATGAATCGTGTGTTTGTCGGGCCGCTCGTGGAGCGCAGCGAAGCGAACAGGCTTCGCGATGTGTTGCAGCGCCAGCAGAAGCTGGACGGTTTCGTGGTGCGCTTCAAACCTGAAGGAAGCTGACTCGCTGAGCGGCTGGTCAGGCAGCGGATGGCCAGCCGCAGTTGTCCTCTCATCGCCGGGTCACTGGCGCGTACCCCTGGCGCTTGCGCTCTGCTAAAATGCGCCGCCTTTTCCTCCTTGCAGAAAACATCGTGGCATTCACCTGGGTCGATTGGGCCATCATCGCCGTCATTGCCGTTTCCAGCCTGATCAGCCTGAAGCGCGGCTTCGTCAAGGAGGCGCTTTCGCTGCTGACCTGGATCATCGCTGGCGTGGTTGCCTGGATGTTTGGTGGTGCGTTGTCCCACCACCTCGCTGAGTACATCAGCACACCGTCGGCCCAGGTGATCGCGGCCTGCGCGCTGTTGTTCGTGGCGACCCTGCTGGTCGGAGCGCTGGTGAATTTTCTGATCGGCGAGCTGATCAGGGTGACCGGTCTGTCGGGGACCGACCGGTTCCTCGGCATGGTATTCGGTGCTGCACGCGGTGGCCTCTTGATTGTGGTGCTCGCCGGCTTGCTGAGTCTCGGACCGGTGGAGCAGGACCTGTGGTGGCGCGAATCGGCATTGTTGCCACACTTTCTCCTGATCGCCGATTGGTCGAAGAACCTGATTCTCGGATTCAGCGGGCAATGGTTCGCTGGGTCGCTCAACCCGCCGGGTTGAGGTCTTTCGTTTACGGATGCTCGGCCTGCCGCGGTATCCGGTCTGCCTGTAATAACTGAGAGGTTCCTTGCATGTGTGGCATTGTCGGCATCGTCGGTAAGTCGAACGTCAATCAGGCGCTGTATGACGCGCTTACCGTACTGCAGCACCGCGGCCAGGACGCAGCCGGTATCGTGACCAGCCACGATGGGCGGTTGTTTCTGCGCAAGGACAACGGCCTGGTGCGCGATGTGTTCCAGCAGCGCCACATGCAGCGCCTGGTCGGCAACATGGGCATCGGTCATATCCGCTATCCCACGGCTGGTAGTTCGAGCTCGGCCGAAGCGCAGCCGTTCTATGTGAACTCGCCGTACGGCATCACGCTTGCGCATAACGGCAACCTGACCAACGTCGACCAGCTGACCAAGGAAATCTACGAGTCGGACCTGCGCCACGTGAACACCAGCTCCGACTCGGAGGTGCTGCTCAACGTGTTCGCCCACGAACTGGCCGTACGTGGCAAGCTGCAGCCGACCGAAGAGGACGTCTTCGCCGCCGTCAGCAAGGTCCACGAGCGTTGCCGCGGTGGCTACGCCGTGGTGGCGATGGTGACCGGTTATGGCATTGTCGGGTTCCGCGACCCGAATGCAATTCGCCCGATCGTTTTCGGCCAGCGCCACACCGACGAAGGCGTCGAGTACATGATCGCTTCGGAAAGCGTGTCGCTCGATGTGCTCGGCTTCACCCTGATTCGCGACCTGGCACCTGGCGAGGCGGTGTACATCACCACCGACGGCAAGCTGTTCACCCGTCAGTGCGCCGATGCACCGAAGCTTGCGCCCTGCATCTTCGAGTACGTCTACCTGGCGCGTTCCGACTCCCTGATGGACGGGGTTTCGGTGTACAAGGCTCGTCTGCGCATGGGCGAGAAGCTGGCCGACAAGATTCTGCGCGAGCGTCCGGACCATGACATCGATGTGGTCATCCCGATTCCGGATACCAGCCGCACCGCGGCGCTGGAGCTGGCCAATCGGCTCGGCGTGAAGTACCGCGAAGGCTTCATCAAGAACCGCTACATCGGCCGCACCTTCATCATGCCCGGGCAGGCGGCGCGCAAGAAGTCGGTGCGCCAGAAGCTCAACGCCATCGATCTGGAGTTTCGTGGCAAGAACGTCATGCTGGTGGATGACTCCATCGTGCGCGGCACCACCTGCAAGCAGATCATCCAGATGGCTCGCGAAGCCGGCGCGAAGAACGTCTACTTCTGTTCGGCGGCGCCGGCGGTGCGTTACCCCAACGTCTATGGCATCGACATGCCCAGCGCCCACGAACTGATCGCCCACAACCGCACCACCGAGGAGGTGGCCGAGCTGATCGGGGCCGACTGGCTGGTCTATCAGGATCTCGAGGATCTGATCGATGCGGTGGGTGGCGGCAAGGTGAAGATCGAGAACTTCGATTGCGCGGTGTTCGACGGTAACTACATCACCGGCGACATCGACGAGGCCTATCTGCACAAGATCGAACAGGCGCGTAATGACCTGAGCAAGGCCAAGACCAATGCCGTCAGCGCGATCATCGATCTGTACAACAACTGATTCATGCCGGCACGCCAAGCGCTGCCGGCTGAGGTAAGACTATGACCATCGAATGGGAAGCCGGACGGCTGGATAGCGAGCTCGACGGGGTCGGGCTCGACACCCTGGCCGTGCGCGCCGGTCAGCGCCGTACGCCGGAAGCCGAGCATGGCGAGCCGCTGTTCTTCACGTCCAGCTACGTGTTCCGCAGCGCCGCCGATGCGGCCGCGCGTTTTGCCGGTGATGTACCGGGCAATGTCTATTCGCGCTATACCAACCCGACAGTGCGGGCCTTCGAAGAGCGTATCGCTGCGCTGGAAGGTGCCGAGCAGGCGGTCGCCACCGCCTCAGGAATGGCAGCGATCCTCGCCACGGTGATGAGCCTGTGTTCGGCGGGCGACCATGTGCTGGTATCGCGCAGCGTGTTCGGGGCCACCGTCTCGCTGTTCGAGAAGTACTTCAAGCGCTTCGGGGTGCAGGTCGATTACGTCCCGCTCACCGACTTCGCCGCATGGGATTCGGCGTTCAAGGAAAACACCAAGCTGGTATTCGTCGAATCGCCGTCCAATCCGCTGGCTGAGCTGGTGGACATCGCCGCGCTGGCGCACCTCTGCCACGGCAAGGGCGCCATGCTGGCGGTAGACAACTGTTTCTGCACGCCGGTGCTGCAGCAGCCGCTGAAACTGGGGGCCGACATCGTCATCCACTCGGCGACCAAGTACATCGACGGCCAGGGCCGCTGCCTTGGCGGTGTGGTTGCCGGGCGCAGCGAGCAGATGAAGGAAATCGTCGGCTTCCTGCGTACCGCTGGGCCGACGCTCAGCCCGTTCAATGCCTGGGTGTTTCTCAAGGGGCTGGAAACCCTGCGCCTGCGCATGCAGGCCCATTGTGCCAGTGCCCTGCGCCTGGCGGATTGGTTGGAACAGCACCCTGCGGTGGAAAAAGTATTCTACGCGGGTCTGCCGAGTCATCCCCAGCATCTGCTGGCGCGGGAGCAACAGGACGCCTTTGGTGGTGTTCTGTCATTCCAGGTCAAGGGTGGCCGGGAACAGGCCTGGAGCGTTATTGATCATACTCGCTTTCTGTCCATAACCGGGAACCTGGGGGATGCCAAGACCACAATCACCCACCCGGCCACCACCACCCACGGG
>JABAHQ010004718.1_pt3 | contig 14533 bp, 12 predicted proteins | sample 7062091 | NCBI WGS metagenome assembly JABAHQ01 (sample SAMN14534359, study PRJNA622989) | marine sediment metagenome | biome: marine biome [ENVO:00000428]; feature: marine pelagic biome [ENVO:01000023]; material: deep marine sediment [ENVO:00002113] | place: India: Gulf of Kutch | collected...
CGGCGCCGATGAAGCCGCCGTAGGAGGGTGGGCTGAACGCAGTGAAGCCCACCACCGTGCTCCGAGCGACGACAGTCGCGGCTGCAATCCGCTCCCACACCCGGGATTACTCCGCGCGAGCGCGTTCCGGTCGAAGCGCACTCTAGTTCGCGATTTCGATGCGCCAGCGACGCCTTCCTGCAGCGGTGTCGCCCGCGGACGACGTGGAGGTCCGCGGCTGTGCGCGGGGGCGAACATCGTGCGCCGGCCGCGCCGCGGGCCCAGGCCGAACAGCGCCCTTTGAGCCGTGAGCGAGCTCCTCCAGCTCCTTTTCTCGGGCATGGCCACCGGAGCCATCTATGCCCTGGCCGCAGTGGGTTTCGCGTTGCTGTGGCAGACATCGGGCACCATCAACTTCGCGCAGGGTGAGTTCGTGATGCTGCCGGCCTTCCTGATGCTGGCGTGCATGCGCCTGCTCGAGCTGACGCTCGTGCCCGCCTTCGGCGTGACGCTCGTGTTGTCGGCGCTGCTCCTCGGAGCGCTGTTCAAGCGCCTGATCGTGGACCCGATGATCCGGCACGGGGTCCTGCCCATCGTCATCGCCACCATCGCGCTTGGCCTGTTCCTCAAGGAGGCCGTTAAGACCTTCTACTCCGCCGAGGCGCAGCCGTTCCCCCACGTCTTCGCGGACACCGTGGTGCGGGTCGGCGGCGTGACCCTGTCGACCTTCGACATGGGAGTGCTCGTCATTGCGTTCGTGCTCATCGCGGCCCTGCAACTCTTTTTGTCCCGCACGCTGACGGGGCGCTGCATGCAGGCGGTGGCCCAAAACCCGGAGACCGCGCGCGTCATCGGCATTCCGATGGAGCGCATGGTCCTCTACACCTTCGTCATCAACGCCCTGCTCGTGACCGTGGCGGCGCTGCTCGTGACCCCGAGCTACCTGGCGAAGTTCGACAACGGCACCTCCCTCGGACTCATCGCCTTCATCGCTGCCATCGTCGGGGGCTTCAACCAGGTCAGGGGCGCCCTCGCCGGCGGCTTCCTCATCGGCGTGCTGGACAATCTCTCCGCCGCATATGTCTCCACCCAGTACCGCCACGCGCTGCCGCTGTTGCTGCTGGTCGCAGTGATCTTGTTTCGCCCACAGGGGCTCTTCGGCCGTGCGCAGGAGCGACGCGTGTGACGGCCCCGCGTGCCGCGCTGCCGGCAGCGCTCGGTGCGGCGTTGCTCGTCGCCCCGTTGGCGCTCAAGCCCTACGGTATCTACCTGTTGAGCCTGTGGTGCCTGTACACCGTAGCGGCGCAGGGGCTGAACCTGACCGTGGGCTACGCGGGCCAGGTGTCGCTCGCGCAAGGCGCGTTCCTCGGCATCGGCGCCTACACCGCCGCCATCCTCACCACCGCCGGGGTGAGCTTCTGGCCCGCCCTGGTGGCTGCGGGGGCGGTGTGCCTGCTGGTGGGCGCGCTCATCGGCTTCCCGGCGCTGCGCGTGCAGCACCACTATCTCGCCTTCGTCACGCTCGGCTTCAACGCGCTGGCATTCCTGGTGATGCGCAACGAGCAGTGGCTCACCGGCGGCGCCTACGGGATCTCCGGCATCGAGCGTCCCGCGGTGTTCGGTTGGTCTGCCTTCGCTCCCCTGCCGTTCTACTACCTGTGCCTGGCCGCGCTGGGCGCTTCGAGTCTGCTCTGCTGGTACCTGGTGCGCTCGCCCTGGGGCCGCGCCTTCCAGGCGCTGCGCGAAAATCCGGTGCGGGCCGCGAGCCTCGGGATATCGGTGCGCACCTACACCCTCCTCGCCTTCGCCATCGGCTGCGGCCTCGGCGGCGTGGCGGGCGCGTTCTATGCCCCGCTGGTCGAGTACATCGACCCGAGCCCCTTCGGCGTCTCCACCTCCCTCGCCCTGCTGCTCATGGTCGTGGTGGGCGGGCAGGGTTCGCTGCCCGGCCCGCTGCTCGGGGCGGCGCTGGTGACGCTGCTGCCGGAGTGGCTGCGCTGGACCGAGGGCTGGTACCTGATGCTCTACGCGGTGCTGGTCGTCGTGTTGATGGCCGTTTGCCCCGAGGGGCTCATGGGGCTTTGGCGACGCTGGACTGCGCGCCGGGCGGCGCCGGAGCAGGCCGCATGAGCCCGCCCGTCCTGCGCGTGGAAGGCCTGCGCAAGCACTTCGGGGCCATCGCCGCGGTGGACGGTGCGTCGCTGGAGGTCTCGGACGGGGAGATCCTGGGGATCATCGGACCGAACGGCAGCGGGAAATCCACCCTCTTCAACTGCATTCTGGGACAGCTTCGACCGGACACCGGTCGCGTCTGGCTACGCGAGGAGGAAGTAACCGGTCACTCACCCGAGCAGCTCGCCCGGCGGGGGCTGGCGCGCACCTTTCAGCTCCTGCAGGTGTTCCCGGGGATGACCGTGACCGACAACCTCATCGCCGCCGCCCAGGAGCACCGCGGCGGGCTCTGGCGCCGGCTGGTGATGCCGCCTGACGCCGGCCTCGGCGCGCGCGCCACCCATATGCTCGAGCGCTTCGGGCTCGCGCATCTGGCCCGCGCGGAGGCGGGCAGCCTGAGCTACGGGCAACAGAAACTGCTCGACCTGGCCATGGCGCTCATGGCACAGCCGTCGCTGGCGCTGCTCGACGAGCCGGCGGGCGGCGTCAACCCGCGCCTGGTGGAGACGTTGCGCGAGCTGCTGGTCGGCCTCAACCGCGAGCGGCGGGCGACCTTCGTGGTGATCGAGCACAACATGGACTTCGTGATGCGGGTGAGCCATCGCATCGTCGTGCTCGCCGGCGGGCGCGTGCTGGCCGAGGGCCCGCCCGAGAGGGTACGCGCAGATCCGCGCGTCATCGAGGCCTACCTCGGTGAGTGAACCGCGAGCGCTGCTGCGGGTCGAGGGACTGGTGGCCGGGTATGGCCGCAACACCGTATTGCACGGCACCGACTTCGCCGTCGCGCCGCATACCGTGACCACCCTCATCGGGCCCAACGGCGCGGGCAAGTCGACCGTATTCCGCACCCTGTTCGGGCTGATAGCACCCCGCGAAGGCCGGGTATGGTTCGACGACCGCGACGTGAGCGGCCTGGCACCGGCGCGTCTTCTCGCGCTCGGCATCGCCTACGTGCCCCAGGGGCGCAATCTGTTTCCCGAGCTCAGCGTGGAGGAGAACCTCGAGCTCGGCGGCGTCACCCTGGGTGATCAGCGTCGACGCCGCGAGCGCATCGAGCGCGTCTACGCGCGTTTTCCGTTCCTCGGCGAACGGCGCCGGTCCCAGGCATCGACCCTGAGCGGCGGCGAGCAGAAGGTGCTCGAGATCGGGCGGGCACTCATGCTCGAGCCGCGTCTGCTGCTCGTCGACGAGCCGTCCATCGGCCTCGCGCCGCGGGTGATGAGCGAGGTCTTCGGGCTGCTCGCGGGACTGCGTGCCGCCGGGGTGACCGTGCTCATGGTGGAGCAGAACGCGCGGCGCGCACTGGCCATGTCCGATCGCGGCATCGTCCTCGAGCAAGGGCGGGTCGCTTTGGAGGGCGCGGCGGATACGATCCTCGCGGATCCGCGCATCCACAGCCTCTTCCTCGGCGGCGCCATGACCCACGACGCCGGCCCTGCTTCGTCCCCATAACCTCTCGCCCGAGGTCACGGGGCCGGAGCGGTGACACGGTGAGCGTCAGTCCGCTGCCCCGTTCAGCCCGCCACGAGCAGCCGCGAGGCGATCAGCCCGGCGGTGGTCGCGAAGCCCACCACCGGCACCCAGCCCGGATACGTGCGCACGCCGGCGGGTCTTGGTTCACGGCGTTTGACCTGAATGAGTGCCAGGTTCACGAACGCGAAAACGAGTAGAACGACAAAGCTCGTGATGGAAGCCAGAGTCACCAGCGGGACGAACAGTGCGAGTGCCATGGTGGCCACGACCACGAGTGCGGTCGCCCGCACCGGCGTCCGCGTGACCGGATTGACCCGTGAGAGCGCCGCTGGAATCCAACCTTTGCGGCTCATTCCGTAGAGGATCCGCGAGGCCATGATGAGCTGGATGAGCGCGCCGTTCACCACGGCAGCCATGCTGATCAGCCCTATAGCGACGGGCCGTCGTCCCGTGGCCTTCTCGTAGAGCAAGGCGAGGGGGGCGTCGCTGGAGGCGAGCGTTTGAGGTTCGACGAGGAGCACCGACACGATCGAGACGCCCGCATAGAGCAGGGTCGCAATGAGAAGCGCCAGCAGGATACCCAGCGGCAGATTACGCTGTGGACGCTTCACCTCCTCGGCTATGTTCACCATATCCTCGAATCCGATGTAGGCGTAAAAGGCGAGAAACGCACCCGCTATGATCCCCGGCCAAGCGCCCACATCGGCCGGGATCAGCAGCTGATCGAAGTTCTGCGGGAGATCGCCGAACGCGTCACGCCCAACCCAGAGAATGATTATCAGGCCCGCAACTTCCACCAACGTGAACGCGCTGGCGAGAGCGACCGATTGCGTGATTCCCCACCCTGCCACGGCACCGAGGGCGATGAGCACCAAAACGACGGAGAGCCAGTAAGGCAACGCGACGAACACATCGAGATACCCGACGAACCCTCGGGCGATGGTGGCCGCAGAGACCAGGCCGCCGACGGCGATCAAGAGCCCCACCGCCACCGAGAGTGCGGCACTCCCGAATGCCTCATTCAAGTAGACCGCCTCGCCGCCACTCAGCGGGTAGCGTGCGGAAAGCTCTGCGTACGTGAAGCCCGTGAAAGCCGCAACGACGGAGGCCAGGAAGAACGCGAGGGGTGCAGGATAGCCGGCCACGCCCGCGACCTTGCCGATAAGGACGTAGATCCCCGCGCCGAGAATATTCCCCACTCCGTAGAAGACCAGGAGCGCGAGCGGCACGCTGCGCCGCAAGGTGACCGATTGTTGCTCTGCGAACGGCACACGCATCATCTCACCCGCTCGGAATCCGGTTGCGCAGCTTCGTCTGGTCGGATGCGCTCGTCAATGAAGCGCGGAATGCTGCGAGCGCGGTTGACGTGGATCAGCTCCGTCCCCGGGCTGAGCCGGCAGGGCCTTCGGATGCTCCCGCGCGCACCACACCCCCAACATGATGCTACGCCCCGTGGAGTTATTGATCTGCATCAAGTCCCTCTTCAGGCAGGGCGGTATTTCTTCTCCGGTTCGGCCGAAATTTCGCTTCACGATAACGATGAAAAACGCCATCCTTCTCTTGCTATTCGCCGCGGGTTGCGCAAAGACGCCCTATGGCGACACATGGATGACGGTGCCGCCTGCTCGTGAAGTCTTACCTCATCATTACGCCCATTGCAGCTCGGAAGCGCGGCTCGCCGCACAGCGCGAGCATTCTCGGCTTCGAGGGGAGGAAGCAGAGATCCCGCATTCCGCCGATGACCGCACTGCTACGGGTCCACTGCTCGCCGGTCAACGCGTGTTTGAGGCGTGCCTGGCTGAGCATGGTTATCCTTCGGAAGGACGGCCATGAGCGAGGCAGACGCCGAACGGCTTGCTCTTATCGCCGGCCGGTCTCCGACCCATTGCGCTATCGCCGGAAGCGACGGAACATTCAACCCCTGGACATGGTCAAATACGTATCGTTTCGAGGCGTTCCGATGACAAGCATGACCAAGACACCTACCGGCGGCCATCGAGTCGGCTCCCGTCCTGCGCGCCTTCTCGCGCTGCTTCTGGCTGTCGGTGCACTCGCTGGATGCGGTGTGAACACGATCCATTTCGATCGGGGCGTGACGGCGTACGTGGCGAGCCTCGACGCGTCGCAGTTGCAGCGCTTCGCTGTGCACTACCAGGACAATTACTGGAACGGGCCCAGCCCGAGTGCGGTGCTCCTTGACATCGAGGATGGCGTCCCCTTCGAGGGCGACCCCCGCTGGTCGCGATGGTCGCGGGCACAGGAGGAATCGGCAGCGCGACTGCTTTCGCAGGCGCTCGATGCGGGTTTCATGGCCACCGAGCTGCGCGATGTCGACGAAAATCTGCTCGGCTATCTCGTGGCCACGGAGCAGTGGTACGGTGAGCGCAGGAATCGTTACCAGCTGGTCGTAGCCGATGACGGTAAGAGCTACGACGTACCCACCGCGCAACTCTTGAGGTCCGCGGAGAGTGTCATGTAGCGCCGATAGCGCTCATGCGTCCGCCGCGCGCACTCGCCGCGCAACAGGCTTCGAGTCGTCAAGGCTAACCCGCTACATCTTGGCAGCGCCACACCAAGATAGTCCACGCGGGTTCGGGTGTCACCGACACCTGACGCGATATCGTTTGACGGAGTCGCCGTATCCACGGGTGCAGCTTCGAGCTACTGCACGTATCTCGCCAGAACAGGCTGAGCATTTTCTGCACAAGTCTGGTCCTCCAATGAGGCAACTGCTCCGACTTAGCGAGACTCGCGCGCACTTGAGGACATGCCTGTGCCGAGCCCGACACCCCTGCGGGCAGTGAGAAGCTTGACAGCCTTTCGGGGTGAGGCAACACTTCACACACAGAACAAGATTCCTCCCCGACTTCCCGGCTTGCTCGGCGCTGCCCGTTTCCGGATGACGCCCATCGCGGCAGCCGAGGCATCGCCCGAGGGGAGGTACGCGCCTCCGAGAAGAGAGGTGGGTGAAGATGTCGATCGCGCTCTCCGTTCCCCTCGCTATCTCTGCCGTAAAGGCGTTGCTGCGTTACCGCCAGCGCGTCGACACCATTCTTTCTTTGAAGGAAGCGACAGCCACGCTGCCATTTCGTCTGCCGCCTGCGCCGGCAGATCCGACGCCGCACTTCAGAAGGATGCTCGCCTTCTTCCGTACGCAGCAGGGCGAGGCATTCCTGGAAGTCAGCGGGCTGACCGACAGCTTCAAGCGCGTGGACGAGGCGGCACGACAGGCCGATCCGCTGCCGGCGAAGGAGCTGAACGACTGCTACGGGCTCTATTTCGAAGCCGCCGACGTGCGCCCGCGTTTGCTCGCGCCCGACGCGAGCGAAGACCAGCAGCGTGCTATGGCGAGCTCGGGGCCGAGCAGCGAGATGCGGCTCGCGTATTACGTCGTCGAATCGCATCGCCTCTCGCGCAACCCGGCGCTGACCCGGCTGCTGCTCGCGACGGCGGACACACTGCTCGAGTTCGCGGGGGAGAATGCGAGCACCTTCATCTCCAATCCCAGGACTCGCGGTATTGTCGAGACGGCCATCGCGGAGTTCGCTGGTCGCCATGACTTCGATGACGACTCATCGGAGGACATATTCAAGAAGATTCTCGGCGCGTCGCTGATCGCAGTTCTCGAGAGTCCCGATGTCGTCCCGAACGAGCCGGCCGCAAGAGCTGTGCTTGGCGCCCTCTCCGATCTGCGGGAGGAGTACCGGACCGAGCACGGCGTCGAGAGGGGCGACGAGCTCATCGCGAGGCTCATTACCAAGGACGGCTTTCAGGATCTCGTGTCGGGGGTGGTCGGTCACGTCGCCGAGGATCCGTCCTTCCTGACCTCCAGCGAGCTCGCACGGAAGGCCGTCAAGGCAACGCTCACCGAGTTTTCTCAAAGCTTCCCGCAGATTGCTGATGGCGACCCGAAGGCGATGTTCGCCGTCATCGAGGCGGGCATCGTGGTGGGTGCGGCCAATGTCGACCCCGTTCTCGCGAAGGAGCTGGGTGGTCGGCCGCTGGCGACGGCGGTGCTGAGCGCGGTGGCGAGCCACATCGGCGAGCAGGCTTCACAGCGGGCCCTGTTCCAGTCGCTCGCCACCGGCGACGTATTCGCCGACATCTACAGGGTCGCGCTGAGCGCGGTGGCAGCCAACCCGCAGGCGCTCGCCACCGAGTCCGACGTGGACCGGCTCGCGAGCGAGCTGGTGGCCTCCCTCGCGGGGACGCTCTCGGAGACCCCTCTCAGAGACACCTTCACCCCCCAGACGTGGCGCACCGTCGTCGCCGGAAGCCTCGACGTGGCCGCACGCCATCCGGCTTCGGTCGCGAGGGACCACGCGCTGGCGGCGAAAGTGATCTCGGCCGTGTTCGCCGCGGCCGCGCCCGCGGTGCGCGACGGACTACAGCGCGAGGACGTTCTGGTCGTGCTGGACGCGGCGCTCGAGGCCGCTTCACAGAACATCGCACTGGCCGGACTGGAGGACCGCCTGAGCACGGTGCTCGAGAGCATCGGCGGCGCGCTTGCCGAGGAGGGCGTGCGCCCGCTGCTGACCCGGGAAGGACGCACCGACGCCTTGCTGGCTGCGCTGCAGGTTGTCGCGGCCAATCCGGCGATATGGCGGGATTTCGACGAGCGCGGCCTGGTGCAGCCGCTCGTGTCCGGCGTGCTCGAAGGCCTCGCCACAGATCCCAGCCGTCTCCTCTCGGGACCGGTGCTCGTCGAGTCGATGCGTCTCACGCTCGCCGCCGCGGCTCGCCGCGGCTCCGAGTTTCTGTCCGCTCAGGGGACGACGCCGAACGTACTGCAGAGAGCAATCGAGCTTGCGCTGGTCAAGGCACAGGAGCAAATCGGCACCTCCATCGACGGAGAGAATCTTCCCGAGTATCTCGAGCGCGTCGTGAGCACGTTCCTGCGCGCACCCGTTGCGCTCGACTCAGGAGACAGCGCCGAATTCGACGAGCTCATCGAAAGCATCCTGAGCGCCATGGAACTCACATGAACACCGCACAATGCTGTCCGAAGGCTCTTCGAGTCGCTCTGGCGGTTAGCGCGTTCGTGCTCACGGGTTGCCAGGCTCTGCCGAAGACCAGCGCGCTCAAAGACATTCACGAGAGCTACCGCGAGGAGTTCTCGGAACTCTTCGTCTCGGAGTCGGGGGAGAAGCCGGGCTGCATTCCGCAGAAGGCGTCGGCGGATGCGGTCTACTTCGCCAGAACCCGAGAGGGCATTCGTAGCTTCCGGGTCAAGTACGGCACGGAGAGCGCGGAGTCGCAACACCTGACGGTGCTCGAGGGGATGATGCACTTGCAGGTCGGAAACGTCGGTACCGCAGCCCTGCTCAAGGACCGGGTGGAAGAGGCGAAGCCCAAGCTTGCTTCCGGTACCGGACACTTAACCCGGGACCTTTTGTTTGCCGAGAATTACGCCGATCTGACGTCGGGCTGGACCAGGATCTGCGACTTCGAAAAGCGTGGTGCTTCCGCTGTAGAGGCCACGCAGGAGGAGGTGAAGACCCTGGAAGCGGCCGCGGACAGCATCGCCGAGCGACTGCGTGCCGACCGCGACCAAGGAAAGCTCGCCGAACCCGCTGTCGACCAGGGCGCCGTGTACCTCGCCACCAGCGCCGCGATCTTCGACGTGTGGGCGGCGAAGGCGAGATTCGACCATTGCGTGGAGCTCGAGGAGTGTCGTTGCGCCGACGATCCCGAAGACGAGTGCGGCGGGGCCGCGCTGGTCGAGACGGTCAACGCGGAATGCGAAGGCGCACAAGACCGCCTCGCGTGCGAGAGGACCAAGCGCACCGCGTTCTCCAACGAGAAGATCAGAGCCCCCGCGTACAAAAGTGGCAGAGAGCTCATCGGCCTGTTTCTGGACGATACAGAGAAACTGGTCGCCGATTGCAGCGGTGCGACGGGCGCCACGTCTCCAGCTCGTCGCCGCTACGTGGCGTGGTACCGCTTCCTCGGGAACGAGATCGAAAAGGTTACTGCATCGAGGCCGGCCAGCACGGCCAGTGACGGGAGCACGATCACATGCCCGGCAGGCGGATGAGTCGGCGCGCGAGCCACCAGCGCCTCTGCCTCAGCGGCGCGGCGGCAATGAAGTAGCGGTCGAGCGCTGGATCGCGCGCAGCACATGGTTCACTGAGACACATCCACCATCGAAGGAGATCCCATGGCCGTGCTCAACTCTAAACCGTTCGCGTTTCAATCCACCCGCTACCGGCCGGAGAATGCGTACTGGATGGCGCAGATGTCGAAGGCCGCCTATGAGAAGACGGCGCAAGGTGCGCCGGACAGCAACGCTATCAAGGAAAAGCTCCAGGCGCTCGACGCTGATTTCAAGGCGGTGGACGGTTTTGACGCAAAGAGCTCGCAAGGCATCGTCGTGCGCCACGAGCACTACATCGTCGCCGCGTTCCGCGGCACCGACGAGCCGGCGGACTGGCTGGACAACATCAACGCTCTCTCGATGGAAGGGCCCATCGGGCGCGTCCACAACGGGTTCCAGAAAGCGTTAATGGACATCTGGCCCGGCATGAAGAGCCGGATCCGTGCACACCGCCGGGATGCCGTCGGCCGGCACCTGCCCTTGTGGCTCACTGGGCACAGCCTGGGGGGTGCGATGGCGACGCTCGCCGCCGCCGAGTTGATTCAGGCCGACGAACCCTTCTTCGGGGTCTACACCTACGGGCAGCCGCGGGTCGGAGACCGCGGCTTCGCGCGAGTGTTCAACGTGGAGGCCAAGTCGCGTTTCTTCCGCTTCCAGAACAACAACGACATCGTCACCCGCGTGCCGGCGCGGCTGATGAACTACAGCCACGTTGGCTCATTCGTTTACATCAGCGCGGAGATGCAGCTCAGCTGGGATATCGGGCGGTGGTACCAGTTCCTCGACGCAGTGAAGGGCGCAATCGACGACATCGGAGACATCGGGCTCGATGGCGTCAAAGACCACAACATCGACAAGTACATCCAGGGAATCGACCAGTGGGGCGACAAGCCGCCCGAAGATTGAAGTCCGGCTGCCAATTTTCGCACTCGACGCAGCCCGCCATGCTCGACCTCCCAAAAGCACCGACGCGTTGGAGCGACTCGAAGGCGAGACCGAGGAAGAGGTCATCGCACGCACCGCTGCGACAACGATCGTCTCGGTCATGGTCCGCATCCCGTCGCTCATGGCTTTCGGCATCCACCGATTTGCAAGGCGCACGATGGCGACGTTGGGAAGCCGAGCGTTCCTCGACGGGCGGCGCGCCAGCCGGATGGAGCTGCCGTAGACTCCCGCACTACCGCCGCTGATCGGGGCGCTCATTAGCGAGGAAACGACGATGACGGAACATACGCCCAGAATCGGGACCGACGAAAAGCTGTTCGTCAACGAGGCCACGCTCGACTATTTCAAGCTCCAGCTCGAATCGCAAGTGCGAGAGCGGCTCTTCAAGTGGATTGGGATACCGCTCGGAGGCGGCGGACTGCTCGCCATCATATTCGCTGTATGGTTCTGGATTCCCGACAAGGTGCAGGAATTCATCGACTCCAGTGAGGTCGTGCAGGAACAGCTCGAAGCCAGCGTTGAGAGCTACTTGAACGATCCGGAGCGCGGCGGCGCCCTCGTGGAGACGTACCTGAGCTCGGAAGCGGGGAAAGAGGCCTTGCGCAAGGGACTGCAGACGATGGTGACCACGTACTTCGTCGGCGAAGACGGGCAGCGCTTCGTCGAAGAGCAAGTGAGAGCGGTGACCGGGCAGTATTTCGAGCAGGATCAAGGCCGCGCCATCATTACGAGTGCTGTACAAGAGCAGTTCCAGTCGCCTGAAGTCCGCCAAATCGTCGAGACAGCCGTGAACGAGGCATTGCGGCCGGCATCTGCGAATCTCAGCTCTCATATACGAGCGAACCAGCATCGACTGGTCGCCGAGTTGACACCCATCGCGGTAGCGGGGATAGCGAAGGAGTCGATGGACAAGCTATACCGATTTCTTCAAAGTCGCGAGGCCGAAGAGCTTCGCCAAACCGGAAAGGCACTTGGGCTTACACTGACGGCGAGCGGCCCCATTCATTATGCGAGGTTCGCTATTCAAGAATATGTCGAGGTGCTTCAGCAGGAGTTGAACCTTCAGCGGGTGGTCATACTGAATCCGCAAGGAGATTTTCTCGCAGCCGTCCGCCCAGCGCCGTTTCTGTCCGGCCTCGACGACGAGTTGGTGGAACTACTCAATACGAGGGACTTTCGCGATTCTCGCCAGGCGCTTGTGGCGCTGCTCGAAGCCAGGTTCGGTGCCCATTCATTGAGCTCGTTGTCGAATACCTTGACCATACGTGAAGCGTTGATTGACGGGCCGTGGGTGAACTGGAAGCAGATCAACGAGCGGGTGGCGGTCGTCGATGCAGGCAAGTTCGTGGGGCTGACGGGACGCGACCGGCTGATCGCCACGTTGCTCGAGGCAGACATCTAGCGCGGGGGTACAAAGTCATTTCTCGTTGCCGGGCGCCCCTCTGTTGGCTCTCTCGCGCAGGCCGTACATACTCACAGTCTCAATGAACCGAGCACGAACGTAGAAAACTCCAACGCCCGCCCGCGCCAGGCAGCATCGAGAACTACCGCCAAGGTTTACAGACCCCCCGGTCGATCTCCTACAGACCTTCATAGCATGAGAATGCAGGCTCTCCCCCGTTGCCGACTGCCACGGAAGTCTGCGCCGGCGCGCCGTTGGGCAACCCTACCCCAGCCGTCTGGACCCGGGACGTCCAGTCAGTACACGGTGCGGGAGGCTGGTCAGCGTCCCTCGGGGATGTCGCCCCTGGCCTACAAACATCGGGCTCCCGGCCTACAAACCTCGGGAAACTCCCCTACAAACCGCGCCCTTCCAATCAGATAGCCTGACCCTGCTGCGACTGCTCTGCCAAGCGAGGCGCGCTTCCGGGGCAACCTGCCGCAGCGCCCCGTCGGTCGTTCGAATGAAGGAGAAGGTGGTCCTCGGGACGAGCGCTGGCGGGGCGCTTTTTTTTCGTTTTTCCTCCACTGCCAGTGCGGAACGCCACCCCTCGGGCTGCGCGCCCCTCGGCCCCATTCCACTCACGTGTCCGGTGCAGCTTCCTTCATTCGGAGGAGCTTCAGGCACATCTCACCGCCGTTTGCCCGTTTGAAAAGGACTTTTCCCGCAGGAAACGCCCCTGACTGCCGACAACGCGTGACAACGGGCATTTTGCTTGCGAATCGAGTCGTTCCTCGAGCGCGTGCTCCCGCCCAATAGCTCAAGGCGGAGAAAGCCATCAACAGGACAGCGAAATTCGCGGTTCTCTTCATTTGGATTGCTGTTAACGCGTCCGGTTGTGCGACCATCGTGACCGGCACCGATCAGAGCGTACTCGTGAGAACCGAGAAAGATGTCCAGGGGGCGAGCTGTGAGCTCAAGGATTCCAAACAACGCGCCTGGTTCGTCGATTCGACCCCGTATCCACCCCAGATTATCGTCTGGACGGAGCCAGTGGAATGGGAGTCTGAAGCTCAGCGAGAAAAGCGCCCCCTCCGAGTGGGATAGCCTGACCCTGCGACTGCCCTGGGGCAGCCGCGGCGGCGCCCCGTCGGTCGTTCGGAGGATATGGTTGTCCCCTCCGATGGAGAGAGCACTGGCGGGGCACTTTCCCTGGGGCAGCGCGCCTCATAGCCCCATCCGGCTTGAGCGGTCGGGTGGGGTTTTTCATTGCGCTGAAAGTGAGAAATGCCACACCTCGCTCCCGCCTGACCGCGGTATAGTGCATTTCAACGTGTGAGAGGCGAAGCGCAACTGCCCATGACAGTCATGGAGAGCGAATTCTCCCCGCGACAGTCTTCGTTGCCGCCATCGTGTTCGCAATTACCGAAGCCTGGAGGTTCTGACGGCGAAGGACCGCTGTCGTCGGACAGGGTGCACCCTGAACCAAGGAGGCCATTTCCATGGGACGACCTGTTTTCTACATCGCCGTGATCGCTGCGTTGGCGGGAGTGCCCTCGGTGGCGCAGGCGGATCATTCGAACTCGGATGGGCAGTCTCTGGTCACCCGCCTCGGAGATGCGTTCTTTCCGGGCATCCCGAAATCGAGCGACGAGGCCCCCACCATGAGCTTCGCCGAGCCGCCGTCCGCCTACGCCCGCTCCGAAGCCTTCGATCGGCTATACGGTGCGGAGGGTGGAGGCCCGTCACGCCAGCGTCCCGCGCGGCTGGCGCCAGAGCGAGCTGCGCCGAACCTGTTCCATCTGCGCTTCTGAACAAGCGTGCGCGAATACGCTGCAGAGGCCACGAGGCAAAACAAACGCCATCACACAAAAAAGGCGCCGGACGCGCACGCTGCGAGGGCTGAACCGGCTCTCGTCTGTTCGTTGTGACTACAACTCAAGCGGTACTGCGCACCGAACTGAATGCGATGGTGATCCATTTCGCATTGTGTACCGGCACGATCGGGACCGTGCGAGGGTTGTCCGCGTGTGGCGAAGTGAGCGTCTGCCGCATATCTCGCCAAACGACGACCTATAGCGCCGCACGGCGTTGCCCGGCAGGCTCTCAACAATCTGCTAAATGGGAAGGCCGGCATTTCTCCCGAAATGGCTGTCCGGCTTTCCAAAGCTGTCGGCGGAAGCCCGGAAGCCTGGCTTCGCATTGAGATGGCGTATGACCTTTGGCAGACTCGCCAGAAGGCAGACAAGATCAAGGTGAAAAAGCTCACCCGAGCAGCTCAGAAAGGCTCAGGCGGCAGTGACGGCAGATGCTCCGCGAGGCCACCTGCCGCGTGCCGGCCCGGCTTCACCCACCACTACATCGAACTCCCGAGCTCGTAGCTGCCAGACCGAGCAAGGGATTCGAGAAGATCCGGCACACTGCTCCCTCACACACGTGGAGCGTTTTGATAGAGGGCGAGCACGACGCCGCAGCACGCAGTCGTC
>JABAHQ010007304.1_pt3 | contig 14513 bp, 10 predicted proteins | sample 7062091 | NCBI WGS metagenome assembly JABAHQ01 (sample SAMN14534359, study PRJNA622989) | marine sediment metagenome | biome: marine biome [ENVO:00000428]; feature: marine pelagic biome [ENVO:01000023]; material: deep marine sediment [ENVO:00002113] | place: India: Gulf of Kutch | collected...
CGCCAGTTGGCCTACCGGCTCTACAGCATCTGCGAGCGCAAGGGCTGGGCCGACCACGCCCGCGACTATAACGCCCTGGTCATCTCCTGGGGCGCTAGCCAGGAGCAGGCCCAGACCTTGAAGGCCCAATACCAGCAAAGGGGGCTGTTTGAATAAAAATTAGGACGCAGATCAACGCAGATTCACGCAGATTATTGTTTTTGGTATGGGTATTTTGCTTACAAAACAGCGCTTGCCAGCATCTTCAACTTTGCAAATTTAGGGCCTTCGCCTACAAAGTTGTGAAATGTGAAACTGTTCAGGCAAATTCATCACGTTTCACGTTTCACACGCTTCACGTAGGTTGCTGGCGAACATAGGCAAAGTGTAAACCTATTTCGGCAGCGAAGAACCAGGCCAAAACCATAAAATAATCTGTGTTCATCTGCGTTCATCTGCGTCCCCAAATAACTCAAGGAGGAGAGAGGATGGCTTACAAGCACGTCGAGACGACCGAGAAGATCATCAACGCCTTTTACACGGTCTACAATATCCTGGGCTACGGCTTTTTGGAGAAAGTCTACCGCAACGCCATGGCCATCGAGTTGAGCAAACAGGGGCTGATCGTCGTCGCCGAAGCGCCGATCATTGTCTATTATGATGGCCAGGTGGTGGGCGAATATTTTGCTGATTTGCTGGTGGCCGAGGCGATCATCGTCGAACTCAAGGCCGTGCGCCAACTGGCCGCAGAGCACGAAGCGCAACTGCTCAACTATCTCAAGGCCACGCCTTATGAAGTCGGCCTGCTGCTCAACTTCGGGCCTAAGGCGGAAATCAAGCGCAAGGCCTACGATAATCACCGCAAAGGTTCGTTGAAATGGATGAGATAATCGAATGAATGATTAGGACGCAGATTATCGCAGATGAACGCAGATTTTAAAAGAATATAAAGATAATGTGCTTAAGACATAGTGGCGGAAATGAATGTTACGGTCGCCCCCCCTAACCCCCCAGTGGGGGGAATTCTGGTCCAACGCTCCCCCCTTTGGGGGNNCCCCATAGATTGGAGGAAGTATGGCACTGAGTAACCGAGAACGGGTTGGACGCGTGTTGGAGGCGCTGAAGCATGGCTTAGGACCGTTTATCCTGCGCGAGTATCGCATGGTCTTTAAGGGGCGCTACGTGGATGAGATCGAGGCCGCCCTGACCAGCCACAGCCATCCGGGCTTACCCGAAGGGGCCCGGTCCGACGCAGGGGCCTTGCTGGGGGCGCTGGACACGCAGGGCTGCCTCAACCTGATGTGGCGGCGCTGGAACGAGGTCTTTCAAGAGAAACTGGGCCACGTAGCCCGTTCCTACGTCAGCGAGATGATCGAGGCCCGCAACAGTTGGGCCCACCAGGAGGCCTTTAGCAACGACGAAGCCTACCGCATCGCCGATACGGCCGCCCGCCTGCTGAAGATGGTCAGCGCCGCCGAAGAAACGGCCCAGGTGGAAGAGTTGGGCCGGGAGCTGCTGCGCCTGCGCTATGAGGCCGAGGCCAGGAAGGCCAAAAAGGATACCGCGCCCCTCAAAGCGCCGGAAGCGACCACCCTGGCCGGGCTCAAACCGTGGCGGGCGGTGGTCCAACCCCACCCCGACGTGGCCAGCGGCCGCTACATCCAGGCCGAGTTCGCCGCCGACCTGTCGCAGGTGCTGGCCGGCACCGCCGAGCCGGAATATCAGGACCCCCTGGAATTCTTCCGGCGCACCTACCTGACCGAGGGGTTGCTGGCCCTGCTGGTGACCGGCATCAAGCGCCTGACCGCCCAGGGGGGTGACCCGGTGGTCCAGCTCCAGACCGCCTTCGGCGGCGGCAAGACCCACAGCATGCTGGCCCTGTACCACCTCTCCGGCGGGGGGCTCAAGTTGAACGATATCCCCGGCGGCGAACGCATCGCCGGGCAGATCGGCCAGGTCGACCTGCCCGAGGCCAACATCGCCGTCCTGGTCGGCACGGCCCTCGACCCCGCCAAACCCCGCCAGTACCCCGAGGCCACCGTCCATACCCTCTGGGGCGAGTTGGCCTACCAACTGGGCGGTCTGCCGGGCTACCAATTGGTGGAGGAGGCCGATCTAAAGGGGGTCAGCCCCGGCTCCAATACCCTCAGCGAGCTGCTGTTCCAATTCGGGCCTTGCTTGATCATCATCGATGAATTGGTCGCCTATGCCCGCAATTTGTACGGCGTTGAGCGCCTGCCGGCCGGGACCTTTGAGTCGATCATGACCTTTATGCAATCGCTGACCGAGGCGGTCAAGCGCTCGGACGAGGCCATGATGTTGATCTCGCTGCCCGAATCGGACATCGAAGTTGGCGGCGAGGCCGGGCGGGCCGCCCTGGTGACTCTATCCCACGTCGTCGGGCGCATCGAGTCGATCTGGAAGCCGGTCACGGCCACCGAGAGCTTTGAGATTGTGCGGCGGCGGCTCTTTGCTACGGCCGTCGACTACGCCGCCCGCGATGTCGTGATCAACGCCTTCGGCGACATGTACCGCAACGCTTCGGGCGAGTTTCCCGCCGGGGTCCCTGAGCGGGACTACCTGGAGCGCATGCGGGGGGCTTACCCCATCCACCCGGAGCTGTTCGACCGCCTCTACCAGGACTGGTCCACCCTGGAGCGCTTCCAGCGCACGCGCGGTGTGCTGCGCTTCATGGCCGCGGTCATCCACCAGCTCTGGACCCGCGGCGATCAATCGCTGCTGATCTTGCCGGGGACCCTGCCCCTCGAGGCGACGCCGGTGCGCAATGAATTATTGCGTTACCTGCCCGATACCTGGGCCGCCGTCTTTGAGACCGATGTTGATGGGCCAGAGTCTCGTCCCCTGGCCATCGATGGCCAGGTCCCCGCCCTGGGCCGCTACCACGCCGCCCGGCGGGTGGCCCGGACCGTCTTCATCGGCAGCGCCCCGTCGGTGGCCGAGCAGCGGGTGCGGGGCCTGGAGGAAATCCGGGTCCGCCTGGGCTGCGCCCAACCGGGCGAACCGACGGCCGTCTTCGGCGATGCCCTGCGGCGTATGGGGGGCCAATTGACCTATCTCTACAGCGATGGCAGCCGCTACTGGTATGACACCCGCCCCACCGTCAACAAGCTGGCCCGGGACCGGGCGCAGAGCTTTACCGAAGCAGAAGTCGACGCCCAGCTCGTCGAGCGGCTGCGGCGAGTCCCCAAAAACCGGGATTTTGCCGCCTTCCACGTCGCCCCTCCGGAGACATCCGATGTCGTTGACGAGGCCCGGGCCAGGGTCGTCGTTCTGCCGCCCCAGGCCACTCACAGGCGCACCAGCAGCGAGACGATAGCCCTCAAAGAGGCCCGGCGCTTTCTGGAGAGCCGGGGCAGCGCCCAGCGCCTCTATAAGAACATGCTGGTCTTCATCGCCCCGGATGAGGGCGAGGCCGAGGCCCTCAGGTCCGCTGTGCGCGACTTTTTGGCCTGGCAGTCCATTCAAAATGAGCGGGAGGAACTGAACCTGGACGCCCAACAGCGGCGACAGGTAGCCACCAGCTTGCAGAAGGCCGATGAAACCGTGGACGTGCGGCTGCGCTCAGCCTACAACTGGCTGCTGGTTCCGGTCCAGCCCGATCCCCTGGGCGCTATCGAGTTTCAGCCCAGCCGGATCAGCGGCGACGACAACTTTTATGACCGGGCGGCCCGCAGGCTACGCAATGACGGCCTGTTGATCTACGACTGGTCCCCCGATATTCTACGCATGGAGTTGGACCACTACATCTGGAGCGAGGAGCGTGGCTGGGAGGTGCGGCTGAAACAGCTCTGGGAATACCTGGCCCAATACTGTTACCTGCCCCGTCTGTTCGACCACGAGGTCCTGCTGAAAGCGGTCAAGGACGGCGTTGGCCGCCTGGACGCGCCCTTTGCCTACGCCACCGGCAAGGGCGAGGAGGGTCACCATACCGGGCTGGTTATCCGCCAGTTAGGGCAGGTCTATTTTGACGATACCGGTTTGCTGGTGCATCCCGACCATATCGTCGAGCCGCCGCCGGTAGAACCGGCGGTGACCATCCGCAAGGACGACCAGGACGATAGCGACGACGACCAAGAATCGGTTGCTAAACCCAAGCCGCCCAAGAAGGTCCTGGCGCGCTACTATGGCCGGGTTGGCATCGACGCCCGGCGGGTCAACAAGGACATCAGCTTAATCGTCGAGGAAGTGGTCGAACGGCTGACCAGCCAGGTCGGCTGCGAGGTGGAGCTTACCCTGGAGATCAGCGCCCGGCGGCCGGAGGGCTTCGACGAAAGCGCCGTCCGCACCATCAGCGAAAACAGCCGCACCCTGAAGTTTGAGCACTACGGCTTTGAGGAGGGCTGAGCAAGCTCTACCTGGGTCCTATTCCCAAGTTGAGGAGCCAGCACGCCCTCGTGCGGCTCCGTTCGGCACGAAGGCGTGCCTCACTCCTCAAAAATAGCCGTCCTCTAATTTTTGTAATCGGTGTTCATCCGCATCCTATTTCCCTTGCAGTTTGGCCGCACTGCACAGCACATATTTATCACGTTTCACGCTTCACGTTTCACGTTTCATGGTGGTTGGTGGCCCATAGAGATAAATCATAGACCTATTTGGCTGGCGAATGAACCTTGTTCAAAAAATCTCTATCACGAATCTAACGAAAAACTAACAAAACTATGCTACAATAATAAGTCGAATAGGGCATGGTTTATCTGGCCTTAGATTATCTTTACAGATGTCGTTGATTTGTTAACAAAGTTCGTGAAACGTGAAGGGTGAAACGTGAGAATTCCGGCGAAAGTTCATGACGTTTCACGCAGGTTGTTAGCGAAGGTCGGTAAATTGTAAAGTTACCTCTTGGGCGAATAAACCATGCCTCGAAAACTAAGCTAAAATTCTGCTACTGTTGAAACGTATATGTATAACGAGGAGGACCTTATGAGCCAAGCGACAACTGTGGCCCCTGAGGCGCATGAATTCAAGGCTGAAGTTCAACAATTACTTAATATCTTAGTCCATTCCCTTTACACCGAAAAAGATATTTTTCTGCGCGAACTTATTTCCAACGCTTCCGACGCCCTGAACCGGATTCAATTCGAGATGCTGACCAACCCCGATGTCCTCGATCCGGAGGCGGAGCTGGCCATTTACATTGAAGTTGACGAAGAGGCCAAGACCTTGACCATCCGCGATACCGGGGACGGCATGACCCGTGAGGAGTTGATCACCAACCTGGGGACGATTGCCAAATCTGGCGCGGCCGACTTTCTGGCCAAAGTGAAAGAGGCTAAGGGCAATGCGAACAACATCATCGGGCAATTTGGGGTGGGCTTCTACTCCGTCTTTATGGCCGCCGAAGAGGTCGAACTGACCACCCGCTCCTATCGGCAGGAGGCCGAAGCGGTCAAGTGGATCTCGCGGGGTTCTGAGACCTATACCATCGAGCCCGCCGATAAGCCCGACCGGGGCACGACCATTGTGGTCAAACTTAACGACGAATCACATGAATTTGCCAGCCCCTACCGCATCGAAAATGCGATCAAAAAGCACTCTGATTTCATTGATTTCCCCATTCACCTGATCACCAGAGAGAAAAAGACAGAGGATGATCAGGCCGAGGAGGAGATCGAAGACCGGGTCGTCAACCAGCAGACGCCCCTGTGGCGGCAATCGCCCGCAGACATCGACGACGAAAAGTACAACAATTTCTACAGACAACAGACCCTCGATTTTGAGGAGCCATTGGCCCGCCTCCACCTCTCCGCCGACGCGCCGGTGCAGGTCAATGCCATCCTCTTCATACCGGCTAAACGAGAAGGGAGCTTCTTGAGCCTGCGCAAAGAACCGGGCCTGAAGCTCTACTCGCGCAATGTGCTCATCCAGGAGTACAACACTGACCTGCTGCCCCATCATTTCCGCTTTGTGCAGGGGGTGGTTGACTCCGAAGATGTCCCCTTGAGCATCTCTCGTGAGAGTGTCCAGTCCAGCCTGGCCATAGAAAGGCTCAAGAATCTGCTGACCAAGCGGGTCGTGCGCACCCTGGAGGACCTGGCTAAGGATGAGCCGGAGAAGTACAAAAAGTTCTGGCACGAGTTTAGCCCTTTCATCAAAGAAGGTATCGCCACCGATTTTTCGGCCAGAGATAGCCTATCTAAACTGCTGCGTTTCCCCAGTTCGACCACCGCGCCCGACGAACTGGTCTCCCTGCAAGACTATGTAGATAACATGCCCGATACCCAGGACAAGATCTATTATGTGTTGGCCGACAGTGTGACCTCGGCCAACCACAGTCCGCACCTGGACTATTTCAAAAAGCGAAATATCCAGGTGCTGTACATGGTTGACCCTTTGGATGGCTTTATGCTGACCGGTTTACAGGAGTTCGCCGGGCATCAACTACAAAATGTGGAGGGAGCTGAGTTGGAGGCCGACGAGGAGGAAAAGGCGGCTCAAGAGGAGGCCAAAGAGCAACTCCCCGATGACCGCTTCGCCCAGATCATTGCCCGCTTTAAATCCGTCTTGACAGATAGGGTCGAGGATGTGCGCGAGGCCAAACACTTGAGCGGTAGTCCGGTTCGGTTGGTCTCGCCTGATGGGACGCCGGGCCAGGAGATGCACCGCATTCGACGCATATTGGACCAGGATTACGAAATCCCCAAAAAGGTCCTGGAGATCAATCGCGGTCACCCCATTATTCAAAACCTGGCCGGGCTGATTGGCGGCAATACCCCCCTGGCCGATATGGTCATCGAGCAACTTTTCGACAGTGCCCTCCTCAGCGAAGGCCTTCACCCCGACCCGGCCGAGATGCTGCCGCGCATTCAGCAATTTATGGAGTTGGCCACTGAGTCAAAGTAATCTTGTCGAGCGCCCACGAACTTAAGCGGCGCACCATACAATAGTCCGATGCTGCGCCGGCCTTATTAGGAGTCCAAGGCTTTAGCCTTGCCTGGCAACAAAGCTAAAGCTTTGGACTCCAGTTATCCTGTCTTATGTTGGAGTCCAAGGCTTTAGCCTTGTTCGTTCTTGCCGATGCGGTTGAGCTTTGAGATATCGGGTATAAGTCCGCCGCCTGACGCACTACGCACCACGCACCACGAGTCTCAGGTCACCAACGCCGGCGGTAGAAAGTCCACCCGGTTTTGATAAGCCATGCGCAGGCGGCCATCTTGAAAGTCAATGCGCGTAATACCGGTGTTATTCAGGGCAAACCAGATCGACTCGGGTGGGTAAGCAAGCGGCAGGTTAAGCAAAGCGCCCAGCATATAATTATAAAACGCGCCGTGGCTGACCACGGCGATCCGGTCGTTGGTATCGCCGTGCTGGGCTTTGAGGTTATTGATGAAACGGCTGGCCCTCATAACCCGTTCTTCGTGACTCTCAAAGGGACTATTCCACCAGCCCTCCTTGCCTAGGTCCTCGGACAGGATGAAGTTGGGGTAACGGGCCTCGAAGAAAGCCCGCTTGTTTCCCGGCAAGCCAATTGGCTCTCCAGTCTCCTCGTTCTGTAACCAGACTCCCCCCGTTTCGTGTAAATCTTTCCAGACCACAGGAGTCAGGTTGGTGTGCCTGGCAATGGCCCCGGCGGTGTCCATTGAGCGCACCATGGGGCTGGTGTAAAGATGGGTCAAGCCAAAATGATCAATGTTTTGCGCATTAGCATCGCGGGTCGTGGGGAGGGGGCCGTTATGGTGGGCCAAAAATTGAGCTAAAATCTCAACTTGTTTTTGGCCGTACTCGCTGAGTTCCGGGTCTTCGCTGCGACCCTGGTCGTCTTTGGTTTGATCCCAAAGCAGGTTATTCAATGATTGCCCATGTCGAATAAAATAGAGTTGCATATTTTTTTCTGGCTCCAAAAAGTTTTTTCCAACACCTAAACTTGATTTTAATCTTGATTGGTTATCAAGGCAAAACGTTAACAGGGCACGCCCGTTATAGATATCGACAATATATTAACAAAATATTGACAAAACCTGATTTGTGTGTTATTATTTCTTACGAAACGCGCTTCACGTTTCACACTTCACGTTTCACGGCGTTGTTAGGGCAGACGACTAAATTTGTAAAGTCGAAGNNAGTTTTTTAAGCGAAGGATTAGATTATTTCTAGCAGGTGGTAAAACCATGAACGATTTCAATTCTCAACTCATCCTGGTCACCGGAGCTACTGGCTACATCGGTGGACGGTTAGTACCGCGCCTACTGGAGGCTGGCTACAGGGTCCGCTGCCTGGTACGAGACCCGGCTCGCCTACAGGGTCGCCCCTGGTTTGAAGATGTAGAAGTCGTCCAGGGCAATGTGCTGAATCCTGAAACATTGCCTATGGCCTTACAAGGCGTAGACGCAGCCTATTATATGATTCACAGTATGAAAAGCAGTACCGATTTCCATGAGCGAGATCTGGTAGCCGCGCGCAATTTTGGCGATATTGCCAGGAAAGCCGGTGTCCAGCGTATTATCTACCTTGGCGGCCTGGTAGATCCCGGCACCGAACTCTCCGAGCACCTCCATTCCCGTCAACAGACCGGGGAAGCCTTACGGGAGTCTGGGGTAGCGGTAACCGAATTCCGGGCCGCAGCGATTATCGGTTCTGGCAGCCTTTCTTTTGAGATGGTGCGCTATTTGACTGAACGCGTGCCATTAATGATCTGTCCGCGCTGGGTCTATACCCGCACCCAACCCATCGCTATTCGTGATGTGCTCAATTATCTGGTGGCCGCGTTGCAAGTCCCGGAGAGTGCCGGTGAAATCATCGAAATTGGCGGGGCAGACATCCTGACTTATGGCGATATGATGTTGGGTTACGCCCGGGAGCGGGGCTTACGACGCTTTCTGTTGCCGGTGCCCGTGTTGACCCCCCGTCTTTCGTCCTACTGGGTCCACTGGGTCACCCCTATCCCGGCCGAGATTGCCCAACCACTGATTGAAGGCCTACGCAATGAACTCATTGTTCGAGATGACCTGGCCCGGCGATTATTTCCCACCATCAAGCCGGTGAATTATGGGACGGCCGTACGGCGCGCTTTAGCCCGTCTGAATGCCGGGCAGGTAGAGACAGCCTGGAGTGATGCCCTGACCACCAGTCAAGGAGATATCACACCGGTGACCTTGACCACCCAAGATGGGATGATTATAGAACAACGACAGCAGGTGATTGATGCGTCCCCAGCGGTCGTCTATCAAACCTACACCAGCCTGGGGGGAAAACGCGGCTGGCCTTACTTCGATTGGGCCTGGCGTTTGCGCGGGCTTATGGATCGCGTAGTCGGCGGCGTAGGGATGCGCCGGGGTCGCCGTGATTCTCATAACGTACGCGTGGGAGATGCCCTGGACTTCTGGCGCGTAGAGGCCGTTGAGCCTGATCGCTTGCTCCGCTTGCGTGCCGAAATGAAAGTGCCGGGTCGTGCCTGGCTCCAATTTGAGAGTAAACCCCAACCAAATGGGCAGACACTTCTACGACAGACCGCCCTTTTTGCCCCCAAAGGATTGTTTGGTCTACTTTATTGGTATACTTTATATCCTCTTCACGGCATAATTTTTTCAGGTATGGTGCGACAGTTGGCCTGGCAAGCGGAGATGGCTTCACCGGAGTTGCAGATGGAGAGATATTCTGATATTGTAGGCTAAAATACTTTGCTCCCCCTTTTAACAATGCTATAATCTCCATAGCAATCGGGTGTGTTTCATCTTAGTTGTAGCCTAGGACCTTGTGTCCGTTTCGTGGCCGAAATGACACCCACAAGATGCCCACAAGGGGCTAGGCTACCGATTTCCAACCCATTTGAAACTCACCCATCTCACTTGAGGAGACAATTTTATGACAAAATTGACCCTGGAAGAAGTCGAAGGTATTGCCAATCTGGCCCGTTTGTCCCTGACCGCTGAAGAAAAAAGGCGATTTCAAGATCAGCTATCGACCATCTTAGATTATGTAGCCGCTTTGCAAGAGCTTAACACCGAGGATGTTCCACCCACCACCAGTGCCTTGCCGCTGGACAATGTCATGCGGCCCGATGAAGTCAGGCCTTGCCTCTCCATCGAAGAGGCCTTGGCGAACGCGCCTGACGCCGCTGACAATCAATTCCGCGTGAAACCGATTCTGTAAGAACTTATAAAACGAATAGCATAGTTCATTTGGCTTAAAAACAGGACAGATTTAGTGTCTATGCTAACAGCGCCGTGAAACGTGAGGCTTTTCATGACTGACAATGCCCTTTACAAGCTGACTGTTGAAGCAGCCTTGACTAAATTGAGACAGGCTGAAATTACCTCGGTTGAACTGACGCAGAGTGTCCTCGAGCGCATCGAGGAAACGGAAAACAAGATCAAGGCTTATATTAACCTTCAGCCTGAAGCCGCCCTGGCGGCGGCGAAAGCGGCCGATGAACGCCGGGCTGGCGGTGACGACGCGCCGCTATTAGGCATCCCCCTGGCCATCAAAGATACCATCATCACCCAGGGGCTCACAACCACCGCCGGCTCCAAAAATTTAGAGAATTTTGTCCCCCCTTTTGATGCCACGGTAATCAAAAAATTACGCCAGGCCGGCGCCCTCTTGCTCGGTAAAACGAACCTCGATGAGTTTGCTATGGGCTCCTCGACCGAATATTCCGCCTATGGCCTGACCCGGAATCCGTGGGACCTGGAGACAGTTGCCGGCGGCAGCAGTGGCGGCAGCGCCGTGGCGATTGCCGCCGACGAAGCTATTGGCACTTTAGGGTCAGATACAGGTGGCAGCGTGCGCCAGCCGGCCTCATTCTGCGGCGTCGTGGGGTTGAAGCCCACGTATGGCCGGGTCAGCCGCTATGGGTTGATTGCTTTTGGCTCCTCCCTGGATCAGATTGGCCCGATCACCAAAACAGTGAGCGATGCGGCCATCTTACTGGGTGTAATCGCCGGGTATGATGACTTGGATTCCACCAGCCTGAACCACCCTGTGCCCGACTATCTGGCTGAGATAAAGGCCAGCAGCGGTTTTAAGGGGCTTAAAATAGGCGTCCCCGAGGAATATTTTATTGAGGGCATGAACCCCGAGGTGGAGGCTGCTGTGCGCAGGGCGCTCCAATTAGCTCAGGCGCATGGAGCAACGGTGGTCGATATCTCTCTGCCCCATACCCGGTACGGTATCCCGGCCTATTACCTCGTTGCCCCCGCCGAAGCCTCTTCTAATCTGGCCCGCTACGATGGCGTTCGTTATGGCTTCAGGCTGCCCTCTGATGATCTGTTGGAAACCTACTTCCAAACCCGCGCCACCGGCTTTGGCCCGGAGGTGAAACGACGCATTATGCTGGGGACTTACGCCCTCTCCACCGGTTATTACGATGCTTATTACCTGAAAGCGCAAAAAGTTCGCACCCTCTTACGTCGTGATTTTGAAGAGGCTTTCCAAACGGTAGATGTTATCTTTGCGCCCACGACCCCGGATGTGGCCTTTAAAATTGGGCAAAAGGTTGACGACCCCCTGCAGATGTATCTTACAGATGTTTTCACCGTTGTGGCCAACATGGCCGGTATTTGTGGTATCTCCATCCCCTGTGGTTTTAGCCAGGGGTTACCCATCGGTCTCCAGATTTTAGGCCCTCCTTTGGGCGAAAGCGCCGTCCTCAAAGCCGCTTTCGCCTACGAACAGGCCACAGACTGGCACAGGCAGAAGCCTGATTTGTAATCAAAGCCGATTATGCCTAATTACGTCTCTGCATCTCGTAGGGCATCTTTGACAAACAACGTATTGCGTATTTCGTATTGCGTAAAAATAGACTTTTGCCATTACATTAATACGAAATACGCAATACGGAATAATTTAGAATTCATTGCTGGTGAATTATCCATAATTGGTAATCTTAATATTTAAGGAGATCAATGATGATCATCGGTGTACCGAAAGAGATAAAAGACAATGAATACCGTGTCTCTATGACCCCGCAAGGTATTCACCAATTAGTTCTAAGAGGACACACGGTTTTGGTAGAAACTGAAGCCGGTGCCGGCAGCCGATTTTTGGATGAGGAGTTTGAACAAGCGGGCGCCAGAATCACCCGGGCGGAGGATATCTGGACCCGGGCAGATATGATTGTCAAGGTTAAAGAACCCTTACCCTCAGAATACAAGTACCTTCGGCCAGACTTGTTGCTGTTCACCTATTTGCATCTGGCTGCTTCAGGGGAATTGACACGGGTTATGCTGAACAGTGGGGTGACCGGCATAGCCTACGAAACGGTCGAATTAGCGAACGGCACGCTGCCCCTCTTGACTCCGATGAGTGAGGTTGCCGGCCGTATGTCTATTCAGGTTGGCGCCCATTATCTGGAACGGCACGAAGGAGGACGGGGCAAATTATTGGGCGGGATTCCCGGCGTTCGCCCGGCTAATGTGGTCATTATTGGCGGAGGCGTCGTCGGCACCAATGCCGCCCATGTAGCGCTTGGTATGGGGGCCAGTGTGACCTTGATGGATATCAACCTCGATCGTCTGCGCTTTTTGAGCGAAATCTTACACGGTAACCTCACCACCTGGGTTTCCAACCCCCTTGATATTGCCCGGGCTATGCGCCGGGCTGATTTAGTGATCGGCGCGGTGTTGGTCAAAGGGGCCAAAGCGCCCAGGCTCGTTACCCGCGAGATGGTTTCTGAAATGAAGCCGGGTAGTGTGATTATTGATGTCTCAGTTGATCAGGGGGGGTGTGTAGAGACCACCCATCCTACCAGTCACTCTGACCCGATTTATCTTGTCGATAGCGTTTTGCACTACGGCGTGCCCAATATGCCCGGCGCTGTTCCCCGGACCAGCACCCATGGGCTGTCCAATGCGACCTTTCCTTACATTATGAAATTAGCCAACAGAGGCTTTGTCGATGCGGTCAGGTCAGACCAGGCGCTGGCCTTCGGGGTGAATATTTTCAGAAAGCAGATCACCTACCCGGCCGTGGCTGAAGCCTTTGAGATGCCTTATACGCCTTTACAGAAACTGATGTGAGGAAATAAAGTTAGTTCAGGATTGAGAATTTAGCAGCCGCCCTGTGCCATTGTCGCCTGGCCCACTGAAGCGTGAAACGTGAAACGTGAAACGTGAGGGCTTTTGGCGCAAAATATTCACGTTTCACGTTTCACGGCGAAGCGGGTAAGTTATTTAGGTCACATGCCTTAGCTTCATCTAAGTTCGTTAAACTCATAAAAGATAGCGGCGGCGGCAGCGAGGGCAGCGGTTTCGGAGCGTAAGGTCCGTCTGCCCAGCCCCACCGGGATGATATTATATCCGCTGGCCAGCCGAACCTCGTCGACCGTATACCCGCCTTCAGGGCCGATGAAGAGATTAACCTGGGCCGGCACTTCCTCCACGTTGGCCAAAACAGACCTTAAATCGGAGTCAGTTTCCGACTCCCAGGCTAATAGACTCAAGCCGGCGCTGCGGTTGGCGCGTTGGCAAGCTTGAGAAAACATCATCCCCGGCCGCAGCAGAGGCAACAGGCCACGACCGCTCTGCTCCGCGGCTTCTTTGGCAATGCGCCGCCAGCGAAGAGACTTCTGATCAAGGACCTCTACATCGCCCAAAATTGATCGCTCGCAGATGACCGGCACAAATTCTGTGACCCCTAACTCGGTCCCCTTTTGTAAAATCCACTCAATTTTCTGGGCTTTCAAGACTCCCTGATACAGGCTGAGACGCAGCTCAGGCTCACCCTCGGCCGGCCGGCTGTCGTAGATTTCACCCACCACCACATTTTTCGCCACATGCTCTAAATTAACGTAGTATTCATAGCCGCTGTTATCCAGCACGATAATTTTTCGTCCGGGTCGCATGCGCAAAACATGTCTGAGTTGGTGCGCGACATCTTCGACCAGGGTTACTTTTTTATTTTTGATCCACTCAGGCGGGATAAAGAAGCGGTGCATAACGTCTCACATCCCAAAATTATACAACGACAAGGCATGATACATCACAATCCCCACGCTGGTGGCCAGGTTTAGGCTTCGCGCCCGTTTGTTTTTCATAGGAATGGTGTAACAAGAATCAGGCTGGCCCTTGATCAACCACTCAGGCAATCCAGCGTTTTCTCTGCCGAACAAGAAGCTGTCACCAGGCTGAGGCTGGATACCGGTATAGGGACGTTTAACCTTCGTCGTCAGCAAATAGGCGTGTGACATATCAAGCTGGGCCAAATAAGCTTCTACATCGGGCTCGTGTTTGATTTGGGCAAACTCCCAGTAATCAAGTCCAGCGCGTTTCAAGTAACGATCACTCAAAATAAAGCCTGGCCTACCCACAATAATCAATTGCATGTCGGTGGCCGCACAAAGCCGAGCGATATTACCTGTATTCTGAGGAATTTGCGGCTCAACCAGGACAACGTTAAACATAGATATATTAATTGGTGAACTTCTGTTAAGCTTCTGCCTGAACACTCGTCATTCAAGCTACCATAGACTATTTTACGCCAAGCCAAAGTATTAGCCAATTAAGGGAACGCCAGTCAGGCATTGCATCATATTATTAGCCCCGACATCGGTCTGGTGGGGTACGTATCATTGATCAGGC
>JABAHQ010026370.1_pt5 | contig 14511 bp, 7 predicted proteins | sample 7062091 | NCBI WGS metagenome assembly JABAHQ01 (sample SAMN14534359, study PRJNA622989) | marine sediment metagenome | biome: marine biome [ENVO:00000428]; feature: marine pelagic biome [ENVO:01000023]; material: deep marine sediment [ENVO:00002113] | place: India: Gulf of Kutch | collected...
CGATTTTTGCCTGATGAAATCACCTTTATGCAATATGAAGATTTGTTATCAAGGTTGAACATAACTCGAAATTTTTTCAATAGTCTATTTTTATCGATTACTGTTACATTAATTTCATTATTCTTCAATTCAATGGCAGGATATGCTTTTGCTAAATATCGATTTAAGGGTAAGAATCAATTGTTTAAGCTGTTATTGAGTTCAATGATAATTCCGGCCCAGGTTACCATGCTGCCATTATTCTTAATGCTGAAATATATGGGGTTTATAAATACCTATTTGGCAATTATCATACCCGGCCTGGCAAATATATTTGGTATATTTCTAATTCGACAATATGCTCTGTCAATTCCGGATAGCTTAATTGAAGCCGCCCGAATGGACGGAGCCACTGATTTTCAAATTTATAGCCGCATTATTATGCCGCTTTGTACCCCAATTCTGGTTACTCTAGCGATATTTACTTTTCTGGGCACCTGGAATGATTTTTTATGGCCTCTTATTGCCCTAACAGATAATTCAATGTATACGCTTCCGGTTGCCCTGGCTAATTTAATGGGTGAACACACTAAGGATCCCGAATTGATGATGGCTGGCTCGGTTATTACGATCATCCCTGTGATCGTCGTATTTTTAGTATTACAAAAATACTACATTAAGGGGATCATGATGGGAAGTGTGAAAGGGTAGGTGAAGCAAAGTGTATTCTTAGTGCTGAAAATCTGAGAGTTCATCTCTAACTTTTGGAATGGAATACCCCAAAAAGGCAAAAAGCAAAAGTTTTAAAGTTTGATGTTTGAAGTTTCAGGTTTGTCGGCTCAGAGACTTTTGCCACGGCGGATTTGCCTGTGGGCGAACGCTAGTGGCGAGAGATTAACAGTGTAAGGAGCATCGAACCCCAAACATCAAACTCCAAACTTCTTAGTACCCATGAAGTATTAATCGCTCCAATGTTAACGAGCCTCCACCAAATAATCCAATAATAGAAGTTTCCCGAGATATAATTCTGATCAATTTTGGGGAAAACAAAAACAGCCCAAAAAAGGTATTGACATTTAGCAAAGAATGATTTATAATTAGTGTAAGCGTTTACATTTATTTTTTGGTATATATTGTTACTTTATTGGTTTAAAAAATACTAAAATAAAAAAACGTTTACAGAATTGAATATTGAGTGCCACAATAAATGAAATCGCCAAAAGAGCAGAAGTTTCCATAGCTACTGTCTCGAGGGCACTGAACAATAATGCGCCAATCAAGGAAGAGACTCGCCGACGAATTCTGCAGATCGCTCAAGAACTGGATTATAAACCCAATCCTATTGCCCGCAGTCTATCTCGAAGACGAACAGATACGATCGGTGTCATTTTACCTGAAATAGTGGATGAATTCTTTTCCGAGTTTCTCAGAGGGATCGACGAGGAAGCCTACCAAAGCAACCACTATGTAATGATTTCCAGCTCCCATAGTCAAAGGAATATTATTGAAACACTACTCGAGTTTATGGGCAGTGGACGTGTTGATGGGGTGATATTAATGGCGCCACGTATGCATAGCGAAATAGCTAAATTGGTTAAAAAAAGCAAAAGACCGGTCGTTTTGGTAAATGTTTGCCGTGAAATGAAAGATGTTGTCAGCTTTAACATTGATAATCAGCAAGGGTCCTTCGCAATTGTTAAACATTTAATTGAGCATGGCTATCAAAAGATTGGATTTATCAAGGGACCAGAAGGTAATTGCGATGCCGACGAGCGATTTCGCGGATATCAAACAGCGCTTAGTGAAAATGACATTCCCTTCATCGATAACTTATTTGTTCCGGGTGATTTTAGTGTACGGTCAGGATATTACGGTTTTAGCCGGCTGATGACCCAGAAGGAAAAACCGGATGCAATATTCGCTGCCAATGATATGATGGCGGTTGGCATTTATGAGGCTGCGCGTGCTTCGAATATTAATATTCCCCAGGATATGGCCGTAGTCGGATTCGATGATATTTTTCTTAGTAAGTTACTAATACCCCGTTTGACCACTGTGCACGTTCCCATCGTAGAGTTAGGTAGTAAAGCCATTCGTTATTTATTTCGAATGATTGAAGGTGAAGTAGACATAAAACAGCCTTATCGAGAAGAGCTGACCGCCGGCTTAGTCTTAGGAGGATCTTGCGGTTGTACGGCTAACATTGCCCATAATATTTTATAAATTCCTAATTAACCAAAATGGAGGAGTTTACCATGAGAAATATGTTTACAGCAGTAATGTCAGTTTTCACAATTCTGCTTTTAGTTTTTATGACAAGTGGAATTTGTGGAAGTGGTCATGTTGATCCCCCGGTATTACAAATTCAGTCTGCGGAAAATCCCATTACTATTGATGGTGTGCTGAGCGAAACAGATTGGCAGCGCCGTTTTGATCATTTGATTTATCGTGCGAATTTCACCCCCGGAGATGTTACTTATGACGTAACCGGTGATGTTCTTGTGCATGGGACATATACCGATACGACTACGACAATTGTTAGAATCTTGCATTATGGAATGGATCTATATATCTCTTTGCAATCAGATGACCAGTCTGTTGGCAAATTTGGATGGAGCTGGGAAGGCGATGGACTTTTTATGAAAATTGCTGATGCGCAGGGAGCCCAGGTTGAGTATAAGTTATTTTTCAATCTTACCGGTACAGACCCTGATATCGCTTATGAAGAACCTGCAAATTACCCTGGCTCAGGTGCTGGTGCGGCATGGAAACATTCCTCAACCATTGTAAATGATACTTCGGCAGCAGATTCCGGTTATACGGCGGAGATGGTCATTCATTTAGATCAACTGGGCTACACTCAAAATGATGTGGATATTCCCGTACTTATGAATATTTTCGATCCTGACGGTTATGTGGAAAATATGGATCCATATGGTCCCATCGGTGCTTATTATAAAAGTTGGTGGGGAAGCGAATGGGGACCGGAAACACGCATTCTGCGTTTAGCTGATCCCCCCCGTAAGGTTGCCATTACCACATCAGAGACTTTTACCTTAGATGGTCAATTGAATGAGTCCTTTTGGAATAATACTGATTATGTGGAAATATATAAAAACTCTGCCAAAAGTACTGCAGGATATTATATGCAGTGGGGTGACACATTGAATGAGTATACTGATCAAAGTATGGCTAAAGTAAAATTTGCTCACAATGGCACTGATTTATATCTAGGTGTAGAATCAAATGATTCTTCGGTCTGTAGTTGGACGCCCGGCTGGGAAGCCGATGGTCTCTTCCTCTGGATGACTTATAAGGGAGTGATTCCCCCTCCGGGTGATCGGCTTGAAATAAAGGCTATGTATTTTGGTACGACAGTTGGTGATCCTATCCAGTTTCAGTTGAGTGGTAACGTACCAACTGGCGGTGCCGAAGGAGCTTCCTATGAACCTCCGGGAACGGTAACACACACAGAAACGAATGGACCCGATGACGGATACTCTCTTGAAGTGGTTGTTCATACGGATTTATTTGGATACAGTGATGGCGACACCGTTAATTTAAGCACCGTCATGTGGGATTTGGATTACGCTTCTTCTGATGCTTATGACCCTGTGATATCAGATTATGCTCCGCATTGGTGGGGTACGCAGTGGGCAGATTTGTCTTTTGAGAAATTCTATATGTATCGGGAAGTTATCTTATCCGATTGTACTGCGGTAGGTATTGAAGACGACTTTGCGCAATCACTAATCAATGGTTACACTCTCAAACAAAATTATCCGAATCCGTTCAACCCTTCAACGACAATTCAATATTATTTGCCTACTGCCACAGATGTTAAGATCGAAATATTTAATCTCTTGGGTGCCAAAATCGCAACACTCTTTGATGAAAAACAAGTTGCCGGTGACCATTCTATCGAGTGGGATGGTAAAAACCAGTACGGCGATTTCGTAGCTAGTGGAATATATTTCTACAAAATGAGTACTCCTGAATTTAGTCAGACTAAGAAAATGATCTTAATCAAATAACCCAAACTGGTAAAAAGACTGCCTCAAAAGTTGGTTAGTTTTTTTGAGGCAGTCCTTTTCAATTTGACGAAAGATTTAATAGCATTTTGTTGTGATGACCACCATATTTAGAATTTGGCACAACCTTAAAGGAATATATGGCGCATATTTGATTCTCCTCCTTCCATCTATTCTATTTGCCGGGCAAACCGGCAAAATTATGGGGATTATAACAGATGCGACCAGTGGTGAACCTTTAATCGGCGCCAATATTGTTGTGGAAGGGACTACCTTAGGCGCTGCCTCCGATGTTGATGGTGATTACATTATTCTCAATGTTCCACCCGGCATTTATACTCTCACAGCCTCCATGCTGAGTTACCAGGACATGAGAGTGACCAAAATAAAAGTTTCCATCGATCAAAGCACTCGTGTCGATTTCAAATTAAATCCCATGGCTATTGAATTGGGTGAAGTCGTAACCGTGGAAGCTGAGCGACCTCTCATTCAAAAGGATTTGACATCAACTGAATCCTCAGTTGGAGCCGATGAGATTCAAACAATGCCTGTGGAAAATTTGCAAGACATATTGGAATTGCAAGCAGGGGTTATTGTGGATAACAGGGGTGAATTCCACATTCGCGGCGGGCGCTCCAGTGAAATCGCCTATTTCGTCGATGGTGTATCGGTAACCGATCCATTTTCGGGCAAAGCGGCTATAAATGTGAATCAAGGTATCGTGCAAGAACTAAAAGTGATTAGCGGAACCTTCAATGCCGAATACGGACAGGTTATGTCGGGGATTGTGGAAATTGTAACCAAAAACCCGGAAAATGATCTAACAATAGGCGGTAGTGTTTATTCCGGTGATTATATTAGTTCGGATAATGAGCTATTTTATAATATTGATACCAGAGATCCTGCTGATATATACAACCTTCAATTTTACTCAACCGGTCCTATTCCTTTTGTTGAAAACCGGGTGAGCTACTATCTATCCCTCAGAAGGTTTTATAATTACGGTTGGATATACGGGCAGCGAAGATTCAATCCCAGTGATTCCTCACATTTTGACGCAAAATCCATTTATATCGAACAAACCGGCGATAATGCTCCTGTTTCGATGAATTATGATTCGGAGTATTATGGAAATTTTAAGCTTGTTTTTAAACTTTCCCCAACCCTTAAGTTAGACTATAATTTTTTGGGGAATAAATTTGAACGCCGCTTTTATAACCATCTCTATCGTTTAAACCCGGACGGTGATAATACCAATCATGAATATGGCATAACCAATATTTTGAATTGGAATCATACTCTATCGGCTCGCACATTTTATTCATTGAAATTTTCATATTATTACTATGAGTTTGAATCTTATCTATATGAAGATCCCAATGATCCGCGTTATGTGAATCCGGAGTTATTGCTCACTCGGGAAGACGCCTATAGCTTTTTAACAGGCGGCACCAACATGATTCACGAGAACCGTTCAACAAATGTGGGCATTGCTAAATTTGATATTACATCCCAAGCTACAAAAATTCACCAAATTAAAACCGGATTTGAAGTCAAGTATAACCGAATTGAAGAGAACAATTTTGAAGCCAACTATCGGGGGATACCGGGTGGCGGCATTTTTAGCCCAATTGCATTTTTCAACAAAGGTAAATTCAGCCATAACGCCGTTGAAATGGCAGCATATATTCAAGATAAGATTGAATTGGAAAATATGACCGTTAATATCGGTTTAAGGTATGATTATTTTGATTCAAAAGGTGAGGTTCCGGTTGATCTCCGTGATCCTGATAGTGCTTTTGTCAGCGCGAATATTAAACATCAGTGGAGTCCGCGTGTCGGACTGGCTTTTCCGATATCTGCAAGTGGAGTGATCCATACCTCATATGGCCATTTTTTTCAAATCCCTCCTTACGAACTGTTGTACGAGAATCCCCGCTTTGCCGTTGCTCCCGGCGGGTTGAGTACTTTGATGGGAAATACGAATTTAAAACCGCAATCGACAATTATATATGAGTTGGGAATTCAACAAGAGTTTTTGGGGCAGATTGGTATAGATATTACCGGATTTTATAAAGATGCCCGAAATCTGATTGGGACGAGTATATATGAAACCTATATTCTGGGAGATCGATATGCCCGTTATGAGAATTTGGATTATGGGAATATCCGCGGAATAACACTATCCGTAAACAAAAGACCCACAAGATCAGACCATGTAACTGTTTCATTTGATTACACTTTTCAAGTTGCTGAGGGCAACGCTTCTGACCCAAATCATGAATACTATAATCAACAATCAGATCCACCTAAAAAAAGCAACATTCAAGTAGTTCCATTGGACTGGGATCAACGCCACACCATTAATCTGTCGGTTTCTTATCATAATCCCCAAGTAATTACTGCCGGGCTCATTGGACAATTTCAAAGCGGACTTCCGTATACACCGGCGAAACAGAGTAGAGAACAAACTTTTGAAAATAGCGGACGCAAACCTTTTAACTACACCGTTGATTTGCGATTGTCCCGATCAGTTACCTTATGGAAAACGAAATTCAATTTATTTTTAAAGGTTTACAATTTATTCGATCGGAGAAATGAGTTTGATGTTTACCAAGATACGGGTCGATCAGGTTATTCATTGGTGAGTCATTATATTGGGGAAAGAAATGCGCATGTCAATACACTGGATGAGTGGCTGCAAAGACCAGATTTTTATTCGGAACCGCGGAAAGTCCTAATCGGTCTGGATTTTGATTTATGATAAGATTTAAGTTTATAGGTAAGCTTGCAATGAAGCTTTCAAAGTTTTTTTCTGCGATTACAATAATTCTCCTTTGCCATTCTTTATTTGCACAGGTGAGTGTACCAAAGAATATGCGCGGGAATCGTGAATATCGAAAAGAGAGCATCCACAACGGAAACTTAGTAGAAACATTATTTTATAATTTTGGAGAAGTGGGTGCGTGGAAAAAGGAGCCTTCCGGCGTTTGGCCAAGGGGAAGTGGTCATCATTATACAGACGGAGTGACCCCTATTGTGGTTACTCAGGTTATTAATCATAATGGTGACACGCTTTATATGTGCGAAGCCGGGTACCGGGAGAAAATGGACTATGCTCCTGATGGTACCGAGCGAGGTTGGCAGCCTCGACCGGGGTATGCCAATCCATTGCAGGACAAAATTGCCATGAGTGACGATCCTGATTCCTGGCCTGCCAGTTGGGCTGACAAAGATGCCAGTTGGAATGGATATTGGAATGGATATTTTGGAAAGCGTACCAATGCGGATCAGGAAAGTTTTTTTGTGATGGATGATGATTCCGATGATGGGCACGATTTCTATCCTGATTCCACAGACAAGACCCGAAGGGGATTGGGTTTAGGAGTCGGTGTTAGGGGATTCCAGTGGTCCAATGTTCAAGCGGAGGATCTGATTTTTTGGCATTATGATATCACCAATGAAAGTACCACAATTTATCCCAAGATGATTTTTGGTATGTATGGAGATTGCGGAGTTGGTGGCAAAGATGATAGTAATGATGATAATGCCTCTTTTGATATAGAAAATGATATAACCTACTCCTGGGATACGGACGGACTTGGCGATGGGGGTTGGGGACCTACCGGCTGGTGTGGTTATGCATTTTTAGAAAGTCCTGGCAATCCCTTCAATGGTATTGATGATGATGGCGATGGTGAGGAAGGAAGTCCAACCATTACGGAAAATATGATCTTAGGTGAAATTCCTGAAAATGGGATTGATGATAATAATAATGGCTTGATCGATGAAGCAGATTTTCNNGAAGCAGATTTTCATACAGGGTTTAAATATGCTGATGGAGTTGACAACAACGGGGATGGCCGGGTAGATGAAATGATTGATGAAGCCCGGGATGATTTAATCGATAACGATGGAGATTGGGATCCGGAACGGGATGATGTTGGAGTTGATGGTTTATCGGGTTCCGGTGATATGGGTGAAGGCGATGGTATTCCGACGCCGGGTGAACCTCATTTTGATGCTACCGACAAAGACGAATCGGATCAAATCGGTTTGACAGCTTTTGATGTGTTTAGTATGGGCGCAGCAGTGGAATTCAGAAAAGATAAAGATATTTGGAATCGAGTTTCTTATAGTCATTTCGATGATCACCTCGGAAACGCTAATATTGGATTTCTTTATGGATCTGGATTATTCCCATTGAAACCGGGTCAAACCGAACGCTTTTCACTTTGTTTGGTATTCGGAGAAAATTTAGCAGATATTCGCAGGAATAAACAAACGGTTCAGCAAATTTATAATGAAAATTATAATTTTGCCCGTCCGCCCGATAAACCACAAGTTTGGGCAGTAGCCGGCAATAAACAGGTAACACTTTATTGGGATGACAAAGCGGAACAAAGTTACGATCCTTTTTCCGATCCTCCCTATGATTTTGAGGGCTATAAAATCTATAAAAGCACAGACCCAGGATTTTTAGATGCTCGAATTGTAACCAATGCCTTTGGAGAGAAAACCTTTTTTAAGCCTGTTGCTCAATTTGACCTGCAAAATAATGTAAAGGAATTCTTCCCTCTCGATTTTCAAGGCTTGAAAATTTATATGGGAGATAACAAGGGCTTACAACATTCCTGGAAAGATACCGATGTTATAGATGGTAAAACCTACTATTATGCGGTTGTGTCTTATGACCGCGGAAATCCGGATTCCAGCATGTATCCTTCCGAGTGCAGCCGGGTGATCGTTCAGGATATAAATGGAAATCTTAAACTCGATAAAAATACCGTGGCAGTTACTCCTCAAGCACCCGCCGCAGGATATAAAACGGGTGGAATCCGTGATTCAATTCAGCACACCGATGGATTTGCAACCGGTAATGTATGGATTGACGTTCTGGATCCTTTGCTCGTTCCCGATAACGAAACTTTCCAGATTGTTTTTGACGACACGACTAATTCTGATACCATATCCTATCACTTGATAAACATAACCGATCCTTCCCAGCCGGATACTGTCATACAACAATCGTATGCCATCCATGCTGAGCACACCAATCCGATTTTTGACGGGATGCAGCTATTTGTTTTAAATGACACCATAAGATGGGATGCGGTTAATTCCGGGTGGATAAAAGGAAATAGCAATTTACCGATTAATGTTGAAAGATGGCAAAAAATATATGAAAGATCTCCGGGTTACCCATCCAGTTATGAAATTCGATTTGGTGATCCTGACACTACTTGGTGGTTTGTCCCCAGGTTTCCGGTAGACTTCTCGGTCTGGGATATTTATGAGAATAAAAAGGTTCCCTTTATGTTTGAAGAGCCAAGAAAATCCACACGTGATCATGCCATATCACCACCGTTAAACGATGAAGATTCCACCGAATATATTCGGATTATTATTCCTCAGTATCATCCTCCGGATGTTTGGCGAGTACATTTTTTAGAGCCGTATGAGGGTGCAGAACCGATTCTTCCCGAAGATGGGGATGTACTGCGCGTTCAAATAAAAACGCCTTTTAGAAGCGGGGATGTTTATCAGTTCACGACCAAGGCAGCAAAAATTGACCGTAAATTAGCTGAGAGTGAATTGGATAAGATAGCGGTGGTTCCCAATCCCTATGTGGTAGCTGCCCGTTGGGAACCCCGTCGATTACTTGCCAGTGGCAGAGGTGAACGCAGAATATTTTTCATTCATCTCCCACAACGATGTACCATTCGAATTTTTACCGTTAGTGGTGATCATGTAAGAACCATTGAGCATAATTCCGATATGCTTGATGGCGCAGAATCCTGGGATTTAACCTCAAAAGATGGTCTTGATGTTGCCCCCGGTATCTACATATTCCATGTGGACGCCTACGAACTTGGTGAAAAAATTGGAAGGTTTGCATTAATTAAATAAGCCCGGATAGATAGCCATGAGAAAGATAGTCCATTTAATTATATTGAACACATTTGTCACTTTTTTATCTGTTGAAGCAGGTATTCTGGGAGGCTTAACCAAAAGTGGCACAACAACCGCTCAATTTTTGAAGATTCAGGTGGGAGCGAGGGCCATTGGGATGGGCGGAGCGTATGTTGCCGCTGCAAATGATGTTAACTCAATATACTGGAATCCGGCAGGATTAGCAAAAATTGGCTCTAATGGCGGGGTTAGTTTTGTTCATACCGAGTGGTTAGCAGAAACAAATTTCGATTTTGCCGCCGTCGTAGTTAATGCCGGCAAAGTCGGGATTTTCGGTTTAAGCTTCACCTCGCTATCCATGCCGGATATGAAAGTGCGTTCCGAGTTTGAACCCGAGGGAACGGGCGAGTATTTTAGTGCCATGGATATGGCCCTGGGGCTTTCCTATGCTCGTCAATTAACAGACCGCTTCAACATTGGTTTTACCGGAAAATATATCCGGCAGCAAATCTGGCACATGTCCGCTTCGACCATTGCCTTTGATATTGGGCTGCTCTTCAGAACCGACTTCGATTGGCTGATCCTGGGAATGAGCATTTCCAATTTTGGTTCCAAGATGCAATATAGCGGCAAGGATATTTTTGTTAATTACGACTTTACGCCGAATCAATTCGGCGACAGTGAAACGATATTTGCCAATCTTCAAACCGATAAGTGGGATTTGCCTCTGCTATTCCGATTCGGGCTTGCCATGGAAATTTTAAGGCAGGAGATAAACCAAGTAACTGCATCTGTGGAAGCCAGGCATCCCAATGATAATACCGAAAGCATCAGCTTTGGCGTCGAATATGGTTTTCGAAAGCGATTCTTCCTTCGGGGAGGATATCAATCCCTTTTTGAGGATGAGTCAGAAAAAGGATTTACTTTAGGAACCGGTTTCCTGTACTACGTCTCACCGGCCATTCCATTTTTTCTTGACTATGCTTATGCCGATTGGGGGAGGTTGAATAATGTTCATCGTTTTTCGTTGGAGATGCACTTTTAATTGAATGTTGAATAGAAAAATCCAACCAAAAATATTTGAAATTTTATCGGATACCAATAAAAGTAAAAAGTTGAAAGGAAAAAGGAAAAATTGGGAAGTGAGAAGTGGCAAGTAATAAGTTTGAGGTTTGAAGTTTGAAGTTCATTATACTATTAACCTCAAACCTGAAACTTCAAACATCAAATTTTAAAACTTTTGCCTTTTCTTTTTTCGGAGTCATCTGTGTTAGATTCAAAAAGTTAGAGATGAACTCTCAGAAATCAGCATTAAGAATCTAATTATTGCTTTAGCTCCGAAAATGTAATGTCTCAATATAAACCTAATCAATGGTATAAAAGGAATATGAGCCTGCCTGCGCGAAGCTTCGGCGAAGGTAGGTCACCCTGAGTGACGCCTTTGGCGTCGAGTGTCATACTTCCACGTGGCTCAGCATGACACCTATTTATTACAATTGTTTAGATTTTTTCGGAGCAGATGCAATAGTTAAATAGAAAAAGAATTTGGCAGGTATGCAGAAAAAATTTGAAACGAAATACGGATATTTCACTGAAGATGGGCTTGAGTATGTCATCACAAATTATCGAACACCTCGTCCATGGATTAACGTGATTTCAAATGGAAATTACGGATTAGTAGTATCCCAAATAAATGGGGGATTTAGTTGGATTANNGTATCACAAGATGGCACCAGGATTTGATTCAAGACAATTGGGGTAAATATATTTTTTTGAGAGATGAAGATACGGGTAAATTTTGGAGCCCCACCTTTCAACCCGTTCGGAACAATTTGGATGCATATGAGTGTCGGCATGGAATCGGCTATTCCATATTTGATTCATCAAACCATAGAATTCAGGCGACCCTTCGAATTTTTGTGCCATTTCAGGATGATTTGGAAATATGGACCCTTCAACTAAAAAATTTGGACGATAAGCCCAGAAACATCGGTGTTTATACCTATTTTGAGTGGTGCCTCGGCGCAGCACCCGATAATCATCGTGAATTTCACAGAACATTTATTGAAACCGACTTTAATAATGAGCATCAGGTTCTGACTGCCAGAAAACGGTTATGGGAGATTCCATCGCAACGAGGACATTGGAATTGGAGTTGGGACTACACGGCGTACTTTGCTTGTTCGGATAACATAGACGGCTTTGAAGGAGATAAAGAAAAATTTATTGGGCTTTATCATTCACTTATGGATCCATTGGCATTGCGGGATGGACAGCTTTCCGGTACAATTGGGAAATGGAATGATTCGATCGCAAGCTTAAGAAAGATTGTGCTGCTTTCACCCAACCAGGAAACAAAATTGTCATTCTACTTGGGGGTTCAAAGAAACGAGCCGGAACTATACTCAATACTCGAAAAATACCGCCGGCCTGAATCCGTGGAGAGGGCATTTTTAAAAGTGAGAGAAAACTGGGGGCATTTACTAAATACCACATCTGTAAACACGCCGGATGAAGCGCTTAACTTTATGACCAATGCCTGGTTAAAGTATCAGGCAATTTCCGGAAGAATTTGGGGACGTGCCGCCTATTATCAGCAAAGCGGCGCCTACGGCTTTAGAGATCAGTTGCAAGATTCTCAAATATTCCTATACATCGATCCAGAATTAACCAAACGTCAGATTTTACTTCATGCTAACCATCAGTTTAGAGATGGAAGAGTTTTACATTGGTGGCATCCCATTACGGAAGAAGGTTTGGATGGAAACATCAGTGATGATCTGCTGTGGCTGCCTTTTGTGACAATTCAGTATTTGAAAGAAACTGCTGATTGGGATTTTTTAAGGGAGACAATTCCGTTTTATGATGATGCCCAACCAGTTGCTATTCTTGAGCATTGTTTTCGTGCAATTGAGCGGGTAATAAACAACTTCAGTGATCGGGGACTACCGCTTATCCTAGCAGGTGACTGGAATGATGGGTTGAGCGCGGTTGGTTTGGAAGGGAATGGTGAATCCATCTGGTTGGCACATTTTCTTTACCACATACTAAAGGAATTTCAACCGATTTTAGAGCATCTCCATTTATATGATAAATTAGCAAGATACCGCCAGTTTCTGGAGGAACTCAAGATCGCGATCAATGAACATGGATGGGATGGCAATTGGTTCTGGCGTGCGAGCAAGGATAATGGGGAACTTATTGGCAGCCACACAAATGAAGAAGGGAAAATATTCTTGAATCCTCAAACTTGGTCGGTAATTTCAGGAAGCACTGATGTTGAACGACAGACCAAAGCTGTGAGAGCTGTTGAACAATTATTAGAGGGTGAGGCAGGGCCTTTATTATTGTCTCCTGCTTATAGTAAGCCTGATCCATTTATCGGCTATTTGTCCCGTTATGCACCCGGCTTAAGAGAAAACGGTGGTGTTTATACCCATGCAGCAGTTTGGTCGATCTGGGCGGCGAGTTTATTGGAAGATTCAGAAATGGCTTATCGAATTTTTAAGAAATTATGTCCCATCTATAATGGAATGAGTCCGGATAATTATGTTGCTGAACCGTACGTGACGCCGGGAAATATTGATGGCGATGCGTCTGAACACTCTGGTCGGGGAGGATGGTCCTGGTATACAGGTTCGGCAGCATGGTTATTTCGAGTCACTTTGGATCATATTATTGGAATTCAAGCCAATTATGACGGCTTATTAATTAAACCTTGTTTTCCATCAAATTGGAAGGAAATAAAGGTTAAGAGATTTTTCCGTGGAACGACCTATCTGATTCATATTCACAATCAGAGCAGGGTTAAACCAAAGCATTTTGAAGTTTTCTTGGAGGGAAAAAAGATACCCGGTGGTATTATTGCTCCTTTAAAAAATAAAAGACAAGCACAAGTAGTTGTGAAAATTCATTAAATAAATCGCAATTAATAAATTTCTTCGAGGTGTTACATGATACGTATCATTACCATAATTTGTATTCTTCCCTGCTTGGTATGGGGTGCGACACAGGGTGACATCATTTTTTTTAGCGACAGTCCTGATTCCATTTTTTATGATCCTTCATGGGGATATGATACTGCCCCCAGCTATTTGGAGTTAGTTGGATTGTTCAATGATAAGTTTCCGGTTGATACCCGACATCCCTATCAAGGTGCCCACAGTTTACGAATGCACTGGATTTCCCAAAGCGGTGGCGATTGGGGAATTGCCGTTGCATCAATTGGTTGGCCAGGGCATGATCTTACCCAATACGATAGCATTACTTACTGGATAAATGCTCCTCAAGCAGTTTCGCAAGCTGACTTGCCGGATCTCGCATTGGAGGATTTGAATAATAACAAAAGTACACGGGAATGGCTCGGCAATCATTTCGGTGGGGTTGACGGAGATTCACTTGCTTGGCAGCAAGTGAAGATTCCAATTAATGCTTTTGCACCGGGTCCACAAAACTGTGATTTTACTAAAATCAAGACGATTTTTCATTTCCAGAAGAATGCCGATGGTGTTGAGCACATCGTTTGGTTGGATGAAATTCGGGCAATACAAACCGGTGGGACGGGTCCTGGTATTCCCAGTAGCCCATC
>JABAHQ010006548.1_pt1 | contig 14508 bp, 12 predicted proteins | sample 7062091 | NCBI WGS metagenome assembly JABAHQ01 (sample SAMN14534359, study PRJNA622989) | marine sediment metagenome | biome: marine biome [ENVO:00000428]; feature: marine pelagic biome [ENVO:01000023]; material: deep marine sediment [ENVO:00002113] | place: India: Gulf of Kutch | collected...
CTTTTGACTTCGGTTTTGCGGTGTCCTGTTCCCCAACCCGTCCCACACCGCCCGCCGAGGCGCGCCGCCCCCCGGCAGTGTTCCTCATGGGCCCCACCGCCAGCGGCAAGACGGGCATCGCCGTCGAGCTGGTCAAGCGCCTGCCCCTGGAGATCGTCAGCGTCGACTCGGCCCTGGTGTACCGGGAGATGGACATCGGTACCGCCAAGCCGGGCCCGGAGGTGCTGGCGGCGGCGCCTCACCGCCTGATCGACATCCTGGATCCGACCGGGGCCTATTCGGCGGCCCGGTTTCGCGACGACGCCCTGCGCGAGATGCACGACATCCACGACGCCGGACGGGTGCCCCTGCTGGTGGGCGGAACCATGCTGTACTTCCGCGTCTTAGAGCAGGGCCTGTCCGAGCTGCCGGCGGCGGACCCCGAGCTGCGCGGGCGCATCGACGCCGAGGCACGGCGCTACGGCTGGCCGGCCCTGCATCGGCGCTTGGGAACGGTGGACCCGGAGGCGGCGCGGCGCATTCACCCCAACGACCCCCAGCGCATCCAGCGGGCGCTGGAGGTCTACGAGACCAGCGGTGTTCCCATGAGCGCCCTGTTGGGCCGCGGCCCCGGGGCCGGACTCGGCTTCGAGCCCCTGCGCCTGGCCCTGGCGCCGCCCGAGCGCGCACAGCTGCACCGGTGCATCATAGACCGGTTCCATCAGATGCTAGATCGGGGGCTGGTGGACGAGGTGGAGCGCCTGCGCGGGCGCGGCGACCTGAGCCCCGAGCTTCCTTCCATGCGCGCGGTGGGCTATCGCCAGGTCTGGGACTATCTGGAGGGGAACTTTGGTTACGAGGAGATGGTCGAAAAGGCTGTTGTCGCGACGCGCCATCTGGCAAAGCGCCAGCTCACCTGGCTGCGGTCAATGGGTGGGGTCCGCTGGCTCGACCCGGGCGACTCAAAAACCCCAGACAAGTTGCTGAAAGCACTGGATGCCTGGCTCGCGGGCGAGAGGCCCGCAGGGTAGCTATGTTATACTTAAGCCAGTAAGTCGACAGCTACATGAAATAACCGCGCGCGGCCGCGCGGCGCGTGCCCGGAGCATGTGACCGGCGGTCGAATCACGATAAAGAATTAAAAGAAGGAGATCGACTATGGCCAAGGGGCAATCATTACAAGAACCGTTCTTGAATGCCCTGCGAAAGGAGCGGATACCCGTTTCGATCTACCTGGTGAACGGAATCAAGCTGCAAGGTCAGATCGAATCGTTCGACCAGTTTGTGGTCCTGCTCAGGAACAGTGTCAACCAAATGGTGTACAAGCACGCCATCTCGACGGTGGTGCCCGCACGCAATGTTCGAATATCGAATGCCGATGACAGCTCTTCGGAGACCGGTAACCTCTGATCACATCTTCTACGGCCGCCGCGGGGGGGACGAGGTTGTTTGAGCGTCCCCGCAGCGGTGAAGCCGCCGTCCTGGTCCATCTGGATCTGAAATCGGAAGGTCAGCGCGAGCAGCTCGACGAGTTCGAGGAGCTAGCGCGATCGGCCGGCGCGCGCGTAGTGGGTACCGTGACCGGTTCCCGCAATGCGCCCGATCCTCAGCGCTTCGTCGGCACCGGCAAGGCCGAGGAGATCCGCCAGCGGGTGGCCGAGGCCGGCGCCGAGGTGGTGCTGTTCAATCACACGCTGTCGCCGTCCCAGGAGCGCAACCTGGAGCGGCTGCTGGCCTGCCGGGTGCTGGATCGCACCGGGCTGATCCTCGACATCTTCGCCCAGCGCGCCCGCACCTACGAGGGCAAGCTGCAGGTGGAGCTGGCGCAGCTGCGCCACCTGTCCACGCGCCTGGTGCGGGGCTGGACCCACCTGGAGCGCCAGAAGGGCGGCATCGGCCTGCGCGGTCCGGGCGAGACCCAGCTCGAGAGCGACCGGCGGTTGGTCGGTCACCGCATCAAGCAGATCAAGCGGCGGCTGCAGCGCGTGCACGAGCAGCGCAACCTCGGGCGCCGCGCCCGGCGCAAGGCCGAGGTGCCCACCGTGTCGCTGGTGGGCTACACCAACGCCGGCAAGTCCACGCTGTTCAACCGCCTCGCCGACGCTCACGTCTATGCGGCCGACAAGCTGTTCGCCACCCTGGACCCTACGCTGCGCAGGGTGGAGCCGCCGGGGGCGGGACCGATCGTGTTGGCCGACACGGTGGGCTTCATTCGCCACCTGCCCCACGATCTGGTCGCGGCGTTTCAGTCCACGCTGGAGGAGACCGCCCGTGCCCGTTTGCTGCTGCATGTTATTGACGCCAGCGATCCGGAGCGCGACAGCTACATCGAGCAGGTGGATGCGGTGCTGGCCGAGATCGGGGCAGCCGGTGTGCCCCAGCTTCAGGTGTACAATAAGATCGACCGCGCCGGCTCAGCGCCGCGCATCGATCGCGGCGCCGACGGGCGGGCGCGCCGGGTGTGGCTGTCGGCGGCCACCGGCGAGGGGGTGGAGCTGCTGGAACAGTCGCTCGCCGAGTATTTCGGAGAGGGTGCCGTCTGCGGGTTTCTGCGTATCCCCATGTCCGAGGGCCGGCTGCGGGCGCGGCTCTATGAGCGCGGGGAGATCGTGGAAGAGCAGGTGGACGACCAGGCCCGCTGGGTGCTCGAGGTGCACATGCGTCCGAGCGACCTGGGCCGCCTGCTCAAGGACGCGGACCCTTCAGTGGAGTTTGTTCCCGATTCCCAGGAACACCTTGCGAGGCAGGTCGTTGCCCCATAAAATGTCGTGTTCACGGCCGTTTACGCAAGACGACCCAAAGCAGTCCCATTTTTTCCAACGACGATCGGAGTGACGGATGGCCTGGAATGAGCCGGGAGGGGGCAAAGACCCCGACCCCTGGGGAAACCGCAAGAAGGACGAGGGACCGCCCGACCTGGACGAGTTGGTGCGCAAGATGCGCGAGCGCTTCGGCGGCCTGTTCGGTGGGCGCTCGGGTGGCGGCGGCGGACGGCGCGGCGGCGGGGCCGCCGCCTCGTTCAGTCTGGGCCTGCTCATCGCCATCGGACTGCTCCTCTGGGCCGCGTCGGGCATCTACATCGTGGACGAGGCCGAGCGCGGCGTGGTGACGCAGTTCGGGAAGTTCGCGGATGTGACCGCCCCGGGCCTGCACTGGCATATCCCGTATCCCATCGAGCGGGTCGAAAAGGTGAACGTCAAGGAGGTTCGCAACGTCACTCACAAGGCCCAGATGCTGACCCGGGACCAGAACCTCATACTGATCGATATCGCGGTGCAGTACCAGGTCAGCGACCCGAAGTCGTATCTGTTCAACGTGCGCGAGCCCGACTATACGCTCAAGGAGGCCACCGAGAGCGCGCTGCGCGAGGTGGTGGGCAGCAAGTCCATGGACGAGATCCTCAAGCCCGGCGGGCGCGAGATCGTGGTGATCGAGACCCAGCAGCACATCCAGAGTATCTTGGAGATCTACAAGGCGGGCCTGCTCGTGGCCAAGGTCAACATGCAGAGCACCCAGCCGCCGGACGCGGTGCAGGACGCCTTCCAGGACGCCATCAAGGCCGAAGAGGACCAGGTGCGCTACCGCAACGAGGCCGAGAGCTATGCGCGCGATATCCTGCCCAAGGCCGAAGGCGAGGCCGAGCGCCTGCTGGAGGAGGCGCGCGCCTACAAGCTGCGCGTGACCGAGGATGCACGCGGCCAGACCAGTCGTTTTACGCAGACCCTGGCCGAGTACCGCAAGGCCCCGCAGGTGACCCGCCAGCGCCTGTACCTGGATACCATGCAGCAGGTGCTGGGCAGCGTCAGCAAGGTGGTGGTCAAGGTCGAGCAGGGCAACAGCATCATGTACTTGCCGCTGGATCGTTTTCTCACGGGCAAGCGCTATCCGCAGGCCACGAGCGCACAGGGCGCCGCAGAGCAGCTGAGCAACAGCGACTCGTCGGGGGCTTCGTCCAGCCGGTTCAGCACCAGCTCGCGGCAGAGGGAGGGTCGATAGATGACAACTACCCGAATCGCAGGAATCGTCGTGTTGGTGCTGGCCCTCGTCGCGGCATGGCTGTCGGTGTTCTACGTCGACGAGCGCGAGAGGGCCATCAAGTTCCGCCTGGGTGAGATCGTGCGCGCGGACTACGCGCCCGGGCTGCACTTTCAAACGCCCGTGATCAACAACGTGCGCAAATTCGATGCCCGGGTCCTGACGCTGGACTCCAGCCCGCAGCCGTTTCTGACGGGCGAGAAGAAGAACGTCATCGTGGACTACTTCGTCAAGTGGCGCATCGGTAAGGTGGAGAACTACTACCGCTCCTTCGGCGGCCGCGAGCGCGATGCGGCGCTGCGCCTGTCGCAGACCATGCGCGACGGCCTGCAGGCCGAGCTCGGCAACCGGACCATCCGCGAGGTGGTGTCGGGCGAGCGGCGCGAGATCATGCAGAACCTGGTCACGCGCACCGACGAGCGCATGAACCAGTTCGGCATCGACATCGTGGACGTGCGCATCAAGCAGATCGAGCTGCCCACGGAGGTGCGCAACTCGGTGTTCAACCGCATGCGCGCCGAGCGCGAGCGCATCGCCAAGGAGCACCGGGCCCAGGGTCAGAAGGAGGCGGCCATCATCCGGGCAAAGGCCGACCGCGAGCGCACCGAGCTGCTCGCCGCGGCGCGCCGTGAGGCCGAGGAGCTTCGTGGCACCGGCGACGCCGAGGCCACCCGTATCTACGCGGAGGCGTTCGGCGAGGATGCGGAGTTCTTCGAGTTCTACCGCAGCCTGGAGGCCTATCGCCAGTCGTTTGCCGACAAGGACGATATCCTCGTGCTCGAGCCCAACTCGGAGTTCTTCAAGTACTTCAATCAAACGCAGGCCCCTCGCTAGCGGTTGCAGAGCCTGAGGCCGGAGGGGCCGGCCCTTCCCCGAGACGGTCGCGACGTGACCGCTTCGCAGACGGCGGGCTCTACGGGCCGCCCTCTGCCGCGGCGGGCAGGCGCGGGGAGAGACCGCGCCGCGCCGCCCGCGGCCTCGGGTGCACCGGCCCCCGCGCCAGGGGTGCTTTGGGGACGCCATGTGGCATGATCTATTGGTTGCGCTGGCGCTGGTGCTGGTGATCGAGGGCGTCCTGCCCTTTTTAAACCCCCGGGCGATGCGCCGGCTCATGCTGCAGATGGCCGAAGTGGACGATCGCTCGCTGCGCACGGCGGGGCTGATCAGCATGGTGCTCGGCGTGGCGCTGTTGTATTGGCTCAGATAGGCTGTTCGCATGCGTTCGGGGCGCGGAGCGGTACCGATAGTGAAACTGGCATGACCAAGATCGATCGCTGGCTGTTGCCGGAAGGCATCGAAGAGCTGCTGCCGCCCCGCGCGCGCATGCTGGAGCGGCTGCGCCGCCGGCTATTGGACCGCTACGACAGTTGGGGTTACGAGCTGGTCATGCCCCCGTTTATCGAGTATCTGGACTCGCTGCTCACCGGGGCCGGCGAGGACCTCGATTTGCAGACCTTCAAGGTCATCGACTCGATCACGGGGCGCCTGATGGGCGTGCGCGCCGACATGACGCCCCAGGCCGCGCGCATCGATGCCCACAGCATGCGGCGCGACGAGCCGGTGCGCCTTTGTTACCTGGGCACCGTGTTGCACACCCGCCCCGAGGGCCTGTCGGGCTCCCGCGCCCCCTTGCAGATCGGCGCTGAGCTCTACGGGCACGGCGGTATCGACAGCGACATGGAGGTGCTCGAGCTCATGCTGGAGACGCTCGAGCTTACCGAGGTCGGCGACGTGCACGTGGACCTGGGTCACGTGGGCATCTTCCGCGGACTGGCGCAGCAGGCCGGGCTCGACCACGAGATCGAGGCAGAGTTGTTCGGCGCGCTGCAGCGCAAGGCGGTGCCCGAGGTCGAAAGCCTGCTCGCCGGGCGCGCGCTGTCCGAGGCCCAGCGGGGCATGCTCTTGGCCCTGGCCGAGCTCAACGGCGGTGAGGAGGTCCTGGAGCAGGCGCGCGAGGTGCTGGCCGGTGCCGAGGTGCAGGTGCACCGGGCCCTCGATGACCTGGGGCGGATCGCCGAGCGCATGCGCCAGCGCCAGGTGCCGGCCCCCCTGCACTTCGACCTGGCCGAGCTGCGCGGATACAACTACCAGACGGGCGTGGTGTTCGCCGCCTTCGTGCCAGGTCACGGACAGGAGATCGCCCGCGGCGGGCGCTACGATGACATCGGGCGCATCTTCGGCCGGGCGCGGCCCGCCACCGGATTCAGCGCCGACCTCAAGACCCTGGTGGAGGTCTCCGGCTCGCTGCCCGCCTATGGCGGGAGAGATGCCATCTTCGCGCCGGCGGTGAGCGATGCCGAGCTGCGCCGCAAGGTACGCGAGCTGCGCGCGGGGGGCGAGCGCGTGGTCTGCGGGCTCGCCGGCCAGCGGGCCGGGGCGCAGGAGATGGGCTGCAGCCGAACGCTGGAGCAGCACGACGGGCGCTGGATGGTGGTCGCGCTGGGGAACGAAAAATAGAGCCGGACGCAGAACAGGCAAGCGTGCAAAACTGGCGCTGCCAAGGCGGCGTGGGGAGTGATCGTAAGTGATCGTAGCGGCGGCGCAGGCCGCGACCAGCAGCTGGATACCAAAAAATGGCCAAGAACGTGGTGGTGGTGGGCACCCATTGGGGTGACGAAGGCAAGGGGAAGGTGGTTGACCTGTTGACCGACCGGGCGAGCGCGGTGGTGCGTTTTCAGGGCGGTCACAACGCCGGCCATACGCTGGTGATCGACGGCCACAAGACCGTGCTGCATCTCATCCCCTCGGGCATTCTGCGCGACCAGGTGCAATGCCTGATCGGCAACGGCGTCGTGCTTTCGCCCCACGCCCTGCTCGAGGAGATGGACATGCTCGAGCGCAAGGGTGTGCCGGTGCGCGATCGCCTGCGCATCAGTGCCGCCTGCCCCATGATCCTGCCCTACCATGCGGCCCTGGATCATGCCCGCGAGAAGGCCCGCGGCAAGGAGGCCATCGGCACCACTGGCCGGGGGATCGGGCCGGCCTACGAGGACAAGGTGGCGCGCCGCGGCGTGCGCCTGGGCGATCTGTTTCACCGCGAGCGCTTCGCCGCCAAGCTGGGCGAGGTGCTCGACTACCACAACTTCGTGCTGCAGCACTACTTCAAGGCCGAGGCGCTGGACTTTCAGCCGGTGTTGGACGAATGCCTGGCCATGGCCGAGCAGCTGGAGCCGTTGGTCGGCGACGTGCCCGAGCTGTTGTACCAACACTCGCGCCGCGGCGAGAGCGTGCTGTTCGAGGGCGCTCAGGGCACCTTGCTGGATATCGACCACGGAACCTACCCGTTCGTCACCTCGTCCAATACCACCGCGGGCGGCGCGGCCACCGGGAGCGGGCTGGGCCCGCGCTACATCGACTACGTGCTGGGGATCACCAAGGCCTATACCACGCGCGTGGGGGCGGGCCCTTTCCCCACGGAGCTGTCCGATTACATGGGAGAGCACCTCGCCCACCAGGGCAACGAGTTCGGTGCCACCACGGGCCGGCCGCGGCGCTGCGGCTGGCTCGATGCCGTGGCCCTGCGCCGCGCCGTGCGCGTCAACAGCCTCTCCGGCCTGTGCATCACCAAGCTGGACGTGCTCGACGGCTTGGACGCTGTGCAGATCTGCGTGGGCTATCGCAGCGCCGGGGTGCAGATGGAGGTGCCGCCGGTGGGCGCCGAGGCCTACGGCGCCTGCGAGCCGGTGTACGAGGAGCTCCCCGGCTGGAAGGAATCTACCGTGGGCCTGCGCAGCTATGACGAGCTTCCCGTGAACGCCCGCCGCTACCTGGAGCGCATCCAGGAGATCGTGGACACCCCCGTCGATATCATCTCCACGGGACCGGACCGCAGCGAGACCATCATGCTGTGCAACCCGTTCGACTGAGGGGTCGTTCCCGCCGCTGCCCGAAAATGTCCCTCTAGGAACGCGGATGCGGTGAGCCTGCGAAGCGCATCGATTGGGCCCCGCACGGATTGCCTGGACCGGTTCCGAGGCGTAGCATGAATGGTTCGGCATGAACGTGAGCAAGGATGGAGCGGAGCCGTCCGGTGATCCCACCTTCTTCCCTGTCGTAGCCCGCACACACGAGCGGCGCCCGCACGGCGCGCAGTGCTCGCCCCGAGTCCCTCAGGGGTGCGGAGGGTATGCTCGATCCATGCGGGCGGCCCCGGCTCATCGAGGAGGGTCAATCAATGGAAGATCGCAGCGTCAAATGGAATGGGGTGGGCGTGGTGGCGATCATCGCGCTCGTCTGGTCGGCGGGCGCCGGGGCGTGCGCGGACATGGCGCCCCTGCTGGGCGGCATTGCACAAAAGGAGCAGCGGCTTGCCCTGGCGGAACGCATTCACAGCCGGATTCACGAGCTCAACCGCGCGGTTCCGGCACCGGCGCCCCTGGGGGCCGCCGAGGCGACCCGGAGGAAAGAGGCCCTGCAGCGTTCCAGGGGCGTGGACGAGCACTGGGGGCGCCTGGCGCAGGCCAAGCAGGGGCTGGATCGGTTGGAGCGTGTCACCAAGACGCTGCTCGACGATCGATTCCCTTTCGTACAATACGAGGTCGGGGCCTGGGCGACGACCGCGCACTTGCTCTCCGACCCGCTGTTGTGGGACGCGGTGACCAAGCTGCATGCCCACGGGGAGGTCCGGATCCCCGGCTATGCGGGCAGCAATCCAGTGCTGGATCACTACTGTCTGCTGGTCTCGCGCAACATCCAAGAGGACATCGTCATTCCCTATCTGGAGGGCCGGCTGGAATTGCCCGAGGGACCGCCGTCGCGGCGGGACTGAGCGGCAAGGGCGGCGGGGAGGGATCGCGCAGCGAGACGGCAGCCCCGGCCGGGGCCGGGTGCGGCCGTACGGACGGCCCCGGGGAAAGCCGGTACCGCGGCCGGCTCGCACGAGGGCTTGAGCGGCAGTCGCGGACGCCGGGCGCATCGACTGCTTGCACCATTACCTCGCGTTGCACGGCACGCCGGTCATGCGCGCCGCGGACGCACGGCGGATGCTGGAGAAACCGGGTCGAATCCCGGCGAACGGCGCCGGTATGAGTCCTGCCCGTTGCCTATCGCGCGCCCTTCCCTAAAACGCCCACTCGATCCCGCCGAGAATCTCGCTGCGGGTGTAGTCGAAACTGGCCAGCTCGGAGTCGTTGTCAGTGTAGGTGTACAGGCCAAACAGGCGCACAGTGCGCGTCAGCGCCCGTTCTGCACCAAGGCTGAGCTCGACCTTGTCGTCCTCACGGGTAACGATGCCGCTGGCGGTCACATCGGCGTCGCGGTAGCGACTATGGCGGTACTCACCGCCTACGGATAGCTGCCACTCGCCTTCCGCCGGGATCCGCCATTCGCCGTACACCCTATTGCGCAGCGGTGATTGGCTGAAAAACTCCGCACCGATCCGCAGATCCTCGCGGTCGTTCCACTCGAGCTCGTAGCCCAGCTTGACGTACCCGGCGGCGTCCCAACGCCCCTCGACGCGCAGGCGTTGGCGCCAGCCCGTGAGGTGCTCGAAGTCCTGCACGGCCTCGATCCGGCTGACGCGGTAGCGAAGCCGCAGCTCCCCCCGGGCGCCGACCGAGCGCGCGCCTGTCGCGGTCAGGGTCACGACATCCTCGAAGGGCTCGCCATCTAGTTGGATGCGGTCGACGTGCCCGCTGAGGCCGGTATTCCAGCGGGCCCCTCGGCCGGTGCGCGTGAGCCCGAGCCGCAATGCGGCTTGGTCGAACTGGTTTACCTCCGCGTACTGGCGGGCATACAAGGCGGCATCCAGCCGCACTCCCGACTCGGCATTCCCCAAGAGCCTGTAGCGTCCTACCGCCAACAGCTCGGTGAACCGGTCCCTGGCCTCGCTGACGCCCACGAGGTCGGCCTGCGAGGCCAGCGTCACGTTGTCATCGTAGCCGCCCGCCACTGAGATCAGGCCCTGGCCCCGGGGGGGCGCGGCGGGGCGGGGCTCGTGCCCGGTGAGGGCGGCCACCGCAAGCTCGCGCAGCCGCTCGCTTGTCGTGGTATCTTGAGCGGTTCGAAAATGCCGGTTTGCTTCGTCCGTGCGATCCTGGCGACGCGCGATCAGGCCCAGGTTGTAGTGCGCCGTGGGTGCGAAGCGCGAATTATTAAGAAGGGTGCGAAATTCGCGCCGCGCTTGCTCGTACCGCCCGAGGCGGTAATAGGTCGAGCCCAGATTGTAATGCAAAGCCCGAGTATCGAGCCCGGCCCGTTGCGCCACCAGAAAATCGGCCAATGCGTACTCGTAGTCGCCTGCCTCGAAGGCGGCGATACCTTGTTGGAAGGACTGCTCTTGAAAGGAAGGTTGGGCAGAAGCTGAAGCCGCGAGGAGGCCGAGATACAGCGGGAAAAGAACCCTAAAGGCGCAGGGGAGCAACCACCAACGCATCTAGATACCCCCGGGGACAAACGCTCAGCCGGTTGCTGCGCATACAAACAGGCACAGCCCGGTGCCGGGCTGTGCCTGGCAGAATGCGGCGAACGAAGGCTCGCCGGTACTCACGCGCTCAATGGCGATGCTCGGCTCGCATCTCCGAACCGAGACCACCGCGCCGGCCTCTCGCTTCGGCCGCCACATCCGCGCCGACGCGGCCTCTGCCTCTCGCCTCGGAGCGCATGGCGCGGACTTCGGCGGACCTGGCTCTGGCCGCGGCGGCCATCTGCGAGGCCATGCCGCGGGCCTCGGCCGCGACCTCGGCGCCGAAGTCGGCACCCATGCCCGCTTCCAGCTCGCGCGCACGTTCGGCAACGCTCTGGCCGTGCGCGCCTTCACGGGCCTCCTGTGCGCGCTCCAGGCCGGGCCGGGCATGCTCGCGGGCCTCCGCCGATGCCTGGTCCGGCAGCGGGAGGGTGTCTTCCGCTACTTCCTCTATCGCCTCGTCGTCGGGCACGATGGTCATGGTCCCGTGCAGGTCCATCGTACCGTCAGTCTCCGTAGCCACCGCAGCTGCGCTCCAGGACACGGCGGCAGTCAGGGCGACGACAGACATGGTCAGCTTGCTGTCGCTCATGGGGATTCTCCTCGTCATTTCCGGCATGACATCGGATCGGTGTGTGATTCAAGCATAAAACCATACGCGGCTCGGGGAATGTGAACCGCAGCAAAAAGTCAGGGCCGCCCCCAAGAAAACTGAGACATGGATCACGGATAGAGTGAAAAGTGAGTGCGCACTGTCGGGCGTTATGCCCCGGAGTGCGCCGGCGGCGAGATCGAGAACCGCGGCCTTGCGAGGCGGCGCAACGTTCCCGGTGCTCGGCCCATTCTTACAGGGTTCCGGGCGGTTGCCCTGGACGAACCGCCCCTCTGGTATGCTAGGGCAGGCATTCGCCGGGTTGCGTGGGGCGTCAATCAACAGGCTCCTCGAATATCGACCAACACACGGCACCCCCAACGGCGATTCCCGCAGAAGCGGCAGGCAAAGCGCCGAAGGAACCGGAAGCGGCGGAGGAAAATCTAAAGACAAGCTTCAGGAGGACAAAACCGAGCTCAAGCGGTTCGCGGCAGAGGACAAGGCAGCGGAGCTGCCCAGATACCGGAAAGCGCCGGGCAGGGCCTCGCGCCTGGGCCGAACGTACACAGGCCTCCATTGGCCGCCGAGTTCCTGAAAGATCGGACGACAGCGTCTCGAAAGGCGAACCAACATTCGATCGTTGCTCAGGCAAGCGGGCACTTCTCGCCCCGGGCTCGGGGATCGCCCTGTCACCAAAAACCGATTGTGTGGGCCGGGAAGAAAACTGTTTCGGTCGGTGTCACGACGAAGGGGCGGCGCACCCGGATCTGAAGAATTGGGCACCGGCACGCGAGATCGATTGCGGCCGGCGCCACTCGAGCATTGTTTGGAATTGAGAGAGCCGATGCCGCTTGCCGGCCAACGACCGACAATGAAGGACAAGATGAATGGAACGTCAGGCTAGAAAAAACGCTTGCAGAACAATTGCTTGCGTGGTCTATGGTGGTCTGCTATGGTCTTTTGAAATGGTGCCGAGGAGAGGACTTGAACTACCATAATTTCCTAAAAATAATAATATAAAACAGTCGGATACGTAAAATCAGTTTTACTGCGCTCCACGTACGCTCCATTTTTTGTGTTCTCTGTACAGCGCCAGATCCCTGCTGGCGGACCTGAGCCTCGCCCATTTGCCATTTCCGGCAAACCACTACCTCTGTCAGAGTGACAAATCATGCTCGAACCCCTAATTTTATTAGGTGTAGCAGCAGGAAACGTCAAGTGGCTGACTGTTGACAAATATAGCGTCTACCCCTAAATTAGTTAGGTGTCCACGCAAAATTCGTCAACTACTGGCTCGCACCCGATGAAGGTACAGGATTTCTTCCGCGAAAATCCGGTGTTCCGGCATGAGACGTTTGCGGCCTTTCTGGAGGCCACCGGCCCCCGTAGTACAAAGACCCGGGAGGCCCTGCTGGCCTACCACGTCAACGCGGGTCACCTGCTCCGGGTCCGTCGCGGCCTGTATGCCGTCGTGCCGGAGGGAATAAGCCCGGAGAGCTATCAAGTGGATCCCTACCTGCTCGGGGCGCACATGACGGATGACGCCGTGCTGGCCTACCACAGCGCGCTGCAGTTCCACGGCAAGGCCTATTCGGTGCATCGCCGGTTTCCCTATCTATCCCGGCACTCCCGGCGTCCCTTCGAGTACCAGGGGCAGGAATTCACTGCCGTGCCGTTTGCGAAGGCATTGCAGACCAATCAGGCCGAACTGTTCGGGGTCGAGACCCATAAACACGCCGGGGGAAAGGTCCGGGTTACCAATCTCGAACGCACCATGGTGGACGTGCTCGTGCGTCCCGACCTGGGCGGCGGATGGGAGGAGGTGTGGCGATCCCTGGAATCGGTCGAGTACTTCAACCTAGACCAGGTCACCGACTACGTCCTGATGTTGCAAAGTGCGACGGCCGCCGCGAAGGTGGGTTTTTTTCTCGAACAACACCGTGAAGCATTGATGGTGGATGAGGCGCGGCTGGATCTGTTGCGAAAGCACGTACCCAAGCAGCCCTGTTACCTGGACCGCGGCCGTAGGGAGTCCGGCAAGCTCGTCTCCTCCTGGCGATTGGTGGTGCCGCCGGCCGTTCTGGAGCGTACTTGGGAGGAGGGGGCATGAATCTTTCGTTCGATGATCTCCAGGCCGAGGCGGCGGCGACCGGGTTCCTGCCGGAGACGCTGGACAAGGTCATCCGTCTGATCGGGTTGCTGGATGCGTTTCGAAATCATCCCTTCCTCAAGGATCGCGTTGTCTTGAAAGGCGGCACGGCGCTGAACCTGTTTGTATTTGACTTGCCGAGGTTGTCTGTTGATATCGACCTGAACTATGTAGGGTCCCCGGACCGTGACGTGATGCTTGCTGAGCGGGAGAAGGTTGAGCAGGCAATCACGGCGATCTGTGGCCGGGAAGGGTTTACGCTGCGACGTGTACCGCAAGAACACGCCGGCGGCAAGTGGCGACTTGGATATACCAATGCGCTTGGCCGCAACGCCAATCTTGAAATCGATGTGGTCTTCACGTTGCGGGTTCCGTTGTGGCCGGTACAGGTGCGGGATTCCCATCCCGTGGGCTCGTTCCAAGCGCGCGATATACCGATCCTCGATATTCACGAACTTGCGGCGGGCAAACTCGGTGCGCTGTTTTCCAGGCAGGCGAGCCGCGATCTTTTCGACTCGCACGCGTTGCTCAGTCACAATGATCTTGAACGCGAAAAGGTACGGTTGGGTTTTGTCGTGTATGGCGCGTGCAGCCGTAAAGACTGGAGAACGATATCACCTGACGATATACGCTGTGACCAGAGAGAGCTTCAACAGCAGCTTATACCCGTTTTACGCGGTGACGCCGTTCCTGCATCAAGCGAGATGAACAAGTGGATGGAACGCTTGGTCACTGAATGCCGGGATCGGTTATCGTTGGTATTGCCATTTGAGCAACATGAACGTGATTTTCTGGATGTGGTCCTCGAACGTGGTGAAATTGCTCCCGAGCTTCTGACCGGTGACGACGAGCTGGCAGCGCGCATCAGGCAACATCCACAGTTACTGTGGAAAGTGAAGCACGTTCGACAGCATAGGGGGTTACCTCGTGGTTGACAACAAAGACCTTCAGAGGCGTGACAAACTTGCTGATTGATTTAAACAAGTTAATCGGCGGGAATCTAATTCGTCATGTGTTCTCCGTGCACACGAATGGCATTGAGAGCACAGAAGTCCGGCAGGGAAGAGTTACCACGTTCGAGGTTAGAAGTGAGACAGGGCAGATTGGAACTATCGTAAGGAGCACAAGTTCTCGCCGTCTGGCCGGCGGCGATACCATATTCATTCGGCAGGGAGGAAGCACACGATGTACAGACACACCCCTCCAGCTTCCTATCGCTGCAGCGACTCTTGATGATCTCGCAAGCACCTGGAGCACGCGGCTTTCTCTCGAGGCAAAAGAAGGGCAGCTCCGAACACCGCAGAGAGGCGCCTTACATGCGCTCCTCGCTCATTGGTCCAAGTCCACTGA
>JABAHQ010000794.1_pt2 | contig 14499 bp, 19 predicted proteins | sample 7062091 | NCBI WGS metagenome assembly JABAHQ01 (sample SAMN14534359, study PRJNA622989) | marine sediment metagenome | biome: marine biome [ENVO:00000428]; feature: marine pelagic biome [ENVO:01000023]; material: deep marine sediment [ENVO:00002113] | place: India: Gulf of Kutch | collected...
GGAAGCATCTGCGGAACAGACCTCCACTTCTACCGAGGAGAATGGACCAAGATAAAGACCGGACAAGTCATCGGCCACGACGCCTGCGGAACAAGAGCTGACACCGGCGAAAAAGTTGCCATGATTCCAACCATCTACTGCGGCTCATGCTACTTCTGCCTCCGCGGGCAACCACACCTATGCGAAAACGGAAAGTTCATGGGCATAGACAAAGACGGACTCTTCGCGGAATACATCGCCATGCCAACCAAAAACCTAGTCCCGATCCCAAAAAACGTAAGCAACGAAGAAGCAGCAATACTAGAGCCAGCCGCCCTCGCCATAGACACACTAGAATTCCTCCGTCCAAGGCTTAGCGACTGGGTGGCAATAATAGGCCAAGGACCAATAGGACTGTTGATGACCCAAGTAGCCAAGCTCAAAGGATGCCTAGTCATCGCCATAGACTTGCACGACTACAGACTCAATCTTTCCAAAAAATACGGCGCAGACATCTGCATAAACGCAAACGAAGAAGACCCAGCGAATAAGGTTAAGCAGATCACCAAAAGAGGATCAGACATAGTAGTCGAGGCTGCCGGAACCAAGCAAACAGTAGAACAGGCCCCCTTCCTAGTGAGAAGCGCCGGAAAGGTTGCGCTCATAGGCGAGTCAGCGGGCTACTTAGACCTAGGAAACGTAGGTGAAGCGCTATTCTCCACCGTGTATGTCACCCCAATCCATTACTCCTTGGCCCTAAACCTCATATCACAGAAAATCTTGGACGTCAAAGGCCTAATAACCCACAGGTTCAAACTAGTCGACTTCGAACGAGCAATAAAAACGGCAGGCAACTTTGCAGAAAGACCAGTAAAAGTCGTAATTACAACGTAGGAAAGCTTGTCAAAACGGCGTGCACGCGCATATAGTATGTTTAAGTTTATGAGTTTTATCTATCGAATTTTATGTTTAGAGATTTAATGCTATTAGACCGAAAATACTTCCTTATATCTTTCAAAACTTCGTTAAAACCGACCGCTTTTCCAATAATCATATACTTCAAGTCTCCATTAGGATGGAATCTCGGTATTTTCGCTTTTGGCGACACATTGTTTTTCATAATTACTCCTACACTACACCTTTCCACATGCCTATGCTTAAGACAAAAGAATTCAACCATTACCATCCTTTTCAATTCTGTTTAACACTCCCCCTTCTGCGTGCTTCCCCCAGCAACTAATAATATGAGCGCCTATGCATAGTTGTACTCGACTGTGCTTTAAAAATTTTGGCGGATGAGAATATGCGAGGCTACCATGAGGAAGAGGAAGCGCGTAAGCATGAAGATGAATGGCGTGCGCGCAAAAAAAGGAAAGAAAAAAGGTGAAGGCGAGAAAAAGTAAAGCAAACAAACTGGCTGACGCGCGAGCACAATAAATGCCTAAAAACTGGAAACTGCTTATACGCTCGCTATGTATTCGCTGCTATAGACTTTTCCGAACCTTCCGGACCGCCTCCTCCATTCTTGTGAGATCCTGACCCAGCAGTTCTTCTGTATATTTAGTGGAGGCACCACTCTCAAATGCGTATAACCAGTGCCCCAGAGAGGCAAAACACCTTGCTCAATGCTTTGATAATACATTCTTTCAGCAACGTCAACGTTTTCTGGCGACATCCCGGGCTTCTCCTTATCCATCACCTGTCTACCGCCAACATAAGTCCCCTGCCTCTACCATCCAAGATTTAGGGGGAAACCGCTTTTTCCCCCACAAAAAACCTTTCACTAGACTTAGAGACCACTTCACATCCTTCTCCTTTCAAAACACTTTTAACTCCTGATTTATTTTTAAGACCTTCGCGCGCATTTGGAATTGGAAAACCAGTCTCAATTGGAAGAATCTTAAATACAATGAGAACCCTTATTCCACCAGAATTAGAATGCAATACGACAACTTCTCAATCTACGGATTCCAAGTGGAATACCCCGAGAACTGGAGGGTGGAACTATACCCCAAGTCTGCGAAAGAAACAGGAGAGGTTTCCTTCATCTCCCCTGAGAAAGACAGAATGTTTGTCTTTTGGGGGCTTCTCGAAGAAGTCAAGAAAACCTTTACATCACTTGACGAGCATGTGGAGCGAACAATAAAGAAGATCGAAAAAACTCGAGGAGTAGATTCTCTAGAAGTCGTCGAGCGAAAAGAGCTAGAAATAAACGGGCACAGAGCCATCTTCACCAATCTGCAAGCAACAATCAGCCGAGGCTTCTTTCTCTTCAGAAGAAAGGAGTTGCGAGGGCTTTTAGCGTGCCACCTTTACTGCGAAAAAGCCAGCCGATTTTTCATACTGCACGGGTCACTTAGCTCGATGGAACACGAAGACGTTTTTGATCACATGCAAAAATCCTTCAAATGCCATCGCTAAAAACCTTTGAAAACCCTCACAATCAAGACAACAAGCGGGACTGCACCTAACCAAACAAGCAATCTCCACGCAACCTTTATATTCGACCTCCTCCACAAAAAGCCGAATCCTCTGGTGATGTGGGTGGCAAGAGACAGTTTCGAAATCATAGCAGAAATTCTGAGTTTGTGCAAAGAGCCACAGACCAAAACCAGAGTCATGTACGGAACAAATCTGTCCTATAAAATGCTTCAGAGACATCTTTCTAAACTGCAATCGCAAGGATTTCTAGAAGTCCACCACAGCTTAACCAAATATGTGACAACTCAGAAGGGACTCGATTTTCTCCAGAGATGGAAAGAACTGCAAGAAATTCTAAGTTCAGAGAGAAACGCGCGCACATAGCGAAAAGAACTCGGCTCTACGTAGCAGGTTGCATTATAGTATTATTTCACAACCTTTATATTTCATATAATCGAAATCGGAAAGCCCAATTTTTCCATCATTGATAAATCTCTTAACCCTCAACGAATCAACCAGATTTCTGACGGCTTTACACACTAAAGCGTATTCTTCTTCACTCCATCCTTTCGTTATGTTCGCGTACAAACATCTTCCTCCGCGCTCATGCAAGCTAACAATTTTAGACCTAAATCCTTTCTTCACAAAAAGCTTTTAATCGTTTAATGGCACATCTCTCTGTAAAGGCGCAAAGATTTTTAGTGTCAACTTTTTCTTCTGTTGGCTGTACGGAGAAGTCAAGCGCATGAAAAAGCTTTCAGTGGCAAAATTCGGCGGAGGCCTCTTTGATCCAGAGGGAAAAAATATTCCAACCATTCTGGAACGCATAAGAGAACTCAAACACGGAGATACCCTAGGTCCAATAGTTGTTTTCTCAGCGCCAACGGGATATACTGATGAACTCACCAGAATAGGCGAATCCCACACCCAGTCTAACCCCCTCTCAGTAGACTCCATCTTCAACACCTACCAAAGAATAGCAAAAATCCATGTCAAAGGAACCCATTTGAAGCAACTACTATCCGAACTAAAGGAGCATCGAAAGCAGACAGAAGAAGCCCTCGCCTCAATCAACAAAAGATTCCACGGGAACAACAAAGCAAAAGTCCTAACCAGCGGCGGAGAACTCCCAACTTCCGTGCTCATGGAATACATCCTGAAGGCTAACGGCCTAAACTCCTGCCACATTCCTAAAGAACATTGGCCCATCGTCACAGACGACAACTTCGAAAATGCCGTGCCTCTCTATGAGGCAAGCAAGAAGAGAATCAGCCACCTCATCGAGCCGCTGGAAGATAGCAAGATAATTTCGCAGGCAGGCTTCCTAGGCGCAACAGCAGATGGCCTCGAAACGCTTCTGGGAAGAGGCGGCTCCGACCTAACAGCGGTTTTCATCTCATGCCTACTGAAAAGTCGATACCGAGTTGAAACACTCTTGTTCAAAGAGGTGCCGGTTCAAAGCGCCGACCCACAGATAGCTGAAGGACAGAAAACCCAACACGTAACATCCCTCACCTATAACGAAGCCCATAAAGCGTCCATGATGGGAATGAAAATTGTTCAAGGCGCAGCCATCTCAACGGCTAGGCGATTCAGGCAACCCATAAAAGTAGTGCCCATACACGCCCCTAAAAAATATACAGTGATTCTGTCTGAAAGCGTTACTAGCGAGACTGTGAAATGTGTGACAGGAAAATCGGGCTGCGCGATTCTTTCAATGCGCGATGAAAAAAGCAGATCTCTGGAGGACTCCTTAAGGATCTGGGAAAGCCGCAATGACTTCTTGGACTTAGGAACCGAAACGCTGGAGACCGGGGAGAGAATCAGGGATTTCCTGTTTCTAGACTCAGGGTTTCTCAGAAAATATGAGGAGAGACTGAAAGGTTTTGATGAAAACTTAACTATAGAATACGGAGTTGGCGTCGTCACTCTCATCGGGGACAGGATGAAAGATTCTCCAGGCGTGGCTTCAATCGCCATAGGAGCTATACCCCAAATCAACATAAAAAGAGGAATCTTCGCACCCCATACATCTCAAATAATTTTGGTGGTTGAAGAAAAAAATGTTGACGCCACTGTAGCAGCCATCCATCTAAAAAGAGATGAGATGAACAGCCTTAGTCAGGAAAGCTTTTAAACACCGCTAATTTGCATCCGACCTAGTTGGTTAAAAACAAGTAAACACCACACACCCCATCACAGTTACAATAGACCAACTAACGTATAAAACAGGAGTTGACCCCATACACACACGCGCGCATGATTAGGATTCTATGGTTTTCCGAGTTTCCCTTCCCACATTCTTTCCAAAAACTTCTTCAAGTCTTCTTTTGTCATTTTTCTTTTACAATACTCGGCAAAAGCGGGATAAGCCCTCGGATTTTCTGCCAGTATGTCAACAATCTCCCCAAGGTCTTTCTTATCTGCTTCCTTTACCATACCAAGCGAGGTGGGAAGGTTAAGGTCCTCAAGAAGCCTCTTCACCGCATAAATGGCTTTATAAGCAGCCTCACGCTTAGACAAGCCTTTGACATCCTCGCCCATCGCAGCCGCTATCTGCACCAACACCTCCAGGTTGACCGGAATGTTCCATTCCATGGCGTATGGCAACGCGATTCCACAAGCCATCCCGTGGTGAATATGATAATACGCTCCCACCGTATGCGCAACCGCGTGCGCCTCCACATCACCAGCATTACCCTCTGAAAAAGCCTCCATCAAAGTCGCCAGCGACATATTATAACGAGCTTTCAAATCGTCTCCATGAGAGGTTGCTCTAGGAAGATTCTCTGAAATAAGTCTTATAGATCCAAAGGCCAGTACCTGGGTAAGTGGAAAAGCGTAAACAGCCAAGGCGGATTCTACCGCATGAGACAGCGCATCCAGACCCGTAGCAGCAGTAAGCCTAGGAGGCAACGTCAGAGTCATCAGCGGATCAACGACAGCAACTTTTGCCCGCACATCATCAAACCAGTACTTCACCTTCTCCTCAGCCAGGCTCACCACAGATTCCGAAGTAAACTCCGCCCCTGTGCCCGCCGTAGTCGGAATAGCAACAACCGGAACTCCAACCTTCTTCCATTTCCCATCAAAATACTGCCTTATGTCTCCAGGACTGGTTAACGCCCTTCCAACAACCTTCGCTGTATCCATACTGCTTCCTCCACCAAGACCGATGACGAAGTCAACCTTACTTTTTCTAGCATAGTCAGCAGCCTGCTGAACAGACTCAACCGTGGGCTCAGGCAAAGCCCTACTGTAAACCTCAACATCAAAACCCTCTTTCCTCAGAGGCTTTGACGCCTTCTCCACAAGACTCGCCTTCTCCACCCCCTCATCGGTTATAATCAAGCAGTGCTTCTCCACATCTAACAGCTTAGCTTCGGCACCAAGCTGTGCAACCGCGTTAAAGCCAAACAGAACCCTCTCTATTGACGAGAAGGTATACACCCTGTTTAGAGAATCATACACCTCGCTCATACAACGCGCCCCGCCTTAGATATTGTGCGTTCTATATAACTATATTTAACAAAAAGTCAACATGAACGACGAGACGGTTTTCTGCAGTTTCGTGCCTTCAACATACTTATAAGAAATTTCGGCTACTAGAAACTAAGCTGTGGAGGAGTCAAAAGTTGGATTTCTACAAGGTGATTCGAACAAGAAGAAGTGTCAGGTCATACAAGAAGGATTCGATACCAGAAGAAGTTTTGAACAGAGTTTTGGAGGCTGCGCGCATTGCACCTTCCGGGTCTAACCGTCAGCCTTGGAAGTTCATATTGGTTAAGGATGAGACATTAAAGCAGAAAATGATTCCAGCCTGCGACAACCAGAAGTTCATAGCTGAAGCGCCAATGATCATCGTGGCTTGTGGACGTAGATTGTCTTTCAACAGGGGCGGATACATGGGAGAGTTGAGCATGCTGGTGGACGTAAGCATCGCCTTCACACATCTGATCTTGGCAGCAAGAGCGGAAGGGTTAGGAACCTGCTGGATCGGAGCCTTCAAGAATGGCGAAATCAAGAAACTGTTGAAAATTCCTGACGAGTACGAAGTGGTTGCTGCAACTCCTCTCGGTTACCCATCTGGGGATGTATTCACCGAGCCTAGAAACAGAAAAAACCTAGACGAAATAGTGGCTTTGAACAAGTATTAAACGCGCGGAATCGAAAGAAAAGACTCCGAAACTGGACCTGCTTTAACTAATTTGCCAAGAACTCCTCACGCATAAAAAAGGGAGTTAGGTTAAGGTTTACGAGCTTTGACAATTATGTGATACACTCTAACTCCTTCAATCTCTGTTTCGCAAGCACCTTGGCACAATTCTTCAATGCGTATTCCTTTCTCAGCAGTCTTCACGTTCTCGAATCCAACCCTTCGGATAACTTCTAGATATTCTTGCTCTGGCAGTGCTCCCCCTACACAGTTACACCACAGAACAGGGTTCTCTCTAATAGATTGAGGTAGCCTTTTGTCCGTTACCATATCAGAGATGGCCAAACGTCCACCCGATTTTAAGACTCTATACGCTTCTCTGAACACTTTCTCTTTGTCTGGAACCAAATTGATAACACAGTTACTAATCACCACATCGATAGACTCGTTTTCGACGGGCAAGCTTTCCAGCTCGCCACACCGAAATTCCACGTTATTGACATCTATATCCTCCACGTTTCTCCTCGCGACAGCAATCATCTCTTCAGAGAAATCAACTCCGATTACTTTCCCTTTTTCTCCCACTTTACAAGCAGCCAAAAAGACGTCGATGCCCCCTCCAGAACCCAAATCCAACACCGTTTCACCAGCTTTCAATTCAGCGAAACCAGTCGGGTTACCGCATCCAGCTGAAAGTTTTATCGCTGTTTCGGGTAGACCATCGGTTTCTTTCGCGGAGTACCCAAGTTTTTCAAGCACCTGCACGGGAGACAGACAACACTGCGAAGCGTTTGGAGGACAACAAGAATGTTTGGTGTTCAAAGGTTTTCCAATTTTTTCCACTCGTTGGCTATAGGCTTTTTTCACCTTTTCTTTGATTTCCTCACTTTTCAACTTGGACCACCAGCTGAATTTGCTACTACCTTTAAGTAGTAGAAACCTATTTAAGCATTTTCTGACAACCTCTTGTCAGAAAACAGCAGGCAAAAGACATGGTTGAAATTTCAGAAAAAGAGGTAAGAGACAAAATTCTGTTTCAGCTAAAAGAACTGGGACTATCAACTTACGAAGCAGTCACCTACCTTACGTTACTGGCCCACCCAAACATTTCTGCCAGTACCTTATGCAAAGAGACTGGTATACCCGACTCAAAAATCTATTATGGATTGAATGGGCTTTCAAAAAAGGGAATGATAATAGTCCAGAGAGGTGTCCCAAAAATTTACGCCGCGTTGCATCCAAAGGAAGCAATAGGCAACTTGAAAAACCAGTTGGTGGAAACCCTAAACGAAAAAATGGAAAAAGCCGACACCCTAATCAGCCTTCTTTCACCCATCTATGAAAGCGCAGAAAAGCCGCAAGAGATAGAACTCGCCTACATCATACGAGGACAAGGAAACATCATCAGAAAAATGAACGATCTGATAAAGTCGGCTAAAAAAGAAATCACCATACTTATATCCTATCCATCAATTTTGCGAAGCGTAAAAACATCGCTAAGCAACGTCAAACAACGCAAAGTAAAATTGAACCTTGCAGCGACAGAAGAGGTGCTGAAGAAAGAAAACCTTACAAAATTCGGTTTGGTTAAACTTCTACGTTGCCCATGCACCATGCTAATCGTCGACATGAAAACCCTGTTGAATGTTTCAAGTTGGACTGGAGAAAACAGCCGCGCCATATTGACACAAGACCTTGGTTTAGTTACTGTAAGCAAAGAGTACTACCACAACCCGCAATGCTGCGTAGAAATAGACCGATGAGGACCGTGCACACGCAAAACCGTGATCTCTACCAAGATAGATAATCTTTATAGACAAAATTTACCTCTTTTGCCTTAGATCTTGTTTACGCTGAGAGAGTATCCAAGTTGAGTTATATTGACAATATCCAAAAGCTGTCAAAACTGTTAAAACCGGCATCAGAAGCTCAAGACGCGGACGCAGCAGTTGCTTTGTTGTTGAAGTTCGCGGATAAAGAACTCAAAGTCTTTTTTGTGAAGAGGGTTAAAATCCCTTCTGACGTTTGGTCCGGGCAGATGGCGCTTCCTGGAGGGAAACGTGATGCTAAAGACCAAAATCTAATGCAGACTGTCATTAGGGAGACCTTAGAAGAAACCAACATAAACCTCAATCGCTATCGCTTTCTTGGAGTAATGAAACCTTTAAGGTCAACACAAAGGCCTGAAATGAGGATCCTTCCCTTCGTTGTCCTCCTTGAGTATGAGCCGTTAATCAAATTGAATGAAGAGTTGGAGTGGTTTGTTTGGATTTCATTGAAAGAACTTCTTCAATGCAAAGGTACAGCAAAATTTAGCTTCGGTGATTTCCCTGCTTATGTAGTTGGAGACGTTGTCATCTGGGGATTGACGTATAGAATTCTTGAGAAGTTCATTCAAAACCTCGGATGCTGACGGAGTAAAAAGTCTAGATTCCACTTTGAGGTGTCGATAGGTTATTAGAATCGGTTTTGGTCCAAAATAGAAAAGCCCGGGTTGAGTCTAAGCCTGAATAGGTCAACTCTGTTTAGTTAGCTATCCTTCCTCCTTCGAGACACCTTGTTTGATGCCATCGCCCAAAGCATCTCAAGGGAAGTTGGGCAGTCAACCTCCCTTTGTTAACCCATCTAAGCTTGCTCCCCAACCTGGGCGATATCAGCTAGGTATATCCCTGCATATAAAATTTGTGAACAGAATTTTAAATAGAATTGTCAACAAAACTTGAAATTCACACGTAAAATTTGAAATATAGGTTTATAAAATTCTGTTTAGGAAGTTCAGCCATGGGAGAGTTCGAAAGAGATCTAGACCTATTATTGACGAAATTGAGGGACGGGGTGGATAAAGCTGCGGAGGAAAAGCTGACCGCCCTCCAGGTTAGGTTAATTCAGCTTCGCAAACAAAACGTAGTAAAGATTAACCACACCGTCATGGAGCTTGTTTGCGCCAAACATCTAATATTGAAGGGCTATGACGTAGATGTCGAGCGTCTAGTAAATGGAGGTTTAACCTGCGACTTGTGCGGCGTGAAGGGCTATGGAACACTCCTCGTAGAGGTTGAGACAGGCTTCGTTCCTCCCGAGCACGCGTTGGATCCAATGACCTACTGTAAAGCAAGGATAGCCAGTAAGATAGCTCGATACAGCAACTACGCAGACAAGTTTGGGCTGGGAACGCCCCCTCACTATATCATGCAGATTCCTCCATCCTTTACCAAAGCTCCCAGACATAGAAGCTTAAAAGAGCTTGAGGAGATCAAACGCCTCTGCGACCTCTATTACAAAGACCCGCCTGTAAGCCTAGCTGAGATAAGAAACGCCCGCCTACACTCCATCTACATCATTGATGTGGAGAAGTTGGCTACACGCGAAATGGATCCGAGTTCCTACTCGGAAAACACCGTATTTTGGAGATACTAGTCTTCAGGCAAAACATTTGCATTCTCTGTTTGTATTGCCCTTTCGTCCTCCTACTTGCGCACACAGGTGGATTTTTGGCAGAGGATACATACATAAATCAGCACGTTGAGGCGGGGGCTTCAGAAGTAGAGTGATTGATTTATGAACACAGGTACAGTCAAGTATGCTATTGTTCGACCTGTACCCGCTTCATATCATCGTTGCGTAAGAACAAACGTTGAAAGAATAGACGTTGCCCTTGCAAAGAGACAACACGCAGAATATTGCAAGACTCTACAGAAGCTTGGACTGGAACTTGTCTGGATAGAAGGTGACAACACCCTCCCCGATAGCTGCTTTGTAGAGGACACAGCCGTAATATTCGATGAAAAGGCGGTAATCTGCAACATGAGCGTAAGATCGCGAGTCAAGGAAGTAGTTGGAGTAGCCAAGGTCCTGGAAGAACTAAAAGAGACGTATTACATTAAACCGCCGGCCACCATTGATGGCGGAGATGTTCTTAAGATTGAAGATAGAGCTTTCGTGGGACTCTCAGCGCGGACTAATCTAGAAGCCGTAAATCAGCTTAGAAATATTCTGGAAAACAGCAACTTCGAGATAGTTCCAGTGAAGGTTCACAACGTGCTTCACCTAAAGTCTGCATGCACCTACCTTGGAAATAACTGTGTTATCCTTTCAAAAGGGCACTTTGACATAGATGTTCTAGGAGATGTAAGGAAGATTGTTGTCCCGCGAGGGGAGGAGTACGCCGCAGATTGCCTTGCCATAAACGGAACAATCTTGATGGCCAAGGGTTATCCGAAGACGAAGAAACTCGTAGAAAAGGAAGGTTTTTTGGTCAAGGAATTAGAGATTTCGGAATTTCGTAAAGGAGAAGGCGCTCTTACATGCCTATCAATAATGTGGTAATGTACGGGGGAAGCGGTTCAGATGGCTAAGCATAGAATGAAAGTCAAAGCTCTGCTGATTGATTTAGACGGTACCATAGTCAACATCAAGGAACCTTGCATAGAAGCCGCCAAAAAAGCGATATCTACGCTTCGATTTAAAAAAATTGACAGCGAAATTGGGTTGGAAATTGCCAAAAAACTACAGTCAAACCTTCCCCTAGACGAAACGTTTACCAAGTTTGGCATTGATAAAGGAGTTGGGAAGGAGTTTCTCAAAGCCTTTCTAAACGCATGGTACACTATAGTGACAAAGAAAACAACCGCTTTGCCCAAAGTGCACAAAACCTTGCAAAAACTTTCGGAACATCATCAACTTGTGCTTATCACGAGCAGAAACATGCCGAAGGAACCAATTGAACAGGAGCTCAGGCGCCTAGGATTAACTCAATATTTCAAGTTTGTAATGACCTCCCAAGATGTTGAAGAACCCAAGCCCTCTCCACAAGCCTTTGTAAAAGCAGCAAACAATCTCAAGGTGTCTATCCGTGACTGCGCTGTGGTGGGAGACTCCATAGTTGACATTCAAGCAGGCAAGTCCGCGGGAGCCAAAACAATCGCCGTTCTCTCAGGACTATTCGGTAGAGAAGAATTTGAAGCAGAAAAACCAGATCTCATAATCGAAAACATATCTACCCTACCAAAACACCTTTCAGAATCAAGATGAAAGGATTCACGTGCGCGCGCTTTTTTGGGGTTTGAAGAAGGCGGCTGAAAGAGAAAGGAGTTAATTGCCACGTTTTCTAAGAAGAAATATGCCCCTCCAAACCTTTCCAAAGCGAACTCCTATCTTTATTCTGTGCGCTATTAACTGTATTAGCAAAGCGCAAATAAACCTTATGGTATAATCTATGGTCCACCTTTTCTACTTCACTTATGCGCGAACAAAGGTATTTTTAATTCCTTGCCTAAACTCTGAGTGTAGGCTGGAAACAGTGCATGTCACGCAGAATAATCTTTCACGTCGACATGGATCAGTTTTTTGCCGCGGTGGAAGAACGAGAGCATCCCGAGCTCAAAGGCAAACCCGTAGTGGTGGGAGCCGATCCAAAGGAAGGAAAGGGAAGAGGAGTGGTGAGCACCTGTAACTATGAAGCGAGAAAGTTTGGCATACGCTCCGGCATGCCCATCTCAAGAGCTTGGAAACTCTGCTCTGATGCTATCTACTTGCCTGTAAACTTCAAACTGTACACCCGAACGTCTTCTCGAATCATGGCGATTCTCAGGAAATATGCGGATAAATTCGAGCAGTGGGGACTGGATGAGGCGTTCCTAGACGTCAGCTCGAAAGTCCGAAGCTTTAGAGAGGCGGAAAAACTGGCAAAAAAGATAAAACAAAAGATTCGCAAGAGCGAAGGGCTCACCTGTTCCATAGGTGTGGGACCAAACAAGCTTGTGGCAAAAATCGCCAGCGACTTCAAAAAACCCGGCGGACTAACAATTGTTGATGAGAAGGCTGTTGAAAGTTTCCTAGCTCCTTTATCAGTGCGGAAACTATTGTGGGTGGGCAAGAAAACCGAGCACAAGCTGAACGAGATGGGAATAAAAACCATAGGCGACCTAGCCACCTACGACGTGTCAGTACTGACTGAAAAGTTCGGAGCGATGGGCGTTCAGTATAGCCTCATGGCGCGTGGAATAGACCAGAGCGAAGTTGCTGAAAGAGGCGTAATAAAATCCGTGGGACGAGAGAGAACCTTTGAAGAAGACACCTCCGACTACGATCTAGTACTTGAAACGTTGGACAAGCTAAGCGAGGAAGTCCACAAAGAGATCGTTAAACGTAAGATGCTGTTCAAAACAGTCACCGTGAAAATCCGGTTTGAAAACTTTGAGACCCACACCCACGGGAAAACACAGTCCTTCTTCACGGATCGCCTTCAAGATCTTCAGAAAACAGCGCGAGAACTAGCTCAACCCTATTTTCGTCAAAACAGAAAGATAAGATTGGTAGGTGTGAGAGCCTCAACCCTTGCATCCCGCAAGGAACAAAAAACTCTAACGTGAAGACCGCTAGAAGAGGAGTGCTATCGTTCATCAAGGGAAAAAGCTTTAGATTCTTTTGAACCCTTTTTCAGCCTGTCCTCACACTCTTTTTGTAGCCAAATCCATCTTAGAATATACCTTTTATTTTTCCGAACTTTCTTTTGTTCTTTCAGCCATCTTTCTGTTCCAATGGTTTTTCGTCTTCTAAGATTTTCTATGACTGGTAAGTGATGCAACCAAACAGGATTGTAACAGAATTGTACAAGCAAGGAGCATGAAAAATCTTTGCATTCAGAACAAGCCTTAAGCCCTCTCCGTTCAACACAGCACTTGTAAATGTCGCATTGTTTATGATGTTCTAAAACGTCGCACTTCCCACATATGCAACTGCAACCATGACAACTTTTGTAAACGAGATAGTCGATGCACGCTCCGTAATACAGACCACAAGGTGCGGCAAGCTTCTCCTCAGTAAGACTCAAGTTTTCCACGAACGCACTGCTTTGGGTTTAAGTAAAAACTTTGCGAAAAAGAAGCTCCTATTCTTTTTAAGGTCTGTCAAAAATTGAGGTAAAAGAACTTTGTACACGCGATTATGTGAGTTATGCTACATATTTTGACTTCAATAAACGTATATACCTCGGCAAACCAAATTGCAATGTCGTAAAACTAACGATGAGATAAAATTGTCAAACGAATCCGGAGTAACTATTTGTTCAAATCCTAGATGCCAAAGGAAGATTGAAGAGCCTATTCTCTTGAATTGTTTGTCAACAAAACCAGCGGAACGGTACTACGCTTGTCCACACTGCTTCATAAAACTGGATGTGGACACCGAAAAGTCTCAACCCAAAAAGGAAGAAGAAAAGAAGGAAGAAAAGCCTGCGGTTGAACCGTTAGAGAAGGAAAAAGAGCCTGCGGCTAAGCCATTAAAGAAGGAAGGAAAAGGTCCTTCAGGGTGCCCTCATGATTTTGGATACTTGGCGAAACGTCCTAAAGATGCTCCTATCCCACAACAATGCCTAGTTTGCTCAAGAATAGTGGATTGCATGCTCAACCCAGGTGGCGCTTAATAGGACGGACCTGAAATAGTCTGCCACGTTTTGAGCAAATTTGATGAGTTTTATTTTCACCCCAAGAGTAGGATATAATGGTTATTTGCTTTCGTGTGATATACCAACTTTCCAAATACGCATATAACATGTTAAGATCGATCTCAGCAGTTATTTGTATGCACTGGTGCCTCTTAATCAAATTAAATGTGCGGGCGTTTTCTCTTGTCGAGGAAAGCGCTAGGAGAGGAATGAGGAGGTTCAGAAAGAGGTCCTAAAGCAGCTTTCAAAACGTCCGATAATAATTCCGTGGTTGATCGATCGAATTTAGACTTTCGCATGCATTTAACACTAGTGAAACACCAGGTTTTCAGCAAAAGGTTGAGAAATTTGATTTGCGGTCAAAGAATTGCCCGTGATGTTCTGTCATCTTCTCATTATGTGTTGGAGTACATGATTATTGCATATGACTACGAAAACAATGAAGCCGTTGAAAACAGCGCAGGAGACTACTTCGCTTCTAAGCGACAGAGAGCGAAGG
>JABAHQ010008756.1_pt1 | contig 14498 bp, 16 predicted proteins | sample 7062091 | NCBI WGS metagenome assembly JABAHQ01 (sample SAMN14534359, study PRJNA622989) | marine sediment metagenome | biome: marine biome [ENVO:00000428]; feature: marine pelagic biome [ENVO:01000023]; material: deep marine sediment [ENVO:00002113] | place: India: Gulf of Kutch | collected...
CGAACTGCCAGGCCCACTCGCGGTTGGCGTCCGGGTACTTCCGCTCCAGCGCGTAGGGCAGCCGGGCGTACCCTCCGCCGTTGGCGCGATCGCGCCGGAGTCTGGATTCCACATCCGCCAGGTGCCACTGCGGCTCGAGCCGGCGGTTCCGCGGCAGCGCGGCACTGCGCTGGCTGGCCCGGAGGCCGGCCCAGACGACGACCGCGGTGAGCAGCGCGACGCTGGCGCCGGCCCAACGTAAAGCGCACGAAGACACATCGCCCGTGATCGATCGCGCCCAACACCACTCCCCGCCTCCCCGATTCCCCCAATCCCCGAATCCGCTTCTACGATTCGGAGAGAACTCGATCTTCCCCAAATCAGAATCCCGATCGTCACAATCCCGGTCTCGACTTCCCCAACTCCCAACTCCCATCAGACACTGGCGGCCTCCAACAGTCGGTCTGCCAGCCGCTCCATTCCCGCCCGATCGGGCAGCGCCCCGAGCCAGCGCTCGGGGATGGCGCTGGCTCCGTATCGCGCGCCCAGCATCGCGCCCGCCACGGCGCCGTTCGTGTCGGTATCGCCCCCGGCGTTGATCACCGCCAGCACCGTTTGTTCGTAGCTGCGGGCGTTGAGGAACGCCCACAGTCCCGCGGTCATCGTCCTGATCGTGTAGCCCATCGAGTAGGGCTCGTCCAGCCGCAGCTCGGCCAGATCGCCGGTGGCCGCCAGGCGCACCGCCGTGCCCACCTCGTCCGGCGCGCCCGCTTGCGACAGGCCGTCGGCTAACTCGTGTAGCGTCCAGTGGGTGCCGGCCAGCGCATGGGCCAGGGCCGCGCACGTCGACACCGCCGTCCACACGCACCGCGGATCGTAGTGGGTGACCCGGGCCTGGTGGCCGGCATCCTCCACCAGGCGCACCGGGTCGCGGCGCCATCGCAGGCCCACCGGCGCGCACCGCATGACCGCGCCGTTGCCCGCCGCCTGCCGGCCCGACTCCTCCCACACCGTCCGGGCCGCTTCGGTCCCGCGGGCGCCCGCCCGCGCCCGGCTCAGCACCTGAAACGTCTGCCGGCCGATGCCGCGGCCGCCCTCTTCCAGCCAGCGGACCAGACGCTGCAGGTAGGCATCGGGATCGAATTCCGGCTCCAGCAGCGCCTCCGCCAGCTCGATCGCCTGCGCCACGTCGTCGTCCCATGGCGCTCCGACCTCTCTCGGGTGCACGTCGCGCACGCCGCCCGGGATCGCTCTCTCGATTTGAGCGGCGCTGTAGCCCTCCAACGGACCGCCCAACACGTTGCCGACCCCGAGGCCCAGCAGGGCGCCGCGATAGCGATCCCGCGCCGTCCCGCCGTCGAGCGGTTCGGTGGCCGGTTCGAGGAAACGAAGCAGCGGTTCCATCACGACTCCAGTGTTGCGGTGCAGGGGATAGAACGGTGGCGGCTCCGCAACGATAAGACGATCCGCCGACAGGCGCCGGCACCCCGCCCCCCGCGCCCCGGCCCATGTCGGGTAGCGGGACGGTTTCCCGCATCTATAGGTGAAGGCCACGGAAAAACAACCGACTCGGGAGGATATCATGCGATCTCGACCTCTTTCACAGCTCGCCAGGTGGGGCCGCGCCTCGCTGGTCCTCACGGCGCTGGCCGCGGCTCCGGCCGCCGGCCAGGGCCACGAACACGGGCACGAAGACGGCCACGATCACACCGCACGCGGCACCGCCGACGAGGTGCCGCTCTACGACGATCTCGGCAGCCATCATCACCCGATCACGACGGACGAACCGGCGGCACAGCGCTATTTCGACCAGGGGTTCCGACTCACGTATGCGTTCAATCACGCCGAGGCGATCCGCTCCTACCGTGAAGCGGCCCGGCTCGACCCCGACTGTGCCATGTGCTGGTGGGGTGTCGCCTGGGCGGCGGGTCCGAACATCAACGCCGCTCTGGACTCGGCCGGCGCGGCTCGGGCCTACGCGGCGATCCAGAAGGCGCGGGAGCGACTCGATGGGGTCAGCGAGAAGGAACGTGCCTACATCGAGGCGATGGCGCTGCGTTACGGCCCGGACCCGCTGGCGGAGCGAGCGCGGCGTGACTCGGCTTACGCCCGGGCGATGGCCCGGCTAGCGGAGCGATATCCCGACGACCCGGACGCGCAGGTCCTCGCCGGTGAAGCGCTCATGCTGTTGAGCCCGTGGGATTACTGGACCGAAGACGGCGAGCCGAAACCGGGCGCCGAACGGCTCCTCGATTTTCTGCGGCCGGTCACCGAGAAGCAGCCCGAGCATGCCGGCGCCTGTCACTTCTATATCCATGCCGTGGAGAAGGCGCACCCGGAGCGTGCGGTGCCCTGCGCCGAACGGATCGCCGACCTGATGCCCGGCGCCGGGCACGTGGTCCACATGCCCGGCCACATCTACATCCGGGTCGGCCGCTACGCCGACGCCGTCGAGGCGAACCGGCACGCGATCCATGCCGACGAGGGTTATTTCCAGGAGGGGTCGCCGGGGAAGACCGCTTATACCCTGGCGTATCATCCCCACAACTTCCACTTCCTCTCCTACGCCGCCAGCATGGCCGGTCAGAGCGAACTCGCCCTCGAGTCGGCTCGTGAGCTCGCGGCTCGGACCGACAGCACGATGATGCGGCGGCCCGGCTTCGGAGCGCTGCAGCACTATCTCGTCACACCGCTCCGCGTCATGGTCCGCTTCGGCCTGTGGGACGAGATCCTCGCCGAGCCGGCGCCGCCCCGCGACCTGGCCTACCCGATGGCCACCTGGCATTACGCCCGCGGTATGGCGCTGGCCCGCAGCGGCCGGCTCGATGCCGCAGCCGCCGAGCTCGAGGCGCTGCGCGCAGCGCTGGCCGACCCCGCGCTGAAGAAGATCACCGTGTGGGACCTGAACAGCACGGCGGCGCTGATGCAGGTGGCCGAGCGGGTCCTGGCCGGCGAGCTGGCCGCCGCCCGTGGCGATTACCGTGAGGCTATCGCCGCCCTCGAGCAGGGAATCCGCCTCGAGACCGAGCTCACCTACGACGAGCCGCCGCCGTGGCATCTCCCCGTCCGCCACGTTCTGGGCGCCGTGCTGCTGGAGGCCGGCCGACCGGCGGAGGCGGAGGCCGTCTATCGGAAGGCGCTGCAGCGCTTCCCGGAGAACGGCTGGGCGCTCCACGGGCTGCGCCAGAGCCTGAACGCTCAGGGGCAGATGGAGAAGGCGGCTACCGTCGAAGCACGGCTTCGGGAAGCCTGGCGAGCCGCCGACGTCGAGCTCGTCGGGTCGCGGTTCTGACGGCCGGCGCTCCCCGGCGGTCAGCGCCGCCGGTCGGCTCGACCGTGAGCACTCTCAATTAGGGGCACGGGAGCAGGCGATCGCCTGCTCCCGCTCTGTGTTTGTCCGCTACATCTCGTGGCTCGGAAGCGGTATCATCACGTGGACGTAGGGTGTACCACGCCACATCACCCACGGGCCGCCCTCGGGCGTGGTGGGCAGACCCTCCAGCATGGCGTCGTCCGGTACGATCATCATCACGTGAGGTACGGGCTCCGCCAGCCATTCGTTGTCGGGGGTCGGCCCCTCGGCGAACGGGTCGACGTTGCTCTCCGGTGAACCACCGGCCAGCATGTAGCCGAACCCGATTCGGTCGACCTCGATGTCCGTCTTGTTCATGAAGCCGTGTATCAACTCGAGCCACGGCTCGTCCAGACACATCGGGTCGTTGCCGGGGCTGTCCGGCATATCCGGCAGGCAGGTCCAGTCGTTCGATCCCTCGCGAAGAACCGTCATGTCCCAGTCCATCACGGTGGCGCCTTCGGTGATCGAGGCCGGCGCCGCGCTCAGCGCGCTGGCGATCTTCTCTTCTTTGTCCTGGGCGTGAACGCTGATGGGTACGGCGAAGACTAAAGCGGTTAGGACGACCATTGCGCGTCGCACGGGTTCCCTCCTGGTTGGGGCTGCACGCCTGCGGCGGTACCCGTTCCCGTCGCATCGGAATCCGGGCCGCCTCGAGCCGCGGCCAAGCGGCTCGTTCTGTTATGGACGCGGACAATCTCGAACGGGGAAGGGTGGGATGTCAACGGTCGCCGTCCTCGTGGGGGTGGACAGATCGGTGCCCGCTTGATTAGTCTGTTATATAAGGAAACCTGCGCGAGCGGTGATGTCGCTGGCTTTTCGATGAAGTTCAAACGCATCGGGATCCCGGGATTGAGCCGGGTCCCGAAATTTTTTTTGGTACGATCGAATACTTCAACGACCAACCGGAGGTAGACTATCACATGAGCAAGGCAGAGAACGGTCGCACGGTCAAAGTTCATTACACGGGCAAGCTCGAGGACGGCAGCGTATTCGACAGCTCCCGCGATCGCGAGCCCCTCGAGTTCACCGTGGGCGAGCACCGCCTGATTCCCGGCTTCGAGAAAGCCGTCGAGGGGATGGAGGTCGGCGATACGAAGACGGTGACGATTGAGAAGGACGACGCGTACGGCCCGCGCCGCGACGACCTCGTCTTCGAGGTGCAGAAGGGCGTCCTCCCCGAGGACCTCGACCCCCAGGTCGGACAGATGCTTCACTACAAGCAGGAAGATGGCCCGCCCGTCCCGCTGACGATCACCGACGTGAAGGAATCCACGGTGACGCTGGACGGCAACCATCCGCTGGCTGGCAAGGACCTCACCTTCGAGCTCGAACTGGTGGAGGTCGGCTAGCCCGGGGCTTCACGCGAGATAGACCGCTTGATGCGAACGAGCCCGTGGATCCCCAAGTGGGGTCCGCGGGCTCTTTCCCTTGCACCAACACTAAGTTGAATATTGGTAATTGAATGTGATCATTGGTAATTCAGCTTGAAAATTGAACCTTGACCATCGAGCGTTCAATTCAACGCTGCAACGGCCAGGGTGCGCTTCCAACGGTTCACATTCACCTTCCAATTTCCACGTTTCACCCCGCCGACCCCCCGGGCGGATTGCCTTTCCCTTTGCCCTTCTCGTTCCTCGGGTTGGCATGCTCCGGCGGCCCGGAGCCCGGCGGAACCGGCGGTCCCATCCCGGCGCCGCGGAACTGGCCGCGCCCGATCATCCGGCCCACCGCGTCCGCCGCCGGGCCGGGGCCCTGGCCAGCTCGCATCATCATGCGAACCGCGCCCGGGATCGCCAGCATCTCCTCTGGAGCCTGCTGTCGGTGCATCGCCATCGTGACGACGCGGTAGGCGTTGCGCGCCGGCACGCCCGCCTCCATCAAGTCGCCCATCACCACCAGCGGCACCGCCAGGTCGCCCTCGGGGTGCTCCAGCGCCAGCTCGCTCACCTGTTCCGGTGGAACGCCCCGGCGGATCGCATCGGCGCCGGCGACGATGGAAGCGGTGCCCCGCCCGGTACCCACCAGCTGCGCCGACTCCCGCAACCGGACGGCGTACGACGACAGGGCCACCACGACCCGGTCCGCCGGGACGCCCTTCGCCGCGCCCTCCAACGCCTTGGCGGTCAACGGTTCGGTCGGCACACCCGCCGCCTCGGCTCTGGCCATGATCGCCTCGATCTCGGCCATCGCGGCGGCCGGGTAGGCCTCCCGGACCCGGTCAAAGGGGTCGCCCTGCGCCGCGGCCAGGCCGGGGCAGGCGAGGAGCAGAGCTGCAGTCATCAGCCAGCGCATCGTTCTCGTCTCTTTCTCGTTGCTCCAACCCATAGACGATCGTCTCGTTTCCATCGTCACCGGTCCGGCACGACCAGGGTGGCGTTCACCCGTCCGAACTCGTCGGTGACCCTTCCCGGCGCCTGTCCGGGCACGTGCCACTCTCCATCGACCAGGAACCCGAAATGGTACAGTCCCGGCTGCAGCGGCACCCGCGCCACCCAGAGTTCGCCCTGCCGTTCCATCGCCACCGGCTTCCAGCCGGAAAAATCACCGATCACGCTGACCGTTTCGGCGTCGTCCTGGACCAGCTGGAATAGGACGACCGTCGCGTCGCCTTCGATCAGCGCGGAGACCAGCGGCGGTGACGGCGCGCCGGCCAGCGGATTCCAGATCACCCGCAGGCCGCCATCGACAGCCGCCGGACTGCCGAGTAGCGGGTCGGGAGCGGCCCGTCCCGCCGTCCCTTCCAGGCGCCATCCCGGTCCGAGCCCGAACGTCAGGGTCAGGCCCAACTCCAGCTCGGTCCCCGTCGGCGTGTCCCAGAGCCTGGTCAGCAGGTCCCAGCTGCCGCGTCCCAGGGTACCGCTGGCTCCGACGGAAGCGGCGAAGTAACCGCCGGCAGCGCTGTTGTAGGCCTCGCCGCCTGCCCACGCCTGGACGGTGCCCAGTGGGCTCAGCGGGGTTACCAGCTCCAATCCGGCGCCGTACATCCACAGGTCACTCACGACCGAGACCGGCGGCTCGACGCTGCGGTCGACCACGTCCGAGTGGCCGATCCCCGCCGCGCCTCTTGCCACCAGCGTCTGCGAGCCCAGCGTCAGCCGGGCTTCCGGGACCAGGCGTCCGGCGATCGCGTCGTAGGGCGTCGGATCACCCAGCGTGAACGCAGTCACCAGGCCCGTCAGCGCGAAACCGGGGACGCCGACTCCGCCGGTCTGCCATGAGGCGCCCAGCGATCCGCCCAGCCAGTCGGCCGAATGGGAGTCGAGGGCCAACGCCCCGAACAGCGACCCGAAGACCGGGCCGTGGATGAACCGGCCGCCCAGCAGGCTGTAGGTGGCGGGATCGGCTTCCACGTCGGCGGGCGGCCGAGCGTGCGACAGGCCGGCCTCCATATCGAGCCGCGTCTGTGCCTCGATCCCGGTCGCTGCCAGTGACACCATCATCATCGCGCTCACTAGAGTCGCCACACCCGGAACGTGAAATCGCCGCACGCCTCTCAAGACGCCGACACGTGTCAGGACTTCGCAGGTGGCGCCGCCACCACCATCACCGCGTTCCGGTTGCCGAAGCCATCGTCGGCGTACCGCTCCGCCTTCGGGTCGGTCCGCCAATCGGATCCGTCGATCAGGAACATGTACTGATGCAGGCCCGGCTGGACCGCGACGCGACCCGTCCACACCCCGTCGCCGTCCAGGTCCGACAGCGTGATCGGCGGCGACCAGTTGTTGAAGTCCCCGGCCACCGCCACCGTTCGGGCGCCCGGCGCGTCCAGCGCGAACTCCACGTAGACCGTGGCCACGCCTGGCTCCGGCGTCGGACCCTCGCTCCACGGCCGCACGATCAGCAGCGCCAGCACCGCCGCCGCCGCCAGCCCGGCCAGCGGGTTGACACGCACGCTGCGGGGACGCAGCGTCCAATCGGCCGCACGACGCAGCGAGCCGCCCCGACGCCGATCCGCCAGGGCCGCCTCGACCCGCTCCTCCAGCTCCGCTGGCGCTCCGGCTGGCGCTCCGGCCCTGAGGTCGGCGAAGAGGCGTTCCCAGGCCTCCGCCTCGCCACGGAGCTCCGCCGGCAACTCGCTCCAGCTCAGCTCGCCGTCGAGGTAATCCTGCAGCTCTTTCCTCATCGGTACTCCTCCAGCAGCGTGCGCAGCGCCTCTCGCGCCCGGTGGACCCTCATCTTCAGTGCCGAAACCGATGCGCCCAGGAGCTCCGACATCTCCGGGTACGAGCACCCGTCCACATGCTTGAGCGTCAGCGCCTGCCGCTCCTCCGGCGACAGCCGCTCGAGCGCCTCGGCGAGACGTTCGCGCAGTTCCCGCTGCTCCGCATCCCGCTCCGGATGCTCGTCCGACTCACGCGCCGGATCGGCCTCGAGTCGCAGCTCGTCGCGACGCGGATCCCTCAGGTAGTCGCGACACTGGTTCGCGTTGATCCGGAACAGCCACGCCCCCACGCGCCCGGCGTCCCGGCACCGGTCCAGCTTCTCGTAACCTTTGATCAGCGCGGCCTGGACGATCTCTGCCGCCACGTCCCCTTGACCGGTCATCCGCTCGGCGTGGCGGTACAGCTTGTCCTGGTACCGTCGCACCAGAACACCGTACGCCTCCGGGTTCCCGTTCAGGACGGCGCGGACGACGTCGGCATCGCTCCACCGCCCGTCGCCCGTCGCCGTTCGCTCCGCTTCCACTGATCTATCCAGGCTAGTCACGTTCGCCGTTCGCGCTTCGTCCGTGTGCCTCTGTCTAATAATATGCCGGCTGCGGAACGCGCGCAGGCGGCGAACGCCGGGCCCGAGCCTGTGACCCGGCGCTCGATGGCGCCGCTAGCTGCCGTCTTCCGCGCAGCTGACGGCGGTAATCTCGTAATCGGCCGTGGCCGTCATGCCATTTACCACGTTCACTTCGGCCGGGTGCGTCGCGGTGAAGCTGATCGTCCAGGGCGTGCCCCCGACGTCCACGTCCACCTCGGCCAGGTAATCCATCGCGTAGAGGCCCGCCGGCAGCATGTCGATGCTGTAGTCGCCGTTCTCGTCCACGTCCGCCTCGCGCAGCGGACCGCCTGACCGCTCGGCCGTCGGCACGAAGTCCTCGAACGTGATCGGCCGCTCGTCAGCCGCACCGCAGGCGCTCAACTCGGTCAGGCCGCCGCCCAGGCTCACCGTCCCGGCGATGCTGCCGCCGCCCGGGAAATCGGTGGCCCTCAGCGTCGGGTGCATCACCCACTTGCCCGACCGGCCGGCCTGATGGCCGAACGTGTCCTCCACATCGAAGTCAATCAGCACGATGTTATCGCCCGACTCCAGTACAAGGCCACCGCCCGGAAACCGAACCTTGAAGCCCGTTTGACTGCAGCTCGGACACATGAGCTTGCCGTCCGCCGCGCCGAGCGGGTCCATCCCGTCGCCGGTCAACTGCTCGTTCAGGGATTCCAGATCGGCGGCCGACGAAGCGAACACCAGGCCGCCCTCGGCGGTGACGATGGCCGCACCCCCCACGATGAAGCGCAGCTGCGAGTAGATATCCGCCGGGATCTCGGCGGCGTCAACCAGCGTCGTCCAGTCTTCGGCCAGCGTCAGCAAGTTCACCCACTCCATCGACCCTTCCAACAGCCACACCCGGGTCGGGTTGTCGCCGTTCTCGTGCTGATTCTGAGCCCCTTCCTGGTGCCGCTCTCGATGCTCTTCTCGATGCATCGCGGGCAATCCGGCGGCGGTCGCGAGGCCCGGCCCGCTTTCCATTCCGTTATCGTTACCGTCGCCCTCGCCGCCTTGCAGGTATATTCCGGTGATCTGCACCCACGCCTGGCTCAGCTCCGCCGGGTCGTCGGTGAGTAGAAGGGTGAGCCGGCTCCCGGTCTGATTGACGAATATCGCCGCGTCGTCATCGGCCGCCGTCGGATTGGTCGTGGTCTCGCAAGCACCGGCGATCAGGGCCAGCGCCAGGCCGACCGCCGCCAGCCCGCTGGCACGACGTCGCAGATTCGACCTCATCGTCTCCTCCCGTGATTGCACTACGGCGCCGTACGGGGGCGCCTTCCTGTGATGTTGGGGTGTTTCAGTCCCTTCGTATTGATGACGAGCGAAGGGCCCAAACGGTCACAGGAACGCACAGGCCGGTAAGCGGAGCCGACGAGTGTTCGGCCCGCTACATGCCCTCGCGGCGGCTCCACGGTGGGACGATCTGGTTCATCCGGGCGTAGGCGATCGACTGGCCCAGGTGCTCGTGCATGTCGTTCGCCATCAGTGTCACCGCGGTGCCCAGGTCGACGGTGAGGCCGAAGAAGTTGACCTGGCGCGCCCGCTCCTCGTCGCTCAGGCCGCGGACGATGCCGATGCAGTGGTCGAACGAGCGCTGCAGCTCGGAGATCAGCTCTTCCTTTCCCAGCCCGCCCAGCCGGCTCAGCTCGCCTCTGAACCCGCCTTCCGCGGCCCACTCGGGCGCCGAATAGTCCCACATCGTCGGGAACAGCCCGCCCTCCGCCGCGATCAGCGACATCACGTCGTGCACCGAGCGCACCCCCTCCATCGGCCGCCAATCGTACAGCTCCTCGGGGAAGACCTCGGCCAGCGCAACGAACTTGTCGCGCATCTGCTCCAGGTCGGCGATCTGCACCTCGGCTTCATCCTTGGTGCCGCCGCCCAGATATTGCGCCGCGGCGGACCCGGCGGTCGTCACGCTGAGCGCGAAGACGATAACCAGGCTGCGGAGGTTCGGGTGCCGCATCGTACGCGAGCTCGACATGCGGGGTCTCCTTCTCGGTTGGGGTATTTTGTTCAAAACGGTCGGTACACGCGTCTGATTATTAGACGCGGCTGGCCAGAAGCGGGTTTCACCGCCGTGGACGCGCTGCGGTTCAGCGATTAGCTTGATGATCCTCCCCCCCGCCAAACCAGACACGAGTGACCATGGCCCGATGGTTTTGTCAGCCCACGTCTTCGCTCGCGCTCCTGCTTGTGCTTGGAGCCGTGCCGGTCCCCCTACGCGCCCAGATCGAGGTTGCAAAGCGGGTCTCGAAAGATGAGATCGTGGCCACGCTGCCGGCTGACTCGTTACATGAGCAGGCGCGGGAGCTGGTCCGCGCGTACATGGACCGGTTGACGACGATGCGTGCCCGAATGGTGGGCGGCGAGCGTCACAGCGGGATCGTAGAACAGCGCGAAGTCTTCATCGCGTTGCACGCCCGGCCGGGCCGCAGAAGTAGCATCTACGAGTTGGTGGACCGGGGCGTCGCGGCCCTCCGGCAGGATTCGCTCTACCGGGTGCTCTATCTGGCCGAGTTCGAGCTCGGCTTCATCGAGCTGGAGACGCTCGAGCTCGCCGCCGACCGGCGGTCCGTGAACTTGCTCCATGTTCGCTACGCCCAGACCGGCAGCGGTGCCGTCGAGGAACATCTCCTCTTCGCCCTGGGAGCCGACAACGAGCTGGTCGAGGTCCCGATCGTCTATCCCGAGCGCGACGGCCTGCTCGAGGAAGGCGAGTATTTCTGCTGTGGCTCTTTCACCTCGTTCGATGAGGACGACATCACACACCGCGTCTTCATCACCCGTTCCGGCCGCCCGGGCATCACGCATCAGGTCCGATCGCGGTTCGAGCTGCAGGGCCGCTTCGAATACGATCCCGCCCTGAAGGAATACGTGCCCAGGTTCCGCCTGGTCGCCATCGATACGACCGGCCGCGAGCCCGCCTGAGCTCGGTGCCGGCTGCCCGGCCGATCACCGTCTCCGTGCCGATGCCTTAGACAGGAGATTCGATATGCGCAGAGTCCTCGTCTTCTTGATCTTGATCGGAACCGCCGGCTGCGGCGGCGCCCGCAGAGCCGGCGACCAGGCCGATTTGCCGGTGGCTCCCGACGCGGTTCCCGGTTGCAGCTTCCTGTTGAAGGCCGTGTTGCCCGTCGTCGCCTGGCCACCGGAAGCGGCGGCACCCGCACCGGGGACGCCTCTCCGTCTGGCGCTTCGAGTCGAAGCCCGGCAGGATGACGAGAGCTCGGTGCGGTACAGCGGCGGCATCGATGCGCCCGACCTCGACGACCTAGATTTCGAAGAGCTGATGATGCAACTCTTGCGGCGCATCCCAACGCACACGCCCGAGTGGACGGACCATAACGAGAGTGACCCGGGTGTCACGATGTTGGAGGGTGCGGAGCGTCTGGCCCCCGATCTGGCGCGGCGGCTCTTGCTGCGACCGGACGAATTCCTCCTTCGAGTCGAGGTCCGGATGCCGTCGGGTGTGGCGCTCTTCGAAGGACCGCTGCGCTTCGACCGGCAGAGCCCAAGGGAGAACAGGGACTCGGTGGCGGACTGCTTCTGAGCCGCCGCCGCTGTATGGCCGACTACCCGCCAACGGTAAGCACGGCGGTAGTGGTGGCGCTGTCGCCGGGCGCTCTGTATCTTGGGTGACATACAACGCCCCGACCACGACTCACGGAAGAAGCTCTGCGCCCGAGCCCCGCGGCCAGGTCAGAGGCCCCTTCCATCCTCGTCCATCAGCCAACCGCCTCTGGAAACGTTTCTCCTTCAGGGTAGGTGAGCATGAGAACCCTGGTCGTATTATCGCTTGCCGGCGCGCTGCTCACCGGTCCCGCCGGGCGGGGGTCGCTCGCCCAGACGATGACCGGGCCGGAGAGGCCCCCAGCGCTCCCCGTCGCCCTGACGGCCGGCGGCACGATCACGTTCGCGCCGGAGACCGACATCAGCGGGATCGGGCTGGCGGCCACCGCCACCGTACGCCTGTCGAACGCTGCCGGCCTCGGGCTGGCGTTGCGCACCTGGTGGGGCGGAATAGGTGGTACCCGGTGCGCGCTGTTTGATGACTCGTGCCAGGCCACTCAAGAGACCGAAGTCGTCGCCGGCATCGCTCATGCCACCTTCACCGCGCCGCGGGCGCGATGGCTTTACGCGCGCGCGGGCCTGGGGTTGGCGCTGGTGAGGGAGCAGACGCCCGAGGGTAGTGTCTTTTCCGAGAATCGGTCCTGGCCGCTGACCCTGCTGGGAGGTGTGGGGGCCAACGTCGAGCTGGCACCCCACGTTTTCGTCACACCAACGCTCGAAGTGACGCAGACGTTCGTGGGGGACGACAGGCTCTCCTCCACCCCGGCTTTGCAGTTGCTTTTCGGCTTCGGTCTCACGGTCGGCTAAGGCTTCTGTCGTGTGTTACGACACGCTATCTGCAACGGGACGCGAGGTTGCCGGGATCGACCGACCTTGGAAAGTTCGGTTGCTTCTGGCGACGGCGGCCTTGCCTGTGGGCCTCGGTGCCTGCAGCGAAGTCGAGATAATGGACACGGCTGTCGTAGTTGCCGATGCGCCGGCCGAGTTCCGAGCAATCGCCTCTTTGAGATGGCATGCTGGGGATTCGCTCGCGCGGTGGGAGATCGGAGCCTACGTCGCGCCGGGCTGGAACGATGAGGTGCCGAGACAGGCTGGGGATACGCTTTGGATCGGCGGGCAACCGCTGGCCGCATCGCCGATTGATGAAACGGGTCAGCGAAACTATCGCACGACGATCTATACGGAGCCGCAGACCGCGCACGAACGCCCGATCACGATTGTACCGCCGGACGTAGAGGATATGGCTGCAACACCGGTGACAATCATCGGTGTCGGCTGGATGGCCGCAGACACGGTCCGCTGGGCCCCGGCCACGGATCTTAGTATTTCTCTCGAGCTACCACCCGAGGGTCCAGAACCCGAGCCATCTAGTGTGAACTGGTCGTTTCGCGTTTCACGCGCTTACATGTCCATTTCGATCAGTGACGAGGGGTTGCCGCCCTCGAACCTGACGATTCCGGCCAGCCTTCTTCCCGATTCGGGCGAGCCGCTTCGAGCCGCCCTCTCTTTGCGAATGTACCGCTACGAGGATCCGACGGGCATCTCGGACTACGTCACGGGTTACACCGTGGCCGTTCAGCTCGAGTGGCCGGTCCGGATCTGTGAGCCCGGCGCCTGCTGAAAGACCCGGAGAAAAGCGACAGCCAACCGACTGACCCACTGACCCACCGAGCCTCTAGCCCACCGGAACCGCCGCCCCACTCATCGCCCCCGCCTCGTCCGACGCGAGGAACCGGATCACCCGGGCGATCGCCTCCGGCGCGGTCCAGCAGCTGAAGTCCGCGTCGGGCATCGCCTCGCGGTTCTGCGGCGTATCGATGGTCCCTGGCAGCACGCAGTTGGCCCGGATGTTCGATGCCCGGTGCTCCGCCGCGAGGCCCTCGGTCAATCGCACGACGGCGCTTTTGCTGGCGGCGTATGGGACCGAGTTGGCGCCGGCGGAAAGGGCGCTGCGCGCCGCCACGTTCACGATGCGGCCGCCGCGGCCCTTCAGCATGACCGGGATGACCGCACGGCAGGCCACCAGCGCCGTCCGCAGGTTGGCGCGCATCAGCAGGTCCCAGGTCTCCAGCTCTTCCTCGTGGACTGCTGTGCCTCCCCGATAGGTGCCCACCGTGTTGACCAGGACGTCGATCCGGCCGAAGCGCTCCACCACTCGGTTCACCAGCTCGCCCATCGCTTCGGGCTCGGCCACATCCACGCCTTCGGCCAACATGCCGTTCGCGGATTCGGCGAGCTGAGCGTACAGCTTCTGGAGTCGACCGCGGCCGCGATCGACGAGAACCGTGCACGCCCCGCCTTCGATGAAGGCCGCCGCCGTCGCCTGGCCCAGGTTGCCGGCGGCACCGGTAATCACCGATACCCTATCGTCCAGCCCGGTCATTGCTCGTCTTTCTCCGTCGAAGTGTCTTGCATGCTCCGGGTCACCAGCGGAAGGCGAGACCCAGCCCGGCGAAGTAGTTGGGCCGGGGATCGTCGAAGCCGATGCCGATCCGACCGTCCAACTGCAGGTCGGGTCCGAGCGCCAGCGTCAGGCCGCCGTTCAGAAACCCAGCGTCAGTCCCCTCCGCGTCGGGTGAGCTGAAGCCGAATGTCTCGACGAACGCCCCGATCCCCTCGTCGATCGACACGCCGAGGGAGAGGCTGCCGGAGAACTGAGCGAAGCTGTCCTCCTCCAATCCGACCCAGGAGGCGCCCACGTTCGATCCCAGCGACAGCCGTGGACCCAGGGGCCAGGCGAACGCCAGCGCACCCTCGATCGCGCCCTCCCCGGCGCCCAGCTCCTCGTCTCCCGTCGGCAGGACCCCTCCCACCAGAACCGCGGCCGCCGGACGGA
>JABAHQ010036196.1_pt2 | contig 14494 bp, 12 predicted proteins | sample 7062091 | NCBI WGS metagenome assembly JABAHQ01 (sample SAMN14534359, study PRJNA622989) | marine sediment metagenome | biome: marine biome [ENVO:00000428]; feature: marine pelagic biome [ENVO:01000023]; material: deep marine sediment [ENVO:00002113] | place: India: Gulf of Kutch | collected...
CATCGGCGCGGTGACCATGAAGATGATCAGCAGCACCAGCATGACGTCCACCAGGGGCGTCATGTTGATTTCGTTCATCACCTCGTTGTCGTTGTCGAGTCCGCCACCGAATGCCATGGTTAGCCCTCTCTCGGCTGGGCAGCGGTTTTGCGCAGGCTGGCGACCCTGGCCGGTTGCGACTGGCTACGGGTGGGCGGTGCGCCGGTGAGAAAGTAGGCGTGGAGCTGGTGAGCGAAACGATTGAGCTTGCCGATGATATTGCGGTTGCCTCGGGTGAGCGCGTTGTAGCCCAGCACCGCGGGAATGGCTACCACCAGGCCGAACGCCGTCATGATCAAGGCTTCGCCCACCGGGCCGGCCACCTTGTCGATGCTGGCCTGTCCGGTCACGCCGATACCCACCAGCGCGTGGTAGATGCCCCAGACCGTGCCGAACAGCCCCACAAAAGGCGCTGTCGACCCCACCGAAGCCAGTATCGCCAGTCCCCGCTGCAGCCGCTCGGTACTCTCGTCGATGGACCCCCGCAGACAGGCGGTAAGCCAGTCGGCCAGAGGCAGGTGTCCGTGCAGATCGTCCTTGTGGTGATTGTGGTGATCCAGCGATTCCTGCCCTTCTTCCGCCAAGCGGCGGAAAGGGTTTTCGAGGCGATCCGTTCCCAGCATGTGCATCCCTTCACGGAAGCTATGGGCGTGCCAGAAATCTCCCATGGCCCCGGCGGATCGGCGCAGCCGCATCAGGCCCCAGGCCCTCACGACGATGACGTACCACGAGGCGAAGGACATCAGCATGAGCATCATGGCCACCCCCTTGATAACAAGGTCCCCCTGTGCCCAGAGGGCTTCGACTCCGTAAGGGTTTTCCATAAGTGTTTTCCTCTAGACAGAAAGTTGGACCAGTTGCCGAGGCTCTGGCGTAGCAGATGGTCGGTCCGGGTGTGCTCGCGACCAGGAACGTAGCGGGGACTACGTTTGCGGGAACAAGAGCGGCCCGGGNNCAGAGACCGGCAAGCGTGGAAGGTTCAAGTTGTTCTATCGTTCCAAAAATCTCCATGAGCTGTTATTAACAGTACCTGATGCCATTTTCGGAGCCTTACTGGTGCAGTTTTTGGACTAACCCAGTGAAAACTCCAGAGGCTGAAGGTACCAGTAGGAAATGGGGGTATCCCCCCGCCTGGCCGGGATGTAATCCCACTTCTTGACGGCCTCCACCGCTGTGTTGTCCAGCCGCTCGTGGCCGGAGGACTGCTTGATCCGCACTTTGCCGACACTTCCATCCGGTAGAATCAGCACCTCCAGCACCACGATGCCCTCCTCCCGCAAACGGCGGGAGATGGCGGGATACGCCGGCGCCGGATTGCTGAGCTGGTTGGCATCCTGTCGGGGCGGTGTGATCGGCGCGCCCGCCGTATCCTTTTTCTCCGCCTCGGTCACCGATGGCCGGGGCTCCGGCGGTGGAGGTGGTGGCAACTCCTCGACCTTTTTCTCNNGCTGGCGCCTCCAGCGGCGGTGGCTCCCGATTCGGTTCGAGCTCCAGCTTCTCCAGCGGAGGTTGGGGCTCCGGGTCCACGTCTTTCGGTTCCGGCGGCGGCTTTTTCGGTGGTGGCTTTTCCCGCTTGCCGGGCGTTTGCACCTGCTCGGTGGGGGGAGCCGGCACCAGAACCCCCTGGATTGCCGGCACCTCCAGGGTTTCGGTTTCCGGTTTCGGCGCCCAGACCAGGCCGCCGATGGCCACTCCGTGAATCAGCAACACAACCAGGGCTGCTGTGCGCTCGCGGCGCCCGGGATTGGCGAAACGGTCCGACCGGAACAGGGGGGAGCCGTTGGGGCCGTAGGTCAGCCACAACATCACCAGCAGCACCCCCAGGGTGAGTAGACCCGTGAACAGAACCAGCCCGGTGCCCCACGCCTTGTCGACGACGCAAACGCCAAGAGCGGCGATCAGCAGCAACCAGCCGGGAACCCGCAAGCTCAGCCGCAGTGGTTCGGACAGTCGCCGTCGGGGCCACAGCTGCCGGAAATGGCGGGGCATCCCCAACGCCAGCAGGCAACAACCGCCGAGAAGCAGAACCAGTGCCAGGCCCATCATCGGTCAGACTGCCTCCCGGCCGCCGGTGTCAGCGATCGAGCGGTGGGTCGGGCGATCGGGGTGTTGCCGTTTGTCCCGCAGGACTTTGGCCGCTACAAAGAAGAACAGGGCCACAGCCAGCACCGAGAGGTCGAAGCCGACGAAAAACCAATCACCATGAATCAGGCTATGGAAGAAGCCACGTTCCGTGGTGAGCGTGTTGATGATCGGCAACAGACCGAAAAGCGCAGCGGTCAACTTCAGTTCGTCGATCCAGGCGCGCATCACGGGTCGGCAGCAGCCGTAGATCAGCGCCGCCAACCAGGTGATAAACAGGCAGTGAACCTCCCAGTCGTCCCGATTGGTCAATTCCAGCGGCAACAACCGATTGGCCCAGAAATACACGGCGATACCCATGGGCAGCCCGACGATGGTGCCGAGGTTCAGGCGCTCCACCAGTCGGTGCCCGAAGCCGGGTCCCGGAACCGTTTTGCGGGGGTTGGATTGGCGCTTCACTGTCCAGAGGATCAGGCCGGTGGCGATCATGGCCGTTCCCGCCAGTCCGGACAGAAAATACAACACTCGCAACCAGGGGCCGGCAAACAAGCCCTCGTGCAACCCCAGAAGCGCGGATCGCACATTTTGTCCCGCGGTCCCCCCGGCCTGGTGTCGGGCCAGCAACTCGCCGGTCGCTCCCTGGAAAATCATCGCCTCGCTGCTACGCAGCGGGGTGTTCATCAAGCGGGTCACTTCCACCCGGGCATTGGCGTCGCCGGGGTTTCGCACGCTCAGAAAGCGTACCTGATCGGTGCCCCACTCCGCCTCCGCCCGGCTCACCAATTCTTCCAGGGGCACCAGGGGGGCCGCCACCCCGGCGGATTTCACCTCCTCGCCGCGCTGGAACAGCGCATCGACGAACGCCTCCCGGTTATCCGGATCCCAGCCGTAACTGCCGGCCACCACCAGGGGCATGTAGGCAAAGGCGAAAAAGATCAGCCCGCTGTAGGTGATCATCAGATGGAACGGCAGCGCCGCGACGCTCAGCAGGTTGTGAAAATCCAGCCAGGAGCGCTGCCCCTTGCGCGGACGGAAGGTGAAGAAGTCCTTGAAGATCTTCTTGTGGATCACGATGCCGGTGATGATGGCAACCAGCATGAGCATGGTGCAGATGCCGACAATGTACTCCCCCAGAAAACGGGGCATGTAGTGCAGCGTATAGTGCATCCGGTACAGCGTCTGACCACCGCCCGTGGCCCGCGCTTCGATGGCGCGGGCCGTGGCTACGTCCAGTTTCTGGTTACCGTTGCGGGGCTCACCTTGCGGCGCGTCGCTGTCCGACCAGAAGACGTACAGATTGGGGTAATCCCGATGCGTGGGTATACCGACAAACCAGCGGTCCGCGTCGGGCCGGGTGTGTTCAAGATACTGCCGGGCCGACCTGGCGGCGCTCGCGGCGGACGTCTTCTCTATCGGCAAGGCCGGCCGCATCCAGCGATCCAGCTCCGTATCCACGTAGCCGAGGGTACCCGTCAAAAAAATGAAAAAGAGTACCCAGCTGACAACCAGTCCGCTCCAGGTGTGAACCAGAGTCATGGATTGGCGGAAACCTTTCTTCATAGAGCGGGCCCGGAACTGCTCAGCATCCAGGCCATCAGCCCGAGTATCAGGGTGGCACCCCAGATAGAGACACAGGCTTTGCCGGCGGAGCGCACGGCAAACGCCCACATGATTGCTCCCGCGTAGAAGACGAAACTGGAGAGCAGGCCGGCGGTCACGGCATCCGCGCCGTCGACCGGTAAAAGGAAGACCACACAGATAGCGCAGGCACTGGCAAACGCGTAACCACCGAACACAGCCGTCAACAAGCGAGCCGCCAGATGCCAGGGCACCTGATCGATCCACGCTCCCCTGCCGGTCCCCAGTCGAGTCATTAATCAATCCTGATTAAGCGTGCGCAAAGAGTGGATGCGAGACGGCTCGCGAATCCCGAATCGCCGCCCTTGATATATTCAATAATGATAAATATTACTATTTGCATTAATGTTTGTATACCTTCAATACGCAAAACCAGATCGAATGAGCTCTTCCAAATAGTGCAAGGCGGGTGTCGTCTCAGTGTCGCTGCAGTCGTCCCCTCCACCACCCTGCCCCCTCTTGCCTATGACCGCAGCCGGAGTCCCCAGCTCATCGTGTCCCGCGTTTTATCGGTCAAGTAACGGCCACGGATCTGACCGCCAACGGGAAAAACCTCCGGTCGACAGCAGCAAAAGACTCGCCCCCTATGGCAGGGGTCAACAGCATTGGACCTGCCGGGGCGGGTCCCTCGGTTCCTGGTGGGCGTACGGGCGAATTACCGTTCGCTTTTTCCTGTTGCCACTGCCGACACTTGGCCCTCGACGGCCCGCCGCCCTGCCGAGCGCTTTTGTCGGTTCTCGGATCCAGGTGTAACCCGACCCATGTGAGCCGCACATGACCGGGAGTCTGAGGTGGGATCGCAAGGAAAAACCCGGCCCCCGGAGAATCGACTCCGACGACCGGGTTCGGGCACAAAGTAACGCTTTTCGAGCGATTGCACCTTGACTACAAAGCCCCCGAGATTGGCCACTGCGGGGGAGCCGCGCTATCAGCTAGAAACTGTAATCCAGGGACACCGTGAAGTTGCGGGGTTGGCCGAACTCCAGCTGGTTGTAGAAACCGATCTGGCTGTAGTACTCCTTGTCCAGAAGGTTGTCCACGTTGATCTGGGCCGACAGATTGGCGGTGAAATCGTAGCGGGCCATCAGGCTCACGAGAGCAAAACTGTCTTGCTCCAGCCGCTGAGGTTCGCCGGTGACCGGGTTGGTGGCATCGGTGTGGTTACTGCCTTCCCAGTTGACGCCACCGGATACGGTGAGTTTGTCCAGCTCGTTCCGGAACCGGTAGGTGGTGTACAGCTTCAGCAGCTCGTGGGGTTGGTCGGTGTTGACCTCGTTGCCGTCGGCGTCCTCGACATCGAAATCGGTGTAGCTGAAACTGACGTCCCAGCCCGGCATCAACTGGCCCACCACTTCGATCTCGTAACCCTTGCTTTCCGCACCCTCGGCGGCGCGATAGGGTTGAAAAGGCGTGCCGTCGGGGCGCGTAATGGGATCGCCGGCCGGTTGTGCCAGGTTATCCTGGAGGATACTGAAATAAGTGATGGTCGTGTGCAGGGCGTCGTCGAAGAAACGGCTTTTGAGGCCGATTTCCTTTGACTCCCCGACAATGGGATCCAGCTGGTTGTCATTGAGATCCTTTTCACTCTGTGGCTTGAAGATCTCCGTATAACTGGCGTAGACCCGGTGACGGTCGGTGAGGTCGTACAGAACGCCGGCGTAGGGGATCACGACCCCGTCATCCCCGTAATCCACCGGCGAACCATAACTGGTGCCGCTTTGCTCCCAATCGGCGACGCGACTGCCGAGAATCACCTTCAGGTCGTCGGTAAACGACAACCGAGTGGCTGCATAGAAGCCGGTCTGCTCCATGGAGGTATCCACCGCGACCGACTTCGCTCCCCAATCCGGTTGGGGATAATTGCCATCCCATTCCAGGAAATTGCCGATGGGCGCCACATTGGTACGCGAGCGAGTCTCGGACAGAAAATCCTGGGACATGTCGATAGCGCCCAGGGTCAGATCGTGGGTTTGGCCAAACAAGTCGTAAGTGCCGTTGATCTGTACGCTGTAGCTGATCTGATCGCGCTCGGTCCCGGCGTTGTAGGGAGATGGCGACAGTCCGAGCCCGGTTTGTTGATCCACGGTTCCGGACATATACAGCAGTAACAGATCCGCTTCGTTTAGATTGCGGTTGATATTGAATTTCGCCGTCCAGCCGTTGCCGAACTCGTGGATCACGTCGAGATACTGGTTTTGTACCTCCGATGCCCAGGAGCCCCATTCGGGCGCGATGGTTTTGGAGCGATCCCAGTTCGTGCGGCTGCCGTCGCTGTGCCAGGTGGGCAGGCCGCCCCAGGTAGACGCGGTGGGGTCGTTGTCCTGATAGCTGGCACCCAACCGAACCAGGGTGTTGTCGGTCACATCGGCTTCCAGTACACCGTAGAGGACGGTCTTTTCATCCCCGGCGAGGTCGCGGAAAGAGTCGCTCTCTTCATACTTGATGACGGTCCGGCCGCGAACCGATCCGGAGGAGTTCAAGCCGGCACTGACATCCGCGGTGGCCCCGTAGGTGTCCCAGCGACCGGCGGAAATCCGGGCTGAACTCGTCAGTTCCTTGCTGTCGGCGTGCTTGCGCACCAGGTTGATGGAGGCGGAAGGATTACCCGCGCCGGTGAGCAGGCCCGTGGCGCCACGGACCACCTCGATCCGCTCGAATAGCACCGGGTCGGTCTGGGTTTCCCCGGCGTCGCCCCCGGAACTCCAGGTCATGGGGACACCGTCGATCTGATAATTGTCGATGGAAAAACCCCGGGCGGCGAAACTCTGGCGGGAGCTGTCGAGCCCCCTGGCGGAAATACCGGGAGCATTTTTAACCACGTCAGTCAGGGAGTCCAGATCCTGGTCGACGATACGCTCCGCGGTCATCACGCTCACGGACTGCGGCGTCTCCTGGAGGGTCAGTCCGAGCCCGGTAGCGGTATCCAGCCGTTCGTTGGTGGTGAACCGGGTGGTTACGACAACCTCGTGAACATTCAGCGATTTTTGTTGTTCGTTTTCTTCAGTCCGGGCCTGGGCCAGGGCGCTGGTCGCCAAGGCGACCGCGGCGCAAAGCGCATACCGCCGCAGGCATTTGCCCTCATCAGTGTACAAAGCCATATCGTTTCCCATCTGCTAGTTAGTGACAGCGGAATATGGTAATGATAAGGATTTTTATTTGCAACCTGAGTCGGGCGCCCCGTGATTGCCGGCGGCTCCTGGGGGAGACTCCCACTCCTGCTTGCGCCGGGTTTAACGCTTATCGAGGGGCCGGAAGCGTCATGCCGGCAACCCCCGACACCGGAGAGCGGGGGTTGCGAGGATCCTTGCCCCTTCAGAACGCATAACGCGCGTTAACCACGAACGAGCGACCCGGTTCCAGCAAGGGCTCCACTGTTACGAACTCCTGACACGTAGCTGGCCCGGTCGGTGTAGGATTCGTCGGTCAGATTGTCGATTTCGAAACGCAGGGAGAGATCCTCGATCACCTCGTAATCGGCGTAGACATTGACGACCGTATAACCCTCCTGCTCGGCTCCGCTGTCCGCCACCGCGTCGTTATCCAGCGTCATCTCGGCATTGAGACCCAGCTGCAGCCTCATCTGCGGAAATAGCCAGGAACCGTTGACGGTGATCAGCTCTCCCAGCGGTGCAGTGAAATAACTGCCATCGTAGGAGGTGGCGGGTTCGCCGTCCTTGTCGGCCTCGATGTTGGCGTATTGGACGTTAATTTCACCCCGGGCTCCGAGGTAGCCCATGGACAGGTCGTAGCCTTCAATATCGAAATCGGCCACCACACCGGCACCGCCGCGGTAGGAAGGAACACGCCCGTCCTCGATATCAGTGGCGTACTGATTCGCCTCGATAACCAGCCTGTCGAAGCGGGTTTCGATGCCCACTGTGTAGTTGCTGGCTTCCACCGGACGAACGCCGCCGGGATAGTCCCAGCCGCCGTTGAGGATAAAGTTCTCGGCCAGTTCCACACCGCCCCAGACTTCNNTGTGGTCGTTGACCAGGAGCTCGGCGAAAAGATTACCGCTGACCCCGGAGTCGTCCTGACTCGAGCCGTCGGTACCCGTAAAATCCTGGCTGTCATAGCGCAGGCCGTAGGAGAGATCCAGCACCTCCCCCAGCGTCTGGCGGAACTGGGCATACACGCCGGTGTTCTCCGCGGTTTCCTCCAGATCCGGATCCCCGGCGAACTCGAACAACGCGCTGTCGTCGTAGTAATCCACCCCGGCCGCAATTTCGGCGAACTTCGTGTAGAAACGATTCTCCAGCGTCGCGGAGAAACTTTCGGTCGTACCGGTGTAGACGATGACAGCTGGNNACTTCGGTGGTCTGAACTTCGGCTTCATTGTTCGCGATCACCACATCGGGGTTCCAATAGCCGGACCCGGTGTCCCGATTGTAATTGAACACGGTATTGCTGCGGGTGAGATCGTAGTTGCGCGATTCCGGTACCGGCCGGCCGGCGGTGAGCGCGGTAAAATTGGCTCGGTAGGGGCGCACCGAGTCGTCGTTCACGTATTCGTGGGTGAGTTCGAACCGCCCTGCCCCATCCGATTCCCAGGCCACTTTGGCCAGACTGCTGACCAGAGCGGGCTCCGTGAACGCCACGGTATCCCCATCGCCGTCCTCGTAATTGTCGCCGGAGGTCTTGTTGACGAATCCCAGAACCTCGAGGCCGCCGCTGCGACCGTAAAGCGATCCCGCTGTGGTCAGAACGTCTCCGTTGGAGGCGTAACCGCCATCGACGAAACCACCCAAAGACGCGCCGGGAGACAGCATGTCCGCTACATCCACGGTTTCGAAGACCAGGCTCCCGCCGATCGCGCCGGGCCCGTCGTCCGCCGGGGATATACCGGCCGAGGCCCGCACCGCCTTCAGCAGCGCCGGGTCGATCAGGTTGGTGGCATTGTGATGGAACACCTTGTTGTTCTGCCGGGCGCCGTCCACGGTTACCGCCAGGGCGGTCTCCTCCACACCGCGCACATAGATTTTCTGGTTCATGGGAATGGAGCCGCCTACCGAGACGTTGGATTCGCGCTCGAACAAGTCCTTAATGTCCCGGGGGCTGATGGCTTGCAGCTCCTTGCGGCCATAGCCGAGGCTGCGTTCGGTGGGAACCGGCGCCTCGGCGCGCACCTTGACGGGTGGCAACGTGCCGGTCTCGGCCTGTTCCAGTGCGTAGGAGCCATCCGCGGAGCGGGCCGCCCGCAGCCCGGTGCCGGCCAGCAGCTGAGTCAGGGCCCGGTCCACCGTGTAACGCCCCTCCACCCCCGGGCTTTGCTTGCCGGCGGCCATTTCCGATGTTCCGGCGATATAAACGCCGGCGGCTTCCACGAAGTCGGTGAGAACCTGCGGCAAGGGGCCGGGCTGGATTTCATAAACCCGGGCCTCGGCCACAGCGGTTTGCTGGGCGTGCACCGAAGGGGATGTCAGGACCAACCCTCCCGCCGCACCGCCGAGGGCGAAACAAACGGCCAGCGGCAGAATACCGCGCGCGGGAATTAAAGGTGCAGCGAGGCCGCTCCGGGTGTGACTGCGAATCATGATGTTCTCCTTGTGAAGCTGTCTTCATTGCGGTTTTCTACTAATGAATCGAACAGCCCCCGGAAAAGCGGAACCTCTTTGCCGATTTTTTTCAGAGAATTCGCGTTAGCCATGCCCGCGCAGTCTGCTCTCGTCGATTCCGCGCACCCTGTCCGCCGCTGCCGCCCGCGCGGGAATAGCGGTGTTCCGGGGTTCCTCGAGTCATTCCCGGAGTAGAGGGTTGAAGAGTCATTCGCCGGCCCGGGCGCGGATCAGGCGCCCCCGGAGCAAGGGACGATATTGACCCACCAGGGCATGGGGCGCCGTACGCTGACAGGCAGGGCTTTTTCCAGCATGGCGAGCACCCGGTCCGGCTCCGTCAACGGAAATCCGCCGACGACCCGCAGATCGGCGATTTCCTCCGCCACACCGAAATGGGCGCGGGTGTAACGGCGCAACTCCGCGACCACGGCTTGCAGGGTGATATCCCGGGCCAGAAGCAATCCGCGGGACCAGGCTTGCCGGGCTGCATCGGCCTGCTCCACTTCTCCGATCGAAGCTTCATCGAAGCGGGTGGCTTGCCCGGCTTGCAGCGTGATCCCCCTCCCCTCCCTGGTGCGAATGGCCACGGCGCCGTCGTAAACCGCCAGATAGGTCTGTCGGTCGCCGCGTCGGATCGTAAACCTGGTGCCGAGGGCACGCATGAGCCCCCTCTCCGTCTCCACAACCAACGGCCTGGAATCCGTCGCGGTGTCCACCAGAATCTCGCCGGCAACCAGCTGCAGGCGACGCAGGTCGCGGGATAGATCGACGTTCAGGGCACTGTCGGTATTGAGCCAGACGCGGGAGCCATCGGCGAGGCGTATATCCCGGATTTCACCGATGGCTGTGCGATGATCCGCGCGCCATTTTGCCGTTGTTCGGGGAAAGGGAGTGTGGGGCCAGGACGCGGCGAGCAGCGCGCTTCCCCCCAGAACCACCACTGTATTGCCCAGCAGACGTCGCCGGCTCAGACGCCGTTCCTGCAACTGATCCAGCGTGGATTCCGCGCTATGAATCTGCCCGTGGTGTCTTAGCGCGTCGAAGCGCTGACCGACCGCCACGACGTATTGCCACGCCGCTCGGTGCTCCTCGTGCTCGTCCAGCCAGTGTTGCCAGAGGGCTTCGTCGGTGGGGGTGGTTTCCCCGGAGCGCAGCAAGGCGAACCACTCAGCCGCTTGCTCCAGAACCCGGTTATCCGTGGTGCCGGACTCCGCCCGGTTCATGGTGACAACCACCCGGCGACGGTGCTTCCGGCTTCCCGCTCCAGTCGGGATTCCAGTTTCAGGCATTCCAGCATGGCGCGGGCGTTGTACTTGCGTACCATGCGGTCCGAGACACCCAGATCCACTGCGATTTCCCGGTCCGTCATCCCCAGCAGCATCCCCTTGACGAAGGCTTTGGCGGCTTTAGCCGACAACCGCTGCAGCATCTGATCGAGTTCACAGAGTATTTCGAGAATCAGGGTCTGCTGTTCCGCAGTAGGCGTTTCCAGCTCGGGCTGGTTGGCGAGGCTCTCCAGCCAGGCACGCTCCACCGCCCGGCGGCGCCAGAGATCCACGCAAAGTCCCCGGGCCACCGTGCTCAGGTAGGCGCGGGCGCCACTGTGACTGTCGAACTCCCTGGGCCGGGTCAGCAGACGGACAAAGGCGTCCTGAGCCAGATCCGCTGCATCCGCCGGGCACTTCAACCGCCGCCGCAATAGATTGAACAGCCAGCCGTGGTGCTCCTCGTAAAGCGTCCGGAGCGTCGACTCATCGGAAACCCGCCGCACAGACATGACTTTCTCCCTGGTAAGGACCCCTTGATGAATTCCCCGGCGGCCTCTGGCTTACGCGGCGTTGCTCTTTTTGACCCCAAACTATGGCCCGGGCCTGCCCCTTGAGCGGAGCGAGTACCCGGGTTGTGCCGTCGAAGAGCGCCAGGAGTCACGGAGGGTCTGAATGCCGAAAATGGGGAAGCAATTTTTGGCAAAGGCGTGAAGCTTGTGGACTCGCGCAGAGACCGCCGGGGAATTCATCAGAGGATCCATAAGTGAATTAAAAAAAAGGTCTTCCCTGACCCAAATGGCTTCCACTCACTCTCAAACTGTCAATATCTGTGCGGTCGCTTCCCGACGCAGGCAAGTCTGCATCCCCGGCCCGGTCATGGCCCGACGCCTTCGATGTCGCCCTTCGGTTGCTCGACCCCGTGGAAAGGGCACACCAGGGCCTCGATTACCGCCTCCCCGCCGGGGTTGAAATGGCGCACCGTCAGCGAGATCTGCTCCCGGGTACGGTGGCACCCGTCCAGCAAGGCACGTTGCTTGGCCGGCACGATGCCGGGCCGGTTCATGTGCCGAATCAACAGGCGCTGAATGTCCCTCAGCGTCGCCAACGTCCGCTCTTGCTGGTGAAGGCAAACATAGGTATCCGCCAGGTTGTGGTAACTCACCACCAGAGCCGCCACCGTGGCCCGGTAGTCGAACCAACGCTGGAACAGTACCTCGGCCCGTTCACAGGCTTTGCGGTAAGATTCAACCGCCTCGTGAAACGCGCCGGCTGCGAAAGCGCGATTTCCAGCTTGAATCCTGGTTTCCCATACTTGCATCGCTGTCTAACCCCTCTGGACCCTGAAGCCATTCAAGCGCCGTTTTCAATAATGATAACAATTATCATATGTATTTCAAGTTGTTTTTGGGGTTATCAACAGCGCGGCCAGTAGCGGGCCCTCGCCGACGACACAGTCGGGTTGGTTGCGAATCCGTAGGAACGCCCGGAGAGAGCGGGCGGCTATTGCCAGAGAATGGCGACACGAGAGGCGTCGCCCCCGACCATCAGCGTCTGATGCGGTCGGCGGCCGCCCCCAACATTTTTTCCAGCAGTTGATTCAATGCGGACTCTTCCGCTTCCGTGAGCACGTCCAGCTGCAACTGGTGCAGCTGTTGCAACGGTACGAGAGCCGATTCGACTCGCTCCCTTCCCCGGTCGGTCAACTGCACGAGGAGACTGCGGCGATCCTCGGGGTTGGCGGGACGACTCACCAGACCCGTGTCCTCCAGGCGGCGTAGCATCTTGGTCAGGCCGCCGGAACTTAGAAACAGCGCTCGACACAGCTCGGTCGGGGTCACCCGGTGCGGTGGGGGCTGGCGACGCAGGGTGGCCAGCACATCGAACTCCCCGGGCAGCAGATCGAGATGCTGGATCAGGTCGTGGACTTCCCGTGCGAGACAGGCTTCCAGTCTGAAGAGACGCAGCAATACCGGTCGACTCGCCGCGTACATTTGCGGCCAGTTATCCCGTTGTTGCTGTCGAAGTTCGTCGATGCTGATGCGGCGATCGTCCAATGCATTACCCTCCAGAAATCTTGCTGGATTTTATCTTTCTGGAAAGATAAAATCCACAGATCCATCAAACCTGTAATCCCTGCACGAGGTACTGAATGTCCTCCCCCCGGATGGCGGTGATCATGGCGCTGGTATTTGCCCTGTCACCGTTGGCAATCGATATGTATCTGCCGGCCTTTCCGGCTATTGCCGGCGATCTTTCGGTTGCCACCCAGGATATCGCCGTCACCATCAGTCTCTATTTCTTCGGCTTCAGTCTCGGGCAGTTCCTCGGCGGTCCCCTGAGCGATTATCTGGGACGCCGACCGGTGCTGTTCTCGGGTTTGAGCGTATTTTGCCTGGCCAGCCTGACCCTGGCGGTCACGCGCAATATCGAGTTGTTCTGGGTCGCCCGGTTTGTACAGGCGCTGGGGGGCGGCTTTTCCGTGGTGGTAGTGCCCGCAATGATCCGGGACCACACCGAAGGTTCCGATGCCGCCAGGCTGTTCGCCATGATCGGGCTGATCACCATCATCGCGCCGGGTATCGCTCCGGCACTGGGAACTTTCTTCTATACCCTGAGTGGCTGGCCGGCCATTTTCCTGGTTCTGGCGGGTTATGCCGTGGTGGTGGGCGCGCTCACCTGGCGGTTTCTCCATGTCACGCCGAGAGTTCCACCCCGGGGCGTGCCGGAAACGCTGCTGAGTCGCTATCGCTTTGTGCTCGGTAATGCCGTGGCGATGCGTTATCTGATGGCCCAGGGCCTGGCCCTGGGGATCATGATGACGTTCCTGGCCAATGCGTCTCTGGTCTACATCGAGACCTACGGTGCCAGCGAAACCCTGTTCTCGGCGTTGTTCGCCTGCAACGTGGTGGCCATGGCGGTGTTCAACCGTCTCAATCATCGGCTTCTCGGGTATTTCTCTCCCGCTCGCATACTGGTCCCGGGACTCGGGTTACAGGCCGTTGCTGCCGTACTGCTGATGGCCGTCACCGCTTTCGAGCCTCCGCTGTGGGCGGTGGTGACTCTGGTGGTTCTGGCGGTGGGTCCGTTGAGTTGTGTCATGGGCAATTCCATGACCAGTGTTCTGCAGTTCTTCCCCTACCACAGCGGTATCGCCACGGCCCTGATGGGCAGCGGTCAGTATCTGATCGGAGCGCTGGTCAGCGGGATTTCGACGCAATTCCACAGCAGTCAGATCTGGCCCATGTCGATCACCATGGCCGCCACCGCCATTCTGGCTTTGCTGGTGGTGCCCTCCCCACGGCTATTCGGGGAACATCTCAGGCGTGTGGAAGCCGCCTGAACAAGCGGGGTGCGGCGTCTTCACGGCGCCGGGTATTCGCACAACGAATCGGCGAGCGACCGCAACAGGCCGCCCCCGTCCCCGCGCCAGGCGCTGCCGTGCATGCAGGCCAGGGTCCCGGGCCCGGTCGCGGCCAATCGATCCAGGATTGCACGTGCGTGTCGAGTATGCGAGAAATAATCCAGCTCCCGGCGAAAGGCTTCACTGGGACCCAGAATGTCGCCCTCCGTTACCGGTGGCAGGTCCACTCCTCCCTGGGTGAAGAGATCGCCGCAGAACAGTGTGGAGGTGGTTTCTTCCAGCAGATAGCCGCATTCCCAGGCGTGGGGCATATGAGGCGCGTCGAGCCAGCTGACACGGTGCTGTCCCAGGGACAGTTGTTCCCCGTCGGCCAGGGGCCGGGGCGGACGATCGGCGAGATCGTTGACGGATACCAAAGCGGCGATGGTGCCGCAAACCGGTGACGCGTCGGGGGCTGCCTGGAGCCACTCGTTCAGCGAACCGCACTCGTCGGCTTCCACGTGGGAAAAGGCGATATAAGCCAGCCTGTGCACCGGCAAAACACCGGCCAC
>JABAHQ010041344.1_pt2 | contig 14475 bp, 7 predicted proteins | sample 7062091 | NCBI WGS metagenome assembly JABAHQ01 (sample SAMN14534359, study PRJNA622989) | marine sediment metagenome | biome: marine biome [ENVO:00000428]; feature: marine pelagic biome [ENVO:01000023]; material: deep marine sediment [ENVO:00002113] | place: India: Gulf of Kutch | collected...
TTTTTGGAGGTCACATGTCTGCTAAGATATCACGATTCGTTGCCATCCTCTTACTGATTTATTTACCCCTAACTGCCAACTCAAATTCTATTGCTGAGTTCAAAGAACTCTATACCAATAAACAGTATTTCGAGCTACGGGATATTGTTTACAAAGACGAGGGCGAAAATTCTGCGGAACTCTTATTTTTTCGCGGAGCGGTAGAGAATAAATTTAATCAATCCAGAGAATCTATCAACTCTTTAGAGCAATTCATCAATCACGCGGATAAACAAACCGATGCGATTTTGCTCATGGACAGCTACGAAATGCTGGCAGACAATTATCTCAAAATCTTTCAATATCAAAAAGCCGCTCAAACTTATTCCTTCATATTGGAAAAATTCAAGTCTCGGCTTGATTCTGCAAAAATCGCAGATTATCAAAACTATACAAAGTTTAGGGCATTGTCTGAAGTTCCACCTCAAACCACATCAATCAAGGAAAAATCAATCATTGAGAGACAGGGCGGTCGGGTTCCGATTCACTTTGGCCAGCAAGTTTTCCCACTTGGATTTGATACAGGCGCAAATTTTTCAATCATTACCGCTTCACTGGCTGACAAGTTTGGATTCAAAATTATCGATGAGACCATCGAAGTTTCATCGATCACCGGTGATAAAATCGATGCCAGTTTCGGGGTGTCGCCGGAGATGACCATCGGCAAAGCTACTATAAGCAACGCCATCTTTCTGGTGTTTGAAGATAAGCATCTTTATATTACCGAGGCTGATCACCAAATTAATGGGGTTATCGGTTTCCCGGTGATTTCGGCATTAAAAGAGATCACCTTTTTGAAAAGCGGGGAAATTATTGTTCCTGCTAAGCCTGGCTCTGCGCACAATCAAAATATGTGCCTCGATGAGTTAACGCCGTTGATCGCCGGTAAATATAAAGGCAACCGGCTGATATTCTCTTTTGATACCGGGGCAAACAAATCCGATTTGTATCCCCCATTTTTTGAGGCTTATAAGGACGAGATCGCCGACAATTTTTCATCATTCACCAAAACACTGCGTGGCGTCGGAAGTCGAAGAGAGGTTAAAGCATATCGCATGGAAGACTTTGAAATAGAATTTTCCGGAAAGAAAGCATATTTTTCGGAAATTCCGGTATTAACCGAACCGACCATCGAATCCAGCCGCTACCTCTACGGTAACCTGGGACGGGACCTTGTCAACCAGTTCGAAAAAATGAACCTTAATTTTGTATCGATGAGTCTCGTTTTTGAATAATCACCTTCATTTCTTAATATTCTCCACGGTGACTTCATTCTCACAAGATTGATCGCTCTCGAATTTACTGATGTTGTCCAGGGTTGTTTCAGCAATAGTTTCCAATGCATTTCGGGTAAAAAAGGCCTGATGCCCGGTGATGATCACATTGGGAAAAGTCACCAGCCGGGCGAAGACGTCATCCTGAATCACCTGCCGTGACAAGTCCTCAAAAAACAGATTTTCTTCTTCTTCATAAACGTCCAATCCCAGATAACCGAGTTTGCCGGATTTTAAGCCGTCGATAACTGCCCGGGTGTCAATAAGTGCGCCGCGGCTGGTATTAATCAGCATCACCCCCTCTTTCATTTGGGACAGGGCCTGGCGATTGATCAGATGATGGGTTTGCGGAATTAAGGGGCAATGCAAGGTGATAATGTCAGACTCAGCGAAAAGCTCCGGCAGGTCGACATAACGTACACCTAAGTTCACACAGTCGGGATTTTTTTGCACGTCATGGGCCAGTGTGGGGCAGCCGAAGCCATGCATGGCTTTCGCCACTACCGCTCCGATTTTTCCGGTCCCGACAATGCCCACGGTTTGACCATGAAGATCAAATCCCAGCAAGCCGTCCAGGGCCAGGTTGCCTTCCCGCACCCGTGCATAGGCCCGGTGAATTTTTCGATTCAGGGCCAGGATTAATGCGACCGTGTGTTCGGCCACCGCATAAGGCGAATAGGCAGGAACTCGCAAAACAGTGCATCCATGCTGGTGGGCGGCTTCCAGATCCACATTGTTAAAACCGGCACAGCGCAGGGCAATCAATTTGGTGCCGGATTCAGCGAGTATCTTGATGGTTTCTGCATCCAGACGGTCGTTCACAAAAACGCAAGCCGCCGGAAATCCTTTGGCCAGGGAAACGGTTTCTTGTGTTAATCGTGGTTCAAAAAAATGAAGCTCATGCCCGAATTGCTCATTTTTGGACTGGAAGAATTTACGATCGTATGGTTTGGTGCTAAAGACGGCGACTTTCATGTCTTGCTCCGGTAGTTAAAGTTTTGCATAATAAAAAGTAATCGTTTATCTGACCTGTTCCCTTAAGATTTCCAGGACAGTATCGAGATCGTTTTCAACTTTCTCATTTCGAAAATGAAAAACTTCTTCTTTTTTCAAGATAAGGGGGACGGGAGGATGAGTTTTTGCGCTGTAATGTACGCCCCAAAACTCTTTCAACTAAACAAATCATTGGTCTTTAAATTGAGATGCACAAGTTCACTCTATCCTTTTCAATATAACCCCACTAGTGGCCGGAACCATAATTCTACTATCCTCAACTTCCCCAGGTTTTTCATCATATACACCCTTTCCATCTGCTAATATCTCCCATTTGCCAATTGGAAGGGCCAGTTCGTGATCTTTTCCCGGGTTACCGTTCAAGGCTACTTGAAAATGCTGATCGCTATACCTTAGACTGTAAACCAGAAACAATGAATCGGCAGTTTGCCGAAAGTTAAAATCTCCCGGATCAGCCCGGCGAAAGGCGGCATAAGTTTTTCTCAGTTGGATTAAATTGTGGTAGTATTGTCTTAGTTCCTCGTTAATTTCCACATGTCTGAAATTAAGCCAGTTAGTAGGATTGTCTTTCTCGTAGCTGTTGTGATCGATATGCCCCCAGGCAGAATCGGGAAAAGCGGTTTTGGCAATTACTTTGCTGCGGGCAAATTCCTGTCCTTCGTGAATCATGACCATTCCCTGGCTGGTCAGCAGCGCAAGGGCAGCCAATTTGTTGGCCTTCAGTTCCTGGGGCGACAGACGCACATTCGCCTCCAGGTTGGTAATGCGCTGGTTTTCTTCCACCTCTCTCAGAGCCAGGCGAATAAAATCTCCCAGGGTATGGTCATCGTGGGAGGCCAGATAATTGACGCAATGACTGATATCCCGGTATTGCCCGCCAAATTTCCGTGGGGAGCCCATTGCATAGCGCTGTAATGATTTACGAGTGTTGCGGTTTTGCCAGTCGCCGAAAACAAAACCACGGTCCTCGTGCGGATTCCATCCTTTGTAACCATTACGGATTTGATCGTTCCAGGCGGCCCAGCCAATGTCGGAGAATCCGGGCGGATTATACCCACCGCCCCAGGGCTCGGCAATGATGATCACTTTAGGATTAATTTTGCGCGCCTCTTTTAAAATTTCGGTGCAGGTCTTCCAGTCTATCAAGTTTGCCAAATCAAAGCGGAAGCCGTCGATATGATACTCCTCCATCCAGAACTTGACACTCTCCACAATCAGACGGCGAGCCATCGGTCGTTCCGTTTTGAAGTCGTTGCCACAACCGCTGATGTTCTCGAAGTCGCAATTTGGCGTCAATCGAAAGTAATAAAATTTGTCGATATATTTGAGCGGGTTGTAATCATATTGAGAGACGTGATTGTAAACCACATCCATCAACACCGCAATATTGTTTTGATGGAACGCTTTGACCATTTCTTTAAATTCGCGGATTTGACGGCCATCCTCGCCGTTATACTGGCCGGGTTCCAAGGTGCTGCCGGTAGCGTAATAGGATTCCGGCGCAAAGAAGTAACTGGTCATATAACCCCAGTGATTTTGCGAATACGGATTCCAGGTGTTAAACACCGAAATGGTGGAATCGCGAAAAGGCGGTTCGATGTTTCCGAAATCCTGCGCGGGTAGCAATTCTACAGCGTTCACATCCAACTCTCCGATGTAGGGGAGACCGCCCTCTTGCGGTTCGTGAATCAATCCGACATAAGTTCCCCGCACTCTTTCCGGTACGCCGGAAGACGGATGAGCCGTCATATCCCGCACGTGCATTTCATAAATGATCAAATCGCGATGGGGAATGTTTTGCCAGGTATCGCCCTCCCAATCGAACCGATCCGGTTCCATGATCAGTGTTTTGGCAGGATGGGTGTAATGATTTTTGGTCACCACCGCCCGGCTGTAGGGATCTGCCACCACGATGGTAGAATCGAACATCTCGCCTTCTCCGCTGGGTCCCCATACGCGGTAACCGTAATACTTCCCGGCCCAGTTTTCCTCCGTAAAAAATTCCCATACCCCGTTCTCATCGCGGCGCATGGGAAATTCGGTACTGCGATTATCATCGTGCCGCTCAAATAAAGCCAGGTGCACCCACTTAGCCCGGGGAGCGAATACCCGGAAGGCATAGCCGTTATTCTCAACCTGACATCCGAGCGGTTTATCGGAATACAGGGAATCCAAAACGCCGTCCGGCTGTAAAAATCGTTTTTTGTGACCTTGCAATTTCAGGTAATAATGCTGATCCAGACGGAGCGGGGACTGAGTGCGAATTTCCAAAAATTCCTGTTTTATATTAACTGACTGAATATCCAGGTAGGGATCAATTTTAATGCGATTTTTAATTTTAGGCGATATTTTTCCTGAAACTTGCACTTGAACCAAATCCGGGCCCTGGATTTTTGCCCATTCAATTTGCATTTCTTGCGCGAATAGAAATTGGATCATAAATCCATACATCATTAAAAATGTTAGCCAAAATTTCATATCGCCCCGTTTCCAGTTAAATTGAAACCTATTTTCGCTTAATGCTGAGGATGTTGTAAGACACTGTCAACCAAAACCGTCATTCTGCAGTCATTATTTAATATGAAAAGTTACAAATAAAATCGATCAGTTCAAATGGTTTCTGTTGCGGATTGTTGATGCGAAATTGTATATTGGTGAATTAATAAAGAAAGTAAATTTTAATGTGGTAGATTGGCCGGAGAATAATCCAGTATGATGAAAAAAACCAGAGTGATGAATTACACGGGTGAGCGGTATGCAAATACTTAGGAACAAAATCAATGCTGTCTATTTTTTAGCGGGTTTGGGCATTCTGGTTGGCCTTGGCATGCTGTTTTATGTGTATGACCAATTTAAGCTCAAAAATATCGATTCAAATTCGGTAACCCAAATCTTCTTTGCTGATAATATTTCCAAAGCACACCAAAAACTCATTAACCGATTCAATGAAGAATTCAAAGGAGAAATTGAGGCTATCCCCATCAATCTCCCCTTTACCAAATTCAGCACGAATGAACGCAAAGAATTATTGGCAAGATCATTGCGCAGTAAAAGCGACCGTATTGATGTGTTTGCGGTAGATTTAATCTGGGTTCCTCGGTTTGCCAGATGGGGGGAACCACTGGGCATGTATATTCCGGTGAATAAACGATCCCGGATCATGGAAAATGCATTAGAGTCCTGTTACGTTAACCATCAACTCATCGCAGTGCCTTTTTATATCGATGTGGGGATGATGTACTATCGTCGTGATCTATTGGAAACTCTTCCGGATTACCCCCACTTTAGAGAGAAGTTCAAAAACGCGATTACCTGGGAAGAATTTATTGAATTACACCAACGGCTGAACCGTCCAAACAATCCGTTTTATATGTTTCCGGCCAAGAATTATGAAGGACTGGTATGCAGCTTTATTGAACTACTGGCATGCCAGGAGCAATCCATTTTTGCTGGAGATTCTGTTCAACTGAACACTCCCGCTACCAGAAAAGGTTTGCAACTGCTGGTGGATTTGGTTCATGATTACAACATAACGCCCCCGGTGGTGACAGAATTTGATGAAATGAAAACTTACCGTTATGCGTTAACACGCGATGCACTTTTTTTTCGAGGCTGGCCGGGATTTTTGCGCCACTTTGATGCCATGGACACCCCGGAAATGAAAGCTAAATTAAAGGAATTGGAGATGGCGGCGCTACCTTATTTTAAAGGAGCCAAACCGGTCTCCGTTTACGGTGGATGGAACTTGATGATCTCCAAGTTTTCTACCAAAAAAAACGCAGCTTTAGAATTTATTCGATTTGTAATGAGAGATGAGAGTCAGAAATTGATGTTTGAAGAAGGAGGATATCTTCCGGTAAACCAGGCGGTTTACCGCGATTCACTGTTTTTGAAAAGCAATCCCGAACTGAATTATTATCGGAAACTGTTGCGCAATGGGGTGCACCGGCCCTATGTAGTCGATTACACCAAAATATCGGATATAATCTCTTATTACGTTCAGCTGGCCATCAAAAAAGACATTTCTGTATCGCAAGCATTGACGCAAGCGACAGAAGTAATCAATTCCAAAGAAGTATTAATAAGGTGAGGTATCTTTCTCATGAATTCCCCCAAAAAGGGCTTTTTGGAAAGTTTCAAACAATACCATTTTGAGGTAAAACATTTATTAGTCATATTTGCTATTTTGGTTTTCTTTTTGATACTGGTGTCATTTGTTCATAAGACCTCGCTGCAAGAATTGTTGGTTAATACTCAAGATTGGTATCAACAGGATTCCGCCGAAAGAATGGCCAATCTAACTGCCACTTCATTGGAACTTTTACTGGAAACGATTGCCGAGTCGGAAACGGTCACGAATGATGAAATTCAGCAGAGCATTCAGGCCTTTAACATTATATTAACCCAGCAAAAACTCCAGCAAAGTGTGTACGAAGTTTGCTTACTGGTGCAACAAAGTGAAGATATAATTGCAATTGATGATGGTAGTACCCTCTATAATTATTTTTTTAATAATCGTAATAATAAAGATTTGTCCGCTTCCAATGATGACCATACCCAGGCCATTCGATTCTACCAGGATAAACTGAAAAATCAATTAATGGAAAATGAACAAATCTACAGTATCCGGGAGGATGATAAAATTTTTCATGTCTTTGTACCTTTCGTGCCCAAAGGGGAGTTCGTCGGTGCGGTCTATATCAAAAATGCACCGGATTTTTCTTTAATTACCAGCGAAATCATCACCAGTTACGATTTAACAGCCTTAATCTTTGCCGCCTTAATTACCCTGGGTTTGATTGCAATGTTTTATATTTCGTCTTACACGGTAAAAGAACGGGATGAAACTCAGCAGCTATTATTGCAAGAACAGGAAAAATATTTGTTGGAAAAAATAGATCGTCAGAAAGAGGAGTTATTTACCAAACGAATTTACCACACTCATCATAAAGCGGAAAAAGTGATGGGGTTTATTAAAGATGATCTACGCAATCTTTCCGGTAACAATATCAAAGAAATCCAGGACCGCCTGACCCGTTATGCAAATTTTGTCTCCCGGGTCATCTACGATATGAAGTGGTATGACCCCCCACTTCAGGCGATTCGCAATCCGTTGTTTCGAACCAACCTGAATGAAGTGATCCGTTTCATCGTCCAAAATATTTTTTTGCGAACCTCCAATAATGTCAACTATCAGTTTAGACTGGACCTTGATGAAAATTTACCCCAGGTTTCGATAAACGAATTTGTGGTTTGGGAGGTTCTGGAACCGTTGATACAAAACTGTGTGGAACATTGTTGTGATGACGATATTATCGTGTTTATCCAAACCCAATATGTAGAGGAGAAGAAAATTTCCCGGATCATCATTGGTGATAATGGTGTGGGGTTTAAGCCCTCGCTTTTAGAGAAAAACACGCAAGGGATAAAAAAGCTGTTTATGGAAAACATTTCCACCAAAGAGCGCAATAAAAATTCAGGTTATGGATGCTACATCGCCTACGAAATTTCAACCCGGCGATGTGGTTGGCACCTCGATGCAGAGAATCTTTCGCAAAGGGGTTGCCGTTATATTATCACGATTCCGGGTAAGTCTCAATAATGAGGGTAAGGGACAAATAACACATTTCGAACTATTAATGTCGGCAAAAGGATTAAAATGATCATCACCAGTGAAACCATCAACATTTTATTGATTGAAGATGAAACCTATGATGTCCGTCGGGTTCGTAACACCCTTAAACCATTCGAAGAGCGCCTGATTCTTCGCGATATCACCTCCGACGGACATGCGGCGCTGGAACTTCTTAAGCAAAACAAAAACCGTTACGATGTGGTTATCATGGACTTTCAGATTGCCGGTAGCCTGACCGGGGAGAATTTAATTCGGCAGATAAAACTGGTTGACCCCGCACTACAGATTATTGTAGTAACCAAAATGACAGTAAACGTCACCGATTTTGATTTTGCCAATCGCCTGATTGAAGCAGGGGCGATGTGGTATTGCACCAAGTATCCCGGCGATATCGAAGATTATATTTACCAACCCACCGATTTTATCCTGAGCATTTTCAATGCTTATGAAAAAAAACGACTTCAGAAAGAACAGCAACGTTCGACTAAGAAACTGACCCAGAATATTGAGGATATTCTCCTGGAAAAGCGGATTATCGGGGAATCACAATCGGTGAAGAATCTACGCCAGCAAATCCAGTTGTGTGCTGAATCAGATACCACGGTCTTGATTCGTGGCGTTTCCGGTACCGGTAAGGAGTTGGTTGCCGCAAATGTTCATTACCGTAGCAATCGCCGATTCGAAAAATTTGTTCCCATCAACTGCGGCAGCCTCCCCCACGATTTGATCGAAAGTGAATTATTCGGATATGAAAAAGGTGCTTTTACCGGCGCACAGGACAAGAAGCTGGGCCTGTTTGAGGTGGCCAATAAAGGCACCATTTTTTTAGATGAAATCGCCGAATTACCTTCCAGCGCCCAGGCAAAATTACTGCGGGTGATTCAGGAAGGAGAAATCGATAAGATCGGGCGAACCATGGAAAAGATTAAGGTGAATGTACGCATTATTGCTGCCACTAATAAGAATATCGAGGATGAGGTGCAGCAAAAGCGCTTCCGGGAAGACCTTTATTACCGGCTGAATGTGCTCCCGGTCTGGTTACAGCCCTTAAAAAATCGCCCTGAGGACATCCCGCTCCTGATCGAACACTTCATGCAAAAATATAGTGAGAAGATGGGCCGTGAAATGCCCGTGATATCAGAGGAGGGAATGAACATTCTGACCAATTACGCCTGGCCGGGAAATGTGCGGGAATTGCAGAATGTGGTACAGCGCCTTCTCTTCATCGGGGAGCAGAAACTTACCGAATCGCAGGTGGAGAACGCTCTGGGTCTTCAGCACCAGGAGGCTTCGTCTAATGCCAAACCAATCCCGGGCATCTGGGATCCCACCAATATTTTACCCCTACGGTCAGTGGAGAAGACCTTCCGGGAGAACTACTTCAAGTTCGTACGGGATAACAGCGATTCGGATGCCGAAGCTGCCCGCCTGCTGGGTCTTGCTCCACCCAATTACCATCGCATGTGTAAAGAATTGGGAATAAAGTAAAGCGACAGATATTTTTTCTTAATCGCTCATATTGAGGTATGGTGAAAATACTCTCACCAAAAATTATCAATTTAATAATTTTCCAATTATCATTTTTATAATGAAGCCATGTCTCATCTACCGATTAACCTGGATATAAAAGCCATTACCGGATGGTATAATTATTGTAATTTTGTCGCTGTTAATTGTGTGTAATATGGTATGAAGAGGAACTTTCGGAAAATGAAAACACAGCAAAGTCTTCCCCTCCTGTTTTTTAGCCTGATTCTTGTTCCCCTAATTAATTGTTCCGGGTGCAGCAAAGACAGTCAGAGTTCGGAAGAAAAACAGCAACCCCCGGACCTCAATATTCCCGGCTGGGAGCTGGTTTGGAATGACGAATTTGATAAAGGTGCTATCGATCTCAGTAAATGGGAGCATGAGGTCAACGCCCGGGGTGGCGGAAATAATGAGTTGCAGTATTACACCGCCCGTCCGCAAAATTCTTATATCGATGATGGTAAGCTGGTCATTAATGCGATCAAAGAAACCTACACCGGGCCGGAAGGAACCCGCGAATATACTTCCGGACGAATAAGAACTCTGAACAAAGGCGATTGGTTATACGGGCGTTTTGATATCAGGGCAAAACTTCCCCGGGGGCAGGGGATTTGGCCTGCTATCTGGATGTTGCCTACTGACTGGGAATACGGTGGATGGGCCGCCAGCGGGGAAATTGATATTATGGAATTGCTGGGACACGAGCCCCGCATAGTTTATGGAACACTGCACTATGGTGGGGAATGGCCGAATAATGTGCATACCGGAACGTCTTATACCCTCCCCTCGAGTGCCGGCACCTTCAGTGATGATTTTCATTTGTTTACCCTGGAATGGGATACCACCGAGTTTCGCTGGTACGTGGATGGTATCTATTACCAGACTCAGAATACCTGGCACAGTAGCAACGGAAGCTACCCGGCGCCGTTCGACAAACGGTTTCATTTGCTCCTCAATGTTGCCGTTGGGGGAAACTGGCCCGGCAATCCCGATTCAACCACGAGCTTTCCGCAGGTGATGGAAATAGATTATGTGCGGGTTTATCAGAAAGCGGACTAAAGACGATTGGGGATTTCGGATCTCGGAATACGGATTTGAAAACCGGAAATTTTCATCCCGACAAATAAACAGAGCTGTTTGTGCTTTTGTCAGGATGGGATTGCAGATTTATAAAAAATGAATGTCATCCAGGAAAGTTGTTCCATGAAAATCAAATTTACTGCGACGTTTATTATTCTTTTGATGGTCGTATTGGCAATTTCCTGTAAAAAAACGACCCAATATACCCATACGGACGGCGATGACTCCGAACCTATCTATAAAAATCCCGATTATTCGATAGAGCAGCGGGTGGATGATCTGCTCGCCCGGATGACCCTCGAGGAGAAAATCGGGCAGATGACCCAGGCAGAGCGCCAGGCGCTGGGCAGCGCAGAGGATATTAAAACCTATTATTTAGGATCAATCCTGAGCGGCGGCGGCTCGGCGCCTTCTCCCAATACCTCTTCGGAGTGGGCAGATATGTACGACCGATTTCAGACGGCGGCGCTAAGCACCCGGTTAGGAATTCCCATAATCTATGGCGTTGATGCTGTCCACGGCCATAATAATGTTTACGGCGCGACTATCTTTCCCCATAACATCGGGATGGGCTGTACCCGCAATCCCAATTTGGTGGAACAGGCTGCGCGTGCCACAGCAGAGGAGGTTGCCGGTACCGGGATTGACTGGACTTTTGCCCCCTGTATTGCCGTGCCGCGAAATGAACGCTGGGGCAGAACTTATGAGGGTTTCGGCGAAACCCCGCTATTAGCGGAGCAAATGGGTGCAGCAATGGTACGGGGTTTTCAGGGTAACGCATTGAGTAGTCCGACTTCCATCCTGGCCTGCACCAAACATTTTGTAGGTGACGGTGGCACCACTAACGGTCGGGATCAGGGAAATACCGAAGTGGACGAACAAACCCTGCGGCGTATCCACCTGCCGGGATATATTGCCGCCATTGAGGAGGGCGTGGGTTCGATTATGGTTTCCTTTAGCAGTTGGAACGGGCAGAAGATGCATGGCAACCACTACTTGCTTACCGATGTGTTAAAAGGAGAACTGGGATTCGAGGGGTTTCTTATTTCGGATTGGCAGGGTATCGATCAATTGCCGGGCGATTATGCCAGCGATATTGAGACCAGTATCAATGCCGGGCTGGATATGGTCATGGTGCCCACTCGCTTTATTGACTTCATCAACATTTTAAGAGATTTGGTCAACCGGAACAAAGTTCCCCTGTCCCGCATTGATGATGCCGTGCGACGAATTTTAAGGATAAAATTTAAAATGGGGTTGTTTGAAAATCCCTACACGGATCGCAGCTATACCGGCAGTGTCGGCTCTCCCGAACATCGCCAGATTGCCCGGGAGTGCGTCCGGCAATCGCTGGTCTTGTTAACGAACGATAACCAAATACTACCTCTATCCAAAAATCTGACCCGCATCCATGTGGCCGGGAAAAATGCTGATGATCTGGGAAACCAGTGCGGTGGCTGGACGATTCGTTGGCAGGGAAGCAGTGGAAATATTACAGTGGGAACCACGATACTGGAGGCCATTCAAAATACGGTTTCTTCCGGCACCCGGGTCACCTATTCGATGGATGGGAACGGGGCTTTCGGGGCCGATGTGGCTGTGGTGGTGATCGGAGAAACACCCTACGCGGAAGGAGCGGGCGACCGCAGCAATTTGAATCTATCGTCGGAGGACATTGCCATACTTACCAATATCCACAATAGCGGCGTACCAATGGTGGTAATCCTGGTTTCCGGTCGACCGATGGTCATTACGCCGCTGCTGGGAATTTGTGAGGCGATTATTGCTGCCTGGCTGCCGGGTAGCGAAGGGCAGGGGGTGGCGGACGTGCTTTTCGGGGATTATCATCCTACTGGAAAATTGTCGCATTCCTGGCCAACGGATATGTCACAAATCCCCATTAATGCCGGCGATCCCGATTATAATCCACTTTTTCCCTATGGATATGGGTTAACCTATTGAATGTAAATTGAGATTTTTATGAGTTTACTCGAAAACATATTAAACCGCGAATTGCGCAAATTTTCGCNNTTAATTCGTGTAATTAGCGAAATTACCTGCCTGTAGCAGGCAGGGTGGTTTTTAGAATAGATTCATTCATTAACTGATTCTAATTTTAGGGAAAAAGAGAAAATGCAAAACTTCGCCTCCAAACTTCTGATCGTATTTTTTGTACTTGTTCTTTCCCAGTCAGGGAATGCCTTTCTACATACCCAGGGGCACCAAATCGTTAACGCCAACGGGATTCCGGTCATGCTACGAGGGTATGGCCTGGGAGGATGGCTGGTACCGGAAGGCTATATGCTGCACATTCCGGGCTTCGGCTCTCCCACATCCATTCGTACCATGATCGAAAACCTGATCGGCCCACAAAACACCCAACAATTTTATGCTGAGTATGAAGCCAATTACGTCAATGCCGCGGATGTTGAGCAGATTGCACAGTGGGGATTTAACTCCATCCGTCTGCCTTTTCATTACAATGTGTTCTATGATACCGCAAGCGGCACATTTCGGCAAGAAGGTTTTGCCCTGCTGGATACGTTGCTGAACTGGTGTGATCAAAACAACCTCTACCTGATCCTGGATATGCACTGTGCCCCGGGCGGCCAGAATAAAGACAACATCAGTGATAGCGACGGTATTGAGGCGCGCTTATGGACCGAGCCGTCGATCTATCAGCCCATAACAATCAAAATTTGGAAAGAGATCGCCACCCGCTATGTCAACCATCCTCGTGTCGGGGGATATGACCTGCTAAATGAGCCGGTGCTGCCGCAGGGTTACAACAACCAGGTATTGCGCGATTTTTACATTCAATTGACCGATACGATCCGCCAGGTGGATAGCAATCATATCATCTTCATCGAAGGAAATTGGTATGCCACCGATTTTAACCTGCTCACGCCACCCTGGGATAACAACATGGTGTATAGCTTTCACAAATACTGGAATGAAACCACCGTGAATACGATTCAATATCTTTTGGATATTCGCAACCAGCATGATATTCCCCTCTGGTTGGGAGAAACCGGGGAAAATTCAAATCCCTGGTTTTACGAGACGGTGCAACTGATGGAGCAGCACAACATTGGCTGGTGCTGGTGGGCGCATAAAAAATTAGCGACCATTACCAGCCCGCTTTCAGCCATCATTCCGGCGGATTATCAAACAATATTGAATTACTGGAATGGTCAGGGTAGTCAACCCCCGGTAAGTTTTGCCACCAGCGCCCTGTTGCAAATGGCCGAAGCGTTGAAGATCGAAAATTGCGAATACCGTTCGGGCGTGATTCGGGCATTGTTGAATAATGATTTCGGCACCCAAACCAGGCCCTTCCGCAATTTGAATGTTCCCGGTGTCATCAATGCGGTGTATTATGACTATGGCAGCAACGGCCTGGGGTATGTTGATGCGGATTACAAAAACACCGCCGGTCCCGGAGGCGCTACCTGGAATAATGGCTGGCAGTATCGCAATGACGGGGTGGATATCGAGCGTTCCCAGGATTCACAGGGATATGATTATAATATCGGTTGGACGGAACCGGGCGAAAAACTGGTTTATACCGTCAATATTCAGGACAATGGCTATTACAGCATGTTTGCCCGGGTGGCCAGCCTAAGCGGCGGCGGAAAATTTTTCTTATTACAGGACGACCAGCCAGTTACCGGGGTGATCGATGTGGCCAGTAGTGGCGGTTGGCAAAATTGGTTTACGGTAGCGGCAGACAGTATTCAGCTCTCCGCCGGACCCCATCAACTGACATTTTTTATCATCCAGGGTGGCTTCAATCTGAACCGGATGACTTTTTTTTTGACCGCGACAGGTATTAATGACGAAAGCAGCGAAAGCCCCTTGAAATATCGACTGGAACAGAATTATCCCAATCCCTTCAACCCGGAG
>JABAHQ010019609.1_pt2 | contig 14471 bp, 19 predicted proteins | sample 7062091 | NCBI WGS metagenome assembly JABAHQ01 (sample SAMN14534359, study PRJNA622989) | marine sediment metagenome | biome: marine biome [ENVO:00000428]; feature: marine pelagic biome [ENVO:01000023]; material: deep marine sediment [ENVO:00002113] | place: India: Gulf of Kutch | collected...
ATGGCTGCAGGGGTGTGACAATCCTGAACCGGATACACTGAAATTCGGTATGTCACGTCTGCCGGTGACACTCGACCCCAGGTTTGCCACCGATGCAGCTTCATATCGCATCAATCGTCTTGTCTATCGCCAGCTGGTTGATTTTGACGAGACGAGCCGTCCGGTTCCGGCACTGGCAAACTGGCAGATGCTCTCTCCTCAACACTACCGTTTCTTTCTTGGCAAGGAAGGGCGTGCTTTCAGTGATGGATCAAGGTTGACGGCAGGTGATGTCAAGGCAACCTATGAATTTGTACTGGACAAGGACAACGCTTCACCGCATCGGATTTCACTTGCACTCATTGAACGTATTGATGTGACGGGTGAAGATCAGATTGATTTTTATCTGAATAAGCCGGATGCACTGTTTCCGGGGCGGCTGGTTATCGGAATTGTACCGGCACACCTGAAAGACCCGGATCANNTGAGCCGGTCGGTAGCGGGCCGTTCATCGTGGCTGGCTGGAAAGGCGAGAGTGCCCTGATACTTGAACGCAGGGCTGATGCGCAACGTATTGAGTTTATCGGCGTACAGGACCCGACCGTGCGGGCATTGAAAATGCTGAGCGGTGAGATTGATATGATGCAGAATGACTTGCCGCCGGAACTGATCAATCATCTTGCAGAACAGGAAGAGGTCGAGGTTATCCGGGGTGCAGGCTCCAATTTCGCCTATCTGGGTTTTAATCTTCAGGATGAATATACAGGGAGTCATAAAATCCGTGAGGCGATTGCCCATGCGCTTGACCGGGACAGTATCATTAAATATGTGCTGGGTAATGCGGCGCGCCCTGCCAATGCCATTTTGCCGCCCACGCACTGGGCGGGCAACAGTAATCTGAAATCCTATGCCCACGATCCGCAGCGTGCCCGTTCTATCCTGGCCTCTCTGGGATATGACAGAAACAACCCGCTGGAACTGAGTTACAAGACCTCCAGTGATCCGTTTCGTCTGCGTCTGGCTACAATCATTCAGCAACAGTTGTCTGAAGTGAATATCAGGGTGGATTTGCGCAGTTATGACTGGGGAACGTTTTACGGGGATATCAAGGCCGGTCGTTTTCAGATGTACAGCCTGATGTGGGTAGGTATCAAGTTGCCGGATATTTTTCGTTATGTCTTTCACAGCGAGGCGCTGCCGCCGGAAGGCGCCAATCGTGGACGATTTATCAATGCCCGGGTCGATCGTCTGATCGAGAATGCCGAAACCAGTCTGACACTGGAACAGCAGGCAAACCAGTATCGGGCCCTGCAGGCGCTGTTGCTTGAGGCATTACCTTACGTGCCACTCTGGTATGAAGATCATGTTTTTATCAAACGCAGTGATATACAGGGTTACACGATTGCCCGTGATGGAAACTATGATGGTTTGATTGCCGTACAAAGAACGGTTGTTACTGATCGTTAGAGAGCAGGTCTGAAAGCAGGTACATGACTGATAAGCGTATTGATATTGATATTCCGACACAGACCCTGTCACTGAAGCAGGGTGGCCGGACTCTGATGGAGGTGGGGGTATCCACGGCCGCCAACGGGCCGGGAGAGAAAAATGGCAGTGGTTGCACGCCGCGTGGCAGGCATTATCATTCGGGCAAGAATCGGTGCCGGGTGTGCGGAAAACACCGTGTTTGTCGGGCGCCGCCCCACCGGTGAGATTTATCACCGCGGGTTACGTGCAGCTTTTCCTGAGCGTGACTGGATTCTGACCCGTATCCTGTGGCTAAGTGGCTGCGAACCCGGACGTAATCGCCTCGGCGATGTCGATACCATGCGTCGTTACGTTTATATACATGGTTCACCCGATGACGTAGAAATGGGGGAGCCCGGGTCACATGGCTGCGTGAGAATGCGAAACCGTGATATCGTCAGGCTCTTTGATATGGTCGATGTCGGAACTGAAGTCAATATTACTGATTGAGGAGAATAGATTATGTTAGGCGAGCATCACAGACTGGCCCAGGAATTTCCGGAATTCAGGGATCAAATCCATGAGCTGAAAATGAATGACAATCATTTTGCGCGACTGCTGGGTGAATATGAGGGCGTGGATAACGAAATCTATCGCATTGAAGAACAGATAGAAACGCCTTCGGATGATTATACGGAAGAGCTCAAACAAAAGCGCCTCCATCTTAAGGATCAGCTTTATGCCATGCTGAAGGTACACGGCTAGGCCATATTATGCATCACCGGCCTGATGATGAAGCATTGCCTGGCGGGGAAGGTGACTTCAAAAGCAAGTCCCAGGTCAAGCGCGAACTCAAGGGGCTGCAGGCATTGGGAAAGACGCTGATTGCCTTGCCGGTAGCGAAACTGGCCACACTCGTTGACAGGACCGGTATCGCGGAAACACTGCATCAGGCCATTATTGATGCGCAAAAGATGAAACGTTCGGCACTGGTCAGGCAGACACAGTATATCGGTCGCCTGCTGCGTGACGAGAACGAACAGGCAATCAGGCAGGAACTGGACAGACTTTCCCGTCCTCATAATGAAGACGTTGCACGTCAGCATCAGGCAGAACAGCGGCGCGATGCACTGATTGCCGGTGACCGGACGGTTCTGAATGAACTGCTGGACAGCTATCCCGGGATTGATCGACAATATCTACGTCAGTTGGCACGCAATGCACAAAGGGAACGGGAACAGTCCAGGCCAGCGAAGGCGGCGCGGCAGCTGTATCAGTATCTTTATGGTCTGGATAGTGAACAGGACTGAAAACTGAAGAAACGGCCTGGAGATCAGGCAGGGGTCCGGCTGAGTGTTCAGCCAAGGACTCCGCATAAGGAAATAATATGTCTTCAACATCTTCAGTCTCACCGGGTCAGTCACTGTTACGACTATGGCACAGGCTTGAAGGTTTGCCTGGCGGGCCCTGGTTATTCAGCAAAATTGTCGGCTGGAAGGTGCCCTACAGTGCCACGATCAGTCCGCGCATACGCACACTGTCTGCCGGTCATTGCATTATTGAAATCCGTGACCGGCACCGCGTACGCAATCATCTGAATTCCGTTCACGCCATTGCACTGGTCAATATCGGCGAACTGACCGGCGGTCTTGCAGTCATGAGCGGTTTGTCGTCCGCAGTCCGCGGCATTGTCGTTTCCATTTCAATCGAATACCTGAAGAAGGCACGCGGTACCTTGCAGGCTGAATGCCGCTGTGACATACCTGTGGTGGACGGAGACATGGAATATGAGGTGCAGACGATGATTCGTGACAGTAGTGGCGAGGCGGTCGCACGTACCTCGGTGAACTGGAAGCTGGGGCTGGTGGAATGAACGGCGAGGCGCCAGTGCCGGCGATTGAAACAGCATTGACGCGACATACGGGTAGCCGGGTTCCGATTATCTGTGGACCGATGTATCCCTGCAGTAATCCGGAACTGGTCGCGACCGTGTCTGCGGCCGGCGGACTGGGTGTGGTGCAGCCGGTATCACTGACCTACGTGCATGGCTACGATTTCAGAAAGGGACTGCAACGGATCAATAGGCTGTCAGGCGGCAATCCGATCGGTATGAATGCATTGATTGAGCAATCTTCCAGACGTTATCGCAGACAGATGGAAGAATGGGTGGATATTGCTCTCGAGGAAGGTGTGCGCTTTTTTATTACCTCGCTGGGCAAACCGGGCTGGGTTGCCCGGCGTGTTCATGCTGCCGGCGGCGTGGTTTATCACGATGTCACTGAACGTAAATGGGCCGTCAAGGGACTGGACGAAGGTGCCGACGGACTGATTGCCGTGAATAACCGTGCGGGAGGTCATGCCGGCGGCAAGAGCCGGGAAGCCTTGCTGGATGAATTGCGTGATTTTTCCGTGCCTGTGGTGTGTGCAGGCGGGATCAGCACGGCAGATGAGTTTGTCAGCGTGCTTGATCAGGGCTTTGCCGGTGTGCAAATGGGCACGCGTTTTATTGCAACGGTGGAATGTCATGCCGGTGATGCCTACAAACAGGCCATTTTGCAGGCAGGTGAACAGGATATTGTCCTGAGTGAACGCATTACCGGGGTGCCGGTATCGGTGATCCGTACCCCCTATATTGAAAAAACCGGCATAAAGGCGGGGTCGCTGGCCCGCTGGATGTTGTCCGGGAACCGGACCAGGCATATGATGCGTACCCTCTATGCCCTGAAGGCCCTTTACCAGCTCAGGCAGGCGCATGGCGGACAAAACGGGGCCAGGGAGTACTGGCAGGCCGGCAAGAGTGTGGCCGGTATCAGGGNNCGGTGATATCGCGTTTTGCCCATGCCGTATCCCGGGAATAAACTTCTTGTCCGGATTCCGCTAAACTATTGCCGGATCAGGCAGATAACCTTTTGAATACAATGAAATTGAGCGAATTCCTTTCCCTGCCATGCTGAGCTTTCTCGCATCCCGGTTGCTGAGTGCGTTGATCGTCGTTTTTGGCGTTTCCACTATCGTCTTTTTTCTCATCCATATGGTGCCCGGTGATCCGGTCGAGGTCATGCTGGGTGAGGCCAGTCAGCCGGCCGATCGCGAGGCCTTGCGCGCCGCGCTGGGGCTGGATCAGCCGCTCTGGACCCAGTTGCTGAATTATTACGGCAACCTGCTGCAATTTGATCTGGGCACGTCATTGCATTCAAAACGGCCGATCATCGACCTGCTTGCCGAGCGCCTGCCGGCAACCATCGAGCTGGCCTTTGCCGGAATGCTGGTTGCGGTGCTGATTGCCTTTCCACTGGGCATTATTGCAGCGGTACGCAAGGGGACCCATTTCGACAGCGGCGCGATGTTTTTTTCCATGCTCGGTGTCTCGATTCCGAATTTCTGGATGGGGCCGCTGCTGATACTGGTTTTCTCACTGTGGCTGGGCTGGTTGCCGGTCAGCGGCCGTGAGGGGTTTGCCTCGCTGGTGCTGCCGGCGTTGACGCTGGGCACGGCATTGGCAGCGATACTGTCACGCATGGTCAGGGCATCCCTGCTGGAGGTACTGGATGAGGACTTTGTTCGTACCGCCCGGGCCAAGGGCTTGTCCGAGCCGGTTGTCGTGGTACGCCACGCCCTGCGCAATGCCATGCTGCCGGTGATCACGGTGCTGGGACTGCAACTGGGCACCTTGCTGGGCGGGGCGGTGATTACCGAGATCGTTTTTTCCNNGTTTTTTCCTGGCCGGGCATCGGTCAGTTGACCATCGATTCGATCAATCGTCGTGATTATCCGGTGGTACAGGCCTGTATTCTGTTGATCAGCCTGGCCTATGTCGGCATCAATACCCTGACGGATATTGTCTATGCCTGGCTGGATCCGCGCATCAGGCTCGGGGAGGAAGGCTGATGCGCTTCTGGTTTCCGTTGTTCATCGTCGTTGTCTGGATCCTGATGGCGGTAACCGGTCCGTTCTGGGGCTTGCAGCCTGATCATATTGAGCTGTCACATATTCTCGATGGCCCGGGGCAGGGCACCGTGTTTGGTTATGATGACCTGGGCAGACCTCTCTGGGATCGGGTCGTTATCGGGGCACAGTTTTCGTTTTTTGTTTCCTTGCTGGTGGTGTCAATCTCGGTCGTGGCGGGGACATTGATCGGGGCGGGCAGCGCCTATGTCGGTGGCCATGTCGATCATGTTGTGGTGCGTATCATCGATATCTTTCTCGCCTTCCCCGGCATTCTGCTGGCGATCGCGCTGGCCGGCCTGCTCGGGCCGGGACTGAGTAATGTGGTTATTGCGTTGAGCGTGGTCGGCTGGGTGGGTTTTGCCCGTCTGGCTCGTGCCCAGGTGATGTCGATTCGCAACCGTGAACATGTGCAGGCGGCACAGGTACTCGGTACTCGCCCGTCACGCATCGTGATACGCCATCTGTTACCGTTGATCATGGCGCCGCTGATCGTCGAGGCAACCTTTGCCATTGCCGGTATTGTCATTGCCGAGGCGGGGCTGTCCTTTCTCGGGCTGGGTATTCAGCCGCCGACACCGTCCTGGGGCAGCATGATCCGTGACGGCGCCCGTTATATGCTGGTTTCGCCGCACATGGTCCTGGTACCCGGTCTTGCGCTGATGCTGGTGGTGCTGGCGATCAATCTGCTCGGAGACCGTTTGCGTGACCGGCTGGATGTCAGGAACCGGGAACGTTAATGTGAGTACATGTGATATGAGCAGAAAAGACAGGAGATAAACAATGGCGCTGGGTCCGGTCATGATAGGAGTCGAAGGGCTTGAACTGAGCGAAGTCGAGCGGGACATGCTCAGGCACCCCCTGGTGGGTGGCGTCATCCTGTTCACGCGCAATTATGAATCACCTGATCAGGTAAAGGCATTGATTGATGAAATCCATGCCCTGCGTGAGCCAGGCCTGCTGGTGGCCATTGACCATGAAGGGGGCAGGGTACAGCGTTTTCGCAGTCATTTTGCCGAGCTGCCGCCGGTACGCAGGCTGGGAGAGATCCACGACAAAAAACCGAAACTGGCAAAGGAACTGGCCGAGCTCAGTGGCTGGTTGATGGCCGTGGAGCTGCGCAGCATCGGGGTGGATTTCAGTTTTGCGCCGGTGCTGGACATGGACCGCGGTATCAGCCGGGTGATCGGTGATCGTGGTTTTCACAGTGATCCACAAGTAATTGCAACACTGGCGCAGGATTACATGCGAGGCATGCATCGCGCCGGCATGGCGGCGACCGGCAAGCACTTTCCCGGACATGGCGGTGTGGTTGAGGACTCGCATGTTGATCTGCCCGTTGACCGTCGTTCACTGGAAGACATTTTCATGGAAGACCTGATACCGTTTGAGCGGATGATCAATGCCGGCATGGAGGCAATGATGATTGCCCATGTCATCTATGAGCAGATTGATGAGCGGCTCGCCGGTTTTTCACCATTCTGGCTGCAGGAGGTTCTGCGCGGGCGGCTCGGTTTTCAGGGGCTGATCTTCAGTGACGACCTGGAAATGGCCGGCGCAGCGGTGGCCGGCGGGGTCGCTGAGCGTGCCCGTCTGGCTCTTGAAGCAGGTTGCGATATGGTGCTTGTCTGTCAGACACAAAAGGCGATGAGCGAGGCATTGGATGGACTGCCTGCCGATTGTGTCAGTCCGGCCTCCCGGTTGCGTCTGGTGCGTATGCATGGACGCCATCCCCTGACGCGAAGTGAAATGCATGCCGATCCGGCCTGGCAGGAAGCAGTGACGCGCGTGGAAGGGTATAATGCGCCTGAATCGCTGAATCTGGTGTAAGATGCGCGCTCGTATGGAAGGTAACCGATAAGCATGGATTTTCAGTCACTGTTTTCAGATCAGACCCTGATGGACATGAAGAGCTGGTTAACCCAGGTGTTTGTCGTGGTGTTCCTGACCCTGCTGCTGGACTTTATACAGCGTATTGCCATGCGTCGCCTGTATCATCGCCTGCAGAAAACGAGCAATTTCTGGGATGATGCACTCGTTGATGCCCTGAGCAAGCCGGTTACCTTACTGGTCTGGATTGTCGGCCTTGCCTTTGCGATACAGATTATTCAGCTTGAGACCGAAGCCGCCATATTTTCTGCGGTAGAACCCATGCGCGATGTCGGTGTGATCGCCACATTGACCTGGTTTCTGGTGCGGCTTATTCGCAAGCTGGAAATCAATCTGCATCGCGAAATCACTACCGTTGAAAAAGAGCGCCGCCTTGATGAAACGACGTTGCAGGCATTGGGCCGCCTGTTACGTATCTCGGTCATTATTACTGCGTCACTTGTCATGTTACAGACGCTGGGATTCAGTATCTCGGGTGTGCTGGCCTTTGGCGGGATAGGCGGGATTGCAGTGGGTTTTGCTGCCAAGGACCTGCTGGCAAATATTTTCGGTGGATTGATGCTGTATCTGGATCGTCCCTTTGTTGTAGGGGACTGGATTCTTTCTCCCGATCGTGAAATTGAAGGAACGGTCGAGGATATTGGCTGGCGCCTGACCTGCATCCGTACCTTTGACAAACGACCGCTGTATGTTCCCAATTCGGTTTTTTCAACGATTACCGTGATCAATCCGTCCCGTATGTCACATCGCCGTATCTATGAAACCATTGGTATACGTTATAATGATGCGAACAGTTTGTCAGATATTATTGACGATGTCAGAACCATGCTGCTTGAACACCCGGATATTGACCAGTCCCAGACCCTGATGGTCAATTTCAATTCCTTCGGCCCCTCATCACTGGACTTTTTTGTCTATACCTTTACCCGTACGACTGTCTGGACCGAGTATCATCAGGTCAAACAGCGGGTACTGATTTCAATCCACGATATCATTGAGCGACATGGTGCTGAAGTGGCATTTCCTACCCGTACCCTGCATATTCCGGAGCAGATCCGGCTCGGTCAGGCGTTGGCCAACGAGAAGGCCTGACCGGTAAAAAATGATGAATGAGAAAAGATAAAACAATGGGAGAGTTAAACATTATGGCAGCAGTACGCCAGTGGTTTCTGTTTATCCTGATCATATCGGGCAATTATGTCAACGCNNCTCCGATCCCGGCAGACAATCCGCAAACGGCAGACAAGATCAGTCTCGGCAAGCAATTGTATTTTGATCGTCGTCTTTCCTTTAACCGCGGATTGTCATGCAACAGTTGTCATGATCTGATGTCAGGCGGTGCGGATACACGCCAGTCAACGACGGCCGGCGCACTGGGCAAGGCATCGGCCCGTTCTGCGCCCACTGTGTGGAATGTGGCCTACCAGACGGTCTATTTCTGGGACGGCCGTGCCATCAGTCTTGAACAGGCGATTGCCGAACACCTCGTCAGCCCGACAGAAATGGCCATGCCTGACAAGGCAGCGCTGGTGACAAGGTTATCCGCCATTGAAGGTTATAAAACGCAGTTTGAAAAGGTGTTTGACAGGGAAGGGGAGCTGAGTTTTGCCAATATCAGTCGCGCCTTGTCAGCCTACATCCGCACACTGACGACACACGGCAGTGATTTCGACCGCTATCTCCAGGGAGATAACAGGGCTATCTCGGCGCATGCGAAAAAAGGTTTCAGGGTTTTTGTTGAAACCGGCTGTGCATCCTGTCATTTCTGGGTCAATCTGTCAGGGCCGGTACCGGGGCTGGCTTTCCGGATGGGTGAAGGGTTTTATGAACTGTTTCCCAACTATCCGGGAACTGCAGAGGAAAAACGTTATTCACTGGCTGATGATCTGGGACGCTATTACATTACCAATGATAAAACAGACAGACGCATGTGGCGTGTACCGGTATTGCGCAATATTGAGCTGACAGCGCCGTATTTTCATAATGGCTCAGTCAAAACGCTGGACGAGGCTGTTCGCGTCATGGCAGTGACACAACTGGGCGTGACACTGACACGTGCAGAGATAGAGTCAGTGGTTGAGTTTCTGAAAACCCTGAACGGCCGGTTTCCTGAGCAGAGTCTGCCCAGATTACCCCGGTGAGATTACCCCGATAAGATGAAGCGCTTTATTGCTCCAGCTTTATTTTCGCCTGTTTTCTCAGGCCGGCGACATATTCGCTGATACGCTGACGCTGAAGCATCCGGATGATTCTGGGTTTGACCTGTGCCAGGGACGGTGGCGGGGTATCCCTTGTTTCAACAAGCCGGATGATATGCCAGCCAAAACGGGTCTGAACCGGTGCCGGCGTTGTTGTGCCAGGCTGCAGTTGGGCTACAGCGGCGGCAAAGGGACGAACCATTCGGCCGAGATTGAACCAGCCGAGGTCTCCTCCCTTTTGCCCGGATGAGTCGATGGACTTTTCTTTTGCCAGTTTTTCAAAGCTGTTCCCTTTGCTGATCTCGGCAAGAATGGCTTTTGCTTCCTTTTCGGTTTTAACCAGAATATGTTTGGCGTGATATTGCTTGCCCGGCCTGGCCAGTTGTTCTTTGTAGACTTTCTCTATTTCCTTGTCAGACGGAATCTTTGAGTTCAGTTGATTAACATGAAAGGAGCTGATGATATTGCGACGCTGGTTTTCGACTTCGGCGACCACTTCGGCTGATTTGTCGAATTTCTTTTTCAGTGCATCCTGATAGAGCAGTTCACGATTGATGAATTCATTGAACAGGCTTTCGATCTGTTGCTGTGTCAGCTTGCTGCTTTGTTTCTGGTTACGCATACGCATCTTTATAAAAGATCTGAAGTCCTGCTGGGTAAGCTTGATACCGTTAATGGTAGCGAGTACCTTGCTTTCCTCTGCAGCCTGTACAAACGGTGAAACAAGCAGTGCAAGAACCAGCAGTATGGAAGAAGGGATAGTGGTGTGAAGTTTCATAATCATGTCCTGATATCTTTATGTCGTTATGGCAAGACTTTCCTGAATGGTTTTACGGTTACCTGTTCGTAGACACCCTGAAGGATGTAGGGATCCTGGTCCGCCCATTCCCTGGCGTTTTCCAGCGAATCAAATTCTGCGACAATCAGGCTGCCGGTGAAACCGGCCGGCCCGGGGTCTTCATTATCGATTGCCGGCATAGGTCCGGCGAGCAGCAGTCGGCCCTGATCCTGCAGTGCATTCAAACGAGCCAGATGGTCGGTTCGGCAGGCAAGGCGATTTTCGAGGCTGTTTTCGTGATCCTCACCAATGATTGCATAGAGCATGGTTCTGTACTTTCCTGTGTTAGTTTGCGGCTGATTTTGCTTCAGGATTAGTTTTCTTCCTGGCCGGCCTGTTGTTTTTCATCTTTCACATAGCGGGCGATATACAGCGACTGCAGCAGAATAAAAACCAGTGTCAGTCCTGTCAGGCCAAAGAGTTTGAAATTGACCCAGGTATCGGTATCGAAGGAATAGGCCACATAAAGATTGGCAAGACCGGAAAAGATGAAAAACAGCCCCCATGCCATATTCAGCCTGACCCNNAACACGGCACCGATAAGCCAGTTGACCGCCGAAGGTTTCCACTTGATGAACGCCTCATCCTGTAACAGCAGGGTAGCGCCGCCGAAGACCACAATCATGCCCAGAGTGACCAGATGCATGGTTTCCACCCGGCGGTGCCGGAGCCACTGGATCCCGGTTTGCAGCAGCGAGGCGACGATGGCCACGGCCGTGGCGACATAAATCCCTTCCATTTTATAGGCAATAAAAAACAGCAATACAGGGAAGAGATCAAAAAGAAATTTCATATCAGGAGCCGAAACAGTCGTAAAATCAAGTACCTTGCAGCATAATACGGGATCGATTCATCTTGCAAATTATACCACATCAGTTGATTAGACCATGAAAACCTCCATTTGTTTCGATCTGCATTGCCATTCCACCGCCTCGGATGGGGAATTATCCCCGACGGCACTGGTGCAGCGTGCTGCCCGGATGGGCGTTGATGTGCTGGCTTTGACCGATCACGACGTAACGGACGGCATACAGGAAGCGCTGGTCGAGGCGGCCAGGCAGGGGATCTGCTTGGTGCCAGGGGTCGAAATATCCGTGAGCTGGGGACGGTATTTGCTTCATATCGTCGGGCTGGGTATTGATCCGGCGGACGCAGGGCTTCAGCAGGGGCTGGCCGGGCTGCGTGAGAAACGGGTGACGCGGGCAAGGCGTATGGCAGAAAAACTGGAAAAGGCCGGTGTGGCCGGTGCCTGGGACGGGACATTGCGATTTGCCGGAGGGCCGGTCATCAGCCGCAGCCATTTTGCCCGTTTTCTGGTTGAGGCCGGCTATGTCAGGGATGTTCAGTCGGCATTCAAACGCTATTTGTCAAGGGGCAAGCGGGGTTATGCCGCCATGGAGTGGGCGAGCCTTGAGGACGCCGTGTCATGGATTCGGGGAGCCGGAGGACAGGCCGTCATCGCTCATCCTGCACGCTATAATATGGGACGGTTATTGATGCTGGAACTGGTTGAGGAGTTCATTCGGTCGGGCGGGGAAGGAATCGAGGTCATTACCAGCAGTCACACCCCGGGTGAGGCAAAGACCATGGCGGAGATTGCCGTTCAGACCGGTTTGCTGGCATCCCGTGGTTCGGATTTTCATGGTCCTGGCAATGAATGGGCGGAACTGGGCAGGTTACCCGGTTTGCCGGAGCANNATTCTGCAGCAGTTGGGTCGACGGGTTGATATGCGTACAATACGCATTCATTTTGCAAGGCAAGTAACCCGATGGGCGCAATGAGGTCACAGGGATATGCAGTTTATCGAGATACATCCGGACAACCCGCAAATGCGCCTGATTACGCAGGTTGCGGCGATCGTCAGGCATGGCGGCGTGGTGGCCTATCCGACCGATTCCAGTTATGCGCTGGGCTGCCATATCGGTGACAAAGCGGCGCTGGACCGTATTCGGCGTATTCGCAGGCTGGCATCGGATCATAATTTTACCCTGGTTTGTCACGATCTCTCGGAACTGGCGACCTACGCCCGGGTCGGTAACAGCGAGTTTCGCATTCTGAAAAACCGTACGCCTGGCCCCTATACCTTTATCCTTAATGCAACACGCGAAGTGCCGCGCCGCCTCATGCATCCCCGGCGCAAGACGATTGGTCTGCGTGTGCCGGATCACCCGATTACCCAGGCATTGCTGGAAGCGCTGGGTGAACCGCTGATGAGCGTTACCCTGACATTACCCGATGACAACCGCCCGATGACCGATGCCTATGACATTCGGGAACGGCTTGGTAAACAACTGGATGTCATTATTGATGCGGGTGCCTGCAACAGTGAAGCGACATCGGTGATTGATATGACCGGGGATATTCCTATTGTTGCCCGTCATGGACAGGGCGATGTCGGCTTTCTTGAAGGGCTGTAAAGTCCTTTGACGGGCGGTCGATGAAAATACAGGATTAAAAGACTAAACCGGGTTATACTTCCGATATAGACGGTGGACTGGCAGATTGAACAGCGATAAGAACCAAAGATGATTCGCGCTCTGATTAAAAAAAGCGTTTTTCTTTACCCCGGTACAGCGATGCTGATTGCTTCGCTGCTGGCATTGCTGCTGATTCCGGCTCATTTTCATGTTCATCATGACGAAGAGGGGCATGGAAATGCCGGTTTGCACAGCCAGCAGGCATCGCATGGCCACAAGCATAAAATTGATGTTCATATTGCCGGCGATGACAGTCAGCAGGCCCACCATGATGAAGTAACCGTCATCGATGCCTCGTCGGATACCCTGCCTGGCAAGGTGAGTAAAGGGTCGTTGTTACTGGCTTTTCTCGTCATATTGCTGCTCCTGCCACAGATAACGCTGACACGCATCACTGGCAGGCACCGTCCTGTATTTTCCTGTCCACGTCGACTTTCATTTTTTACTCCACTGCTACGCGCTCCGCCTGCGCTTTCCTGATCCCGACGCGATTGTTCCTGCCACCATGGCATTATAAAACCCGTATGTTTACCTGCCCCTGATCATCAGGGGCTGTTCCTGTAAACAGATACGTCCGGTTTCAATCGCAGANNTAGCAAGCAGTACATATTTGATATGTACTGCAGGGAATAAAGGTATGCAAATTTTAGCAAACCGGCATGGAGTCGGGCTGCTTTTGACAGCCTGGAGCCTGTTAATGTTGATTGTATCGCCACTTCAGGCCAATGCAGTTTTGACGCTGGAATCAGCAATAGACAGGGCATTGTCACAATCTGTTGTTATTCAGGCTGAACAGGCCGGCCTCAATGCCGTTCGCGCCCGCGAAAAACAGGCCGGATATCTGCATAACCCAGAGATCGAGTACAACCTGCAGAATTTCTCAGGGTCAGGTGGCTATGCCGGTAGACAATCTGTCGAAACGACATTCATGATGAAGCAGCTTATTGAGCTGGGTGGCCAGCATCACGCGAGTAAGGAAAATGCGGCCAGATTAAGCGATATCACGGAGCTTGAATTCAGGCTGGCGCAACAAAAATTGATACGTGATGTCAGTACAGCCTATTTTGAAGTGCTGTACCGAAAGGCACGGTTTGATCTAATGCGTGAAGAAGAAGCCCGTTTACAACGCATGGTCAGGGACATGAAAAAGCGTGTCAGAAGCGGCAGTGAACATCGAAGCAGATTGTTGCAGGTTGAAGTCGAGTACCATCAACAGCAACTGGCCAGCAGAAAAGCCGAGGCTGATTTACATGAGAAAAATCAGCGGCTGGCCTCTTTCTGGAATATGTCAACCTTGTTCGGGATACCGGAATCATCCCGTTTCCTGTTGACCGAGGGCCCTGACAGTCTTGATGACTATCGGTCAGTATTTCAATCAGGTGCCATTATGAAATTGTCAGCAGCACATCTCGCCAGGAAAAAGGCGGCATTGAAGCTTGAAAAAACCAGAGCCATTCCTGATGCTGCATTCAGTGTCGGGCTGCGCAGGTTTTCGGCTACTGATGATGAAGCACTGGTGGCCGGAGTTACAACGGATTTCCCCCTGTGGAATCGCAATCAGGGACACATTTCAGCTGCGCGATCCGAGATGATTCAGGCTTCGAAAAAGCAGGCGTTGGTCGGACGGAACCTTGATATCGAACTCGAAAAACTGTGGAACAGCTGGCGTCTTGCCG
>JABAHQ010016132.1_pt5 | contig 14465 bp, 18 predicted proteins | sample 7062091 | NCBI WGS metagenome assembly JABAHQ01 (sample SAMN14534359, study PRJNA622989) | marine sediment metagenome | biome: marine biome [ENVO:00000428]; feature: marine pelagic biome [ENVO:01000023]; material: deep marine sediment [ENVO:00002113] | place: India: Gulf of Kutch | collected...
GTGCGAGGGGGCGATACTCGTAGTGGATGCCTCGCAGGGAGTAGAGGCCCAGACCCTGGCCCACCTCTATACCGCGGTAGACGTCGGGCTTGAGATTGTGCCTGTCTTAAACAAGATAGACCTGCCAAGCGCAGAGCCCGAGAGGGTAAGAACCGAGATAGAAGATATACTCGGCCTTGACGCAAGTGACGCGATAATGGCCAGCGCCAAGGAGGGCAAGGGTATAGGCGAGATACTCGAGGCCATAGTAAGGCGCATACCCCCTCCCTCTGGAAAAGCCTCGGCCCAGTTGAAAGCACTCGTATTCGACAGCTGGTATGACCCCTACCGGGGAGTGGTCGTACAGGTAAGGGTCTATGACGGTGTGCTCAGAAAGGGTATGAAGATAAAATTCATGGCCACGGGTAAGAGCTTCGAGGTCGATAATGTCGGTGCATTTTCTCCCGGACCCATAGAGGTCGGCTCTCTTGGCCCTGGCGAGGTCGGCTTCTTTACCGCAGCCATAAAGGAGGTAAGGGATACAAGCGTCGGAGATACGGTCACAGGCGTAGCTAACGAGGCAAGGGAAGCGCTCCCGGGCTACAAGGCAGTAAAGCCCATGGTCTTTAGCGGCCTCTATCCTATAGACTCGGCCAATTACGAGAACCTGAAGGACGCTATGGAAAAGCTAAGGCTCAACGACTCGTCTTTTTCTTACGAGCCCGAGACCTCAACGGCCCTTGGCTTCGGCTTCAGGTGCGGCTTTCTCGGACTATTCCACATGGAGATAATCCAGGAGCGCCTTGAGCGGGAGTACTCGCTCGAGCTTATAACCACTGCGCCTACGGTCGTCTATAAGGTCCATACCGTCGACGGTGAGGTGATTATGGTAGAGAACCCCACAAAGCTTCCGCCGACACAGAAGATAGAGAAGATAGAGGAACCTTACATACTCGCGACCATACATATGCCAAACGATTATCTCGGCGCGGTACTCGGTCTATGCGAGTCCAGAAGGGGCAACCAGCGCGACATAAAGTATATCTCGACTTCCCGGGTAATGGTCGAGTACGAGCTGCCGCTAAATGAAGTGGTAATGGACTTCTATGATAGGCTCAAAACACTTACCAAGGGTTATGCCTCCATGGATTATGAGTATCTCGAATACAAGGAAGGCAAGCTCGTAAGACTCGATATACTAATAAACGGTGAGGGCGTGGACGCGCTCTCTCTTATAGTGCCAAAGGAGAGGGCATACTATAAAGGCAGAGAGGTCGTAGGAAAGATGAAGGAAATCGTCCCGAGACAGATGTTCGATATAGCGCTCCAGGCGGCGATAGGCAGCAAGGTGGTGGCAAGAGAGACCGTAAAGGCACTTAGAAAGAACGTAACTGCCAAGTGCTATGGCGGAGACATAACAAGGAAGAGAAAGCTTCTTGAAAAGCAGAAGGAAGGCAAGAAGAGAATGAAGCAGGTTGGCAAGGTGGAACTTCCGCAGGAAGCGTTTCTTACGGTACTCAAGGTGAGTTAGTCCGTATCGCCTAACTCTTCGAAGATTAGGGATAAAGCGCATGGGACTTTTTAGAAAAAAAGACGCTGAGAAAAGCGCCGAAGTCGAGGGAGAAAAAAAGAAGGACGGTAAGAGGGTAGCCATAGAAACGCTCGAGGCCATCGCGATTGCCCTTGTCCTCGCGCTACTTCTAAGGGCCTTTGTCGTACAGGCCTTCAAGATACCGTCCGGCTCGATGGAAGATACGCTTCTCGTCGGAGACCATATACTCGTCTCTAAGTTCGCATACGGGTTGCAGGTGCCCACGCCGGCATGGATAAAGGTCAAAGGGGTTAGCGTGCCGTTTTTTGAGACCCGTCTTGTCGATATCTGGGGCACCATCGAGACTGGCGATGTAATCGTCTTTCGCTACCCTGGCGACAGGGATAAGGATTNNCATCGGAGCCCCGGGCGATAGAGTTGAGGTAAGAAACAAGGTTATTTACATAAATGGCAAAAAGTTCGACGACCCATACGGCGTATTCAAGGGCCCGACGTCTGGAGAGAGCAAAAGAGGCGACAACTTTGGGCCTTACCTGGTTCCTGAGGACTCGGTATTTGTCATGGGTGATAACCGAGACAGGTCATACGACTCGCGCTTTTGGGGGCCAGTCAAGATAAGCGAGATAAAGGGCAGGGCCTTTATTATCTATTTTTCCTGGGACGGGCAGGACGACTGGATAAGGTTTTCAAGGATAGGCAAAGCCGTGGAGTGAGTCGGGGCCTTATAATTCAATAATGTCTTTCTATTGAAGACTTACGGAGATGATGCTATAAGTTAGGGCATGGGTGGATATAGACAACCGGTTCGTCTTCGTACTCAGATTGCAGTATTTCTCGATTACCTTAAAATTGAGAGGGGCGCTTCTTCGAGGACGCTTACCTCTTACGGCAGCGACTTGGAACAGTTCGCCGCCTTTGTAGGTGACGGTGTGGATGCCGCTGCCGTGAAAGAGGTCGATATATCCGCCTTTGTCGCAAGCCTCTACGGGGTGTGCAAAAAGAGCTCTGTTGCAAGAAAACTCTCCTCTATAAGGAGTTTTTTCAGGTTTCTTTTAAAAAAGCGGCTTATAGCAAAGAATCCGGCCGAGTTCGTGCCTTCGCCGAAGGTAGAGAAGTTCTTGCCGACGGTGCTGACCGTAGACGAGGCCAATTTGCTTATAGAGTCGGTCCCAAAGGCTGGTGACGGTAACTGTGGTGTATCAAGGGGTGTTGTATTCAGGGACTTAGCAGTACTCGAAGTGCTTTACTCGGCAGGGCTCAGGGTGAGCGAGCTTACGGGGTTGAAGATGAGAGACGTTGAGCTTGAGGTCGGTACTATCAAGGTACTCGGAAAGGGAGGCAAAGAGCGCCTTGGGCAGCTTGGCTCAAAGGCGATAAAGGCACTTAGGGCGTATATAGGGGAGCAGAGAGAGGGGGCGGGCCCGGATGAGCCTCTATTNNGGGCCAAAAGACCCGTAAGCACGAGGACGATACGGAGGATTGTAAAGAAGTACACCACCGTAAGCTCCATATCCAAGCTCCCAACTCCCCACTCGCTTAGGCATTCTTTTGCCACTCATATGCTTGAGGCGGGGGTTGACCTGAGGACGATCCAGGAACTCCTTGGGCATGCGAGCCTCAGCACCACTCAGCGCTATACGAGCGTTACCTCTGCAAGACTCATGGAGGTTTACGACAAAGCGCATCCAAGGGCCCTTTCCACTGCCACGGGACGCAACGGTAGTGATAAGCAATGAGAAGAACCAATCGAGGCTTGATGATTCAAAACAGGAGGCTTTAGTTAAGATGTTCAAGGGTACGACGATAGTTGCGGTAAGGAGGGGCAGCGATGTAGCGCTCGCAGGAGACGGTCAGGTCTCGCTCGGAGCTACGATTGTCAAGAAGGGGGCGGTAAAGATACGTCGCATGAAGGGCGGGAGAGTGCTTGCGGGTTTTGCCGGCTCAACGGCAGATGCCCTTACGCTCTTTGACAAGTTCGAAGCAAAGCTCGAGGAGCTCAGGGGCAACACAGTGAGAGCCGCCGTGGAGCTTGCAAAGGACTGGAGGACCGACAAGATACTGAGAAGGCTTGAAGCGCTTCTTATTGTCGCCGATAAGGATAACAGTTTCATAATATCCGGAAACGGCGACGTAATCGAACCCGAGGAGGGTATAGCCGCCATAGGCTCAGGAGGGCCTTATGCTCAGGCTGCGGCCCGCATGCTCCTTAGACACACCGAGCTTGGAGCAAAGGAAATAGCCGAGGAAGCACTCAAGGCGGCTTCCGAGATATGCGTGTATACTAACGATTCGATAAGCGTAGAAAAACTTTAGCTGATAAATTCATTATGGAAACGGGAGAGTCTTAGGTGATGAAAAGCTTTACTCCAAGGGAGATAGTCTCTGAACTTGATAAATACATAATAGGGCAGGACTCGGCCAAGAGGGCCGTTGCCATAGCGCTTCGCAACCGATGGAGAAGGCAACAGGTCTCCGCTGAGCTGCGTGACGAGATATCGCCGAAAAACATTATAATGATAGGTCCAACCGGGGTTGGAAAGACTGAGATCTCAAGGCGACTTGCGCGTCTTGCCGAAGCGCCTTTTGTAAAGGTAGAGGCGAGCAAGTTTACCGAGGTGGGCTACATTGGGCGTGATGTCGAGAGCATAATAAGAGACCTGACCGAGCTTGGTGTCAAGCTTGTAAGGGACGAAGAGACCAAGCGTGTGCAGCTAAAGGCCCGCGAGGCGGCTGAGGAGAGGGTTCTTGATGCTCTTCTTCCGTCCCCGGTTAAGCGCCCAGCAGAGTCCGGGGCCGTCGGTGCCTACTCACCAGAGGGGCATTCGCCGCCTCCGACGGAAGAGCAATCGCCCTCGAAGACGCGCGAAAAGTTCAGAAAGCTCTTTAGGGAAGGTAAACTCGATGAGAGGACCATAGACATAGAGCAGACCGAGCAGAAGATGCCGGTAGTCGAGATATTCTCTTCGGCGGGCGTAGAAGAGATGGATATGAACATAAAAGATATGTTCTCCAATATCTTCCCAAAGAAGACGAGGCGGCGCAAGGTTAAGATACCCGAGGCTTTCGAGATATTCACAGAGGAAGAGGCTGCCAAGCTCATAGACATGGACAAGGTGGTAAAAGACGCAATCGAGAGGGTCGAGCAGTCGGGGATAGTCTTTATAGACGAGATAGACAAGATCGCCGGGCGCCAGGCTGGCCAGGGGCCGGACGTATCGAGAGAAGGAGTCCAAAGGGACCTTCTTCCGCTCGTAGAGGGCTCGACCGTAAATACCAAGTACGGCATGGTGAGGACCGACCACGTTTTATTCGTGGCCTCGGGGGCGTTCCATATAGCAAAGCCATCGGACCTCATCCCAGAGTTCCAGGGGCGATTTCCGATAAGGGTCGAGCTTACAAGCCTCGGAGAGGAGGAGTTCGTGCGCATCCTGACCGAGCCTAAAAACGCGCTTCTAAAGCAGTACGAGGCACTTCTCGAGACCGAGGGCATCGAGCTTGTATTTACCGAAGATGCCATCAGTGAGATGGCAGCGATAGCCACGAGCGTAAACGATAGGATGGAGAACATAGGGGCCAGGAGACTTCAGACCGTGCTCGAGAGGGTGCTCGACGAGGTAAGCTTCAGCGCCCCGGACCTGGAGAGCAAGAAGGTGGTAGTCGACAGCGAGTATGTCAAAGAGAGGCTCAGCGAGACCTTGAAGGACGAGGACCTTTCCCGTTACATACTTTAGGAGAAAGCTTCCCCCTGAGACAAAGGACTAAGATAAACGATGAAAAAACACATAGATAAAATAAAAACTCTTCTCGAGGCTCTTCCGTACATAAAAAAGTTCTACGGCAAGACGGTCGTCATAAAGTACGGCGGAAGCGCGATGGTCAAAGACGAATTAAAGAAGAGCTTTGCGCGCGACGTCGTATTGATGAAGTATGTCGGGATAAACCCGGTCATTGTCCACGGCGGCGGGCCGCAGATAAAGGATCTCCTTGAAAGGCTTGGAAAGCAGTCGAGGTTCGTAAAGGGAATACGCGCCACGGACGCCGAGACGATGGACGTCGTGGAGATGGTGCTCGGCGGAAAGATAAACAAGGAGATAGTCGGGCTGATAAACCACTTCGGCGGCAAGGCCGTTGGCATAGGTGGTAAGGACGGTGGGCTTATAAAGGGAAAGAGCATAAAGGTCCGAGGCCAGGACATGGGGCATGCCGGCGAGGTGGCCGATATAGACCCGCATATCATAGAGAATCTCGATAACAGCTACTTTATCCCGGTAATAGCCCCAATAGGCGGCGATGAAGAGGGTAGAACCTACAACATAAACGCAGATATGGCGGCAGGAAGGATAGCCTCGGCTCTTAAGGCCGAGAAGCTGATACTCCTTACCGACGTCCGGGGTGTTATCGACAAAGACAAGAAGCTTTTATCGGTGTTGAGTCTATCCGAGGCACGCTCTCTCATTAGAAAGAAGGTCGCCACAGAGGGGATGGTACCGAAGCTCAATTGCTGCATAGGGGCCGTTGCAAAGGGTGTGAACTCCGCACACGTGATAGACGGGCGCGTCGAGCACGCAGTGCTGCTCGAGGTGTTTACCGACGCAGGGGTCGGGACGGTGATAAAGACCAGGAGGGGCGCTTAGCGTAAGGGGCGTTGGGTTTGAACGTGCAGGGTGCGGATACGATATGTAACGTCCTCTCCAGTACCGAGGAGACGCTGCGTAGTAGCGGCATAACCGAGCCAAGGAGAGAGGCCCTCCTTATGGTCTCGCACCTGCTTGGCGCGAGGATACCGGAGATGCTCGAACACCGTGCCGATAAGTTTTCATCTTCTTATAAGGGAGTGCTCGAGGGGTGGGTCAATAGGCGCCTTAAGAGGGAGCCGCTCCAGTACATAGTCGGAGAGGTGGAGTTCAGGGGGGTCGATATCATAGTATGCCCGGACGTGCTCATACCAAGACCCGAGACAGAGCTGCTCGTAGACGTTGCCATGGATGCCATTAAGCAGAGAGGCTGCGCAGAGCCTTTTGTGCTCGACCTATGTACCGGGAGCGGATGCGTTGCCGTGGCTATGGCCAACGATCTACCTACGATGAAGGTCCTTGCAGCCGATATTTCAAAGGAGGCCATAGAGGTTGCCTTGAAGAATATCCTTATAAACGACGTCATCGACCAAATCGAGCTTCTCAAAGGAGACCTATTTGAGGCACTCGGGGGTTTTTCGCTCGATAATAGCTTTGATATGATTACCGTAAATCCGCCTTATGTAAAGAGCGCGGAGATAGAAGGGCTCCAGAGAGAGGTCGGCGAGTACGAGCCGAGGTGTGCTCTTGACGGAGGCAGAGACGGGCTTGAGGTAATAAGGAAGATTATAGACAAAGCCCCGGAGTACCTAAAGCACGGGGCGACTCTGGTTATGGAGCTTGGTTTTGGTCAGGCCGGTGTAGTAAAGCGTCTCTTTGAAGAAGACCGACGCTACTGCGAGGTCTCGGTGGTAAAGGACTTAAGCGTAGTAGAGAGAGTAGTCAGGGCAAAGAGGGTGTAGACGCTTATATGGTTCTCTGGCTTAATCGGCGAATAAGGAGTTGTCTGTGACATTAAGTAACGACGATATAATAGAGCTTACTCGGAGCCATGTTGCGCCTACATACGCACGCTTTCCGGTGGCGTTTATCGAAGGCAGTGGTGCGCGTCTTATTGACGCAGACGGAAAGAGCTACCTCGACTTTATCTCCGGGCTTGCCGTCTGTAACCTCGGTCATTGTCATCCAAGGGTCGTCGAGGCCATACGCGATCAGGCCGGGCGGCTTCTGCATACCTCCAACTTCTTTCATATCGCCCCCCAGGCCGAGCTTGCGAGGCTTCTCTGCGAGAACTCTTTTGCCGGCAAGGCGTTTTTTGCAAACTCCGGCGCAGAGGCCAACGAGGCTGCGATGAAGCTTGCAAGGAAGTACTTCAGCGACAAGGGTGAGCCCAGATACCAGGTAATATCCATGGAGAAGAGCTTCCATGGCCGTACTATGGCGGCGATGGCCGCTACCGGACAAAGCAAGGTCCGTGAAGGCTTCGAGCCCTTGCTTGAAAAATTCGTCTACGTCCCCTTTGGCGACTACGGGGCTGTAAAAGAGGTTATAAGTGATAAGACTGCTGCGATACTCGTTGAGCCCATCCAGGGCGAGGGCGGGGTCAACCTCCCACCCGAGGATTATTTAAAGGAGCTTCGCGCTCTATGTGATGAAAAAGGCACCCTCCTTATATTCGACGAGGTCCAGACCGGGATGGGGCGTACCGGGAAGCTCTTTGCCTACGAGCACTACGGGGTCGAGCCGGATATAATGACCCTTGCCAAGGGGCTCGCGGGGGGAGTGGCCATTGGGGCGATGCTTGCTAAAGACACGGTGGCCGCCTCGTTTGGTCCCGGCAGCCATGCATCGACCTTCGGAGGGAACTTTCTCTCGACCGCGGCAGCATGTGCTGCTATAAGGGCTACACTCGAAGAAGAAGTGCTCGATAATACGAGGGCCATGGGCGAATACCTCGTAGATAGGCTAAACGAACTCAAAGACGAGTTCTCGTTTGTAAACGAGGTGCGCGGCAAGGGACTTATCATTGCCATGGAGCTTAGCGTCCCGGGCAAGTCCTTTGTTGAGGAGAGTCTTAAAGAGGGGCTGATTATAAATTGCACAGGCGAGAGCATACTGCGTTTTCTCCCTCCGCTTATCATAACCAGGGCAGATGTAGACGAGATGATATCTATCCTTCGAAGGGTCTTCGAGGAGGCGGCTTAGGCCCAGGCCCACCAGGGCTTTCGACTGCGAGCTACCGCCGTTGCAAATCCGAAAAAATTGTGTTATAAGACCTCGTTCTAACGGGTGTTGCAGACTCTTTTAATGTGTGTGTTATCATGAACCTTCTTACGATATCCGAACTTTCTGGCACTGAGATAGATAGCCTTATCGAGAGAGCGCTTGTCCTTAAGAAACATCACGGCGATGTCGACGCGCAGACCCCCCTCTCAGGAAAAACCCTCGGCCTTTTATTCGAAAAGGCCTCTACGAGAACGCGCGTCTCATTCGAGGCCGGGATGCATCAGCTCGGAGGTTACTCCATATTCTTAAACCAGAATGACTCCCAGGTGGGCCGCGGAGAGCCGATAAAGGACACGGCGAGGGTCATGAGCAAATACGTCGACGGCGTTGTCATAAGGACCTTCGGGCACGGCAATATAGAGGAGTTCGCAAGGTATGCGACCATCCCGGTGATAAACGGGCTTACGGACCTGCATCATCCCTGTCAGGTGCTCGCCGACATACTTACCATCGTTGAGAAGAAGGGCTCCTACAAGGGGCTCAAGGTGGCGTGGGTCGGCGACGGCAACAACATGGCAAACTCGTGGATAGAGGCCGCCTCGAGGCTCGACTTTGAGCTCAAGGTGGCGTGCCCTGAAGGATACTGCCCGGATGAGAAGATACTCGAGAAGGCGAGGGCCGAGGGGGCAAACGTGGATGTGTGTGTTGCTCTTGAACAAGCGCTCGACGGCGCCGATGTGGTCAATACCGACGTATGGGCCTCGATGGGGAAGGAACAAGAGAGTGATAAGAGAAAAAACGACTTTGAGGGTTACCAGTTGAACAAGGATACGCTCTCCTCTGCGGCCAGCGGCGCAATAGTGATGCATTGTCTGCCCGCACACAGGGGCGAGGAGATAACCGACGAGGTAATAGAGGGCCCCAACTCTGCCGTATGGGACCAGGCAGAGAACAGGCTTCACATACAGAAGGCCATACTGGAACGGCTCCTGGGCTGAAACAAACAATACTAAAGGTAAACCATCCAAGGAGGCTTATGGGCGAGAAGGTAAGACGTACGGTGCTTGCGTACTCCGGCGGACTCGATACGTCGGTGATAATACAATGGTTAAAGGAGAACTACGGCTGCGACGTCGTCGCCTTTGTGGCAGACGTTGGACAGGGCTCTGAGGTAAGGCCGCTCAGGAGCAAGGCGCTAAAGAGTGGCGCAAGCAAGGTCTTTGTAAAGGACTTGAAAGAGGAGTTCGTAAGGGATTTCGTCTTTCCGATGCTGAGGGCAGGAGCGGTATACGAAGGCAACTACCTGCTCGGGACCTCGATTGCGCGTCCGATAATAGCCAAGGCACAGATGGAGGTGGTCAGGGCCACAAGGGCAGACGCCGTCTCCCATGGTGCAACCGGCAAGGGCAACGACCAAGTGCGCTTCGAGCTTACATGTTACGCCATAAACCCGCACATAAGGGTCATAGCACCATGGCGCGAATGGGAGCTAAAGAGCAGGAGCGACCTCATACGCTACGCAAAAAAGCACGATATACCGATAAATACGACAAAGAGAAAGCCTTACAGTATAGACCGCAACCTCTTCCATACGAGCTTCGAGGGGGGCATACTCGAAGACACGTGGAAGGAGCCGCGCGAGGATATGTTCCTTATGACGGTTGCACCGGAGAAGGCCCCAGGTAAGGCGACATACATAGAGATTGGCTTCAAGGACGGAGACCCGGTTACGATAAACGGCAAAAAGCTATCGCCTGCGAAGCTCCTCGACAAGTTGAACCGTCTTGGCGGAAAAAACGGCATAGGCAGGGCGGATTGCGTCGAGAGTAGAATCGTTGGTATGAAGTCGCGGGGAATATACGAGACTCCCGGGGGAACCATACTGCATGTTGCGAGAAGGGCTGTTGAGGCGATAACAATGGATAGAGAGGTCATGCGCGTTCGCGACAGCCTTATGAGTCGCTACGCGGAGCTTGTCTATTACGGGTACTGGTACTCGCCGGAGAGAGAGGCCATGCAGAAGCTCGTCGATGAGGCCGCCTTCTGTGTTACCGGTACAGTAAGGCTCAAGCTCTACAAGGGCAACGTGATAATAGCCGGAAGGAAGTCTGAAAATTCATTGTATCATCCGGACTTCGCCACATTCGAGGAGGACACGGTTTATAACCAGAGGGACGCCGACGGCTTTATAAAGATTAACGCCCTGAGGCTTAAGATACGGTCGATGATGGCCTCAAGGCGTAAGAGGCGCTCGTGAGACTTGCAAGGTTCTTCGTAGACGGTGCGGAAAGCTCTGGCCTTATAGAAGGTGATAGGGTTTACGCCTTGAGGGGAGGCGACGTGCTCGGAGGAGCAGGCGCCATCGACGTTGACTTATTCGATCTTTCAAGGAGTGAAGATAGCTGGCCCCTTGGGTCGGTCAAGCTGCTTGCCCCCGTATTCCCCTCGAAGATAATTGCGATTTGGGTTGAATTACAAGGCCCATGCCGCTGAGTTCGACAAAGAGCTTCCAAATGAGCCGATGCTCTTTTTAAAGCCGCCGAGCTCGGTGATAGGGCCGGCAGACGGGATAGTGTATCCGTCGCATATGTCGAGGAGGGTGGACTACGAAGGCGAGCTTGCCGTGGTAATCGGCACCCGTACGCGGCACGTGGAGCCGTCCGAGGCTGGCGAGTATATCTTGGGCTATACCTGCTTCAACGACGTGACTGCAAGAGACTTGCAGGGCCGCGACATACAGTACACAAGGGCCAAGGGCTTCGATACCTTCGCCCCGATAGGGCCTTGGATAGAGACCGAGCTTGAACCGACCGGCGTTATGGTGGAGAGCTGCTTAAACGGCGATAAAAGGCAATCTACATCCACCTCTGATATGATATTCGATTGTTTTACCCTCGTAAGCTTTGTCTCGAAGGTGATGACGCTCTCTGCCGGGGACGTGATTGCAACGGGCACTCCTTCGGGTGTAGGCAAGATGAAGCCTGGTGACGAGGTCACTGTCAGGATAGAAGGCATAGGAGAGCTTGTAAACACGGTAGTATCTAAGTAAATACTAATGTAAGTGGAGGAAAAAATTATATGGCGGACCATTTCACGCAGAAGCTCTTTGCAGAAAGAATCGGGGGCAAGGGGTTTGGCAAGGACGATACAATATACAAGTTCGAGAAGATAAAGCGCGCAAAGGACGCCGCTAAAAAGGCCAACCCTGGTGTTGAACTCTTTGACTTCGGCGTTGGCGAACCAGACGAGATGGCTTCTCAGATGGTGGTCGAGGCGCTTAAGATAGAGTGCGCAAAGCACGAGAACAGGGGATACGCGGATAACGGTATAATGGAGTTAAAGGAGGCCGCGGCGGAGTATCTCTCGGAAGTCTTCGGTGTCGAAGGGATTGACCCAGACAGAGAGGTCATACACTCCATCGGCTCCAAGCCCGCGCTTGCCATGATACCCGAGGCCTTTATAGATGAGGGCGACGCAGCGATAACGACCGTCCCCGGCTATCCGGTACTCGGCACCCATACCGAGTGGAACGGCGGCACAACGATAAGATTGCCGCTCTCTGAGGAAAACGGCTTTCTTCCCGACCTTGATTCGCTAAAGAAGAAGGACTTAAAGAGAGTAAAGCTGCTTTACCTGAATTACCCGAACAACCCGACAGGGGCTGCGGCCACACCCGAGTTCTTTGAGAAGGTAGTCGAGTTTGCCAGAAAAAACGATATTGTCGTCGTCCACGACGCCGCGTACGCCGCGCTTTCTTTTGACTCGAGGCCTTTTAGTTTTCTCTCAATTCCCGGGGCAAAGGACGTCGGCATAGAGATACATTCATTTTCCAAGGCGTACAATATGACAGGGTGGAGGCTTGCTTTTGTAGCCGGTAACGAGAACGTAGTCGCCGCGTTTGCGCACGTAAAGGACAACTTCGACTCCGGACAGTTCATAGCAATACAGAAGGCGGGCATATACGCCCTAAAACACCCGGAGATTACAGAGAAGATAGCGACAAAGTACAGAAGACGTCTTGAGTTGATGGTTAGCGCATTGGGTAATGCGGGCTTTAAGGTCGCGATGCCGAAAGGGTCTTTCTATCTTTACGTAAAGGCCCCAAAGGGAGCTCGCGGCAAAGTGGAATTTAAAAGCGCCGAGGAGGTCTCGGAGTTTCTTATTAAGGAAGCGCTCATCTCTACCGTACCGTGGGACGACGCGGGGCCGTTCATGCGGTTTTCCGCGACCTTCGAAGCAAAGACAACCGATGACGAGCGTCGCGTTACAGAGGAGATGGGTAAAAGACTAACGGNNTGATCTTGTATTTTAGCTCCCAGCGATTGCCTTGACCGTAGGCAACCGCTTCGGTCTCTTATGAGTGAGACGGCCTATATAGCGATTGGCTCAAACCTCGGCGATAGGGCAGGTAACTGCAAGAAGGCGATAAAAAGGCTTGAAGCCTGCAAGGAAGTCGATGTTGTAAAAAGGTCTTCGCTCTATGAAACACCGCCTTGGGGCAATACAGACCAGGAGGCCTTTATAAACTGTGTCGTGGAGGTGAAAACTGCTCTTGTGTCGCGTGAATTGCTAAGAGCACTCAAGGCCGTCGAGTCGGAGCTTGGGCGCACCCCCGGGCGGCGGTGGGGCCCGAGGGTGATAGACCTTGACATAATCTTTTACGGCGAAAGTGTGATTGAAGAAGAAGGGCTCAAGGTTCCGCATCCGCTTGCTCATAAGAGAGCATTCGTTATGGTCCCGCTTGCCGAGATAGCGCCGGAGTTTACGCATCCGGTAAAGAGGGTAAAGGTAAGAGAGCTTTTGGGTGCCGTTGAGGGTACTGAAAGGGTAAAGAGGGTGGCATAGATGTTACTTAAGGCAATAACACTCATAGTATTTATCTTCCTCATCTACAAGATGACGCAGAGTATCAGCGCGGCCTTCAGGGGCGAGGCAAGGCGGAGGGCTTCCGGGGCTGATGGGCCGACGAGGTCGAAAAAGCGGCAGGGCAAGATCGAAGAAGAGGATATGGTCTATGACGAGGTCTGCGGAAGCTACATATCGGAAGCAAATGCCGTAAAGATGGAGTTGCAAGGGCGTACTCTTTACTTCTGTAACGATGAGTGCAGGCAGAAGCACCTCGTTAAAGACAAAGAAGGTCGGGAGTGAGGCCAGTCAAGGGCATGGGCAGCCCGATAGGGTAGAATTAAGTTGACCCCCGGGCGGTTGGCTGTTATCTTTATTGGACTTTGCAAGACCTTGCCAAGGCAGACGCGCCCAATTGGAGCGTAGCGNNATGGATTTATAAGGTTTTTTTAAATTTTTTCAATTTGAAAGGAGGTTTTGTTATGGATTGGGGGATGAATAATCGTTTGTCGCGCATCATAAAGCCTGATACGGGCAAGACGGTGATGCTTGCCGTGGACCACGGATACTTTCTTGGTCCAACCAGCGGGCTCGAGGAGCCAGGCGAGACAATAGAGCCGCTCCTTGAGTACGCCGATACCCTTATGCTTACAAGAGGGGTATTGAGGAACTGCGTCGATGCCTCGGTGGACGTGCCGATAGTGCTAAGGGTCTCCGGTGGTACGAGTGTGTTGAAGGAAGACCTTTCTGGAGAGGGCATAACCGTCTCGATAAGGGACGCGTTGCGCCTTAACGTCTCGGGCGTTGCGCTCTCAATATTCGTCGGCGCGCCAAACGAGAGAGAGAGCCTGCTTAACATGGCCGAGCTCATAGACGAGGCAAGCGAGTTCGGAGTACCTACGCTTGCCGTTACGGCAGTAGGCAAGGACATGGTGCGCGATGCAAGGTACCTTGGGCTTGCAAGCCGCATAGCCGCTGAGCTTGGCTCGGATATAGTCGNNAGAAGAGAGTGAAGCCCTTGAGCTTGCCTATAATGCGGTCCAAAGCGGTGCCGTGGGCGTCGATATGGGGCGTAATATATTCCAATCCGAGGCGCCTGTTGCCATGATACGTGCCGTAAGGGAGGTAGTGCACAACGGGGCCAAGCCAAAGGAGGCCTTTGAGCTTTACAACACAATAAAGGAAGAGAAGAAGAGTGCTTAAGGCGTAGCTCTTAGGCGGCTTTAAGTCTATAATAACCGTGTGTTACGGAGAATTGGCGGAAAAGTAATCAGGTGAAGGCAGCAGTA
>JABAHQ010014808.1_pt2 | contig 14458 bp, 10 predicted proteins | sample 7062091 | NCBI WGS metagenome assembly JABAHQ01 (sample SAMN14534359, study PRJNA622989) | marine sediment metagenome | biome: marine biome [ENVO:00000428]; feature: marine pelagic biome [ENVO:01000023]; material: deep marine sediment [ENVO:00002113] | place: India: Gulf of Kutch | collected...
TTCTCCCGGTCACGCACGCCTCGCCTCGGGTGCCTGAGGCCCGCAGACTGCCGGGAAGCGTACCGGCAGTTCGAATCCCTCTCGAAAAATCAGCGAAAACAAGGACTTGATGGCGGAGGGGGTGGGATTCGAACCCACGGTACGCGCAAGCGTACAACGGTTTTCGAGACCGCCCCGTTCGACCGCTCCGGCACCCTTCTCTCGGGCCCGCGAACGAGAGGGGGCGCGGCGCCGAGGCGCCGCGCCCCCAAGCCATCCGAGACCAGCTCAGCCCGAGCGGTATTCCTGCGACTTGAAGCTCAGGTGCCGCGTGCCGTCGGGCGCGTCGGCGATCTTGCGGATGTTGGCCCAGGTCTGTTTGTAGTTGGGAATCACGAGTTCGTTGACCCCGTCGTTGACGACGTTGCCCTGGACACCGGTGGGATAGGCAAACAGCATGAACGTCTCACCCCGCTTCGCCGTCGGCGTCGGATGGGCCATCGCCTGGGTCGAACCGGCGTCGTTGTGGACCTCCACCAGGTCGCCCGCCTTGATGCCGAGCACGTCCATGTCCTCGGGGTTCATCTCGATGAACGGGTAGGGCCAGCGGTCCGTCACCAGGTCGTTGTCCACGTCGAGATAGGCCGACTGCCAGACGTGGTTGGTGCGGCCGTTGTTTATGAGGAAGCTGTACCGCGCCCGTTGCTCGGATTTTCCGGGCGCCTGAAGGTCACGCCACGGCGCCTCCAGGAACCGGGCCTTGCCGTCCTGGGTCGAGAACACGCCGTCGGTGTAGAGCCGGGTCGTGCCCACGATCTTGCCGTCCTCGATGCCGACCGCAGGCTCCTGGAAGCCGTTCGTGCCCATGGCCCGCAGGCGTTCGTAGGTCACTAGCTTGCCGCCGGCGGCGTTGGCGTGATAGCCGTCCATGAAGGCGTCCTCCTCGGTCTTCCAGTCGAACCCCTTAAACTGGTCGGCGTACTTGTCGTCGCCCATCTCGCGAAGCACGCGCTCCATGTGATTGGCGATGCGGGCCGCGATCAGGCAGTCCGGCATGGCCTGTCCGGGCGGGTCCATGTAGCGCTCCGTAAGACGCATGCGCCGCTCCCCGTTCATCGAGGTCAGGTTCATCTCTCCCGCGGTCGCGGCGGGAAGGACGACGTGGCAGGCCTCGCCGATCTTGCTCGGCACGATGTCCACGTCCACGGCGAACAGACCGCCCTGGCGGATTGACTGGATGATGGCGTTGACCATGCCCTCGCGATCGCCCCAGGTCACCACGTTCATGGCGTCCTTCACCATGTCGGTGCGCTTTTTGTAGACGCGCTTGAACTCATGGGCGTTGAGCGTGGTCTTGTAGTGATCGCAGCCCCAGATGTGGTGGACGCCGCCCCTGCCGGCGATCAGGAGCCGGTCGACGAAGGCGGCGGGCCGTCCGACGTGGGAATCGCTGGGCCGGACGTAGCCCTCCTGATGCCCGCCCAGGCGTACCACGCCGCTGCCCTCGCGGCCGACGTTGCCCGTGGCCAGGGCCAAGTTCACGAGCGCGCCGTTGGTGCGGTAATTATCGTTGCCCCAGATCAGGCCCTTCTCGTAGCCGAACATGGTGCGGCGGCGCATGCCGCCCGCCTTGGGCTCTGCAATCCAGTGCGCGGCTTTGACAATGTCGGCGGGCTCGAGGCCGGTGATCTTGGCCGCCTCGTCGATGCTCATGCGGTTAGCCTGGAGCGCGGCCGCGAAGTTGGTGAGGTGGCCGGGCCGAGCGCCGACGCCGCGCGGACGCGCGGGGAAGAGGACCGGGCGAGGCGCCGGCGTGCCCAGCGTGTGCTCGGCAATGAAGGCCGTGTCGATCCAGCCCTTGTCCGCGATGTAGGTGAGCAGCGCGTTGAAGAGTGCAAGATCAGTGCCCGACTTGAGCGCGAGGTGCAGCACGTTCTCCCCGCCGGCCGCGTCCTCGCAGGCATTGACCGTAACGGTGCGCCTCGGATCGACGATGATGATGCGGCCCGCGGCATGCGGCTCGCCGGGTAGCATCGTCTTCTTTTTCGCCAGCGTCGTGCCGCGCAGGTTCGGGACCCAGTGGTTGAGAAAGTAGTTGGTCTGGGTCTCGAGCGAGTTGGTGCCGATGGCGACGATGGTGTCGGCGAGCTCGGCGTCCTCGTAAGCGTTGTTGAGTTCGCCCACGCCCATGTCGCGGGTGGCGTGGACCTCCGAGTTGTAGGCCGGCCGGTTGTGGATGCGGATGTTCCTCACCTTCATGGCGCCGAAGTAGAGTTTGCCGGTGCCCCAGGTGTTCTCGTAGCCGCCGCCGGCGCCGCCATGGTCGAAGGCGGAGACGAACAGGCCGTCCTCGCCCTGCTCCTTGACCACCCTGGCAGTGACCCGGGCGACGAGGTCGAGGGCGTCGTTCCAGCCCGTCGGCTGCATCTGCCCGTAGCGCCACACCAGGGGATCAGTGAGCCGCCGCTGCTGGGTCTGGCGGGCCTCGGAGTAGCTCATCTCCGCCATGCGGGCGCCGCGGATCGAGCCCAGTCCGGCGTTCACCACGCACTCACGGTCGGGCTTGATGACTAGATGGACGTCCCGTCCGTTCTGCTTGACCACGTTGTACATCGAGGGCGAGAACCAGCCCACGGTCTCAGCCGGCTGTTGCTTGGACAAGTCCAAGCCGAAGGCGTTGGTGCCCGGAGCGGTGCCACCCTGTCTGTTGATGGGCCAACTGTAGGCCTTGTAGCCGCAGCCGACGATGCAGAAGTGACAGGTCACGTTCTGCACCCCGGCGTCCCTCGGCGGGATCGGCAGCCGGTCAATTTCGCGTTTGAAAGCCATGATGTCCTCCCTCAGCCCCACAGCACGTTGCTCAGGCGGCCGTAAATGAGTTCGTCGATGCCTTCGGCATAGATGTCGCCGCGGCCGTCCAGCCGAAGGCGGAACTGGGGCAGGTTCTGGGTCGCCTGACCCCAGATCTGCATACCGCCCTTCTCGCAGTCGAAGCGGGAGAAGTGGCCCGGGCAATTGAGCGTCTTGTCGGCGGCCGCATAGTGGAGCGGAAAGCCCTTGTGGGGGCACCACGTCGCGAAGGCGACGATGTCGCCGTCCGGGCCGACGCCCGCCTCGGCCCGAACGCCCAGCTTCAGCAGGACGCCCGGGGAATCGGCGTCGGGATAGGCGATCTCCAGTGGCTCGTCGACCTTGAGGTCCTTGAGGTTGGCGAGCCTTTTCGACGGGTAGTCGATCCGCGCCAGCGCTGGCGCGGCCGCGGCCTCATCCTTCGGCAAGACGGCCGCAGCGGTTGCGGCCGCGGCCGTGGTGATGCCGCCGCGGAGAAACATGCGCCGACCGAGGTCGACGCGCCGTGGACACGATTTCATGATGGCCTCTCCCTGTTCATGAAATTTCCCGAACAGGGAGACGCAATCACCGTGCCAGCGCCGCTGCCGCGGCGAAGGTCACGAAATCAATGGGTTGGCGCGGGTCCGCCCGACCGCGCGTTCGGGAATCCGAAAACCCAGCGCCCCACGTGTCCGAGAATCCGAACCGAATTGAAAAAATTCCAATTCGCGTCACGCTTCGTCGCCAGACGTCGACAGCCCCACCCGGCGCATCTTCTCCCACAGCGTCGTCCGCGAGACGCCGAGCAGCTCCGCCGCCTGCTTGATCTGGCCTTCGGAGCGCTGCAGGGCCCTGAGGATGTGTCGCCGCTCGGCCAGGGCGCGCACCTCCTCCAGCGTGGGCATCTCGTTCATCTCGTCCATGTGCCCGGCATCGGGAAACAGATCCTGGGCCCCCAGCAGCGGTTGGGTGGCGATGGCGACCGCGCGTTCGACGCGGTTTCGAAGCTCGCGCACGTTGCCGGGCCAGTCATAGGCCACCGCCGCTTCCTCGGCGGTCGCCGTCAGGCCGCGCACCTGCCGCTGGAAGCTCTCGGAGAAATGCGCCACATAGCCGCTGATGAGGGGAAGGATATCGTCGCGCCGGTCGCGAAGCGGCGGCACCGTCACCGGGATGACGTTGATGCGGTAATAGAGGTCGTCGCGGAATCGGCCCGCTTTGGTCAGCGCCTTCAGATCCCTGTTGGTGGAGCATAGCAGCCGGGCCCGGAACGGCAGCAGCTTGCCACCGCCGAGGCGCGCGAACGTCCGCTCCTCCACTAGGCGCAGGAGCTTGGCCTGGAGCGCCAGGGGCAGGTCTCCCACTTCGTCCAGGAAAAGGATGCCCTTGCCGGCGCGTTCGGCATAGCCCTCGTGGCGGGAGTGCGCCCCGGTGAAGGCGCCGCGTTCGTGCCCGAAGAGCTCGCTCTCCATCAGATCGGCCGGAATCGCCGCGCAGTTGACGGCCACGAACGGGGCCTCGGCGCGGGGCGAGATCTGATGGACGAAGCGGGCCGCCACCTCCTTGCCGACGCCGCTTTCGCCGCTCAGGAGGATGGTGCTGTCGACCTCCGCGACGCGATGCAGGAGGTTCTCGATCTCGCGCATCGGCTCGGAAACGCCGAGGGTGGGCACCGAACTCTCCTGCGAGGGCACCGTGCGCTTCATCAGATGACCGATACGGCGCAGGAAGTCCTCCATGTCGAAGGGCTTGGTGAGGTACTCGTCGGCGCCCTTGCGGATGAGGCGCACCGCCTGCTCGATTTCGCCGAAGGCGGTGATGAACAGCACGGGTGTGGTGCCGAGGCCGGGAAGGGCACGGCGGAACAAGTCCTCGCCGCTCATGTCCGGCAGGCGGATGTCGCACACCAGGGCGTCGGGCCGCCGGCGGTCGAGTTCTTTCAGGGCCTCGCTCCCGGTGTGCCACCACACGACCTTGTAGCCCTCGAGATTCAGCCGCTGCACGAGCGAGCCGCCCATGACCGGATCATCCTCGACGATGGCCACGTTGGGACGGTCAGGCGACGGCATGGAGCTCCGCCTCCGGCGTACCGGAACGGGGAACCGAGAAGGTGAGGCGCGTACCTCCGTTCGCGGCCGTGTCGACCTTGAAGCCACCGTTGAGACGCGACACCAAGCGGGCGGCGGCCCAAATTCCGAGCCCGGTGCTGCCCTCGGGCGGCAAGGCGTCGGGTTCCGAGCCGCGGAGCAGCCGTGCGACCTCCTCGGGCAGACCCGGCCCCTGGTCGGCGACGGTGATCACCACTCGGCCGTCGCTGACCTCGGCCTCGAACAAGACCTCACCGTTCGGCGGCGAGGCGGCGCAGGCGTTGAGCAGGAGGTTGAGCGCGGCCTGCCGGCAGGCGTCGCCGTCGATGGGCACGCTTTCGGGCAAATCGTTGCGCCAGACCAGCCGCAGCCGCTGTAGTGAAACCTCGTGCTGGATCAGAAACCGAAGGTCGTCGACGTCCTGGCGCGTCAACGGCGCCTGCTCGCCGGCGCCCTTGTAGGTGACGAGGGCGGCCCTGACCACCTTGCGGATGCCGGCAAGACCGCGCTCCAACAATCCCAGCGCGGTGACGCGCACCGCGGCATCGGCACCGTGCTTCCGCAGGGTATCGACAGCGTTCATCATGCCGCCGAGAGGGTTGTTCACCTCGTGAGCCATGCCCGAGGCCAGCTTGCCGAGAACCGCCAGCTTCTCCTCGTTCGCCAGGCGCTGAGCCAAGGCCTCGCGCTCGTCGACGGCCGCCGCCATCTCGTTGAAGCGCCGGAACAGCAGTCCGAACTCGCCGCTCTGCCGTTCCACCTGGTTCGCGGGGATTGGCTTTAGCCGCCCGTCGCGAATCTGCTCGACATGGCCCGTCAGAACGGCGACCGGTTCCACCATGCGCCGCACGGCCACGTATCCGCCGACGGCGAACACGAGCGTCAACAGGCCGTTGATCAGGATCAAGGTGATCAGCACGTCGCGGCGCTCGCGCGTGACCTCGGAGAGATCGATCTCGGCGAAGATTCGGCCCAGCACAATGCCGTCCTGTCGCAGGGTGCGGCGCACCCAGCCCCGCCCGGCCGAATCGTCGACGACCAAGTCGGCATGGCGGAACCGTGCGGTCAGGGCCTCGGGCGCCTGCGCATAGACCGGAAACATGCGAGGATCGGTGGCCGCCAGCACGGTGTCGTTCGGCAGCGCGACCAGCGCGTAGATGATCGGCACCCCCGTTCGACCTTGGCGCGCCCGATCCAGCGTGTCGTAAGTCTCCCAGATGTCCTTGCGGAACACGTGGGGCAGGATTGCCGTGGCCAGGCCGTCCAGGTATGTGTCGGTTACCCGCCGCAGATAGAGGCGCTGGTAGTCGGCGAGACGCGCAAGAACCACGTTGGAAACGATCGTCCCCACCGCTACCATCATCAGGGCCACCAGGAGTGGTACCTTGACGGTCAGTGACCAGTTTCGGGGACTGACGTGCGGCTTCATGCCTGGGCCAGCACGTATCGGTACTTGCGCTCGATTCCGTAGAACAGCGATGGGTCGCCGGCCGTGAAGCCGTCGAGCTTCAGCATCGCCAGCACCTCGCGGCCCATCGGGTGTTCGTCGATGGTGATGAGGGCGCGGGCGATGGCCGCGGAAAGCGCGGAATCGCGGACCGAGCGGTTGCACACCACGGGCGGGAAGCCGAGCCACTCGGACTTCCGGATGACCCGCGTCGGTTCGACGATCCCGCTCTCGATCTCGCGCATGACTTCCCAGACGTAGCCGTCGACGCTGCCGCTCAGGGCAAGGCCGGAGGAGACGGCCCGCACCACGTTGCGATGGCCGTAGGTAAAGAAGGTGTGGCCGAAGAAGCTGTCCGGCGTCTCGTTCATCGTCGCCAGAAGGTGCCGCGTCACCAGGAAGCCCGAGTTGCTGTCGGGGTCGGAAAAGGCGTGGACCTGGCCGCGCAGGTCCTCGAAGGCCTCGAACGGGCTCTCCGCCGGCACAATTATGTAGGACTGATAGAGCGGCCGGCCGCGGTAAAGGGGAACGGCCAGGAGCGCCAGTCGATCTTGGTACTGGACGTAGGGGAAGCCGCAGATCCAGGCCGCGTCCACCTGGCTCGAGAGCAGGCGGAGGGTGATTTCCTGATAGGTCCGCTTCTTGACCAGGGACACGGGCCGATCGAGGCGCGTGCTCAGGTAGCGCTCCAGCGCGACCAGCAACTGGGCATCCGAATCGAGGAACACGGGGGTCAGGCCAAAGGTGACCGGCCGCTCGGCGCGCACCAAAGAGGGCCTCGCGACGACACAGGCGCCGGCCGCCGCCAGGAATCGGCGCCGTGTCAACAGCCGGCTCGGCCCACGAGATTCAGGCGGCTCCGTGCCTCCGGACGGGCCTGCGGCCATGTCCGCCTCCCTGTCGCCCGCCCCCGTTTCCCATAGAACGAGCGTAGGGCGAGTATACTGCAACCGCAAGGTCCGTTCCAGAGCGCCGCGGGCAAGAGGCAAACCAACGCCCGTGGACCGCGGAGGACGCCGAACTGTGGGGCGGATCGAGCGCGGCGGTGGAGATGGTGGCGAACCCGTTCGGAGCCCACCAGGTTGGCCGACATAGGGTCGACCGCGAGGTCGACCGATCGGTGGCCGTCCTCGTCGAGATGGGGGTGTGTCGCGGCGGCGAGCCGGCAATCTCTTCGGGGACGCGGCACGCCCCCTCGCGCGGGTCGCGCGTTTCAAATCAGGCAAGTCCCTTGTTCTTCTTCCTGCGACACCAAAATTGGGTGGAAATGGGTGGACAAACGGGTGCCGGCGTGGCATCCTCAAATCGGATGGAATTGGATGAAATAATGGATGCCGTCCTCAATACATCGTCGCTCAAGATCACCAACGAGATTCTGGCGCTCATCGCCGAGATCGACGAGTTCAAGGGCGCGTGGCGGGCGATCGGCCGGATCGCGCCGGAGCGGCTCTGCGGCCTGCGCCGCGTCGCGACCATCGAGAGCGTCGGCTCGTCGACGCGCATCGAAGGCGCGCGGCTCACCGACCGCGAAGTCGAACGCCTCCTCGCCGACATCGAGATCAAGTCCTTCGCGACCCGGGACGAACAGGAAGTCGCCGGCTACGCCGAGGTGATGGAGAGTGTGTTCGCGCATTGGGAGGCGATCGACCTCACCGAGAACCACGTCAAGCAGCTCCATCGCGACCTCCTCAAATACTCCGACAAGGACCAGCGCCATCACGGCGAGTACAAGACCCGGCCGAATGCTGTCGAGGCCTTCGATCCCGACGGCAAGAGTCTGGGCGTGGTCTTCGAGACCGCCTCGCCGTTCGATACGCCGCGGCTGATGGAGGAACTCATCGCTTGGACGCGCGCGAGCCTGGACGAGGGCGAGTTCCACCCGCTCCTGGCGATCGCGATCTTCGTTGTCGTTTTTCTGGAAATCCACCCGTTCCAGGACGGCAATGGGCGCCTGTCGCGCATCCTGACGACCTTGCTGCTGCTCAGGGCTGGCTATGCCTATGTGCCCTACGGCTCGCTTGAGAGCGTGATCGAGGAGAGCAAGGAAGCCTACGATCGCGCCCTGCGCCAGACCCAGGGCACGATCCGCACCGATTCGCCGGACTGGCAGCCTTGGGTCACGTATTTTCTAAAGACGCTGCAACAGCAAAAGAACCGCCTCGCGAGGAAGATCGAGCGCGAGCGGATCATCCTCGGCGACCTGCCGGACCTTTCGGTCCAGGTTCTGGAGCTTGCGCGGGAGCGCGGGCGCATGACCGTCGGCGAGGCGGCCAAGGCAACCGGCGTCAGCCGCAACACCATCAAGGATCACGTCAAGGCGCTCGTGGCCAAGGGTCATCTGATCAGGCACGGCGCCGGGCGCGGTACGTGGTACTCGCTTGCTTGATCCCGGCGCCCCTTAGCAAAACTTGTATCTCTGGTTGCGATGGGGTTGCTATGCTGCTCCTTCCAATTCGTCAGCAGCGAGCGGTCCTGGGTCGCTCCACCGCCAGATCCCGTTGAGTGGCCGATGTCGGAATTTCTCTAGCCGAATTGCTCCCGCGACCGTTCAGCCTTTCGAGAGAACGCGGCCTCGAGGCAAGCAGCCTGTATTTGGGGCGCGGGAACAATGCCCTCGAGGTGGCCGTGGCCAGGTGCGCTCGCCCGCCCGCGCGAACCGCCATCCTCGATGCCTGGAAGGAACGGCGTGGCGGCCGCGCCGCACCGGTGATCCTCGTCGCCCTGCACAGTGATACGGCGACCCTGTGCGGACCGACCGGCGCCACGCCTCCGGTCCACGGGAAGGTCAATATTGGGCAGGTGGAGCGCCTGTGCCGAGAGGCCCTTTCTCAACCCGACCGGCACGCGGCGCTCAAGTTCCTCGCGCACGCCCTACCGTCCCTGGAAACCGTGTTGCCGGGTCTCAACAACGAAGGGCTGGTGGCGCTGCATGAATTGCAGCACGGCTCGCCGGGACGGCCCGATTGGGCGGAGGCGGCGCGGAAGGCCGCCCGCGTGCTCGGGAAACGCGACAGCGAGCTGCTGGCCGCGCTCGGCTTCCAAATCGAGCGCCTCGACAACCTGACCCATCTCTTGCGCAGTGGCGACCGGTGCACCGCGCTCGCGGTCCTGCTGCGCGAGAGTGAGTCGCCCGAGGCTGGGACCGCCCGCTTCAACAGCCTGTCGCCGGTGAACTACGCGCTTTCCAAGGCGGACGCCGAGAAATTGTCGTGGGTCGTGCTCGTGCAGGGCAACCGGCTCAGGCTCTACTCGACGGCGGTCGACGCTGGCCTCGGGCGGCGCGGGCGCACGGAGACCTTCATCGAATGCCAGCCCTCGCTGCTCGCCGACGAGCACCTGGCCTACCTGTGGCTCCTTTATTCCGCCGAGGCCCTGGCGCCCGATGGCAGCGTGGGCCAGATCCTTGGAGATTCGCAGCGTTTCGCCGGCGACCTCGCCGAGCGGCTGCGCGAGCGCATCTACGATCAGGTTGTTCCGGAGCTCGCGCGAGGGATTGCCGCCGCCCGGGACCTGCAGGACCCGAGGCGCGAGGCGGTGGACCGCACCTACGAGATGGCGCTGACGGTGCTGTTCCGCCTCCTCTTCATCGCCTACGCCGAGGACCGCGACTTGCTGCCCTACCGGTTCAACGAGGCCTACCGGCGGCGCTCGCTCAAGCAGAAGGCGCAGGAGCTCGCCCGATGCGTTGCGGACGGGACGCCCATCGCCGAAGGCAGTTCCCACTGGCAGGAGGTGACGCTGTTGTGGGAAGCCGTCGCCACCGGCAACCGCGAGTGGGGCGCGCCGGCCTACGACGGCGGGCTGTTCGCAAGCGATCCGGCCGATTTTCCACCAGGTCGAGCCGCGCATCGAGGCCCATATCTTCATCGCCTTCCTGGCGTATTGCCTGCACTTCACCCTGGCGCGACGCCTGCATGCCTTGGCGCCGGGCCTGACCCGGCGCAGCGGGCTCGAGAAGTTCGCTGCGGTGCAGATGATCGACTTGCATGTGCCGACCACCGATGGTCGCGAGCTGCTGCTGACCCGCTGCACCGAGCCGGAACAAGAGCTCAAGCTGCTGCTCGACAAGCTGAAGCTCAAGCTACCGGCCCAACCGCCCCCCAAAATCACCGCTGCCAAAGGCTTCCCGTCGTCCTCCCTGTAGTGAAGACCTTCGGGGGAGCGACCTCGGGATATCAATTAGTTAACAACTCAGCACAGGCCCAATCGGCGAAGTCGGGCTAGGCCGAGCCGCACGAAGCAGTCGTCGATCATCCGGGCGACCGGTGTCACCATGGCTCTTCAACGGATGGGCTGAGGTGTAACCGGTGCGGGCCATGAAGGTGAGCCGGCGGCTGCTTGCGGGCAGTGTCGCGGTAGGCGCGGCCGCGGAGGCCGTGGTCCTGCTCTTGCCCGAGCTGGACCTTTCGGTCATGCGGGCGCTCCATGGCCCCGTGCGAGGGTTCCCGCTGGAGCCCTATGCCGCGATCCGCGACGTCTCGTTCTACCTCCGGCTGCTCGCCCACGGCGCCGGCGCTGGGCGGGTAGCGGTCGACCTCGTCGCACAAGAGGACCCGGATCGGCCGGCTGGCCAGGCCCGAGGGCGCATTCGCCCCGACGATGGTCAGGTGCCCGCCGGGAAACTTCTTGTGCAGGATCTTGTTGGATCCGTCCCGCGACTTGGGATCCGAGATCCGCCCCCGGAGGCAGGCCGTGTCCCGGGCCATGGTCGAGAAGCAGTCCTTGGACCAGGTCTCGGCGTCCCGCTCGGTGGGCATGACCATCATGACGGGCGCCGGGTCCTGGTCGACGTGGTAGCCGACCGCGTTCAGGAGCACTTCGGTCTTGCCCACCTGGGCGGACGACATGACCACCACCGTCTCCACCGCCGGGTCCGAGATCGCGTCCATGATGCCACGCTGGTACTCGGCCCGCGCCTTCACCAGACGCGCCCGCTCGGTCCCGTAATCGGCCGCGCCGACCTCGTCCCTGGGGATCAGCTCGCGCAGGTACCGCACATACCCCTGGACGGCGCCGACCAGCTCGTAGCGGCCGCGCGCCGCCTTGGGGATGACGCCCTCGGCGCTCAGCTGCCGCACCCGCCGCTCGGTCAGGTCCAGCGGCCGGGCGATGACCGCGACGGGCTGAGCGTTGGCGGACATGGTCGCTCAAGAAGCAATGTAATTACAATGAATTAAGCTTGATCCGCCCGGCGATCGAAGCATGTATGGCCGTCAACGAAGGCGGCCCCTTCGCCAAGCCCGGGAGGGCGCCGCCACCCCAAGGNNGAGAACGCCCCCAGCCCCAAGGAGGCTCGACCATGACCACCACCTACAGCCACGAGGAGCTCAGCGCCCTCTTCGCCGAGGTCCACGACCCGGACGACTGGAAGGCGCCGATCGCGCTCTGGTGCCGCGGCGAGGCCGTGCTGCCCATCTGCGAGGCCATCCGCTTCTTCACCGCCACCGAGCCCAAGGTCGAGCTTGACACCACCCGCATGCGCTACCTCGTCACCTCCGAGGGCTACCGCGCCGGGCCGGCGGGCGCCACGGTCGACGAGATTGCCGCGGAACTCGGCTGGGAGTGGCGGACGAGCGCGGTACGGCGCTCAACGACGCGTCCTCGAAGAACGAGCTCGCATCGAGCGCGCGCGGATTCTAACGTGACGAGACGGCCAGGCGGCAAGCCTCCCGGGACGCTTCGCAAGGGAACGCCCGCACCGCAGGGCCGGTTGATCCATCGGTTCGGAGACCGTCATGCGCATTCCCGGCGCCGACAAGGCCATCAGCAATCTCGTCAAATGGTCCACGAGGGAAGAATGGGCCCCGATTCGGGAGCAGGTGTTCGCCGAGCATTTCGATCCTGTTTGCGATCGTCTTAATGTCACCGAGGAGGAGTTCGTCGACCTTCTCGGCGATGGGTTCGACATGGTGTTCGGTTTCGCGATTGAGGACTTCTTCACCGCCCGATTCGGCGACGAGGGCGAAATGAACGTCATCGACGACTATTTGAAGCGGCGGGGATGGCGCGAAAAGGTTCCGGCCAAACGCTATCTTGAAGCCCTCAGGGATTCAGTCCCGTCGCTCTACGAGGTCGTCGATCTGGATCCGGGGCACAGCATGACGGTCCGGGACTTGGTCCTGGGGGGCGATCCCGTGACCGTGGAGGAGAAGCTTGGTTCGGAGTCGGCGGCGCGGTGGGATCGCATCGCCGGGCGTCTCGTCACGATCAACAACCAGGCCTACTTCACCGGCGGCCTGCTCCTGCTTCCCCACGATGTGGCGAGCGCGGTCCTGTCGGGCATCGAGGAGATGGTGAAGCGCCTCAAGAAAGAACTCCGCAACGAGGCGAAGAAACAGGGCGCGCCCGCGATCAAAGAACGTGACGCGCGGGAAGTGCTTCTTTTTTCAGCCGCTCCCCGGCTGTTCACCCAGGCTTGGCTGGCCGACACCCTGGACCGTGCTCTCGCTCCTATGCCCGAAATCCGCAATACCGACGGCGACGAGATCGTATTCTCGGAAGTCCGGTTCCTAATCATCGGGGACGACACCAAAATCGTCGCCGTCCTCGACGGGATCGACGGCTTCGAACGAAACAAGCCCGACGGATTGCGCTGGACATGGCACGGTCGGGGCTCTCCGTCGCAACGGATGTCACCAAACCGCCAAGAGGGCCTGACGCTCGGTTCGGAGGACGAGGCCGGGCGGACCAGCCTCGGCAACGTCGAGATCATCGGCGACGTCCTTGTCTTGAGCACCAACTCCAGGGAACGTGCCGAGACGGGCCGCGACCTGCTGGCCTCCCACCTGGGCAAGTTGGTCGGACGCCCTCTGACCTCGCACCAGGACCTGGAGAAGATGCTCAAGGACCGTCCCGAGTCGGCGCCCACGGAGCCCGACCTGCCGCCCAAGATGGCCGAGCAGGCCATACGTTCCTACCTGGATGACCATTACCGGCGGGCCCTCGACGATCCGCTCCCCATCCTCGACGGCAAGACGCCGCGTCAGGCCGTGCGCAGCAAGAAGGGGCGCGCGCAAGTGGTGGCCTGGCTCAAGTATCTCGAGAACGGCGAGGCGCGCCGCGCCGCCGGCCAGGGACAGGCGCCGTACGACCTCACCTGGATGTGGGAGGAGCTCGGCGTTCTCGATCAACGCAAGTAGCGCAAAATCGATGCTCGGGTTTGAACCGGGCGACGCTCGCCGAACCGGTCGGAAGCCGAACCGGTTCACAGCCTGATCGCCGCCAAGCCGTCGATTTCATTGAGGTCAACAGGGTCCGTACCAAACGCCCGAAGTCCACAGCCTTCAGAGAAAACAGCCCAACGGAGAAGAAAATTCGGCCGTCGGCGCCCGCCACGGTCAACAGCTCCGGCCCGAGAGCGGCCCAGGTCCTGGGACTTGAGCGCCCCCGACCGTCGAGAGAGAACCGTCTGGGGCAAGCGGATGGCGGAGGGGGTGGGATTCGAACCCACGGTACGCCACAACGGTTTTCGAGACCGCCCCGTTCGACCACTCCGGCACCCCTCCGCTGTGGTGCTTGCAACCGATCGAGCCGTGGGCACGGCCGGCTCGGGCGGACCGGCGCGACCCTAGCCCAAGGCCCGGCGGCCCGCAAGCGGGCGGCGGCCGCGGCGCGCCCCCTGGCGGGCACATCTGCCGGGACCGAGGTGCTGCGCCCGCCGCCCGGGCCGGGCCCGGGCCGGGCGCGCGCCCCATGCCGCAGCCCTTCTCCACCTCGGCGCGCTCGCCCCTCTGATCAAGGCCGGCACCCCTCATCGAGCCCGGCCGCAACGTCGCCTCGCGGCGCCGCTGCCCGAGGAGCGCTTCGCCGAGATCGAACGCGCCGTCTACACCCACCCGGGGCTGTTCGTCCGCGACCGGCGCCCAAGGCCACGGACGCAAGTCGCCTTCGCCCGGCGCTTCGGCCCGATCGGGACCCACTCCCTTCGCCGCGCCGCTTGTCGGCCGTCCGCGGGCTGATCGCCATCGTCGAAGGACGCGGACCAGACGAGCAGCTTCGGCGGCTGCTGGCACAGCGACACCGCGTACCTGGAGACGCGGCCCGCGGCCACGGCGCTCTTCGCCTGCAAGGTGCCGCCCCACGGCGCGGACCCTGCTCGCCAACGTGTACCGGG
>JABAHQ010004292.1_pt1 | contig 14457 bp, 7 predicted proteins | sample 7062091 | NCBI WGS metagenome assembly JABAHQ01 (sample SAMN14534359, study PRJNA622989) | marine sediment metagenome | biome: marine biome [ENVO:00000428]; feature: marine pelagic biome [ENVO:01000023]; material: deep marine sediment [ENVO:00002113] | place: India: Gulf of Kutch | collected...
TTATGCATCGAATGCAAAGCCTGCAAGGCAGAGTGCCCCTCATCAGTGGATATGGCCAAGATCAAGTTCGAATTTTTAGCCCATTATTATGAAGCGAACGGCATCCCCCTCCGCTCGCGCCTGATTGGGGAAATGGCTAAGATCAGCCGGCTGTCCAGTGGAGCTGTGGCGCCGGTTGTCAATCGGTTGCTGGACAATCAACCAATCAAAAAGATGATGGAAAAATTTGGTGGGATTAGTGTGCGGCGAACCCTGCCCTATTTTGCGAAGCAGCCATTTGATCGATGGTATCGAAGGAATCGAGCAGGATTACAGAGGAACGGAAGCACAAAACAGGTGGTCTTGTTTCATGATACCTTCAACACTTACAACGATCCGCATATTGCCATCGCCGCTACGGAAGTGTTGGAAGCCGCCGGATATGAAGTATTGCTTCCCGGCCACCGATGTTGCGGCCGACCGATGATTTCCAAAGGACTGGTGGATAAAGCAGGGCAGGCAGCTCGTGATACGGTGGAGAAATTGGCGCCCTTTGCTGAAAATGGCATCCCGATTGTCGGCCTGGAACCGGGTTGCTTGTTATCATTCCGGGATGAATACTTTTCGCTGCTGCCTGATGATCCCCGAGTCAAGACCGTTGCCGAGCATAGTTATATGTTTGAAGAGTTCATCGCCACACTGGCCAACGAGGGGAAACTGTCGTTACGTTTTAAGAATGATGACAAAAACGTCCTGCTTCACGGGCATTGCCATCAAAAAGCGCTGATCGGTACTGAGCCGAGTAAACAGACACTTGCTTTGCCCGGATATGCAGTTGAAGAGGTGGATTCCGGATGTTGCGGCATGGCCGGTTCTTTTGGTTATGGAGCGGAGCACCAGGACATTTCCTTAGCCATGGGAGAGCGCCGCTTATTTCCGGCAGTGCGCAATGCTGACACAGCAACACTGATTGTGGCCGCAGGCACCAGTTGCCGCCATCAAATTGCAGATGGTACTGGACGCCGCGCACTTCATCCGGTAGAAGTGCTGAGAAATGCACTGATTATATAGCAAATCGATTGCCAGGCTTTAGCCTGTGAATCCAAACCACGTCTCATAGAGAAAGAAAAAACAAACACGCTAAAGCGTGGTAATCGTTCAATAAAAAAAACGATTGCCACATTTTAGGATGTTCTTATTATATTTAACGTTTTCATAAACGATGGATAGCGTAAATGACCCTACGAGAAATGTTCAGCAACGCCCCGGTGGCGGGGATTATCCTGGTGGCAACCATTGCCGTCAGCTACTGGGCTTTAAATAAAAATCGCGATTTGTTTGACAAAATGCTGTTGCATCCCTGGAGTGTGGCCCGGGAAGGCAAATATCACCTGCTGGTGACCCATGGATTTATCCATGCGGATTACGTGCATCTGGCCATCAACATGCTCACCTTTTATTTCTTTGCCTTTCAACTGGAGATGATTGTCGGGCATCTGAATTTTTTCCTGATCTACTTCGGCGCACTGGTGATTAGCGCGATTATTTCCACCATCAAACGCAAGGACCTGGACGATTTTTACAGCCTGGGAGCCTCCGGAGCTATCTCAGGAATGTTATTCAGTTTTATTCTGTTCTATCCCAAGGCAAAGCTCTTGATATTTTTTATCTTACCCATGCAAGCATGGTTGTTTGCCATTCTGTTTGTGGCGATCAGTTATTATGCGGCCAAAAATCGCTACTCTATAATCGATCACGAAGGCCACTTATGGGGTGCGATTAGCGGAGGAGTGATCACCATTTTGCTGGAGCCGGGGGTGATTTCGATATTCATTGAGCAGTTGTTTTCGTAAGAACGGAGTGTTCGGGTGCTTTTGTGTTCAAGTGTTCCGGTGCTCAGGTGTTTTAGTGGTCTTGCCAGGGAGTGGCAATACTCCTTAACTTTAACGCACTTGAACACCAAAACACTCAAACACTAAAAAACTATGATTCCTAATTCCATTGACATAACCATCCGGAAAATCCGCACCACATTGGAAGCCACCTTTGCGGAAATAGACCACTGGTTTGACAAACCGGAAGCATTACGTCGGTACAAACCAACAGATGGCGGATGGTCTATACATGAAATACTGGAGCACGTCACCTTAACCAATCATTACCTGTTATTATTGATTCGCAAAGGGATTGACATTGCTGTAAAACGCGCTGCAAAAGCAGAGCGGGATAGTCAGGTAATCCCGCCGGATTTAGGCAAGCTGGAAAAGTTGGCCGATAAGCATTCGCTCAAGTGGGAGCGACCCGAGCATATGGCGCCGACTGGCGAAAAGTCTTTATCACAAATCCGTCAATTAATGCAGGAACAGCGTCAACACTGCCTGGAGTTGTTGTCCCGAATGGAAAGTGGCGAAGGCACTTTTCACAGAATTCGTCTCTCTGTTGCAGATATAGGCAAGATTGATATGTATCAGTGGCTATACTTTTTAGCCCAACACGCCCGCCGACATATTTTGCAGATGGAGAGGAATGAACGGGAGTGGGTATAGACGTAGTGACTGTCCAAAGGCATTGGCAGTTAAATATTATTTTAATGCCTTGAAGCTGCTTTAAGAAGTTGCCTGCCTGGCGCTGAAGGCAGACAGACCACGAAGCCTCTCACAAGGTGATCCCCGTAGGAAAAGACACTAAGAGAAACTCAAAGAAGTATGAAACTCGTGGTGAAAACTTCGAGACTTAGTGTCTTCGTGGAAACTTGTCTCATTGAAATAAAACCTTAAACGCAGAGAAGATACTAATTTTAGAAAATTTTTTAACTCTTTGCGATTCTCTCACATAGTGACCACCGTGCGGTGGGCACTCCGCGGTAGAAATACCAAGAAGAAACGAACTTATTAACCACAAGATTTCCAGAAGAACTGAAGATTTAAAGCCGGATAAAGGAGATTATTTAAATCAATTCTTTAATCCTCCCTGACATTTTGTGTTTCCCAAATCTAAAGGGGGAATAAGTTGCATCCTAAAGCTGCGATAATTATCTTAAAACGAAGATAGGCAGTTCTTCAGAATTATTTGTTCTTTCGCAGGAGACAGAGTTGCGCTTACATGAGGTTCTTTGGAAAGAGAAATTTGTTAATAAAATAGAATCAAAGCATGAAATTTTGATTGAGGAAGTAGAAGAGGTACTTTTCTCAAAAGCATACTTCCTTCGAGCACAAAAAGGAATAGTGAAAGGTGAAGATTTATACGTTGCTTATGGTCAAACTGGAACAGGAAGATATTTGACTGTCTTTTTTATATTTAAACGAAAAAATGTTGCACTGCCTATTTCAGCAAGAGAAATGACAAAGGCTGAAAGGAAATTTTATGAGCAAAAAAGGTAAACCTGGTGATAAATTACCAGATGAGTTTTCTACTTATGAAGAAGCTGCTGAATTTTGGGCCACTCATGATACTACAGATTATCTTGACTTTTTTGAAGACGTAGAAGTAAAGGCGGAATTCAAAAACCGACACTACGAGCTTGAAGTAGATGAAGAAATTATGAAGGCGCTACGAAAGCAGGCGCAAAAACGAGGCATTTCAGTTACGCGACTTGCAAATGAAATGCTACGTAAGCAAATCTCAAATGTAGCGTAGATAAAAACTTCATAGGGCAAACAGTTTTCAAATGGGATGTTTGAAATGTATCCCCACCGCCATCCCGGGCCGGGAGTCCACAACACCGCGGGCACATGAAGGCCCGGCGCTGAATGGGAATGGCAGACAGAGGTTATAGGCATGTTTTTGAGACGCTTTACAAGAGTAATGGATGAATTGATTGATGGAGTTTGCCACGAAGCAGTTAATTTATGGGGGATTCAACACTCCAACAAAGTGGGCACTATGTGCCAACGCTCCATTACTTAATTCAATTTATTCTATTTCATTAGAATCATCTTACGCACTTGCAAAAAATCATCAGCCTCGCCGAAGGCGTTTGCCACAAAACGATAGATGTAGATCCCGCTGCTGGCTACAACCTTACGATCGTCGCGGCCGTCCCAGACCACGCTGTGGTAACCCGGCGCCAATTTCCCGTTCACCAGTGTGCGCACTTTCTGACCCAGCACGTTATAAATCGCCAGTTTTACTTCCGCTGCGCGGGGCAACTGGTATTCGATGGTGGTGCTGGGATTGAAGGGATTAGGATGATTTTGTTTCAGGGCGTAATGCTCGGGAATCGTTGCGTCGATTTCGGCAATGCCAGTGATGGTCATTGAGAAGTTGTCGCTCCAGAGATGATATCCTTCGCTGAAAATATCCACACTCACATCGATGCTGGGAGGCACATTGGGAATAAAAAAGTTATATCCGCCAACAGATTGGGCGGTTTGACCGGCAGCAATATCTCCGAATGGACGCGGATTGCCAGTAATCCCTTGCACATTAGTGTCACTGGTTGCCACGAACGCTGTAATTTGATTAGCAGTAGCAACCGATCCATTGTTCCTTAAATTTAATTGAATAGTATAAACATCGGGAATAGGGTTGCTGGTGACCGTGTAACCGTCAAAAACGACCGGACCAATGGTAGTAAAGTGTGCCGCATCCCGCAAAATATTATAATAGCTGGTATCCGATGAAAAAGTGCTGATATGCACTTTATAAAGTTTTTCACCGGATGGTACAGACCACGATCCGCCAAAAAGATTGTCTCCGGCAGTGCTATCCTGATGAAGCCCATCATCAAACATGGGAATAGTATCCAGGATGGTTTGATCAAAACTTTCGATCATCGCCCTCACTTCAACAGTTTGACTATCCGGATTAAATACTTCCGTTGCTAACCATAAAGTATCTGCACCGGGAACCAGGTAAGTTTGATTGACCGAGGCGTTTAAAGCATAAGCGCCATAGGGATCGCCAACCCCGACTGCATACCAGGCATTGGTGACTACTTGAACTTGATTTGACCCCTGCCCGAATAAATCACGCGCAGAGTTTATGGAGGCCACCCTTGCATCAGGGTAGTCTGACCCCGGCATTAGATAAACGGTTAAATTTCGATAAGCGATTTGAGCCGCCTCTTCAATCCCGATTCCTGTGACAAAGTAAGCATCGCCATTGTCATTCACACCGCTGCCACCTTCGGACAAAAGGTAAAACCAGTAATTCTGAACGCCGCTGTTCGTATGCACCCCGCCATTGTCAGGATCATTCGGACCGGTAGGTGCCCAAAAATTTCCCAGGTAAGTATCAGGATGATTCCTCGAATTTGGATCTTGCATCGATCGGAAAGGCGGAGCGGCAAGCGCGAAATCCTCACCCAGAATCCAGTCGCCATTTACACCTTCTATAAAAAATTCAACATGCGTTCCAAAAATATCGCTGTAAGATTCGTTCAAGGCTCCTGACTCACCCTGATAAATCAAATCCGAAGAGAACTGCGTAACCCCATGGGTAAATTCATGTCCGACCACATCCAAACAGACCAGCGGGCCATAATTTGTACCATCGCCATCCCCAAACGTCATCCGCGTTCCATCCCAAAAGGCATTAATGAAGTTGCTCCAATAATGAGTGTAGGAAAGTATTCGGGCACCGGAATCATCATAACTATTGCGGCCGTATTTGGTTAAATAATAATCATAGGTGGCCTCGGTCGCCCAGTGTGCACTGACCCCGGCATGAGCATTAGCGTCAGTAAAGTTGCTGTCAGCATCAACAAAATCTGTTGACAGTTGATAGGCAGTTTGATTCTGAACATCGAAGGTCGCTATGCCACTTCCTCTTCCCGATTCACGCAAGCGATAATTGCCGGCAATAATTGTCGCTTCGGTTACCAGGTTGCTGGCGGTGATTCCCGTATTGACCCCTTCATTCGTATAGAGGACTCCGGCTGAATTTGAAACAACAATGCTATCCATTTGCCATCCGAACCAATTCGGATTCCCGGCAGTTGCAGTTGAGACGTAATTATCGGATGCAAAGGCAAATCTGAGTTGAACGGTTTGTCCGGCAAAAGAGGAGAGATCGAAGGTAACTTCTGTCCAATTAGACAATTGACCTGACCATCCGGGAATGCCGGGACCTTCTCCATGGGTGAATCCAAAACTATACAAACTTGAACTGGTATACGCCGGCGTTGGATTGGTTAACACATCCCATGTTTGACCACCGTCAGTTGAAATTCTAACATTCATGCCGTCCCATCCATCATAATTCTGGTATGTAGCGGGCGGCTCGCCTGAATAACGATGAAAAAATGTTAACGTTTGGCCGATACCGGTCAGGGATATGGGTTCGGTATCAAGCACTTCATACCAAATGTCTGCGTACCCGCCGGCATTTCCCAAACTGGTATCCGCCATCCACCAGCTGTCACCGCCGCCGCCATAAGCATTCCAACTATTCAAATGAAATTGAGCGGGAGGATCGGGTGGAATATAAAAATTGGAATCCGATACCACGATCTGAACATCACCATTGTATAAAGTGGTTCCATACCCCTGCACATCATCATAATAAATGCGGGGTATGACGCCGATGATTGCACCAGTTTTAGCGTCAACATCCACATCATATCTGCTCAGTGGTTTTTGAGCGTAAATATCGAACCGATAAACCAGCCTGAAATTCTCGGCGATCTTTTCTTTAGCTCCTGCGCTGATCTTCAATTCACCCCTTGGATAATAGGTGGCCTTGGAATCATTCTGTTCTTTTTTTAGATGCGCTTCGTTTTTTGGGTTCTCCCACATGTAAGATTGCGCGTTGATACGCGCCAGGGCAAAAGTTAAGGCGTCACGCTCCGATAAGACCGGGGTGACATCAAGATTAAGGCTGTGGATTAACTTTCCATGAGCATAATGAACCGAGCCATTTTTTTCATGCACCAGATACTGCACTTCGGCCAGCTCCACACCTTTGCAATATTGCTTAAACCGATGGTGGGTCTGTCCGAGCTGATCGGTGAATACTTTGGCCTGCTTGAATTCCATATTTCCCGACAAGTTGAAATGTTGCTTATAGGCATCGAAAAATGAAGCCACCGATATTTGCCTGCTCTCTTTAAATCGGATTTCTAAGGGGACTTTTGCATTTTTATCCATCTTTATCATCGCATCGGCAAAGATGTTGTCTGAATTTGCCTTAAATTGTGTCTGGGCGAATGCGGATTGAAAAAACAACAGAACTGCTAATATTCCTGCGTATTTGAAATATGGGTTCATTTTGCTTCTCCTTATTATAACCATAGAATTGGTTTGATTGTAATTAATTTCTTTACTGTATCAGTAACATCTTGCGGGTTTGCACATCACCCCTGGCCCCGCTTCGAAGGGGGGAGTTGCTTAGGCGATAGAAGTACACCCCGCTGGGCATGTTATCAGCCTGCCAGGTAGCCTGGTGCAGCCCGGCAGAGAGGCGTTCCTTAACCAGGGTGGCTACTTCTTGTCCCAGCATATTGTAAACGGTTAGCTTCACCTTGGCTGCTTCCGATAAAGCAAATTCAATAGTGGTGCTGGGATTGAAGGGATTGGGGTAGTTTTGCGACAACGCAAATGCCTGTGGTATACTGACGGGCGATTTATCGTCGATGCCTACCATTATGGAATCGCTGCAAATCACCCCCGGACCGCCGTAGGCGCCCATGTCGTTTAGCATCGTGCCCAGGGCTGGCCAGCAGGGATTCCCAGGATTGTTGGGGTCCTCCGGGTCATTGTAAGCGGGATCAGGATTGCCGGCATCGATGGCGGGCGAAGAAGGACCGGTCAGGTAGTAATTTACCGTATCGGAAAACTCCGGGTTGAAATTGATATTACCGGTACCGCTCCAACCACCTTGCACATCAGAGTAACTCACATCAATGCTGCCACCGCTCACATAAATTTCCGGTCCGGTCGGGGCAATATCTCCCCATAGAATACTGTTCATCAGCACAACCTGGGAGTTAGTAGAGTAAATCCCTCCTCCCAAAGAACTGGCAGCATTGGCGCTGATAGTATTGTTGATAATTTGGGGTTCGCTGAAAAACGGCTTATTAAAAGCGGTTCGACCCGTTTGAGGAATAAGCTCAGTGGGTATCCCCTTGAACGTATCTCCAAAAGCAGCGTCGGGGAATTTGCCCTCATCTCCTGGTTCAGGATTTGCAATGACTGTTGGTGTAAAGATTCGTATCCCTCCGCCGGAGGCTGCTTCATTGCCGACGATCAGGTTATTCTTAATATAAGGACTTGAATCATTTACATAAATACCACCTCCCAATGTACTTGCAGTATTATCTGAAATCGTGTTATTGGACAAATCGGATTCAGTCCGAATTAAACTCAAGCCACCGCCATAGGCAGCGTTATTCCTGGTAGATTTATTGTTGGTTATGATATTATTATGGATGGTTACAAAGATGGATCCCCCGGATGGCCAGAAACAAGAAACGCCTCCACCATAGCTAACAAAACTTGTAGCAAGACCTGCATCAGTAACTTCATTGCCAGAGATTTTGTTGCCGATAATACGTCCATCACTCTGCAAAAAGACACCCCCGCCCCAGGCCGATCTACTGCTCGATTCCGAATAGTTGTTCCTGATAATGTTGTTCTCAATAATCACAAAATAAGGAAACGAGCTAACTCCAGCTCCAATCGATTGACCATCAGAGATTACGCTATTATTTTCAATTATATTATTACAGACACGTGCGCCTCCAAAAATCGCATAAATTCCTCCTCCTGCTCGGTCACCCTGTATAATTGTTCCGTTACCCCCGGTAATCGTAAACCCGCACAGTACGGAATTGGTATCTTCCCCGGAGATAAAGTAAACCACAGATCCGCTGTCTGGATGACTGGGCTGGCTGCCGTCGATGATTGTATTGGCAATGTGACTGGTATCGCCATCGATAATATAATGACTGGCCACGGTAATGGCTTTGCCCTTGAAATTGATGTTCTCGTAGTAAATACCATCTGCCACCAATACCGTATTACCGTCAGTGGCGGCATCGATAGCGGCTTGAATGGTGGGATAATTACCGGGAACATGAATAATAGAGCCAGGATTACCAAGCGGTGATTCCCATGCCCCCATATCCGGCATTGAGCCTGTTGGATTGGGTCGCGGATTTCCGCCCATGTCTGTTGGCGGAGAATGATACCATACACCTCCAATCTCAATAGAATCGATCCCCGCTCCGATGCATTGGCTGGAATCAGAGAGTTGATAATCAACCGTATCAGCAAAGAAGGGATTTACGTCTATATTGCCTTCTCCAGTCCAACCGCCCTGAATATCGCTATACAATACAGCCACCGATCCTCCCGATGTTTGCGCTATCTGATTGGGGGTATTTTCCCAAAGAATCGAGTTTAGGACAGTCACTTGAACTGCGCTACTAATGCTGCCAACCCGGACTCCACCGCCGCTTGATGATGCGGTATTATTAACCATCGTATTGTTAATAATATCCAGGTCGGCCTCGGCTCCGGCTTGTGGCGTACCCGAGACGTATACAGCGCCGCCGAGGAGTGAGGTATTCTCAGTAAAAATATTGTTTTCCAACCGAAACTCTGATGAAGCGATGCGGATCGCACCCCCCCGGGGCGTTCCTCCTTGAGTGGTATTTTGCTCAAAGTAGTTTCCGCTAACGGTGGCAAGTGTTCTAAATAATTCGAGTCCTCCTCCGCTGCCAAAATTCCCAAACTGAGTGTTTGATAGGTTGTTGATGAATCGGTTACCTGTTACCATTTTACGGCCATATCCACTTGCCGGTGGTTCATCATCGATGAGAAGAGCTCCTCCTTCCGCATAGGCGTTTCTGCTTTTTGCAAGGTTGTTTTCAAAGATATTGTTTCGAATTTCCATTTCTGATGTGGCCCATATAAAAGCGCCGCCTCCGAGTCCATTGCCGCTCGTGGCGTCAGCTATATTTCCCCGAAACACATTTCCCCGGATCACGCCTCCCGCCGGCGTATCAAAGCCTTGGATATAAACCGCCCCGCCAACAGAAAAGCCCTGTGCGACGACAGTATCTCGTTCGAATATGTTCTCGACAATGCGTGTGTTCACACCGCTACCGGCAATACTCACACCGCCACCCAATCCGGTACCCGGGTTGGCGGAAACTCCGTTGCGAAAGATGCGATTTCCTTCAAGGATAAGAAAGCCCTGCTCTCCTACGAAGTCCACTCCACCACCCGCTGCATATTCGCCTGAAACTTGGTTCTCCATGATGCGGTTGTGGACGATCGTGGCGCCATACGCGCTATCGCAGTAGATGCCGCCTCCAGATCGCCATATAATCCCGGTTGTCGAGGTCCAAAGTGTCCCTACCCCCCCTTGGATTGTAAAGCCACATAAAACTGAGGTAGTATCCTCCCCCCCTATAAAGTAAACGGTGGATGCACTATCGGGGTGAGAGGGATTACTCCCGTCGATGATCGTCTGCTCAATATGAGACGTGTCACCGTCAACAAGATAGAGGCTGGCAACAACAATTGCTTTGCCGTGGAAACGGATATTCTCAACGTAGATGCCATCAGAGACAAGGACGGTATCACCGTCAGCGCTGGCATCGATCGCAGCTTGTATGCTTGGATACTCTTGAGGCACCAGACGCCGGACACCGGTTAGGACTTTATCTCTTTTAATTCGACGATCCATTTTGATCGCCGCAGAGTTTGTTCGGTATGGGTAGATTGCAGCGCTTCGTAAACCTTGAAATCCCATACCACCTCCATCTCCCTGACCATCCTGAGCATAGCTCTGAACGGTCAGACCAACGGCAAGAATGACCAGCAGATATATAAACATCGCATGCTTCATTACTTTCTCCTTTTTGTGATTACGGTAACTAATTGTTAATTAAGCGGCTCCACTGAAACGAGTACACGGAAGCTCATTTCAGTCTGGTAAAAAATTACCCAATTGAGGTGGGATTTGTCTAACGCTGGTGTCAGAAAGTTTGACGTTAGTGTAAGAATTTTTGCTTTTTTGAGGCGATAACACTCTTTTTGAAAAGAAAAGTTGATTTTCGGGATACCCTCGAAGGTGAGGGCATTGGGACAGGTCATGCTATGCATAGTTTCGGGATCGTTCAAAAAAGCTGCCCTGCGCAATGAATTTGCGCAAGGTAATTTATTAATATTGACAAAATGCTTTACAGATCACTTCTCCCAAGAATTGTCAGGTAATGTTAATCAATAAAGAAATCCGCCTAAAAGGGGCGAATTTTCTGTATTCTCGCCGATCGAATTATTATGGGGATTTTACCATGTCACAGCATTGCAATCAACTGACCACTATTTAACGGAGTAGGGGATCCCAAAACTTTCAAAATTAAAACTGGCCGAGGAAATCTAACCCGGCCAGTTTTTATTACACCTTGATAAGCATTTGATACTATTGCATCAACATCATCTTCTTGGTCTGCATAAACGATCCCGCTTTCAATTGATAAAAATATACACCGCTTGGTACAGAGATGCCCTCGGCATTTTGTCCATCCCAACGCACCCTGTGCATGCCTTCCTGGAGAACTGCATTTGCCAAAGTGCGTACTTCCTGCCCAAGCGAGTTGTAGATTTTTAATGTTACCCGGGTTGCCTCCGGCAATTGAAATTCGATGATCGTCTCCGGGTTAAAAGGATCGGGATAATTTTCCCGCAGTGCAAATTCAATCGTAGGGGCTAAAGGAGGTTCGCCCACTTCATTTTCTTTCAGCAGTCCACCAGCCTCCTGTTTCAGGATAAAAAGTCCACTGTATATGTCACTTGCCAGGATTAAATCATTATGCACATACACGCCCCAGAAGCGTCCCGGTCCAGCCTGGTTGGGATCAGGAATGAACGAAGCGATCTCACGGGGGGTGGCTGGTTGAGACAGGTCGATTATGCGGATGCCTTCATCATACCACGACAAGTAGGCATTGTTGCCCCGGACGAAGATGTTGTGCATGGTGCGCCAGCCGGTGGGATCATTCAACGCGCCATCAGTCGCAAAAGCACCAATTTGCTCAGGATTACTTGGATCCAGCGTATTAAATGTCCTTAAGAAGCCCCAGGGACCGGGTGCAAAATCTTCGTCTCCCACGACCACGAGATTTCCGCCTCGCGCCTGCACCGCGTTATGCAAGTTCCCCTCATCACTGCCCAAAGTCGCCGGTTCAATCCCCCTTCCAATAAAAGTAGGATTAGCAGGATCAGAAATGTCGAGGAGAATCAGGCCCAGATCCCAGTAGGAGAGATAGGCAATTGTACCTTGTTGATTGGCCCACACATCGTGGCAGTTAACAAACGGAGAGGCTCCCCGACAGATTGAAGGATCGTCACAGTTAGCCGGAAAGCCGTTTGCTGGAATCGGAAAGGGAAAGCCAAAGGGGAAACCGCCATCTTTTCCAGCTCCCCAATCAGAGAGCACCACCGGATTGCTGGGATCGGTGACCTCGACGATGATGAAATCGCCTATGGTTTTTCCAGGGAAATAAATGGAACTGGGTTGGGTGGCTACTTCCCAAAATGGAATGGCCAGAAGGACAAACGCACGGCTTCCTTTCTGATAGAGATAGGCATTATGGACCGGGCCAACAAAAAGTTGGCTTAGCTCGACTGCATTTAGTGGATCAGTTACGTCCCAAATTTGAATTCCACCCAAGCTCGGCAGCCCATCAAACTCCTGGCCCGCCACGAGTAAATCTCCACGGAAGTATCTGGTATTGATCGTAGCAACTTTAACATCATTGGCTCCGCTGGACGCAGCCGCACTGGGTAGCTGGTTTACCAGTTGAGGATTTGTGGGATCGGAGATGTCGATTACCTGCACCCCTGTGTTGCTTCCGGTGAAATCTATCCACGTCCCCACATATGCATAATTGCCATGAGCCCAAACATCACTCGTGAGGACACCATTTGCAGGTCTACCCAGGTCGGTAAAACCAATCAGATTCAGATTCTTCTGCAGCGGGGCTCTGTTTTGGCCACCCTGAGCATTCTGTGCTGCTGAAAGGGTTTGCGGTAGATCAGGGTGGAGACCATTAACTGCGGCCTGGTAACTAGACGGGGTTTGGCTCTGAGCTTCAGCCCAATCATAACCAAACAGAGATATGCCGGCAACAACCGTAATTAAAATTGTCTTTCTATATTTTTTAAATGATTGCATGAGTTGTTCCTCCTATTAACCCTATGATTTTTGAATCTATTTTAGAATATACAAATTATATTTTGTTACACACCGACAACGTTAACAACTACATTCTCAAGTTTCATCTAAAAGCAATCAAGGGACATCACCTCCTTGGTATTATTATTTTGGACAAATCTTAATTGAAAGGCTTTGCTGAGCTGAACCCATACAACTCGCCTCAGTTCGGGGGCAAGCTACAGAATTAAAACAGTTTTGTCTAACGCTGGTGTCAGAAAGATTGACGTTAATGTAAGATTTTTTGCTTTTCGGCTAAAAATTGAGAAGGCGATCTTCCGAACCGATCTTTAAACACCCTGACAAAATGCGACAGGCTATTGAATCCCACTTCAGTCCTTTAGTTTGGCATTGAGATATCCCTGGCTTATTCCCACGTTTGTGGCCAGAACGCTAATTTTCTGCGGCGGTGCATTACACGATACTTCATTGGGTCAGCAATCATTCGCAAAACCAAAATCGTAGGTTCGGACATCGGCGGAGCAGTCCGCAGCAAAATTTTGCTATATACCAACCGTGCTAATTTTCATTGTTCCAGTACGGATTAGGTTATTCTTCCTTTACCCCTTGAACAATATCTTGATTCATTTATGTACCCACATTTCTAAATGAATTGTTGGTTTGATATATTCTGAAAATATCTTCTTTGCCATTGTCCTTTTTCAGTTCTCTGTATAATCAGGACACCGGCTAGGGTCATATCCAGCCGTGCCAGCAGATGTGTGTACGGTGCCTCCGTGGGTGGAAACATGAGTACCGCAGATTCCGTTTACCCTCCAGATATTTAACTCAGGGGAATCCGAGTGAAAAATGGAAATCCATACAGACTTGGTCACCTCCGGGGTGTTCAATCCTTCTATTGGCGTTAATTCAACAGGGCCTTTGTCTGGGTACAATAGCGTTAAGGAAAGCCGCAGAGTATTGTTAAGAACAGGGTACGAACATACATCGGGTTCGCGGTAGGTGTAGTATGGAGGGAGGCCCACTGGCACCCACACGCGAAACTCCCTGTCATATCTCCATTTGCTGGGAATGCGGCTTCGACATTGTCGACGTCCTTCATAAGATACTAACTTCCCCCCGCCTTCACAACAAAGATAGGAATGTGTTTCAAAACCTCCGCTAGATTGAGTAGTTCTGCCGCCGACGGATTTATAGACAACCCAATCCTTATACCAAGTTTCGCCTGTTACGCAATCAGAGCCGTCACAAATTTCTATCGGGGTGTGAAAGTTCGAAATAGTACTATCGTTGAGAGGGGCTTTAAGGCGGATTACCCGATCTCCAATCCGAAAACTTCCCTCGAGGCCT
>JABAHQ010051132.1_pt2 | contig 14455 bp, 14 predicted proteins | sample 7062091 | NCBI WGS metagenome assembly JABAHQ01 (sample SAMN14534359, study PRJNA622989) | marine sediment metagenome | biome: marine biome [ENVO:00000428]; feature: marine pelagic biome [ENVO:01000023]; material: deep marine sediment [ENVO:00002113] | place: India: Gulf of Kutch | collected...
CACTATGATTTCAAGTGAGTCATCCAAGGAACAATCTGAGGTTTCAAACATGATAGAATCTGTTGGCAACGCAGGCAGTAACAATGAGTTTGTTCAAAGCAACGAGTTTGTGACAACGGTTGGAATCATAATTGCAGGTATGGTAGCAGGCATTGTTCTGTGGTTAAGATCATCACATCTAAAACAAACGATACAAAAGTAAAGTGACTAACTAGCCAAGTAAAAAAATCCATCTTTCTTTTATTTTCTTTTTATATCACATATAATCAAAAGAGATATTTTGTGATTGACATATACTAGTTTAGTTTACTGGAAAAGAAGTCAGAACCAGTGATGCCCGCTNNCCCGCTTTGGTACAAGGTACAAAGTAGTCCAGGGTATTTTTTATTAGTCTCAATGTCGATTTTACAGTTGCATTTGGTACACTTGCACCTTGTTCGTTGATTAAATGGTCTGTAGACCATATCATCGTTCTAAGCGGTTGTACTGTTGAGTAATTTTTCTACCTCTTTTTTGTGTTCAGGACAGTAAAACTCCACTTCCTTACACTTTGGACAATTTAGATACTTGTAGAAATCTATCATGTTGAGCCTACCAGCTCTATCTATAAGAGAATATTTCCGAAATTGCGGGGTGCCTTTTTCCCTTCTTTTTTTTTATTTTATTGTAGTTAGTCATATTTTAGACGGTGCAATCATAATGGAATAACACGCCACAAGTTACCAGTCATGGTAAAATAATAACAGTTCAAATCTAGACTTGACATGAAACTAACTATTCTAGTTACGATAGTTGTATCGATCGGATTGATGGTGTATCCAGCCTTTGGTTACTATGATAGTAGTAATGACAATAGTCACAACTATATCGAGAATAGTTTGGTAAAGGAATCAAAAGGAAAAGACAATCCTCCCTCAATAATAGTTCCAAGAGACATCTACATACAGGCAAAGGAACCAACTGCCGTTCAGTTCAAGATTTTAGTTAAAGATGATTTTGATAAAGATCTGCTAGCAGAATGTGATGCAGTGTCTGGACAAAAATTCAAGCTTGGCAAAACCACCGTACGCTGTATTGCCATAGACTCTAACGGAAACATTGGGAGATCTTCATTCGTAGTCACTGTAGGATATGTAGTTACAGACATTCCGGCATGGACAAAGACGTTGGTATCATACTGGACAAATGAGATGATTAGCGATCATGAATTTGAGCAATCAATGAATTATTTGGTACAAAGCAATGTCATTAAACTTCCATCAAAAGTTCAAAACACTTTCGTTGATCTCCAGCCATGGCTAAAAGAGTACTCAAATTGGTGGATAACAGGAAAGATTTCAAATGACGAATATGCAGGCATACTAAGTCAGGCAATGAAGAGAGTGTGAACCACCAAGAATCAGAAAAATCCAAGTAGACAGACCTTCTAAGGGTTGGTTATTGGATTTATCAAATGAATTTTTTTTTTGATAGTCAGTAGTAGGCATCCCAAATAATAACAAGAGGCTTTTAGTAAAATCGAGGCGTATATCACTAAACCGGAGCCTTCGGTTGAGTGGTGTTGTTTTGACATCCCAAGACGGCCACTTGCCCATCCCCTACCCACGGGATGGGCGCTAATTTTGTATGACTATTCACTACATATTCTGTATGTAACCAAATTGCACATCATGTATATTCAGAGGAGAAAAAATCACGTGCAGGAATTATGGTTACGTGGTTGGCATACTAACTACTAACTTACTTAGGGCCTGTTAGAATAAAAGTCGGCTTCAACAATTATGTACAGCAAGACCATATGTCACGTTGTGTGGCGGTGGTTTGATATCATCATATATTACATTGTATCATATTACTTCTGCGTAATTGAATCCACGTAAACAGGCCTGTCTTCCCTTGTTAGTAATCATTACTAGCACATAACCGTCCTCGAACAGATTTGTTTGTACTAGTCCCATAGAGAGAAGATAATTCAGATATTCTATACATGTGGGATTGCTTGTGCAACATCTAAGTGCAAGCTCCGTTTTGCTCATTGGTCCATTTTCAAACAAGCTTGCTAGTATTCTAGTTGCAGTTCTGAATTCAGTTACGCTTAGAAATTCTTCTTTGTTGTATGTCTTAGAGTTGTATTTCATAGGTAAGATAATTGCAATTAGTAATACATATTAGTTAAATTCGGTTTTTGGGGTGCCATCAATTTAATGATCTACTGGAATAGACATAGTTACAAGTCAGATTAATTGAAACAATTTCTTGTTGGCTGTTTTAAAAAAATAGTAGAAGATATTGTTTGTTGTTGTGGTAGTTATAGTAGATCACGATAGTTATATTTCTACCATTTGATGGTTGTGTTCAGAATACGTCTCATATGTGGGATATGGTTTTGTCATCTCAATCTTAAAGCAAATCATGCACGTTCTGAACCTGTCATCGTATTCCCATTGATGTTTGTGGCTACTCTTCATAGTTAGTATAATACCAACTTTTCAAATATTTGTAAACAGTGAAGCATGTGTGGGTTGCCTAGGATTTTATCAAATTCTAATTATGCCATATTCCACAAGAAATTGAGTAGAGGACACAAATTCTGAATCGCTTACTTTTCCTTCTGACCACCATTTTGCATTTGTTTTAACCCAGCCAGGGATCTTAGTTATTTTATCACGGCTGCCGTTGTTGTTGTTGCTGCTGCTGTTTTCAGTATTAGGAATTGTAATAATACCTTCTTTGATTAGAAATTGTAAAGAATTAACATAGTCTGCAGTTGTTATTCTCCCTTCGGACCACCATTTTGCATTATTCTTAAGCCAATAAGGAACAATCCCTTCCTCTTCTTCTTTTACATCAGAGTCAGTATTTATCTCGCTGAGGTGTACAACTGAGATTTGTGCATCCTGTAGTTTGTCTAACAGATCCTCAAGATGTTCAATCTGCTTCTCATTAATTTTGTTGTGATAGCTGCCGTTGGAGAATACGGCAAAGTCCTGTGGATGTATTGTTACCACTGCAAACCCATACTCAGATATGCTGTTGGTAATCTGATCCATCGTTTCAGAGGAATTTATCCCCACAAAACGAGTTCGTTCTTGGTTCAAGTCCCCAGTGAAAGCAGTTTCAGGGAAATTGTATACCGTTTGACCTGAAAGTGGGAATGGTGGCGTACTATAGTCTAGCTCCGAACTATAATGAGACATACCAATTTTTTTCATTGCAAGAATAGTATCAGAATTGTAGCTGTTAAGTGGTGGCACAAACACTTTTGGCTCAACGCCAAACAATCCCTTAATTTTTGAATTAGTCTTTTCAAGAAGCATTTCTTGAGTGACCGAATTATATTCAGTAAAGTCTTCGTGATCCCATCCATGGTTTGCGATAGTAAGAAAACTATCGTTTGTTGTTGCTGGTCTTAGATTTTCTTCAATGTAATTTTTTACCACCAAGTCGTCGCCAAACCTATTTCCAATTAGGCCAATTGTAAGGTCATGATCTTTCTCTTTGAAGATATCCATAATTCCTAGTTGTACTTGGTTCAACCAGAAATCTTGAACATCATCCAGCCTGAATGCTACACAGTTACATGTATCAAGAAGTTGGCTGCTGACAGTCTGTTTAGATGATACAGTAGAATTATCAATAGCTGCAATTGTAGTGGATTCAGGTATAGTGGTAGTTGTTGATTCAAGAGCTCTTATTTCATCAATCTTTATCTCTGCATTAGCAGCCCCATCTCCACGCACTCTAATTTGTAATCTGTTAATTTGTGACAGATCCGGATTGCCAGTTTTATCAGAAGAGGCTAAATCTATTTGAACCGCATTCCACTGATATGGATTAAGTGAATCCATGTCTACCATGGCAGTATACCAGCTAGAAGCAAAATTATCGCCTGTAGCAATTAACCACAGTTCAGTTAAGCTTGATGGGTTGTCAACATAGAGCTGCATCTCAATTATTTTATCAGAAAGATCAACTGGTTCAAAGATCTGGCTCCTGCTAAAAACCGGTTCGTTGGTANNTAGATAGTACAAGTGCGGAATAATTCTTGGCCAGTTCTGTTACTTGAGTCCCGCTGGAAGACTGTTTTGACCATTCATGTGAGTAATCAAAAGTCTCTAGTACATTATTATTATTATTGTCATACTCTCTTTCCTGTATTGCGCTAGATTCTTCCTGTATTAGGTGTGGTTTTTCTCTGTTATCTGTTAAGTTTGGTATGATCATGTCCACATATGCAGTTTTTTCTGAGATAGTGATTGTTTTGTTTGCTAAAACAGTATTTGAGGTTGCAGGAGTTACTAAGAGATCATATTTTCCAACTACCAAATTTGTAAGTAGTGCATCCCCATGATTGAATTTTGATGTTTTTAATATTCTGTTTCTGTCTTCTTGCTTATCGTCTTTTTTAGGGTCTACAAGTTTTACAACATAATCATCGTCCCAGTTGCGTAGCTTGTCAATTTCGTTTTCATATGCAGACACTTTAACAAAGTCTACTGAAGGAGGCCAGGGGGTTACAATCTTGAAATCAAACGAACCAGATTCTACCCTTAATGGCACATATTCATAGACTAGTGAGTCCTCAACCAATACTTTAGGTTGGTAAAAGTTTCCATCAAAAAGGGTAGGTGCAACCCAGAATCTCAACGTTTTTCCATCTATATTTGTGAATCCTTGTTTGACTGTGTTTCCCTTGTGAGATACGAGATGTACATTTGCATTTTCAATAGGAGTTGTTCCATCATTATAATATACTTCAAATCTAAGTCCAGCAGATGTAGGTATTGTTGTTGTGATAACTTCGTCAGAAGTTATTTTCATATAACGATCAGTTGCCCGCATATCGTTAACAAATACAGTCATATGGTACTGCTTTTCTATAGGTAGGTTTAGCTCAAAGTAAGGTGAGCCTGATTTTCCAGAAATTTCTTTTGTGATTGATTTGTCTTCTGATTCAACCACTAGTACTGCCTGACCAAGAGTTGCCCTATCTCCACTTGGATATTCCAATGCTACTTTGATGTTTGCCACATCTTCTACTTCTTCTTCTGCTACTGCATAATCAAAAACAGTAGATATTGAGAAGGCTAGGAAAAATACAAAAAAGAGGGTTGGTCGTCTCATCCTCATCATCATCACAGTCATAATACTATCTCGCACCATCTACTACCTCGTCAGCCATTGGTTTTTTCTGAATGTCAGTAAAGCGGGAAAGATCAGCCACGATAATCCAAATGACGTTATCAGGTTCATTAACGGCTTGTAGCGCCAGTTCCTGACGTTTGGATCCCTGAATTTATAGTCAAGACCGTGGGCAAAGCCTGCCAGAAGCGAACCTCCAATGAACGCAAGCGGTATCCAATAGTTCTTGAGTATGAATGGCTCATAGAACAGTACTATCAAAGTGATGAAAGGTGCAGTGAATGTGGTCATGAATTCGGTGTAGAATATTGAAGAGATTATCGGGTTCTTTTTCCAAAAGAAAGTGCTCACAAAAAAGTTTGATCTAATGTAGCCTTTCTTCCACCTGGTCTGCTGCCTGAGGTAGGCACGGACAGTCTCTGGAACTTCGGTGTAAACGATAGCAGATGCTACATACACTGATTTCCATTCCACAAGTGCCTGCGCTGTGAGCATCCTGTCTTCGGCATCATCAAAGTTTGCCCCAGATGTTAGTAACTTCTTTGAGATAGGTGCAAGTTCTCGCTTTGCCCACGGTTGTGCAATTACATATGTAGTTAGATCTCTGTCATCGCTGTTTTGGATTTTAGCTTTGATCCAGTACGGGAGAAATTCTTCTATTGCTTCTCGTCTGTAACCTGCAAGACATCCAGAGCAGCACATAACATTACCAAGTACGCTTTCAGTTGTTTTGTGTATGTTGAATGCATAATCATACCAAACGTCCTGACATTTGGTCAGAAGGCTTTTTTTGGAATTCCAAACCTTGGCATATCCTACTACAGATCCTATTTTTGGATCAGAATTAAAGGTCTTCATAAATTCAGTGATAGCGTACTTGTCCATCACACTATCTGAGTCAATTAAAATTATGTAGTCTCCTCTGGCGTGTTTGAATCCAGTTGCAACAGTATGACGCTTTCCTTCATTTTTTTTGTTAATTACCTTAAGCGACTTGTATCTCTTTGATAGTTCTGCAAGTTTTTCTTTTGTTCTGTCCTTGCTTCCATCGTTTACCGCTATTACCTCAATATTTTTGTAGGTAGATCTAAAGATTGCTGATACAACTGCTTCAATCATTGCCTCCTGGTTATAGATTGGGATTATTACTGATGCCAGTGCATTTCCAGGACTTGCCCTTGTAGGGTTTTTGTAGTAGATCCACCCAACCAAAACTACAAGCAAGGCATGGATTGGCATGATTGTAGAATACGCAACAAGTGGATCCTCAATCAAGATACCTTGATACAGGTTGTAAATAATGACCCCAATCAGTCCCGCAATTACAAAGCTTCGTACGTACCAAGCCCCTTTTCCTACAAAGATGCGTGCGCCCACTATTTGCAATTTTTTGGGCAGACTTTTCGTGTTGTAGTTGTTGCGGTGCAGTCATTATGCTCCCTCCTCTCCATCTCCTACGTTTTCTCCTGTAGTCTCTGGTCGCACTGTCAGTGGTTGGCCTACAAGATCAGATGGTTTGACAAAATCAAGGTTGCTTTCTTTCTTGAATTCCTCTATAGTATCTAGGATTAGTTGGATTGATTCTGTGTTATCAAAGGATATGAGGACCACAGAAGGTTCAAGGTCCTTTAGATGCCTTGGATCCTTGGTCGTAACTAAATCATATCGAATGAACTGTCCATCGTCGTAGACGTTGTATTGGTTTTCATATGAAAAATCTGCGATTATTCCAGAACGACTAAGCAGGGAATAGATATTCTGATCAGTTGTTTCGTTTGGAGCCCTGAACAGTTTTGAGTCAAAATCCCCGGCTTCATCGAGAGCCTGTTTTCCTTTTTTTACTTCTTCGAGCTGTTGAAGATAATCAGATATTGTTGGTAGAACTACATAACTATACGTCTGGCTTCCAACATCAAAATTATTACCAAATGATTTGATACAATCAGGATATTGTTGTGCAAGCTTGCCTGAGATAAAAATCGAACCAGATATTTCCTGGTCATTTAATTTGGTTGCAAGTGTCTTGCACCAGTCAGGCAGATTAGTGGAATCAGTAATCTCAAAAAGAAGTATGCCCCTATGTGGATCTGGCACATCGTGAATAAACAATGCGGGGGCTACCAAAAAAATGCCCGCAGTTACTACTAGACCAGTTGTTATAGCGCCCAGATAGAGTAGCTTCATGCTCAGTTCATGCGAGTCGTTGTTGTTGGTGGTGTCTTCAGCTTCTTATGTTGGAGATGTACCCTGTATTGAGAATCAATCTTTTTTGCAGCTTCGATTATGCTAGTCGGTATTACAGATTTTGAAATATCAAGAAGCATCTGGCTATCCTTTGGAAGGCAATGGCCGCCAATTCCATGATGAGCTTCAAGAATGTTTATGTTCCACTTTGTGTTGATTGCTTTTCGTAATTCTTCAAATTTGATATTGATTTTATCACATAGTACTTTGAGCTCCTCGGCAAATGCAATCTCTACATACCGGTACGAGTTTTCTGCAATTTTTGTTAGTTCTGCAATATCAGGATCATCTACTCTATGAAGAGGAATTTTGAGTAGATTTCCGTAAAACTCTTCTGCCTTTTGGTAGCAACATTGCTCGCATGCACCAAAAACCCGTCTTTGGTTTACTCCATGCTCATTTTTCTCGTGTCTGTAATACCTGTGTGGTACGTGAACAACGTGTATTTTGTGATTCAAGATTTGGTGGATCTTTTTTGTTGTTCCCCTTGGAACCGTACTATCAACGCCCAAGAGGGCCACCTTACCTGCCTTCACGTGCTATCCGATAGACAATCTCAAAAAGACCATCAAGGTATGGGATAAACTGGTTTTCCGGTTTGTGAGTTGATACACAAATCAAGTAATAATCATAGCCGGCAAAATTTTGTGCCTCCCTTTTAATTATATGATCCCGAAGTGCTCTTTGAGTAGCATTTTCGCTTATGTCATAACCTTCAACCCACAGTCCTAGTTTTGTCATGTATTCGGCATTTGTATAACCGATCTCACCCAGCCCTATGATCAACACTTTACCCTTGAAATCATCATTATGGTTGGAATAATTTCGAGTCTGATTTGTTTCTGCAACGGTTTTGTACGAATCGTTAAATCTCGTGTTGTTCAGGTTGTCAGAATCTGAGGATTCTAAGTTGTCATTGTTAGTATTACTGTTATTATTTTCAAATTTGTGCCAACAGTCTTCATGGAACCAATTAGAGTTATAGAGTACAGTTCCCTCTACCACCTCCATTTCACTTCTACAAAAAAAACATGTAGCTATTCTATGACCCGCTTCTTTAGGTCTTGAAACATTTTCTTTGTTTTTTATTTCTACATTAATTGTTGACATCAAGGATTCCATAATTTAGTTATATTTTACAAAAGGCAGATTAATGCGGAGTGCTATCCCCCTTCCTTACTTTTGCACATCAGAATGATTGATTGACTGATTGTGTTGTTAACCAATTACAAAATTTGATCCGTTTAGTTGAGAACAACACTATTTAGAAATATCGTATTAATTAATCCAAGCTGATTTAATTTCTGTTTGAAAAAATGATTTGTGAAGAAAGGATCGTTTGCACAACATAGAATAGATGATTCCAGTAACGAAGAATATGACGAATGGGGGATTGAAGAAGACGAGTGGGGAATCAGCCCTCAGGAATAAAATAATACATTAAAATCATCGTTATTATCATTATCCTTATTTTTTATTTTCAGAATTGTTTTAAAAACACCACAATATTATAGTGTGTGTATGATCAACGCTTGGATAGTTGTTATTAAAAATTTCGTAGGAATTGTTAGCGTATCTTTATCCAGAGAAGAAACACACTAACAAGCAAGCAACAACATGGAAGAAGACAGCAAATCCAATCTTATTATGATCAATGGAAAAAAATATTCATTAGATTTTCAATCAAACAAATTTGTCTCCCCTCACAACAATGCTGCCTTTTGTGATGAATTGGCCCAGGACTTTGTGCCGTGCATTCTTGAGAACAAGGCAGATTCAGGCTCACAGTTTCAACCCACAGATGAAGTTTATTACATCATCCAGACTAGTCCAAAAGGCAGATTATGTCTCTTGTACGAATACCTCTGGCCTCAAATAGACGCTGACTTGAGATTTGGTTACTATAAACAGATTCAGGTACATTTTGATCTTAAAAAGAACATACTGGAAAAAGTGGTAATGTCTTCAGGCGGATCTTTAAAGGAACAACACCACGACGTTCTGGTTTTCTTGCCCATAAGTAGCTCAAAAAAGCACGAAAAAGAAGATTTTGAATTGTCTGCTGCATTTCCATACAAAGAGGAACTGTTGCCTCAGATAACCATAATAGAAAGGCCAATTTTTGAACTCAAATTCGATAACGTAAGCCCTGTAGTCACAACTCCATCATATGCAGCCTCTTTTTTTCCTCTTGCTACAGGTTCCAACAACAACATGTCAGATTATGAAAAAAGGACTTCTTTTGATTTACAAAGGTTAGATGAAAAGACACTACACAGGTTGTATTTTGAAAACAAGAGCCAGGTTCTTGGGCACGACATATCAGACCCCTTTGTAGAACCTCACATCATGTTTGTGATTCCAGGCAAGACAACCTCTACGACAGAAATAACAAAAGATATAACAAAATATTCATTATCATCAAAAGCTAAAAAGATTGTTCCACGAAAACTTGAGATGATAATCTCATCAAAACTTGCCTTCTCAAAAAAGAAGAAGGAAAAAAACAAACCATAACTATAATTACAAACGCTTGTTGTTGCTGCCAGTTAATTTTTTTGTTCTTGTCATCTTCTTCTTTTTTATTTTCTTCGTATAACCAGAATCAACAGAATTCAACAACAAATCATTCAAGGTTTTGCAGGGCTTGCAAGGCTGCGTACGTAGATACATGGATCTGACCATAGGTTCTTTCAGAGGTAATTATTGAGGCGTGTTGCTGAAGCTGAGATAAAACTTTGAGTTCCATTTCATTTATGGTTGAGATTGGATTGTTGGTTGTTGTTGTTTCACCTACTGTCTTGTAGGACTCTATGATTTGTTCTTTGTTAAAAAGTATAATTTGGTATGACTTTTCTTCAATGCCTGCTCTGTTCAATGTTTTTTGTATAAAGCATTTGTGTTTTTCTGAGAATACGATGAACCATACATCAAATCCCTTCTCAAAGTTTTTTGTGTAATTTGTAATAACTTGCTTGGGGTGACGCGTAGGATCAACTTCAACTTCTATTGCAAATATCTCATCGCTCCATTTCTCCAAATCAAACCTCAACCTATTACTTTTACCATCATTGTACGTGGCTGGCTCAAAGATTAGTACGTCAGGCATCTGCTCTGCAGTGGTACCCAGATCGACTATACAGTGTTTGAATAGTTTCTCCATTATCCTTCTTACGAAAAAGATTGCGGCTAGATGAAGGGTAGACCCTGCCCTCCTACTAATGGCAGTAGTTGAAAAAAATACACTACGTGCTGTTTTTGATATATCAAACCGTTGTATGTACTGAGTGGGTCTTCCCTTTCTTTTTTCGATCCTCCTTTCAAGATATCGCTCCCTTACAAGCGATTCAATAGAATCAAAGATCAGTAGTTTTTCAACGCCGAATATGGAGTTAAGCTTTTCAAATATTTCATCTCTTGTCATAATAGAATCATTTGCTTCTTTCTCGTTTTTTACGAGTAACAAAACACAATACTCACAGGCAAGTATGGTTGGATACTCTCCAAGTTGTCTTGCTGCAGGGGCATATTTTTTGATAGATACTGCTTCACCATATATTTGAGCAGAAAATCTAGCTAGGGCTTGCCAACTGCTGCTTCTGTTGTTATTATTATTATTATTGCTACTTTCATTACCATTGTTATCCCTATCACTAGTAGAATTTGCCCTTATTGGTCTGGTCATACCAACGCCAACTATTGGGTTTACACCTTGAGAATAAAACGCAAATCTGTGTAACGAAAGTCTCACCAGATCATCTGTATCTAGTGGCAAAAGGTTTTTGAACAGATGTGCTGTTCCAGCGTCACATTTGAAACAAATTATTGTTCTAACAAGCGCAGGAAGTTCATCGGCAACCTTTTTTGGATATGCATTAACTGTCTGAGTTGCAAGTGTAACCTTGACATTAAATTTTCTCATCGTGTTAAGGATCTCCCTTAGTGCAAAAGGAGAAAACAGATGAGCTTCGTCAATATAGATGTAAAAAGGTCTAGTCAGTTGTTCAGCAGCAACAACATTATCATCAACTCGTTTTTTTGCCTCCACGTATACCATGTGTAAAATTATAGAGCCTACAAAAGATGTGATGTCATCTGATGCTCCACTTGACAAATCAACTACCACAAACTTGCCAGAATTCAAAGATTCTGCAAAATCAACACTAGATGTTGGAGTATCAAGCATCGCAGCTACTGGAGGAGTTGCAAGAATCTTGTCCAGTTTGTTGTATGCAGAAGAGCCAGCCTCTCTGCTGTATTGTTTCTCAAACGTATTTTTCCAAAAATGAATAGTATCCTTGCTTGTGATCTTGCTTAGGTAAGTGGACCTTGCCTTTTGATCAGATACTAACATACGCAGATCCCTTAACGTGGAGCCTTTGATCTCTACCAACGCATTGCATGCATTACGTAAAACAGCCTCTAGCCTGTCGCCCCACGTCTCCTTGTGTAGGTTGTGTAAAGCATTAACAAATGACATAGCTACAATGTATCTTTCGTCTTCAGTTTTGTACTCTAAGGGGTTTATCCTGACCGTTCTGCCAGTTTGGCGAATCGATGCGGGTGAGATATAGATTACTTTATTCCACTTATCCTTGGGAATCAATTCAAGAACATCTCTTGCAAGCATTCCGTGAGGATCTATAAGCAAAAAACCCTCATTGCGGCTTATGTTTTGTGCAATGAGTAGCTTCATTGTTTCAGACTTTCCCGAACCTACCTCTCCAAATATTGCAGTATGAATTCGATCTTGCGTTGGGATTCCATACGCTGTCTTATCGTCGTATCCAAATCCTATAATGTCGAGCTTGATTTGGCTCATTCATAATACGAAGAATTGGTTTTTACTTAACTGAAGCACACTACAAATCACGATAATTACTTTTTCTGAAAGGTATGAATGCGTATAGACGGTTGTAGTAAGAGATTATATGGTTATATGATAAAGGTGGGACAATAATTATAGTAGTTGTTTATTTGTAGCTAACCAACATATCAAAGAATTACAAAGCCACGTTTCATGCATCTCTACTGATAATATCATCGCTGAGAACCAGTCCTGAAAATCAATCAATTTATTATATTCTTTTGTAGTAAAATACATTCAGTGAAAATAACAATAGTAGTAGGCATAGTTTTTCTAGTTATTCTATTATCATCTACCACAATACTAACAAACGACGCTTTCTCTCAAACTCCAAACCAACCACTGCCCCCACGGCAACAATGGAAAAACATGGATGACGTATCCCAAGTCACATGTAGAGAGGGGCTTGTCCTTCTTGAGAAAACCACAGGAGCGCCGGCATGTGTTTCTCCTAATGCATATCTCAGACTAATAGACAGAGGTTGGGGGATGTGGGATCCAACCATAATGTCAAACAGGCAGAACATGATGCAGGGAGTAATGTCACAAATCATACGAGATCCAAATATGTCACAACAGCTTCATACAATGATTCAACAAAAGCCCAACCTTTGGTATGATAGTCCAAACCAGCTAAGGCAGCAAATTCAGCAATACCCAGATAGCTTTCAAAATATAATGATTCCAATGATGAATGACCCCCAGCTAAGGCAGCAAATGATTGAAATGATGCAGCAGAACCAACAAATGATGCAATCAATACAAAGCAACAACATAATGATGGGAATGATTCGTGGAAACATTCCACTACCTCTTAACCAGACCACTACCATGGGAGGAGGGGAGGAGGGGCAGAACACGATGGGTCAGGGAGGTATGATGATGAGAGGCCCAATGATGGGTCAAGGCATGATGATGCACAACCCACAAGTTATGCAAGGTTTGATGAACCAGATGTTAAATGACCCGCAAATGGGAGCAGCGATGCGAGGCATGATGATACAAAACCCATATCATATGGAGTCAATGATGATGCCCATGAATCAAGGAATGGTGGGGCATATGTTTAGTCCTATGATGAATGATCCAGAGTTACGGCAACAGATGCTTGATCTAATGGTACAGCACAGAGACATGATGATGGAGCTCAGGCAGAACCAGCAGTTTATGAACTCGCTGAACCAGCAGCAGCAGCAGCAGCAGCAACCATAGCTTACGTTTTTTGGTATGGCCTTCAATTACTCTGTCAAATCAACAAAACCAGTAAGCGAGATAGTAGACTTGCTTGAAAAAAACCTGAAGAAAGTAGATTTTGGCATACTTGGAATACTTGACTTTCAAAATATCTTCAAAAAGAAAGGAATTGAGTTTGAAAGAGAGTACAAGCTTTTGGAAATATGCAATCCCGTTGCTGCAAAGACTGTTCTTAATGCAAACCCAGAGGTAGGCCTGATGCTGCCGTGTACTATTGCAGTATACAAAGACAAGGAGGACAAGCTTACCACAATAAGCCTTGCAAAACCAACCTCGATTTTGTCTATTGTCTCAGATCCTAGCTTAACGCAAAAAATAGGAACCGAGATCGAGACAAAACTAATCGACGTCATAGATAATACAAAATAACAATCATATCAAGTTTTACACAAATGGCATGCCAGAATCACTATGGATAATCAGAATTATTTTTAATAGATGTATTTGACCTTGAATCACCATAATGATGATGATTATGAAGAAGAAGAGTGCGGCAACAGAATTTTTCCTTGTCATTTTGTTGGCTATTTCAGTAGTTTTTGTGTTCTCCGAAGCTGATGCTGCAGAACTTACCATTCCCATCCCAAAGGGAGATCATGACAAGGGCTTGAGAACCGCAATTGATTGGTACGTTCCAAGAAACCACGTCATAAGCGTAGGCGATATTGTAACTTGGACAAATGAAGATTTAACCTCTCACACCGTTACAAGCGGACAGGGGATAGGCATTTCTTCTGTAGGACAAGAAGAAGAGGGAAAGCCAAATGGCATTTTTGACTCTGGAATCATAAACCCTGGAGAATCGTGGTCATTTACATTCACTGATGCTGGTGAATTTCCATACTTTTGCACCCTTCACCCTTGGATACAGAGAAGTATTACAGTTATTGACGTTGAAGAGACAGTTAATTCTCCTAACAAACAGTTGAAAGATGGCATTGCCTCACA
>JABAHQ010002717.1_pt1 | contig 14450 bp, 14 predicted proteins | sample 7062091 | NCBI WGS metagenome assembly JABAHQ01 (sample SAMN14534359, study PRJNA622989) | marine sediment metagenome | biome: marine biome [ENVO:00000428]; feature: marine pelagic biome [ENVO:01000023]; material: deep marine sediment [ENVO:00002113] | place: India: Gulf of Kutch | collected...
CTGCAATAAGCTTGTCAGCGCGAAATGTAGACTTGCACTCAGTACATTTTACTATTGGATCAGCAAAACTGGACAGATGACCTGAAGCCTCAAAGACAGATCTTGACATTATCTGAGAGCCATCAATTTCAATCATCCCGTCTCTTCTTACTAATTCTCTTCTCCACAAATCAAGGAATTTGTTTTTGAAGCTTGTACCGTTTGGACCATACTCCCAAAACCCTGCAGGAGCGTCACTATATACTTCGCAACTTGGAAAGTAAAACCCTCTCTCAAGCGCTAGCTTTATCACGTCATCATATTTCATATCTCAAACCTTAACCAATGCAATAAATTCCTAATTATGCCAGCTCCTTTACTATTCTGATATTCTCAAAGTCATCTCGTATCTCATCAATTGGGGTCTCCAAAATTATTGGAATTTTTTTCTTGTTCACTAATTTTACTACACTACCTAATCCCTTCTTTCCAATCTTGCCCAATCCAATATGCCAGTGTCTGTCAAGGTTACACCCTAACTCCCCTTTTGAGTCATTTATGTGCAAGATCTTTAGATATTTCATGCCAACAAATTTATCAAATTTGGCGAAAGTGTCCTTGACGTTTTTTTCACTCCTTAGATCATAACCTGCAGCAAAGGCATGACAAGTATCAATACAGATCCCGAACCTGTTAGCTGGTTTTAACGAAAAAAAGATGGAACCTAGCTGCTCAAAATCTGAACCAACAGAATTCTTCTGTCCTGCTGTGTTCTCCAGCAGTATTGTAACATCGTTTTTTACTTCAGCACCCTTCATCAACGCTTTGATCAATCTCTTCATCCCATTCTCTTCTCCCGTTCCGAGGTGGCTTCCAAGATGAGTTACAAGAAAAGGAATTCCCAACTTGCCACATCTTTTTACCTCACCAACCAATGTATCTACAGATTTCTTGAAAGAGTCCGTATTGGGCGAAGACAGATTTGGGAGATACGGCATATGGGCGCAAACTGCATTTTTTGATATCTTGCTTGCCTGGAGCTTTTCCTTAAAATCGCCAGCATCCTTGTCAGTCAAATCTTTTGCCTTCCATCCTCTAGGATTTCTAGTAAATATCTGGAATGCAGAACATTCTCTCTTCGTTGCATTATCGACTGAATTTGCAATAGAACCTGAGATCGATACGTGACAGCCAACTTGCACAACCTTGTTTTTTTTATGTATAATTTAAATGACGATTTGGAAACGACGATGAAAATACCAGATTTTTAAATCAAATAAAGTGATGAAATGATAGTTACCATATGATTACTGTAGGTCATGAAGAGATTGCAAAATACCCATTCCTAGCCGATGCTGGAAATTATCTAAAAGATAAGGGCTTTACCTTAGAACAATTTGGGACTGATCCTGATCTTAGGATAATCCTAAATGAAGCATATAACCGGATAGTTGTCGCTACAGAAGGCAAAGTCTACAAAGGTAATGATAATAGTAATGATAATAGTAGTAATACAGAGACAGGATCGGCTTTTCTCCCAAAAGAGGTATTTTCGTTTCTTTTAGCTATTGTATTGCTAAAGCTTTGTGGCATTAATACGCTGATTAGAAGATTTTCTCTTGCTGAAGCAAGACGTGCTGAACGATTTCTGGAAAAAGATCTTTTAGATAATCATAATCAAAATAAAGATGATCTTGCAAAGAGAATCCTTGGAGATCTATTTTCCATTACTGTAGAAAAAAGAGATGAAAAGTTTGCAATACAGATACCTGACTTTCTAGAACACTCGATCAATTTTCATGAAAAAGAATGGAAGCTAGTTAATAGATTAGTCGAAGATGGTTACGTGCTATTGAGCCACCATGAAACAGTGAGATTGATTAGAAAGGAGCTAAGTAACTTCATAAACTCAAAGGTTAATTCTGTTAGAACTCCTGAAATGCCAGAAGGATTTGAGGAATATGTCACAAAACTAACAAAACTCGGAAGACGATTTTCCGTACCAACAGTACAAACTACAGAATATCCACCATGCATAAAACATGCCATTGAAGTTTTAGAAAAAGGAGAAAACCTTCCACACTCGGGAAGATTTTTGCTTGCAACTTACCTTCTATCTAAAGGCAAACCAATTGATGATATTGTTCCGCTGTTTAAGAATGCACCAGATTACAACGAAAAGATAACTAGGTATCAACTAAACCACCTAGCAGGTGACTCTGGTTCTGGTACAAAGTATTCTTGCCCTTCATGTGAAAAACTGCAAACACAGAATCTATGTTTTGCAATACCAGAATGCAACGGAATAATTAACCCCCTCCAGTTTGGAACAAGGAGAATGAAGAAGAAGGAAAAAGAAAATGAATGATAAGAATAAAGCCTTCTTGGAGGAGTCTTTTAAAAAATACTACTTTGAAAACTTTGGTCAAATCAAAGTTCCACCTAGAACATCAGAAAGGGAGTTTGGATACAAGAAGTTTGACTCTGGTATGATACGTCACCTCTCAGTAAAAGACGACAAGAATCTTCATCTGCTCCTAATCAAAGAGGTGCCGTCTGATGTGTACTGCTCTAATGCATATTACTCCTTTCCAAACTTGCCCATGAACGAAAAAGACTGGAAAGAAGCCGATTTGATATTTGACATCGATGCAAAAGATCTCCATCTTGAATGCAGAAAAAATCATTTGATAATCAAATGTACGTCTTGCAATGAAACGTCACTGATCAATGAGTATTGTCCTAACTGTAACTCTACCAAACTTGAAACACAATCTACCACTTGTAAGAAATGCATAGATGCCTCCAAACAGGAGATCAAAAAACTGATCGATATTTTAACGGATGATCTTGGAATTGCAGAAGAAAACATACATGTCTATTTTTCAGGTAATGAAGGTTTCCATGTTCATGTGTATAATTCCAGATTTGAAAAGCTAAGATCAAGGGAAAGAGGTGAGCTAGTAGATTATCTTATGTTGAAGGGAATGATGCCAGAAACTTTTGGTTTTAAGCGATTCAAACCTGAAAGATCTAATTTTGCTACACTTGATGACACAGGATGGAGAGGAAGAATTGCTAAGGAAGTGTTTGGCTCAAAATCGAAACGGTCCAAAACCATAAGTACAATTCTATCAGACGGCTATTCAGAATTTCAAAACCAACTTGCTTCATTATCAAGCAAGGTTGGCGTCCAAATAGATCCAAACGTTACAATTGATGTGCATAGAATCTTCCGTCTCCCAGGATCCTTGAACAGTAAGAGTGGCCTGGCAAAAGTGCTTTGTGTTGACATTGACAAGTTTGATTCCTTTGTTGATCCCTGTCTTATCTCTGAGGAACAAGTAAAGGTTCAATCTAACTGTCCAATCCAGTTCAAATTGAAGGGCAAAAGGTTTGGTCCATACAAAAATGAGGTCATCTCTATTCCTCGTTACGCTGCAGTCTATATGATTTGTAAAGGACTTGCTAATTTAGTCTAATTTTTACATTTTTAGAGCAAATTGGGCTATAGTTATTTTGATTTTTACTATTACTTTCTAATTCTTCTCTTCTTGCATGCCGGTAAGACATTAATTTATGGCAGAACAAGCTAAATTGGATTATTTTGTATAGTGCTGAAACTGACAAAAAAGGGCCACCTCCAGATGCTGGGCGATACATCAGGCTGGGCATCATAGCAGCTATTGCTCTGGCTACTTTTGCGATCATAGGCAATCAAGCAGTAACCCTATCCATGAATGTTACAGAATTTGAAGACAAATTTACAAAACCACTTTACTATTCCGTTGTATCTGCTCTCATACTATCCTCAATAGCTCTAGTTAGAGTCAATATGGCAGCGAGATCTTCAATCTTTTGGTTTCTAGTTAGTACAGCAATAGGGTTCCTGAACAGGTCTCCACAGGATCCTGTAGCAAATAATGTTCCCAGCTTTAAGCAGTACAAACTAAGTGCTCCTCAGTTTGTAATATGGCAAATTACCAAGGTCTTGCTGTTTGGAGCGTTCTTTGTAAACATCATGTTTGGATTTGCCGCATCAGAATTCCTTGATGGAAACGATCTTGGGGTAGAAAATCTAACAACCATATTCTCATTACCCTTTGTCACCCCACCCACTGACCCATCTTATGCAACAGAAACTGTAATCCCAATGATCCCTGCATTGGTAATACTTGTATCACCACTACTTGCAGCAATTGGACTAAGGCTTGTGTTGTATGTAGGACTTCATTCAATACTTGGGATTGCTACATCTTACATTCAGGATACTGCAGAGGGAAAACCCAGATACCTTAACTACGTTTCCACTATTGAGGCAATAATTGGAATTGGTGTTTTGTGGGCAGGCTTTAACCTCTTCTTTACTGATCAAATTGATTATAACACAAGATACGCAATAGGCGGAACACTTGCCATTGGCTTTGCATTAATTGCTTTTTCATTTCTTGATAGGTTTAGGGCACGTGTATTAACTCACATGTTAAAACGTGACGTATACATACGAATCCTTACTATTATAGCAATCGCGATAATTGTTGGCGGTGTCATGTCTGTTAATGACAGCATTGCAGATGCCAGAAAAATAGAATACTTGGGTCCCTATACTGCCCAACAGATAGGTGTCAATAGATATCTTGGAGAATTGGATAATATCAAAGAAAACCGCCACGACGTACAACTGACATCTGTCTCTGCAAATGACATCAACAACATCATACAACAAAATCAGGATGTGTTAGACTCGATCCGAATATGGGACTGGGAAGCAGCATTTGCAAAATTAAAACCTGAGATAGGCTTGATACCATATGTTGACTTTGAGGACAACGACATTCTTCGATTCAACAACACTTTGTACTGGACAGCTTCGATGAAACCTATCCTTCCCCCTTCAGTAAGCCTAGAAAATAGGTGGTACAACGAACACTTTGTCTATACTCATGTTCCAAACGGCTTTTTGACACTTGAAGCAACAGGTGGGCAAATTACAGATAGCAGTAAATTTTTCAAGCAAAGAAGCATTTACTACGGTGAAGGCGGTTTATTAGAGCAGACCTGGTCTGGCTATCCAACCGCTAGGGGTGATGATAGCGCTGAAATTGGCGGTGCATTTTATGCAGGCAGTGGAGGTCTTGAAGTTGCACCTCCAATAAGCTGGATATTTGAGCCAAACTTCCTGCTTTCATTCCCTGCTGAATCAGTCCACATTCTAAGGTACAAAGATATCCATGATAGAATGGAACTGCTGTATCCTTACTTCCTTTATGATCTGTTTGGAAGAGAATTAGATACACTTCCTGTCACTGACGGCCAAAACTCCTACTGGCTGGTTCCTCTCATAGTAGGATTTGATACCAATGATGTTCCATGGTCTGTTGGGAATCCATACCTTAGGCTAGTGGGTTATGCATTAATTGATACTTACAATGGTGACATAAGACTGCTAAAGACTGGAGATGACTTTTTCAGCGAGATGTTTGCATCACAATATTCTGAACACTTTGAAGAGATCCCTCCTTGGCTGGAAAGCCAAGCAAGGTATCCAGTGGAGCTATTTAATTGGAAGACAGAGATGTATAACATCTACCACGTTACCGATGTTGAAATCTTTATCCAGTCAAACGAGTTCTACGAGATACCTAGTGGATTAAGTACCTACTACGTGGAGGCTAAACCACCTGGATTTGACGAAACAAAGTACTTGGGATTGCTCTCCCTCGAACTTAGAGGTTCTCAGGGAAGGAACTTGGCTGGCTATATGATAGTTGAAAATGATGTATCGAATTTGGGTAACATACAGTTCTATGAGGTACCATTAAACTCTACAACCAAGCTCATAGGGCCGTCTGCAGTACGTGAAGCCTTGGACAGGGATCCTGAATTTGCGCAACTAAATACACTGCTAAGGAATCCACGTGTTGGTGATAACATACTATACAGAGTTGGCGAACATGACACATACTTTATTCCAGTTTATACTGCAGGTGCTGGAGGAGTAGTATCTCAAATTGGTACGATAGCTGCGGTGGGCGCTGCATTTACCGGTGAGTATTATGTAGGATTGGGAGATACACAAGAAGATGCATTTAGAGCATACCTGCAAGAACTCTCAGGAATAAAGACTACTTTACCTGATGGACAAGTTGTAGAAGATCTTACTAAAGACGATAGAATTGATATTCTAAAGGCTGCATTTGAAGATCAAGAGTTGGAAGTAGTTGAACCAACGTCAATTCAAGTTCCACTAACATTCAAGGAAGGGGAGATTCTCTTCTATAGTGCCATAGATCAAGAAGATACAGAGGCCTTCATTGACGAATTCATAGACAACATGGTCAAACCTAGAAGTGAACGAGTCTTCCTCTGGAAAGAAGGGGAAGATGTGGTCAACTTTGGTACAATCCTTGTCAAGGATGGAATATCTGAGATGCACTACATCTCAATCGAGGTAGGCAAGTAGTTGCTGTTAGTAGTTGACAATGGCTCTGTATACACTCCACACCTGATAAAACTCCTTAACCACAAGAACATTAAATTTGGCATGTATAGGGAAGAACATGTCATAGCAGGAAAAGAAAAGCAGAAAGAAGGCAACAAAAACAATGGCACAGAAAGCGTTGTTGTTGGTGATGATGATGGTAATGATAAGCAATACTCTGATTATGAGGCCTATATCCTATCAGGGAGAAAAAAGAACAACAGGCCACAAAACTCTTTAAATTCAAACATAATCAAACATGCCATTTCAACAAAAAAGAATCTTCTTGGAATATGTTATGGAGCAGAAATTCTTGCCTTGACAGTAGGAGGGACCATACGGAAAACTCCTTCTCCGAGGAAGGGTACGGAGGTCGTTTCTATTACCCAAGAAAATCCCTTATGTAATGACAACAATAACAACACAAGACTGGAAGTTTTTGAGAGCCACAACTATGAAATTGCACGCCTGCCAAACCAAATATCTAGTATTGGCACATCAAAATCTTGCAGGCACGAATTAATCCAATATGAAAACTTGAACATCTTTGGCACACAATTCCATCCAGAGATGAGTGATGATGGAAAAAAACTGATCGAAAAGTTTTGCAAACTTTGATGGGTTTTAATAACTCGACAAATAAACTTCCCCCATGGAGTCCTCTGAGCATGAATTGTTGCTACCTCCAGTAAAAGAGGATAATCTATGTCTCCCATTATCAGTTAACGCGGTTGCAAAGTATTGGAATATTGATTTACCAATAGAGGAAGCAAAAGAGATCTCAAAAAAATATCCAAATGTTAATGGAAGCATTCTGATTGAAGGAGTAGAACTTGCAGAAAGACATGGTCTTAGCGCAAAGATAATTCATAATACCCTTGAGGGTTTGAAGAAGTTTATCGATATGGGAATTCCTCCCATCGTTATCATGCCAGGACTACAAAACGTGGTTCAACATGCTTCTGTAATATCTGGATACGATGATCAAGAAAAGTCGATCTTTCATTACATACCAAGCCCCAGTAGTGAGGGAGAATTTCAGGTTGGAGTAATACCAGAATCAAAGTTTGATTCGTTGTGGCAGGAGGATGGTAGATTGATGATACTACTTGCACCCAGTGAGATAATTGCAGAGATCAAGGAGATTAATGATGATTATGAAAAGTCAAATAGGCTTTGTTTTGTTTCTGAAAAACAAAACTTGCAAAAAAAGACAGCAGACGCCATCGATTCGCTCAAGTCTGCACTCAAATTGAATCCTAAAAACTCAACTACCCTTTCACTCCTTGGCGGAATCTTAAACGAGTCTGGCTCAGATGAATGTGTAAATTACTATCAAGAGGCAATTGAGAACAACAAAAAGTGCTATCTTGCGTTTCGTGGACTGGGAAATTATTACCTAAAGAAACAACAATATGAAAAGGCAGAAGAGTTTTACACCAAAGCCATAGAGATCAACCCTACTCGCTTTGCTCCAATCTACAAAAACAGAGGCATAACATACCTTCAGCAGCAAAAAAATAACCAGGCAAAAGAAGATCTGCAAGAATATCTCAAACAAATGCCAGATGCAAAAGACAAAGATTCTATCAATGAAGCATTAAAGGAGATTGGGTAGCTGATGCGGAGTGCGGGGTTTGAACCCGCGATCTTCAGCTTGGGAAGCTGACGTCTTGCCAGGCTGGACTAACTCCGCCTGTTGGAATTATTTGAACTATGATTAAATAGCTTGGTAGATCATTACTCTCATGGATGCAAGATGCCCTGAATGTGAAAACGTCGCTATCTTAGATGAAGAGGTTACAAAAGTTAGGTGCCCTCATTGCAACTTGGAACTAGATTACGACGAATACCTTGAAGTAATGAAAGACAAGGCAATTAACATGGCTGCAGACTATATCCCGGATAGACCAGGCCTCTAACAAACCGTTACTTACCTGCATATACCTGCTTATCTGCCTATTTAGTTACTATCTATATGCCCTAAACCTACTTACCAATAATTTCCCTTATCTGAACAGTCCAAGTGTGCTCCGCAGTTTGGGCACAAAAGATGACATGCCTGTATGTCTATCATTTTTTTATCGCACCTTGGACAGTAGTTTACATTCTTAGTTGTTGCCACACCATTAATCATAGGTTTTTAGAATAAAAATAATGCCTCAAAAAGTTAAGTTAATAGGTAGTTTTTAAAAAAAATTCTCATTGGCTAGTTTCAAGCTAACAATTTCAGATGTAAAGGGCAGATCCGTCACAAAGGAGCTAAAAGATGAGGAAGTAAACCAGCTAATCGGGTTAAAGATTGGAAGTGAATTTGATGCCTCGATTGTTGGATTTGAAGGCAAATTAAAGATAACAGGTGGAAGCGACAAAGCGGGGATCCCACTTAGAGAGGATATTCATGGTGGAGCTCGCAAGTATGTCTTAATAGCGAAAAGCGTTGGTCTGAGACAAGTAGAGAAGGGGCAGCGAGCAAGAAAGCTGTTGCGCGGAAATACGATATCTGAAGAAGTTTATCAAATTAATTGTAAATTAGATGGCAAATTACCTGAACCTAAGAAAGAAGAAGAAAAAGAAACCAAGGAAGAAGAAGCAAAATCTGAACCCAAACAAGAAGAAAAAAAAGAATAGCTTAACATAGCTCGACTTTACGCCTTTTACCAATGCATTGGAAAGAAACCCTTCCTGAATGGTATGTCAAAAAATATGGATACCAACCATGTGTAAACATAGGTACAGCCGGTCACGTTGACCACGGGAAGACAACTCTAATTCAATCTCTGACTGGCACATGGACTAGTGTTCACAGTCAGGAGCTAAAGCGCGGTATTACAATTAGGGTAGGGTATTCTGATGCTGCTTTTTACAAGTGCAAAAATTGTGAGGATCCACTGGGGTATTCCACTTCCCCCAAATGTCCAAACTGCGGTAAACAAAGTGAGCTATCACGCGTGGTAAGTTTTGTTGACAGTCCTGGACATGAAAGCCTTATGGCAAACATGTTGTCTGGCTCTGCGCTTATGGATGGCGCATTACTGTTAGTTGCAGCAAATGAAAAAGTCCCAAAACCGCAAACTAAAGAACACCTCCTTGCACTACAGACACTGGGCATAAAAGAGATTGTGGTAGCTCAAAACAAAGTTGACCTAGTCTCATACCAAGAAGCTCTGAAAAATTATGATGACATAGCAAAATTTCTCAAGGGTACAAGTGCTGCTAAATCTCCAATCATTCCAATCTCTGCTCAAGCTGGACTAAACAAGGATGCCTTGATTGGTGCAATCGAGTCAACAATCAAGACCCCAAAAAGGGATGAATCAAAAGATGCTGTAATGCATGTCCTTAGATCATTTGATGTAAACAAACCTGGGACGAACTTGGAGAAACTAAAAGGCGGTGTGATAGGAGGAAGCCTAGTTCAGGGCAAGTTTGAGGTAGGAGATGAAATAGAGATCAAACCAGGCCTTCTCAATGAGAAAAAAAAGACTTATGAGCCAATTCGAACCGAAATCATCTCTCTTGGTACCAGTGCGGGTATAGTGGATTCAGTTAAACCGGGAGGACTTGTTGCCATCGGGACAAAGCTGGATCCGTCAGTAACACGAGGTGATGCATTTATTGGATCTGTAATAGGAAAGCCTGACACCTTACCTGAAAACTCTGTTTCTGCTGAAATCGAAGTGAATCTCTTTGATTCTGCAGTTGGCACAATGGAGGAAACAAAGGTAACTCCAATTGAAAAAGGAGAACTGCTAAGGCTAAACATTGGTACTGCACCCATACTTGCCCAAGTTACAAAGACCAAAGCAAAAAAAGTGGAGCTTAGCCTTAGGAGACCTGCCTGCTTGTTCAAAGGCGGAAACGTTGCAATTAGCAGGAGAATTGCTGATCGTTGGAGATTGATTGGAGCAGGAACCATTGGTTAAGGTGATTTGTGATACAAGCTTTCTCATGCTTTTGGCAACAAAAAGGATAAAGAATATCCATACTCTTGACACTGATATTGGTTCCTTGGAGTTTGTGGTCCCAGAATCTGTAATAGATGAATTAAAAAAACTCTCTGAAAAAGAATCAAAGCGTAACGACGCATTGCAAACCTTGGAGCTCATCAAAAACTTTGAAACTGTCCCAATTTATGGCAGTAATGCAGATGTTGCAATCATTCAACACATTAAGAATAATAGCGGTGGAGTTGTTGCAACTGTAGACAAGGAACTAAAAAAGAAAGTTAAAAAACTCAAAGGAAGCATCATCTCTCTCTCAAGTAATAGAATCGTATTAGAGTAGAGAAGAGAAAGAGTGCTGTTGCTGTTGTGCTGACTGACTGACTGACTGTGAATGATTGACTGGTTTTAGACTAACTAAAAGAGAAAAATTTAACTTTGTACCCCCAAGACAACACATATGGCTGAATTGTTGCTTGAAAGTCCCGCATTCTCAGCTGGTAGCGAGATACCAAGGAAACATGGCTACAAAAACGGCAACACTAGCCCTCCACTAAAGATCTCAAATGTACCTTCTGAGGCAAAATCGCTTGCACTGATAATGGATGATCCAGACGCAGTAGCAGCTGTAGGCAAGCTGTGGGTTCACTGGGTCATGTGGAACATTGAACCAAATACCAAAGAGATCGAAGAAGGAAAAAAACCAGAAGGAGCTGTAGAAGGAAAGACTGATTTTGGCGAAATAGGATACGGTGGACCTGCACCACCTGACAAAACACATACTTACGTTTTCAAGTTGTATGCACTTGACTCAAAACTTGATCTTAAAGAGGGTGCAACCAAAAAAGATCTGGAGAATGCTATGAAGGATCATATGATAGCCAGTATGGAATTAAAAGGTACATACGCACCTTAGGATGCAACCAAAAAAAAAAACAACCAATCTTTTTTACAAATGCTTGATCAAGCATAGTAAACTGATTTGCTAACAACTAACTGAGTAACGATGATGACAAACTAAGGTTAGGACAAAAATTAACCGGTATATTTTTCTGCAATTCTATACCGCATGTATTTATCATCAGGCGAAAATTTTGCAGGATGTACAGATTTTGTATCATTATTGCATTCTGGGCAATCCTTTTTGAGAGTATACCTGTGACACTGTTTGCATCTTCTTAACTGAAATCTCATCTTGGCTAGCTCTCCCTTATCTTTCTTGATTCTTCTCTTGTAAACTTGAACATTCCTTTCCTTTTTTCTATTCCGTGTTGAATCTTTTCAATGATTGGCTTCATTGCCTTTTCAGCAGATTTGAAATCCTGCCCTTTCATAGATAGTCTGTATTTTGGAGCACCAAGATAAGTTACAGACAAGTTCTTGTCATTTTTTATCACATCAAGCAAAGTTTTCTTGATAATTTCTACGCCGTCAGGTTTGTTAGATGAAATCTCCATAATGCCACGAATCTCAACTGCCGGCAGCTTAATGTTAGAACAAACTTCTTCTATGGCAGAAAGGACCTTCTTGTTTATTTTGAGGTTCTTGATTACTTTGATACCATTTCTTGCAATATCTATGAAAGCATCATAAACATAGTCGTAGTTTGAATAAAGTGTATCTTCTAGCTTGTCTATGTCTTTATCAGATAATTTTGCTTTCTCTTTTACGTTTAGCAAAAAGCTTTTTCCCTTTTCAATTTTTTTAGCCTCTAACAGCTTTCGCTTCTTTTGATCCTTTGAAATCTGCTTTAAAGATAGATCTATATCGCCTCTCTCTGGGTTGACTTTCTTAACAAGAAGTACCTTTTTTTCACCTTCCTTTACATGTCTGCCTACTGATCTTATCCATCCAGGAGCAATCTCAGAAATATGCAAAAATCCTTGAATTCCATTATACTCATCCAAGCTTACATATGCTCCATGATCTATGACTTTGGTTACTGTTGCAAGTACAATCTCGCCTGGTTCTGGCAGTTCTTGAGTTTCAGTAGACATTATGGTCTAGTTTTGTATTGCGTAATTTAATTTTGCTCCCCCGAGATTCTCCCAACTAACCGATGTCAGATTTTTGAAGAGACAAGGTGTATACTAACTATCTGTTATCTATCCATCNNCGGATGCTACTGTCATAACCTGCTCAAAAATCGATGCCTTTCTTTGCTTTGATGCCTTTCTTGAATGGGTGTTTTATCTCAGTCATCTCAGTAACCAGATCAGCTATGTCTATTATCTCTGGCTTTGCATAATTACCAGTCAAAACTAAGTCTAGCTCAATAGGTTTGTTTTTTATGATCTCCATGACATCGTCAACCGTTATCAAATCAAGGTTGACTGCATAGTTGATCTCATCAAGGATGACTAAATCGTAATTACCAGAACAAATCTTTTCTTTGGCAGTATTGAGAGCTATCCGTGCAGTCTTTTCATGCTCGGATCTTGGGCTAGTATCATCTATAATTCCTACAAAACCCTTACCAGCAGTAACTAGCTCAAAATTTGGTCCAAGAAGTTTTGCTGATTCTAATTCACCATACTTCCATGAACCTTTGATAAATTGCACCATACACACCTTGTGGTTATAACCCAAAGCTCGCAGTGCCATCCCTAACGCAGCAGTTGTTTTCCCCTTTCCTTTGCCAGTATATACTATAACTAGTCCTTTTTCTACTCTTTTTTTTGTCATGATCTTTNNAGTTTATAACTACATAGAGGTGTAGCTTAAACACCAAAATTGATGTGTTATTTGCTTTCACAAACAATTCCAACGAATCATAATTAGTTTTAAGAAGTAACAACGGAAATTTTCAATCCACATCATAATTCTAAAGGTTGAATTACTAAAGAAGTGTTATTAGTTTTAGTTTAGTAATAAGGATGATGGTTAAAAAGAAAAAATGTCAATGCCCTGAATGTCATTGCACCGAAGAATATGAAGAACCTGTCAAAGTAGACATAACTCCCGCTAATGCTTCACCAGCTTGGGTTAACTCTTTAAAAGATATACGGTATTTAGAAAGTAAAACTCATCTTAATTTATGTCCTAGATGTGCTGCTGGTCAGCATAGAATTTTCTAAATTTCCCACAAATCATAACATAAATAATTCGCCATAGCAGATTTTATAGGTACCAGCTCAAACTCCTAACAATCTTTGCTTGTATTGTATTGCCAGACAATCTTTGCAAATACAATCATCATATTCTACTTGATCATGTGTTAATTTCGGTTTCCTAAAACACCAACATGATTCAGTTCCTATATATTCAAACTCTTTTCCGCACTTTTCACAGGTATTTTGCAATACAGTTTGTTGTTTTGTCATGCTTTTCTGCATGTTTAAATCAGTTTAAATAAAAACGACAATCAGAAACATGCAAAATGAAAAGACGATTCCCTAGAGTTGTTATTGCCGGTTCTACAAGCGGAGTTGGAAAAACTTCAGTTACTTGTGCTATAATTTATGGCTTGAAGAAAAAAGGATTCTCAGTACAGCCATTTAAGGTAGGGCCAGACTATATTGATCCTAGTTATCTTTCCTCAATATCTGGTAACCATGCTAGGAACCTTGATTCGTGGATAATGGGACCTGTTCAAGTTCAGAATAGCTTTGTTGTTAATTCAAAATCAGACATCTCTATAATAGAAGGAGTTATGGGATACTATGATGGATATTCTGGCTCATCAAACTTTGCGAGCACACATCACATAGCCACTCTATTGAAAAGTCCGGTAATATTACTTTTAGATGCCAGTAAAACTTCTCGCTCTATTGCAGCTACTGTACTTGGTTTCAAGAAATTTCACAAGAATTCTAGGATCTCTGGTGTCATATTAAACAAAGTAGGAAGTAAACGACATGAAAATATGTGTAGGGATGCACTAACTACCATCCCTTCTTCATTAAATGTTCCAATAGTTGGAGTTATCCCAAAAAATAGCTCTCTTAGTTTTGCATCACGACATCTAGGATTAATACCTACAACAGAAGACAAGAAATTAGATAAAAAAGTTCAAAATGTATCAAAGGAAATTTGTACTTATCTAG
>JABAHQ010004864.1_pt1 | contig 14439 bp, 9 predicted proteins | sample 7062091 | NCBI WGS metagenome assembly JABAHQ01 (sample SAMN14534359, study PRJNA622989) | marine sediment metagenome | biome: marine biome [ENVO:00000428]; feature: marine pelagic biome [ENVO:01000023]; material: deep marine sediment [ENVO:00002113] | place: India: Gulf of Kutch | collected...
GTGGGCAATCTGGCTCACTGGCGTATCGGGGTAAACCTTGACCACTGTTTTAGTCATAATATCGCCGACGCGTCGTCTGTCCGCATCAGTAAAGGTTAAACTCATTAGTAGACTCTCCTGGCGAAAATTGAGGTACTAGATCATAGTGAATCTGACGACCAGTTAACCACGCTAATAACATTTGGAAATGTACTCTGTAAAGCATTAACCAGCTTCTCATCTGCTGTTACCAATTGGCTTTGCTCTCACTACCTTATGGGCTCGAGAGCGATCATAAAACTTATTCAGCTCCCTCCGCGTAAGGCTGGCGCAAATGGACCGGCTCGGCTATTTTGCCCCGCAGACGCAAGTTCAGCATTTCCACAAAAACTGAGAAGCCCATAGCAAAGTAAATATAGCCTTTGGGGATATGGAATTCAAGCCCCTCGGCAATGAGCGAGACGCCAATTAACAGCAGAAAACTGAGCGCCAGCATTTTAACAGTCGGATGTCTGTCGACAAAATTGCTGATAGCCCCAGCAGAAATCATCATGATCCCCACAGCCAGAATTACGGCAATGATCATAACAGCCAGCACATTTGCCATCCCCACTGCTGTGATGACTGAATCAAGGGAGAAGATAATATCCAGAAGCATGATTTGAATGATTACCCCGGTAAAAGAAGGGGGTATTTTGGCCGAAGCGTGCCCCTCCTCCCCCTCCAACTTGTCATGAATCTCGTAAGTACTCTTGGCCAGCAGGAACAGGCCGCCCAGAATTAAGATCAAATCGCGGCCAGAGATAGGGTGGGCAAAAACTTCGAAGAGGGGGTTGGTCAAGAGAAACACCCAACTCAGGGAGAAGAGCAACAAAATGCGGGAGAACATGGCCAGCAGTAAACCGACCTGCCTGGCCCTCGGCTGCTGAGCCGAGGGTAGTTTTGAGGCCAAAATGGAGATGAAAATGATGTTATCGATTCCCAGCACAATTTCCAAGGATGTTAACGTAACCAGGGCAACCCAGCTCTGCGGGTCTGTAATCCAATCCATGAAAGGGTTCCTCCCTAATGTGGGGCAATGGGGTCGTTGGACCTGAGATTTATGGTAAGATGAAACGGGGACTTTGTCAAACAATTTCAGATGTATGAGGCGGGCTAGAGTAAAGTGGCCTTACATTGGCTTCAACATCTTTATTCGATTCTCAAAATTCCGAAATAACAAATTTGTCCACAAATTGGACAATCAAACAATTCGTCCAATATTTTTCAAGGCTTTTTATAGATAATGTGTGGATTATTGATGTCATAGTCCTATTTTCTTTCTGGCGATTGCAGGTTACACTAGGATGAATTTTATTTTTTTGGAGGATGTTTTATGGTGAAGCAAAAACTATTTTGGGCTATTGGACTCGGCTCGTTAAGCTTTGTTCTCCTGTTCGCCTCCGTCGCCCTGGCAGCGCCTCACCAACCATTCAACTCCGCAAGCCATAGTGGTCCATCCGCTTACGCACTAATTACTCACACTGAGACAGTCACCCCTACTGAGACGATTACCCCCACCGAGACAGTCACCCCCACTGAGACGGTCACCCCTACTGAGACGGTCACCCCCACCGCGACAGTCACCCCCACTGAAACCATCAGCCCTACCGGGACAACCTCTCCCACCGTTGTCCATCCGGTTGCAGCCGCTCTGGCCGACTATTTTGGCACAACCTACGCCGAAATTGCCAGCCTACACGAAAGTGGGTTGGGTTTTGGTGTCATCGCCCACGCTTATTTCATGGCCGAGCGACTCAACGAGGATGAAATCCTTGGTAATGATGTGATGCCGGAGGATTTACTGCTCGAGTTCGAATCTGGGGTGGGATGGGGCCAAATTGCTAAGGCCCATGATCTCCATCCCGGCCGTCGTGGCCGCGGCGGTTCACTCGGCGATGTGATGTCGGGCCGGTGGCTCAAGGAAAAGTACCAAGTTGAAACAGAAAACGACGATGATGTCGAGAAAAAGGTCAAAGAAGGTGGGAAGCAACACGGCCCGCCCAAAACGCCCCCAGGACACAATAAAAATAAGGACAAAGGTAAAAATAAGGGCAAGGGCAAAGGCAAAGGTCGCAATAAATAGCTAAAGGGTTAATCGTCCCCTTCTGAGACAAGAAAAAATAAATCCCCAGCATAGGTGCTATGCTGGGGATTTTTTTATCTAATTTTTATCTAAGAGGAAGTCGCAATCAGGCAGACGATGGCCTAAGCATCGCCTCCGTCGAGGATCGTATTCACCTCTTTCAACTCATCTGCCGTCAGTTGCCAGTCGGCTCCTTTGGCGTTAGCTTGCACCTGGGCCAGTTTGGTCGCCCCGGAGATGACGGAACTGACCTGGGGTTGGGCCAGAAGCCAGGCGTGGGCCAGCTCGGTCATGGTATGTCCCCGCTCCTGAGCCCAGGCGATTAGCTTTTCCAGCTTGTCGTAATTGGCATCCGTCATATATTTTTGTACGTAAGGGCTCCGCTCACCCCGCGAACCGGTGGGGGCTGGCTGGCCCCGGTGATACTTGCCTGTCAGGAAACCACCGGCCAGAGGGAAAAAAGGCAAAATTCCGACTCTGTAAGTATTGCAGTAGGGGATCATCTCCTGCTCTTGAGCCCGTTCTAACATGTGGTAATGGTTCTGGATGCTGACGAAGGGGACCCAACCACGAATTTCGGCCAATAAGTTAGCCCGAGCCAGTTGCCAGGCGGCGAAGTTGGAGGCCCCTACATAACGCACCTTGCCACTTCGCACCAGGTCATCCAAAGCACGCAAGGTCTCTTCGATGGGGGTCTGATCATCCCACCGGTGTATCTGGTAAAGGTCAATGTGGTCACTTTGCAACCGGCGCAGGCTGGCCTCCACACCTAGCATAATGTGATACCGAGAAGCCCCCCGATCATTAGGCCCCTCTCCGGCCACCATAGCTACCTTGGTGGCCAAAACAACCTGTTCCCATTTTCCTTTCAAGGCTACGCCCAAGGTCTCTTCCGAGCGCCCCTCCTGGTAAACATCGGCCGTATCGATGAAGTTGATACCCAAATCCAAGGAACCGGCAATGATTTCATTCACCTCCGCCTGGTCAACTTTACCCCCAAACTGATTGGTGCCTAAACCAATGGCTGAAACTTTAACTCCTGAATTCCCCAGTTGGCGATATTCCACGCTGAAAAACTCCTTTCATCAGAAATAGAAAGAAAACAATAGTTCAGACTGCTTCGGCGTCTAACGGCCTATTCTTGGCCATCCGTCGCTGCACCAAGCCGAAAATTAACATACATCCTAACCACAAGATTGGGGCCAGGATGAGCGCTTGCAGACCTGCGGCCAGTGACAATCGGTCGGCAATCAGCCCGGTCACCGAGGCCCCCAGCCCGCCCGGCGCCCAACCGATGCCCATCACCAAAGCCGAGGCTAAGCCCACCCCCTGGGGCCAGACCTCCTGAGCCAACAAAATAGCTACCGGATAGCTGGAGCCAATCATCACTCCCATTAACCCCACCAAAGCGACTTGCCCCAGATCAGAGGCCCCCAGAAACAGCCAATATCCGATCACCAAAAAGACAGATCCCAACACCAGCACCTGCCATTGCCCAATCCAGTCCGAAAGCACTCCACCCACCAGACTGCCCAGGCTAATTGAGATGCTAAAGGCAAAGAGAATTTGACTGGCAAAGGCCAGGGTTTGCCCCTGACTCTCGACCCAAACCGGCAGATAGGTGCTCAGCGACATTTGAAACCATGAGCGGGCCATAGAAAGGAGGACAACCAATATCAACCCCGCCAAGGATCCTTGCCTGATCAACGTCTGAGGCCGTTTTTGCGCCGTGGCTGCACGGAGGCTGGCTGGGGGGGCTGCTTGACGCAAAAAGTAGTATAAAATCAGGCTGATAGGCAAGGCGATGGGGATTAAAACAAGTGTGCCCTTTACCCCTAACCAACCAACAGAGGCAGCAATCAGGAGCGGGCTCATGGCCGTCCCCAAATTTCCACCCACCGAGAAGATCGACATCGCTGCCCCGCGCCGCGAACCACCCACGGCAGAAGCGATCATCGCCCCCGGTGGATGAAATCCCGCCGAACCCAACATGCCCAACCCCACCACCAGAATCAAAGCCAGATAGCTCCAAGTTGCACCGACCAAACCCATAAAGATCGCCAGCCAGGCGACGCTTAACATGGCCAGCAAAACCGGGTCCCAACGATCACCTAAGTATCCAAAAAGAGGCTGGGCTAATGACCCTGAAAGTCCGACTACCAGGGCGACAACGCCGACCTGGGTATAGCTCAAATTCAAGGCTGTTATCAAAAGGGGATAAACAATTGGCAGATATTGGCTACAAAGCTCGAGGGTTAAGTGCGCAAAGGCGATGAAGAACAAGGGTTGTTTAAGCGAGAAACGCATGTGGTTTCCTGTAGTATGATCAAAAATTTCAGAATGACCATTCTACATCGCTCCTACTTTCCGGGCAAAAGTGCGAATAATTTGGGCTGCATTGGCGGTAAGGGGGTTGCCGTGCCCGAAACAGACAACTGAAGCATCTAATTCGGCTAAACGACGAATAGAGCGGATATTCTCGGCCATATCTACGGTAAAGAGGACCAAGGGCAATCTCAGGCCAAAGATGTGGAGTATCACGTCGCCACAAAAGAGGAGGCGTTTATCGGGCTGCCAGAAGGCGATATGGCCAGGGGTATGGCCAGGGGTGGCTACAACCTGTAAGCCTTCCATGACCTCAGCCAGGGTCTCGCCGTCCTTTACCACGCGATCAACGGGCGTTCCTTCAAACCTTGTTTCTGACAGAGGTATCAGACGGGCCAGCCCAGATAAGGCTTCTCTTGGCGGGCGCGGAACCGGCATCTCCCCTTCAATCACTGGCTTGTCCAGGGCTGAGGCGATAACTTGCGCCCCGGTCAAAGCCTTCAATTGCGGCAGGCCAGCCACGTGGTCTGAATGGGCGTGGGTGATGAGAATGCGTTTGACGTTGCCAGGTTGGTATCCTCTGGTTTGAAGCTGTTCAAGCATCTTGGCCGGGGCCGAAGCCAAACTCGTATCGATCACTGTCAGCCCCTCAGGATCTTCGATGAGATAAACCCGCCCAGCCAACAAGCCGGTGAAGCAAAACAGGCCCGGTATAATTTGTTTCATTATCGACCCCTATTCCGTCCAGCGTATTCACCATATTATCTCGCCGATCCTACGCGAAACAAAGGATGATCGGATGGCCAAGTGTTTCCTCAATTCTCCATAGTAATCCAAACGAGTCAAATTTTCAGAACTGTAATCGGTTTGACAATGTTCAGATCAAGCACTCGAGTGCGTCAGAAAGGGAGGTCAAGCTATCGGTTTGTGCCTATGATCTGTCTAGAATAGATAAAAAGCATTTAGACCACCTGAGGAGCGAACCGATGAAAGTAAAAATGATTTTACCCGCCCTGACCGAGGCCAAAAGTCCTTTCTGGCGACCGATCAAATATTCCCTCTTTCCCCCCTTGGGCTTGGCCACACTGGCCGGATATTTGGCTGATAGTGACGAGGTGTCTATTCAAGATGAGCATGTGGAACAATTGGATTTAAACGACAAACCAGACCTGGTCGTCATCCAGGTTTACATCACCTCCGCCTACCGGGCCTACGAGCTGGCCGACCATTACCGACGGCGGGGAGTCCACGTGGCTCTGGGCGGCCTGCACGTCACTTCGCTGCCGGAGGAGGCGGCTCGCCACGCCGATACGATCTTTCTTGGCCCGGGTGAGGATACCTGGCCCACCTTTCTGGCCGATTTTCGGGCTGGGAGACCGGGACGCGTCTACACTTCCAAAGTACGGACCTTGAGGGGCTTACCCAAAATTCGTCGAGATCTCATTAAACGTCACCTGTACCTGGTCCCTAATTCCATCGTCGTTTCGCGCGGCTGCCCCCACACCTGCGATTTTTGCTATAAAGACGCTTTTTTCGCCGGGGGCAAATCGTTTTATACCCAACAGGTAGATGATGCCCTGGCTGAGATTGAACGCCTGCCCGGCCGGCATCTTTATTTTTTAGATGATCATCTTTTCGGCCAGGCGCGCTTTGCCTCAGCCTTGTTCGAGGGGATGCGGGGCATGGGGCGCTTGTGGCAGGCGGCCGGAACAGTGCAGTCAGTGTTGAAACCAGGTCTCTTGGAGAAAGCCGTGGAGAGCGGCCTGCGCAGTTTATTCGTCGGCTTTGAAACCCTTAACCCTGCCAACCTGCGGGCGCAAAATAAGTATCAAAATCTCAACCGGGACTACAACGCCGCTATTCGCCGCCTACACGATTTGGGGGTGATGATTAACGGCAGCTTCGTCTTTGGCATGGACGACGACGATGAGGCAGTCTTTGTGCATACCGTCGAATGGGCTATCAGTCAGGGGATCGAAACAGCCACCTTTCACATCCTCACCCCTTACCCCGGCACAGCCCTTTATCAACGCCTCGCCGCTCAGAAACGCCTCTTCCACAGCCAATGGGACTTATACGACACCCGACACGTGGTTTACTGGCCGGCCAAATTAACGCCGGAGGCCTTGGAGGCCGGTTACTGGCGGGCCTATGGTGATTTTTATCGCTGGGGGTCCATTTTCAAGGGTGCCTCAAGCAAGGCAGACCTGGCCGGGCAGTTGCGGCACCTCGCCTACGCCGGGGGCTGGAAAAAATTCGAACCGATGTGGGATTGGGTCATTCGGGCCAGGCGGGTCTCCAATTTGCTGCCCTTGTTAGAAAGTATCCTAATCGGCTTTGGTCGTTATTCAGCCCAGCCAGGATCTGGCCGGGCGTAGCAGACCTGATTACTATCTCATGATAAGGGGGAAGTAAATTGAAACTGCCTCCTGTCCAATAATAAACGAAGCCATATCTTCCTCGGCCCTCCCGCTGGCCGGATGACGGACTTCGACCAGGTTAACTACCTGTTCGCCTTCGTCCCCTAAGACATTCGCAGCGAAGGTAAAGGTAATGATCTGTCCCGAGGTAACTGTGCCCGCCCAGGTAATTTCGTTGGCCGTCACATTGACTCCCGCCGGATGCGTTATCCAGGTGGCGAAATCAAGTTGGCTCGGCAGCGTATCGGTCAGGCTAGTGCCGACGGCGTCAGCCGAACCACTATTATGAAGCGCAATTGTGTAAGTCACAACCTCAGCCAGGCTAGGGCGATAGCCAACCATAGTTTTGGTCAGAGAGAGCTGAGGAGCTTGCAACTCGAACGCGCCGACATCGCAGGCTGCATCCAGAATCCGGGAAAAGCCACGCTGATCAGTAGTGACAGGAGCTCCCATCTCGAATAGGGGGTTGGCCCCGCTGCTCAGATATTGACAGCCAGCAGGGTCACCGGCATCAACTGCCGGGCTGGTAATTCGCAGCGGATGATAGGCCGGGCTACCCACAAGCGGGTCGAGTTGTGGGTCGAGCGGGGCTGCCTCTGTGCCCACCTGATCGCCATTGACCTCATCAACAAAAGGAGTCCCCTCACTGCCGAGACCCCGATCATTACCAATCAAATTATAACCCCCACTGATAAAGTCACCCGAAACATCAGGCTGTTTGCTCCCAGGACTGTGATCTACGTTCGCGGCGATGATACTATTTTGTACCTTGACTGGGCCACTATGATTGAAGATCCCCCCACCATCACCGGCTTCAAGCCCAAACGCATCCGCCACATTGGCCGAGAAGGTGCTGTTGCTCACATTGACTGTCCCGCTATGGTTATACAGCCCGCCGCCACCCTGCTGGGCCACATTGCCGGAGAAGGTGCTATTACCAATGTTGACTACACCACCATCATTGTAAATGCCGCCCCCATTTTCGCCATCAGCGCTGTTGCCGGAAAGAGTGCTGTTAAGCAAATTCACCGTCCCCCCGTTGGCGATATAGATGCCGCCCCCGTTATTTTGAGCGACGTTGTTGGCCAGGGTCATCCCGCTGAGGCTGACAATACCTCCTTTGTTGTAAATGCCGCCGCCGTTCAGATCGGTGGCCAAACCATCAACCAGGGTAAACCCTTCTAAAAGCAGATCACCGGGGGGCTCAACCTGGAAGATGGTGCCGGTGTGGTTGCCACTGAGGGTCAGATTGGGGACCTGAGGGTTGGCGATGGTTATCTTTTTGCTGACTTGTAAGGGGCCATTAGTCAAGACAATGGTTTGATCGGCCAAGGCAGGGTCGAAATCGACGGTGCTGCCGTTACATACCTTGTCCAGAGTCTCACGTAGTGACCCAGCCCCGCCATCGGCAATAGTAGTGACCGTGGTATGGATATTTGAAGGCCGAACCTGAATGGCGACAGGCGTACGGGCGCTTGTGCAGGGGACGACAGAAACTTGCCAATCATAGAAAAAGTAATAAAAACCATCCCCGTGATTGATGGGGCCGGTGATATTCGCCACAGAAGCGGTGTAAGGATAAATCCCGCCACTATTGTTTCTGAATAACCCCTCTACTTCAGTCCCTTCAGCATCCAGCCGGTACCCACTCCCGACAGGCACATTAAACCCCAGCGGGATAGCCGTCTTAACCTCTGGTGTGGTAACGAAGACCGTCCTGGTATCCAGGACCGTATTTGAATTATCGAGCAGACGCACAACCACATTCCCCGTACTACTTGGATACACATAGACCATCTCTAGCGTGACCGGAGCGAAGACATCAAAAATCAAGCCGTCTAAGAAGGAGTTAGAATAACTACCGTTACCAATCGTGTTGTCCACAGGGCCAACCGAAGCGACAACGGACTCTCTCTCCACATAATAGGTTGTGGTCTCTAATATGGGTGGCGTAGAGAACATATGGCCTGTGGCTAACAGGTTTCCCCCGGTCGATGAATCATACCAGGCATAAGTCGTATCAGGTTCGGCCACAACCGCCACAGAAGTAGTTTCTCCCGGACAGATGGGCTCGCTCGCGGATATGGAAATAGGCACAGGTCTAATATGCAACGAGCTCGTCAGCGTATCATTAGCCGGGGCCAGATCATCCGGCTGGGCGGTAGAAGCGATAAAGGTGAAATCTCCGCCGTCATACGTATTTATGCTCCCCAAGGTGGTCATATAGGCTTCATTAAAGCCAATAGGCTCTGATCCTGAGGCCAGACCACTTAATGAACCACTGCCAGCACCGGAGACATCCACCGTAACAGGGATATCATTCAGGGCACTACTGCCAAAATTGGTCACTTCAACAACAACTGGCTGATCAACAGCACCACATACATTGTGAGTTGGTTGAACCAGGGCGCTTGGACCGGCATCAATCGCCAGGCGCTGCCGTAGTTTAATGTCGTCGAAGGTGTAGCCATCGCTGGCCGTTAAGAAGGTAGAAGCGAAGTTGTCCTCTTGACCAAACCGGAGCTGAAAACTGGGGCTGAAAGACTGGCCGTTGCTAGCCAGCACCTGACTAATATCGATATCGGAGACAGTCTGATAAATGCCAGGCCCTCCCTGAATAGCGTTTAGGTCAACCAGCTCTATCCAGGGTAAGGTATCAGCCCCCCTGATCCAGAGGCGATCATTCGGATGGCTTTCTTCGCCGTGATGCATAAAAGAGAATTCTAATAAAATTTCATCAAGCATCGCCTCATAATTGGACATATTTAAGGTCAAGGTTAGATAATTCACTTGAGAAGTACCGTTGGGATATCTATCTAACGTGGCCGCATGGCTGCCTGTTTGGTAATAACCTGATCCAGCCTGTGTTCTCAGCCGCCCTTCGGGCAGCGTATGGGCAAAATCGACCTCTTCCGCTCCCACGAGACCAATGACATTCTCCTGGTAAACGGCACCTCCAGTATTTTCAAAGCCTTCGTGAAAGGGCAAATTTAACGGTGGATTGGGGATATGCTTAAGGGCCTGGGTGATAATGTCGTTACTTGGGTTTACATCATCGGGCAAAGCTGTGCCAGCCGTAATGGTATAAACGCCTGTCGCCGACAAATCGGCGACGGTTGTAAAGGTGTAAACGACTGAAGTCCCCGACATGATCGGCGTTGTGACCAACTCTGGTCCATACATCATGCCATTTAAAGTATAATAGACTGGGATATCAACTTGCTCGGTGAAGCCAAAGTTAGAGACGGTAATCACCACATTTTCTGAAGCGGTTAAAGCAGACGAAGTAAATTGTCTGCCGTTGTTGGCCGGCGCAACAATGGCCGATACACCCACATCCGGCGAATCTGCCAAGGTATTATCTGGCTGCAAAGCCATTAACCGGAGAACGATGAAGGAGATTGTTACCAGGCTATAAGCAGCTAGTTTTTTATTCATTAAGACTTCCTAGAGAGGCGTGTTCACGAGCTAACACTCATCACCAATAATGAAACTGGAGGCCAAACCTTTAGGTTTGTCAAGGCTAAAGCCTTGGACTCCTATTTTCGGGAGATAATCCCAAACCCCACCAAGTAAATTATAGGACTTTAATACTAAGAATTTGTTAAAAATATCTTTGAGATTGGTTAGAGTTTATCTCTTTTGCTTTAAGCCGTTCTCGCAAGGTGGCTGTGGCGGCCTCGTCAACCTGCCAACGTGCCGGGTCAATGACCACCCCATAAGCCTCGCGAGCTGCTTCAAGCGAAACCAATCCTCGGCGCACGTCGGTCAAAACGCGAGCCGGATCCCGTTCCCAAGGAGGGAAGAAACCACCCCCACCCGGCAGGCGTAAGGTCAAAGTTTGGCCCGGCTGGAGTAGATATTTACTTTTGGGGTGGGGACGTGTACCATCGGAGAGAAAAAGTTCACCTGCCGCGCCATGTCCCCCCCCCAGGAAACCCCGGGCGGGGAAACGGGTGCGGTCATACATACAGGAATGAAGGACAGGCCGGTCAGTGCGCGTTTGAAGGGCCATCTCCTGGCCTAAGCCCCCCCGAAATTTGCCGGGGCCGCCCGAGTCGGGACGTAAGGCCCGCCTCAGCATCAACACCGGCGAGACAGACTCAATCACCTCGGCGGGAACCCCTCGAATACCGCTGGGGAAAGCCGTGGCCGAGAGGCCATCCATCGTCGGACGTGCCCCCATACCCCCGGCCGAGAAGAAAATATAAGCAAAGAGCTGGCCGTCTCGATCTTCGCCTTCAAATTGCGTATTCCACAAACCGGCCGAGCCATCGGCGATGACCTGTTCCGGAATCGCCTGGGCCAGGGCCCCAAAAATGGCTTGCGAAAGAAAATGTCCAATCAAGTGACGCGCCCCAACAGCGCAGGGAAAACGCGCGTTGAGGATCGAGCCAGCCGGCGCTTTGACCGTAATGGGGCGGAAACTCCCCTCATTATTGGGTACAGCCGGGCTGATGGCGCACTTGAGGGGATAGGTGGTGTAGGCGTGCGTGTAATTGTAAACCACATTGATGCCCCGATCAACCTGAGGCGAGCTGCCGGCATAATCAACAATTAAGTCTTGGCCCTGCACTGTTACGGCAATGCGGATTTTGAGGGGATCGTCAAAGCCATCGATATCAACTTCGCTGCGGTAAGTGCCGTCAGAAATAGCGGCAATTGCTTCACGCATCGCTATTTCCGAACGCGTCAGAATCAGGTCAGAGAGGGTACTCAGGTCTGTTAAGGTATATTCCTCCATCATCTCGATCAGCTTGGCCGCGCCGACATCATTGCCCGCCTGCTGGGCATATAAATCGCCAACCACTTGATCGGGGACGCGCACATTAGCGCGGATAATTTGAATCAAGTCCTCATTAACCTGGCCCGCTCGAAACAGCTTCATGATGGGGATATGTAACCCTTCCTCAAAGACCTCACGCGCATCGGCCCCCAGGGTACGCCCGCCGATATCCATAGCGTGGCAGGTATTGGCGAACCAGCCAATACCTCGACCCCGGTAGAAGACAGGCGTCACGACGGTAATATCGTGTAAATGCCCGGAAGCAATCCAGGGATCATTGGTCAAGAGGCTATCCCCCGGCTTCAATGTATCAATGGGGTAAGCCCGAACAAAATCCCGGACGCAGTTAGCCATGGTATTGATATGCCCCGGCGTCCCCGTCACGGCCTGGGCCAACATATTCCCCGCCGCATCAAACACCCCCGCCGAGAGATCACCCGCCTCGCGGACGACCGTAGTGAACGAAGCGTGCATAAGAGCAGCCGCCTGTTCGTTGACGATGGAGATGAGGCGGTTCCAGAGGACTTCGAGGAGAATAGCGTCGATTTGGCTCTCTGACATTGTTTCGCTCCTGAGCAACGAATTTATCCGTGGTTTAGCAAGATCAGATTATCAACGGCATCAACCCGTACAGACCACCCCGGCGGCACGACGGTGGTCGACTCGGCTTCTTCGATGATGGCAGGACCGTTGGCCTCGAAACCAGAGGCCAGGGTATAACGGTTGTAAATGGGCGTTTCAACAGGGCCAGCATCAGCCTCGAAGAGGACTGAACGAATCCCCGCTAAGATGGCTTTTTTGGTCTCAGCCTCGCTGCGTATAGCTTGTACCCGCCCAAAATCTGGCTGAGGCCCGGAGACTGTCACTCGCCAATGGACTGTCTGGACGGGTACCCCCTCACAAAGCCGGCCGTAAATGCGGCGGTATTCATGGTCAAAGGCATTTTGGAGACTCTGACGGCTATCTTCAGCCAACCGTCCCAGGGCTACCGGCACCCGGATCTCGTGTCCCTGACCCACATAGCGCATATCCGCCAGCCGCGTCACCTGGATATCAGCCTCCGGCACACCGGCTGTTGAGACGATGCGTCGCCCCTCTGATTCCAGGGACTCAAACAAATCATTCACGTAGCCCAGGTCTAATTCGGCCAGACGAGCGACATAACTCCGGGCAAAGTCGAAGGAGATGGGGGCCAGTAACAAGCCAAAGGCAGAGCCCACCNNACGATCCGCCTGATGCCCAGTCGTCGCGCCACCCCACAGGCGTGGACCGGTCCAGCCCCGCCGGTAGCCACCATGGTATAGTGGCGAATATCCAGCCCCCGTTCAGCAGCATAGACACGGGTCGCGCCGGCCATATTTTCATTGACCAATTGGTGGATCCCCCAGGCGGTCCGCTCAAGGCTTATATCCAGCGACTGGGCCAGGCGGCCAACGCCCAGCCGCGCCTGGGCTACGTCCAGATGCATTTGACCACCCAAGAAATAATCGGGATTGAGATAGCCCAGCAGTAAATCAGCATCTGTGACAGTCGGTCGGGAGCCACCCAGACCGTAGCAGGCCGGGCCAGGGGAGGCTCCGGCACTTTCAGGGCCAACCACGGGCAGTTTCAACTCATTCAAATGGGCGATGCTCCCGCCCCCTGCGCCGATTTCGATCATGTCCATAACCGGCACCAGTAGGGGCAAACCGCTGCCTCGCTTGAAACGATGCACCCGGGCCACCTCTGCTTCTGTGGTGATCGGGAATTCTCCCTCACGGCTCAAAGTCGCTTTGGCCGTCGTCCCCCCCATGTCAAAGGCAAAAACTTCTTCGTCATCAGGCGACTCATTCTCCCTTGTTCGCCGGTCGAAGGCCGCTTGCTGCCCCCAATAAGCCCCGGCCAGGGCCCCACCGCATGGCCCCGACTCGACCAGGCGCACCGGGAAGGCAGCGGCCAGGTCAACGGCACAGGTCCCGCCGTTGGAAAGCATAATATGCAACGAGGCTGGCAGACCAACTTCTCGCAGACCCGTTTCCAGGCGCTGTAAATAGCGCGCTGTCATTGGTTGCACATAGGCATTGGCCACCGTGGTCGAGGTCCGTTCATATTCACGCAACTCAGCGGCCACTTCGTGCGATAGGGAGAGCGACACATCCGGCAGCATCTGGCGTACGATTTCGGCCGCCCGGCATTCGTGGCTGGGGTTGGTATAAGCGTGTAAAAAGGTGATGGCCACGGCCCCCACACCTTCAGTTCGAAACTGCTCACAGGCCGCCCGCACGGCGGCCTCGTCGAGCGGCGTCAGAACCTTGCCTTGGGCATCCAGTCGCCCAGGCACCTCCAGGCGCAGTTGACGCTCGACCAACGGCTCCGGCAGGACTAAACCCAGGTCGTAAATATCGTAGCGTCCCTCGCGGCCAATTTCCAAAGCGTCGCGGAAGCCCTCCGTGGTCATCAAGCCAGTTAGAGCGCCCGTGCGCTCGATCAACGTGTTGGTCACCAGGGTAGTGCCATGGATGATCCGGCCAATGGTTTCAGGCGAGATGTGGCCTTGCGCCAACAGGTCACGCACCCCGTCCAGAACCCCCTGGGAAGGGTCAGGGTAACTGGTCAAGATTTTGCTAATGGCCATCTGGCCGGTTTGGGTATCAAGTAGCACCAGGTCGGTGAAAGTGCCGCCGATGTCAATGGCTAAAGCGTAAATGGGAGTTTTCACGGGGACCTTCTCTTCGCCTTTGCGTTTGGTAATGAGCGCATTATATCGCAGGAGGAGGTTAGGAGCAAAATGACAGGAGGGGCAAACAAAAAGAGCCTCCGGCTCT
>JABAHQ010016952.1_pt1 | contig 14438 bp, 16 predicted proteins | sample 7062091 | NCBI WGS metagenome assembly JABAHQ01 (sample SAMN14534359, study PRJNA622989) | marine sediment metagenome | biome: marine biome [ENVO:00000428]; feature: marine pelagic biome [ENVO:01000023]; material: deep marine sediment [ENVO:00002113] | place: India: Gulf of Kutch | collected...
CCGCGCTCGAAAAGTCCGTGGCCCTCAACGAGGCCGACCTGCGCAGCTACTACGAGCAGAACGTCGCCCAGCTCAGCGGTGCCGAGGAGCGCCGCGCGAGCCACATCCTGCTGAGCGTGCCCGCGGGCGCCACGCCCGAACAGAAGGCCGAGGTGCGCCAGAAGGCCGAAGGCCTGCTGGCCCAGGTCAAGGCCGATCCGTCGAAGTTCGCCGAACTCGCCAAGGCGAANNGGCGGCGACCTCGACTTCTTCGGCCGCGGCGCCATGGTGCCGCCGTTCGAGCAAGCCGTGTTTGCACTCAAGAAGGGCGAGATCTCCAATCTGGTGGAGTCCGACTTCGGCTTTCACATCATCCAGCTCACCGACATCAAGGCGCCGCCCCAGCGCTCCTTCGCCGAGCTGCGCCCGCAGATCGAAGAGGCACTGCGCAAGCAGCAGGCCCAGCGGCAGTTCGCCGAGTCGGCCGACACCTTCACCAACATGGTCTACGAACAGCCCGACTCCCTGCAGCCCACGGCCGAGCGCCTGAAGCTGCAGGTGCAGACCGCCAAGGGCCTTCAGCGCACGCCCGCGCCGGGCGACGACGGCGTGCTGGCCAACCGCCGCCTGCTCGAGGCCCTGTTCGCGCCCGAGTCCACGTCCGGCAAGCGCAACACCGAGGCTGTCGACGTGGGCGGCAACCGCCTCGTCTCGGCGCGCGTGGTGGCCTACCACCCGGCGCGCACGCTGAGCCTGGACGAGGTGCGCGACCAGGTGCGTGCCCGCCTGGTCGCGCAGCGCGCCGCCGAGCTGGCCAGGGAAGAAGGCGAAAAGCAGCTCGCGGCCTGGAAGGGCGGCGCCGATGCCGCCGCGCTGGGCGCGCCCGTCACGGCGTCACGCGACGCGCCGCGCGACCTGGACCCACGCGTGCTCGACGCGGCCCTCAGTGCCGACCCCAAGGCCCTGCCGGCCTGGGTGGGCGTGGACCTGGGCGAGCAGGGCTATGCGGTGGTGCAGGTCACTCAGGTGCTTGCGCGCGGCGACGTGGACGCCCAGCGCCTGGCGCAAGAGGTGCAGCAGGTGTCGCAGTGGTGGTCGGGCGCGGAGAGCCAGGCCTACTACGAGACGCTCAAGGCCCGCTACAAGGCCAGCATCAAGGTACCGCGGCCCGGTGCGGCCACGGTGGCGGCGCGCTGAGCACGCGCTGAAGGCGCGCGCTGGCTGAGGCTATAATGCGCGGCTTGCGGTGGCTGTAGCTCAGTTGGTAGAGCCCAGGATTGTGATTCCAGTCGTCGTGGGTTCGAGTCCCATCAGCCACCCCAGCAGAACCCCATGAAAAAGCCCGGCAACCGCCGGGCTTTTTCTTTGTGCGCCTGGTGCATCAGGCGCGTCGGTCCCGCCGCCCGTGCCGGGCCGGGCTTGCGATGCTGCCCAGCCCGCACAGTGCCAGTGCGAAGGCGACCAGAGGGCCACTCGGGGCGTTCATGACCCAGGAGGCCCCCAGGCCCAGCAGGGCGGCGCTGATGACCAGCCCGAACACGGCGGCGAATCGCAGCCCGGCGCGCCGCCACAAGCCCGGTGCGATCAGCGCCGCGAAGACCACGAAGAGGCCCAGCACCTGCACGGCCAGGCTGCTGACCAGGGCGAACGTGGCGTAGAACCAGACGTCGCCGCCGAGGCGGCGACGCACCAGGCCCACCAGCGCGGCACACGCCACCAGCAAGGCCACTTGCGGCCAGCCCGACCAGAGCACGTCGGCCGCCAGCAGGGCGTGCAGGTGTTCGCCACCGTGCGCGTCGATCTGCGCGGTGAGCAGCGCAGCGCAGGCACTGGCCACGTAGGCCAGACCGATGAGGGCTTCTCGTTGCGCCGGCCACCAGCGCGCCAACGCGGCCACCAGCGCCACCACCAGAAAGGCGCCCGCGATGGCGCAGGCCTGCACCACGGGCCAGGGCGGGTGTCCGCCCAGCACCGTGGCGGCAAGGGCAGCGGCGGCGGCGGCCTGCGCCACCGCGAGGTCGATGAAGACCACGCCGCGCTCCAGCACGCGCTGGCCCAGGGGTGCCAACGCCAGCACGCCGGCCACCAGTGCCAGCGCGGGCGCGAGGAACCAGGCGTCCATCAGCGCGGGTTCAGCAAGGCATCCACGAGGCCGTCCATCCAGCGGCCCAGGGCGTCGGGCGCTTCGGGGTCGTCGACGGTGGCCGGCAGTTGCAGCAGCGGCACGCCGCCGCCCATTTGTTGCACGAGCCATCGCCCGGCGCGCGGGTTCTGGTGGCCGGTCACGACCACGGCGTGTGGCGGATGGGCCCGCAGTCCGGTCAACAGCGCCTGCAGGTGCCCGGGCGTCGGCGCCAGGCCTGGCTTGGGTTCGAGGTCGGCCACCTGCCGCATGCCGAGCCACCGCCACAGGTAGGCGAAGCTGGCGTGTTGGGCCGCCACGCCTTTGTCGCGCAGCGGCGCGGCCTTGAGCTCCCAGGCGCGGATGCGCGCGCTCCAGTGCGCGTCGAACGCGGCCTGGCGCTCGGCGATACCGGCCTGCTGGGACGGAAACAGTTGCTGAAGGCGTGCGCCCCAGGCGCGAGCCACCTGCAGCAGACGGTGCGGGTCGGCGTGCAGGTGCGGGTTGCCTTCGGCGTGCACGTCGCCGGCGAACGGGTTGCCGCCCTCGCCGGGCCGCGCGTCGATGAGCGCAACGGCCGAGGCGGCGTGGAACATGCCGGGCGCGCCTTCCTGCACCGCGGCATTGCCCGCGCGCTGCCGCAGCATGGGCAGCCAACCCGCCTCCAGCGAAGCGCCGGTGCAGATCGCGGCATCGGCCGATCGCAACTGGGCGATCAGCGCAGGCCGGGCCTCGATGTGGTGCGGGTCCTGTCGGGAATGCGTGGCGACGTGCACCGTGGCCTGGGGCAGCAAGGCGCGCGTCAGCGCGGCCCACTCGGGTTCGCAGGCGAAGATGGTCTGCGCCTGCAGCGGCGTGAAAGCCAGCAGCAGCAAGCCGCCGCTCAGCCAGCGCTCAATAGCTGTGCGCACCGTGGGCTCCGAACGCGACGACGTACTGCAGCTGGATGGCGCGCCTGGCCGGGTGCTCGAAGCCGATGGCCCTGTCTTGCGTCGTGTATTGCAAGCGAAGGCTTTGGCCATGGCTGGGCTTCCAGGCCAGCATCAGGGCCGTTTCGTTCAGGCGGCCATCGTGGAAGTGATCGCCATGCGGCATGGCCACGCGCAGCTGATCGAAGCGCACGCCGGTTTCCCAATGGGGGTGAAAGCGCCAGACGGTGGACAGCGCGTAGGCCTTGTGCCGGTCCTGCGAGCTGGCGAAGCGGTTGATGCCCGAAACCTGCGCGGCCTCGACCGTCACACGCACCTGCTGGTCGCTGTTGTTGCCCAGGGGCGCCCACTTCCAGGTGGCGTCCACCATCCAGGTGTGGCGGCCACCGAAAGCGGCGCCGTGGTGGTGGTGGGCGTGGTCGTCGTGCCCTTCCTCCTCGTGCCCTTCCTCCTCGTGTCCTTCATGTTCCTCCAGCGCCGCGATGCGCCGGCTCTTGAGGTAGGACAGTCCCAGCTGCCAGCTGTTGGAGCGATTGAAGTCGCCGCCCAGCTTGGTGGTCAGCGTGAATGCGCCGGCACCGTTCACCGGTTCATCGGTGTCGGCGATCAGGCGGCGGCCCCGGAAGGCTTCGGCGCCCACCATCCAGTACAGGCGCGTGGGCAGCGTGAGGTTCAGTCGCACGCCATCGTCGTTCCAGTGCCCGCCAAGAAACGCGCGGTAGAGCAGGGGGCGCTCGACGAAGTCGTCCGCGTGCGGGTGCTGCTGGTTCAGGTAGCCGATCTGCGAGGCGAAACGCCCGACGCGCGCCGTCAGACCCAGCGGCAGCGTGCGCGTCTCCAGCCAGGCCTCCTCGAAGGCCGACTCCAGCTCGCCGTCGTGCGTTTCGAGCACGCCGGTGATCTGCGCCTGCAGGTGCCGGCCGACGGGGCCGCTGGCGGTGAGGTCCGAGTGGCCCAGTTGCAGGCCCTGGTCGCGCGCGCCGAGTTCGAGCGCGCGGGAAGTGGCGGTGGCGTCCAGCACGGCGCCGAACTGCCACCGCTCGGTGGGGGCATCGGTCTGTGCCTGGGCCGCGGCGGCCAGCAGGGCGGCGGCGCCGATGAACAGGTGTCGCATGTCGGAATCCTTTCTTTATTGATATTGAGAAGTGTATATCAATAAAGAGGCCATCCGTGCCGATCGATCCGCACCTGCGCGTTCGCACCGGCCTCCTAGAATGCGCGCAGCCACGACACCGACCATGGAAAGAAACACCCGCCAACGCAGCGCCATCGAGGCCGTGCTCTACGCCGCCGGCCGGCCCCTGTCGCCTCAGGAAATCCTCGAGGCCGCCCAGCAGGGCGCGCCCGGCCTGGGCATCGCCACGGTCTATCGGCAGATCAAGGCCTTGCAGGACGCGCAACTGATTCAGCCCGTGCTGCTGCCCGGCGAGAACCCGCGGTACGAGCTGTCGGGGCTGCACCACCACCACCACTTCCAGTGCAGGCAGTGCCAGCGTGTGTTCGACATCCACGCTTGCCCGGGCGATCTGGACCGCATCGCGCCCCCGGGCTTCAGCGTGGAGCGGCACGAGCTCACGCTCTATGGCCTGTGCGACGAATGTGGCGCCAGGCGCGGACGCCACAAGCCCGCCGCGGGGTAGCCGTCGGCGAGGGAAACCGCCTGGGGTCCGGTCAGGGTGAAGGCGCGGCCTGCGCCTGCCAGCGCGCCAAGCGCTCGCGCAGCGCGGCGTTCTCCTGTTCAAGCACGCGCACGCGTTGGCGCAAGGCCTCGAGTTCGTCGCCGGGCGTGGCGCTGGCCGCGGAGTCTGCGTCGGACGCTGGCGCCGGCTCGCTGGCCACCGGCGGTTTGCGGCGCGCTTCGCGCACGCGCCGGGCTGCCTGCCGGAGTTCTTCCTTGCCCGCGAGCGCGGCGTCCTTCTGCTCCTGCTCGGGCAGGCTGGCCACGGCCGCGGCGGCGTTCAGGGAGATGTCACCCGCCTTGAGCGCCTCCACCACTTCCGGCGTGGCGTGCTTCTGGATCTTCTCGATCATCACCACCTGGTTGCTGCTCAGGCGGGCGGCGCGGGCAATGTCTTCGCGGCTGTTGAGCGCGCGGATTTCAGGGGCGTCGGGAGCGCCGGGCGTGTGCGCTTGCGGCATGGGCGCCACTTCATCTTCGGGCGGCAGCGATTCGGGCGGGGGGCTGGCGGCGAGCAGGCGCGCGCGCCGGGCGCTGATGATCTCGCGCTTGCGCAGGGCGAGCACGCCGCGCTGGAAGTCGGACACGCTGCGGCGACCGAGGTGCTGGTCGATCATCCACAGGTGCACGTCTTCCATCGACTGAAAGCGCGGGTTCTGCACCGTCTGGAAGGGCAGGCCGTGCTTCTGGCAGATGCCGTAGCGGTTGTGTCCGTCCACGAGCACCTCGCCCCACAGCACCAGGGCATCGCGGCAGCCTTCCGCGAGGAGGCTGCGCTCCAGTGCGTCGTGCTCGTCGGGTGTGAGGGGGTCGATGTAGGCTTTGAGCTCCGGAAGAATGGTGATCTGCATGGGGTCGGCGGAAACGGGCGAAAGGCCGGCGACTATACCCACGCCGCGAAGCGCCGCGGGCCGCCACCGGCGCACCCGTTCGGGTGGCCGGCTCCCTCAGGTCAGTGCCAGCGACAGCGCCGGAAACACCGCCACCAGCAGCAGCACGAACAGCATCGCGCCCACGTAGGGCAGGGTGCCGCCGAAGATGGCCTCCACCGAGACCTTGGGATCGTTCAGGGTGGATTTCACGGTGAAGACCGAGATGCCGAAGGGCGGCGTGAGCAGGCCGATCTCGACCGCGAGCACGGTGAGCACGCCGAACTGGATCAGGTTGAAGCCCAGGTCGCTGGCGATCGGCACGGCCACCGGCGTCATGATCAGCAGGATGGAACTGGAGTCCAGGATCATCCCCAGGAAGAGCACGATCAGCACGTAGATCAGCAGGAAGCCGTAGGGGCCGAGGCCCGCGTCCTGCACCAGGTCGCTGATGGCCACCGGCACGCCGGCCACCGACAGCATGCGGCTGTAGAAGCTCGCGGCGATCAGCAGGATCAGGATGGTGACGGAGACGCTGCCTGTTTCGTGCAGCACGCGCCAGAAGCGGCCCTGGCCCAGGCTGCGCCGCGCCAGCGCCACCAACAGCGCGCCGAAGGCGCCGATGCCACCGGCCTCGGTGGGCGTGAAGAAGCCGCTGTAGAGCCCGCCCAGCACCAGCACCACCAGCGCCACGATGGGCAGCAGCTTGCCCGCCATCTGCGCGCCGCCGAGCAAGGGGCCGGTGGCGCGCTGCAAGGCCATGTCGCGCTGGCGCTGCAGGTCGTACACCATGCCGGGCGCGAAGCTCGCCATCAGCACGATCAGCACCACGAAGGCGGCCGCCAGCAGGAAGCCCGGGATGATGCCGGCGATGAACAGCGTGCCGATCGACTGCTCGGCCAGCACGCCGTAGATGATCATCAGCAGGCTGGGCGGGATCAGCATGCCCAGCACCGAGCTGCCGGCCACCGTGCCGGCCGCGAAGGCGGTGCGGTAGCCGTGGCGCGCCATCTCGGGCACGGCCACGCGCGTGAACACCGCGGCCGAGGCGATGGACACGCCCGTGACCGCCGCGAACACCGTGTTGGCCGCCACCGTGGCCACGCCCAGACCGCCGCGCACGCGGCGCAGCAAGGCCTCGGCCACCTCGAAGGTGTCCTTGCCCACGTTCGATATGGACACCAGCAAGCCCATCAGCACGAACAGCGGGATGGTGGCGAAGATGTAGTCGGCCACGCCGTTGTAGGCCGAGAGGTAGAGCAGGCGCATGGCCATCTCCACGTCCTCGCGCATGAGCCAGATGCCGGCGAAGCCGATGCCGATCAGCGCCACCGCGATGTGCACGCCCAGCAGGACGAAGACCACGAGGGCGCCGATGAGCAGGCCGCCGAAAGCGAGTTCACTCATGTGGGCTCCCGAATTCGCCCGCATGGCGCCACAGCGAAGGGATCTGCAGCAGGTAGGCGCCAGCGGCCACCAGCGAGCCGGCGACGATCAGCGCGCGAAACGGCCAGGTGGGCACGGTGTACACGCCTTGCACGCCGAAGAACTCGCTGCTGCGCCAGGCCTCGGTGAGTTCGGGCCAGGCGATGAGGGCCAGCGCCACGAAGAGCGCCGTGCCGAGCACCGCGTTGCCCACCTCCAGCAGGCGCAGGGCCGTCAGCGAACGCGCGCCGACCAGGCGCAGCAGGAAGTCGCTGCGCGTCATTCGGCCCGAGCAGATGGCCGCCGCGAGCTGCAGGAACACGATGGAGGCCACGGAGCGCGCCGCGAATTCGGCCACGCCCGTGATGGGCGTGTCCAGGAAATTGCGGCCGACCACATCGGCCACCACCATCATCATCATGAGGAAGATCCACACGGTGCCAGCGGCAGCCAGTACCCGCGCGATGCCCTGCAACGGGTGTGGATCGCCGGGCGCGGCGGCGCCGCCCTCGGCGGCGAGTTCGGGTTCCTTGTGCACGGTTCAGCGGTTCTGGCCGTCCCAGTCGCGCAGCGGCTTCACGCCGCGCGCGCGCAATTCGTCGAAGTAGGCCTTGAGCACGGCCTTGCCGTTGTCGCCCGTGGCCTGCAGCCAGGGCTGCACGATGTTGGGCAGTCCGTTGACCCACCGGGTTTTCTCGGCCGGCGGCAGATCGGCGATCTGCAGGCCCGCGGCCTTCATGGTCTCCAGCGCGGCGTTGGCGGTCTTGGTGACGTGCTGGCCGTGCGCCTTGGACGTGGCCTTGCCGGCCTGCGCGAAGGCGTCCTGCACGTCCTTGGGCAGGGCGTCGTGGAACTTCTTGTTCGCGGCCACGCTGCCGAAGTACATGGAGCCCACGTCCACGCGCGTGAGGTACTTGGCCACCTCGTACACGCGCGCCGGGCCGATGCCACTGGCAAAGGACAGCGCGCCCTGCGTCACGCCGGTCTGGATGTTGGTGTAGTAGGTGGTGAGCGCGCCGTCCACCGGCGTGGCGCCGGTCTCGCGCAGCCAGTTGGCAGAGGTGCCGGGCGCGTTGATCTTCTTGTTCTGAAGATCGGCCATGGTGCGGATGGGGAAGTTGGCGTAGATGTCGTAGCTGTCGGTGATGAGCGAGGACAGCGGGACCATGTTCTGCGCCGCCCAGCTCTCGCGCAGGGCGGGCACGCTGGTGTTGAGTTTGTCGAAGATCTCGATCAGCAGCTCGTGGTTGGTGGTGGCGAAGGGCGTGAAGTAGGTGACGTTCTGCAGCGGCATGGCGGAGTTCTCCCACACCGTGCCGACCATGCCCACGTCGACGATGCCGTCGCGAACGGCGGTGCGCGTGTCGGTGAACTTGTAGAGCGTGCCGCCGTAGTTTTCGCGCCAGCGGATCTCGTACTTGCCGCCGCCGGCCTTGAGGATGCGGTCCACCTCGGGCTGGAACACCTCCTTCATGGCATAGGCCCAGATGTTGGTGGTGGGGTGGCTGGAGCCGATGTTGACGGTGATGCGCTGCTGCGCGGCAAGGGGCAGGCTGGCCAGTGCCAGCGCGCTGGCCACGGCGAGTGTCGAAAGCTTCATCTGTCTTGTCTCCTTCTGTTGCTCTTGGGGTGGCGGCTCATCGAGCCGGGGTCTTCTGCTTCCTTGTCTGTGCAGGTGCGTCGGCGAGCAGTTCGCGGCTGCTCTGCAGATAGCCGCGCACGCGGTCGCGCACCAGGGCCTCGTCGCAGGTCTCGTGCACGGCCTCGCTGTGCACGTCCTGGCCGTAGATCCAGCGGCGGATCGAGATGTAGTACATGCCGCCGTGCAGGCCCATGAGCAGTTCGAGCTCGCGCTCGCTGGGTTTGGCGCGGGACGTGGAGCCTCGGAAGCGCCGCGTCTCGCGGATCAGGCGCGGGAAGAGGCGCTCGCGCAGCATGGCGAAGAAGCGGTCGGAGATGGCGTGGTCCATCAGGCCCGAGAACATGAGGATGCGCACGAACTCGCGCGAGAGCGCGTTGTTCACGTAGTCCGCGTAGAACGCGGTGAACTTGTCCTCGACCTCGATCGTCTGGTTGTCCAGCAGCTCGTCCCAGCTCTCACGCCAGCGGCCTTCGAACACGTCGAGGTACACGCGGTCGATGAGCGCCTGCTTGGTGGGGAAGTAGTGGTAAAGCAGGGCGTGCGTGACACCGATGCTGCTGGCCAGGTCGCGCAGTTGCCCGCCGAAGCCGTTGGACGCGAAGAACTGGATGGCGCCGTCGACGATCTGGCGCTCGCGCTCTGACACGCTCAGGCGACGGCGCGTGGGCGCGCCATCCGCCACCGGATCGTCGGCTTTTTTTCTTCGCTCAGGGTTTTTCTGTATGCGCACGCTATTTACCGTACGGTCAATGAGTCATAGCATTGTTGAACGGTTGGTAAACAAGCGCACCCGTGAAAACCCGGGGGCGGAGAAAACGAATGGAACTCAACGGAGACATCCTCGTCGCGGCTCCTCGCGACAAGGTCTGGGCCGCGCTCAATGACCCGCAGGTGCTGGCGCGCTGCATCCCTGGCTGCGAAAGCATGGAAGCCACCAGCGACACCGAGCGCACCGCGCGCGTGGCCGTCAAGGTGGGGCCGGTGCGCGCGCGCTTCACCGGGCACCTGCGGCTGCAGGACGTGCGGCCCGGCGAGGGCTGCACGCTGCAGTTCGAAGGCTCGGGCGGCGCGGCCGGCATGGCCAAGGGGCAGTCGAGTGTGTCGCTGAGCGAAGAGGGCGAGGGCACGCGCCTGCGCTACACGGCGCAGGCCAAGGTGGGCGGCAAGCTCGCCCAGCTCGGGTCGCCGCATGATCGACGGCTACGCCAAGAAGATGGCCGACGAGTTCTTCGAGGCGTTCCAGGCCGAGCTCGCACCCGCCGCGGCCGGTGAAGCGGCGGCACCGATCGCCGCGCCGACGCCATCGGTGGCCCCGGTGCCACCGGACGAGGCCGGCGCGCCGGCCCGCACCGCGCCCCCCACGCCCATCGCGCGCCCCATGCCCGCCCACGCCTCGCCGGTGCCCGGCGAGGGCGTGCGCGTCCTGTGGTTCGCGCTCGGTGCACTGTCCACGGGCTTCGGCGTGTGGATCGCCTCCCTGTTGTCCGCGTGAGGAGGGCCGCTTGAAAGCCGCTGCATTCGACTACGTCCGGGCCGGCTCGATCGAGCAGGCCATCGATCTGCTGGGCCGCCACGGCGATGACGCGCGCGTGCTGGCCGGCGGCCAGACGCTGATGGCGACGCTGAACATGCGCTTGTCCGAGCCCGCGCTGGTGATCGACATCACCGGTCTGGCCGCGCTGCGCGGCATCGAGCTGCGCGGCGAGGTGTTGCGCATCGGCGCGCTGAGCACACACACGCAGATCGAACAGAGCCCGCTGGTGGCGCGGCACGCGCCGCTGCTGACCGAGGCTGCGCCCCACATCGCGCACCGCGCCATCCGCAACAGCGGCACCTGGGGCGGCTCCATTGCCTACGCCGACCCGGCGGCCGAGTGGCCCGCCTGCCTGCTGGCCTTGGGTGGCACGGTGGTCGTGCAGGGCCCGGCGGGCGAGCGCCGAATCGCGGGCGATGACTTCTTCACCGGCCTGTACGCCACGGCCCTGCGGCCCGACGAGATCGTGGTGGCGGGCGAGATCCCGGTGGCCACGCCCGATGCGTGGAGTGGCATGTCGCAACTGGCGCGCCGCCACGGCGACTACGCCATCGTCGGCCTGGCGGCTTCCGCGCGGCGCCAGGGTGGGGTGCTCTCGTCGGTGCGCCTGGCCTTCATGGGCGTGGCCACCACACCCTGGCGCGCTCGCCGGACCGAAGCGGTGCTCGACGGCCAGGTGCCCGATGAGGGAACGCTGGCGCGGGCGGTGGATTGCCTGCGCGGCGAAATCGATCCCCTGCCCGACCTCACCAACACCCCTGAGACCAAGCGCCACCTGGCCGGCGTGTTGCTGCAGCGCCTGCTGGCCTCGGCCCGCCCCTGAGCCACCTCCGACACGAGAGCCCTTCCATGCCAGACCTGTTTCCCCTCAACGTCACCGTCAACGGCCAGGCGCGCCGCTGCGCCGTCGAACCGCGCGCCCACCTCGTCGATTTCCTGCGCGAGGACCTCGGCCTCAAGGGCAGCCACCTCGGCTGCGAGCACGGCGTGTGCGGCGCGTGCACCGTCGAACTCAACGGCCAGATCGTGCGTGGCTGCCTCACCCTGGCCGCACAGGCCGACGGCGGTGAAGTGAACACCATCGAAGGCCTGAGCCAGAGCGGCGCGATCCGCGACCTGCAGCAGGCCTTCGTGTTGCGCAACGCGCTGCAGTGCGGGTTCTGCACCTCGGGCATGCTGATGGCGGCGAAGGAGCTGGTGGAGACGCGCCCGCAGGCCACGCGCGCCGAGGTGCGCGACTGGATCTCGGGCAACTACTGCCGCTGCACCGGCTACCACGCCATCGTCGACGCCATCTGCGACGTGCTGCGCCAGCGCCAGGAGGCCGCCCGATGAAACGCGACATCGTCAACCTGGAGCCCGGGGTCGAACAGCCCGCGCCGATCGCTCCCGTCACCGAGGACCAGCGCTACATCGGCGCGAGCGTGCCGCGCGGCGGCATCGAACGGCTCACGCAGGGCCTGGGCCAGTTCATCGACGACATCGAGTTGCCGCGCCTGGCGCACGTGGTGTTCTGGCGCAGCCCGGTGGCGCACATGCGCATCAAAGCCGTGCACGCCGACGCCGCGCGCGCCATGCCGGGCGTGCTGATGGTGGCCGACGGCCAGGACCTGGCCAAGGTCTGCAAGCCCTGGGTCGCGGTGCTGGGCCACCTGGCGGGCATGAAGTCGGCGCCGCAACACGCGCTGGCCGTGGAACGTGCCTGCTGGCAGGGCGAGCCCGTGGTGGCGGTGGTGGCGGAAACGCGCGCGCAGGCCGAGGACGCGCTGCAGCACGTGGTGGTGGACTGGGAGGAACTGCCCCTGGCCACCGACATGGAAGCCGCGCTCCACGAAGACACGCCCCTCATCCACGCCGAGCTGGGCGACAACCTGTGCTTCACGCGCAGCCTCGATGTGGGCGACGTCGACAAGGTGTTCGCCGAGGCCGACGCGGTCGCCGAGGCCACGTTCGAGTTCGGTCGCCACACCGGCGTGACGCTGGAGCCGCGCGGGCAGATCGCGCACTGGAACCCGGCCGAGCAGCGCCTCACCGTCTACCACGCCTGCCAGGCCCCGCACATGATGCAGGACCTGTACGGCCGCCAGTTCGACCTGCCCGCCAGCGCCATTCGCGTGGTCTGCAAGGACGTGGGCGGCTCCTTCGGCATCAAGGTGCACGCCTACCCCGACGACTTCGCGACCGTGGCGCTGTCCATGCTGCTGGGCCGCCCGGTGAAGTTCGTGGCCGACCGGCTCGAGAGCTTCACCAGCGACATCCACGCGCGCCACCACCGCGTCAAGGCGCGCATCGCCGTCAAGCGGGACGGCGAGATCCTCGGCTTCGACATGGACGACCTCACCGGCATCGGCCCGTACTCCATGTTTCCGCGCACCAGCGCGATCGAGGGCAACCAGGTCGTCAACCTGGTTGGCGGGCCGTACAAGCACCGGCACTACCGCGCGAAGCTGGACGTGGTGTTCCAGAACAAGACGCCGACCTGCCAGTACCGCGGCGTGGGCCACCCCATCGCCTGCGCGGTGACCGAGGCCCTGGTGGACCTGGCCGCGCGGAAGATCGGCATGGACCCGCTCGAGATCCGCGCGAAGAACGTGATCCCGGACGACGCCTACCCGACCACCGGTGCGTCGGGCATCAAGCTGGAGGTGCTGTCGCACGAGGCCAGCCTGAAGCAGTTGCGCGAACTGATGAACTACGACGCGCTGCGCGCCGAGCAGGTGGCGCTGCGCAAGCAAGGCATCCACCGCGGCATCGGCTTCGCGGTGGTCATCGAACTCACCAACCCCAGCGCCGCGTTCTATGGCGTGGGTGGCGCGCGCATTGCGTCGCAGGACGGCGCCACCGTGCGCCTCGACCCGGAGGGCGACATCACCGTGCTGGTGAGCGTGGGCGAGCAGGGGCAGGGCACCGAGGGCATCTACCGCCAGATCGCGGCCGACGCGGTGGGCGTGGACATTCACAAGGTCAAGGTCATCACCGGCGACACGGACGTGACGCCCTACGGCGGCGGCACCTGGGCCTCGCGCGGCGCGGGCATCGGCGGCGAGGCCGTGCTGCTGGCGGGCCAGGCGCTGCGCGAGAACATCCTCAAGGTGGCGGCGGCCATCCTCAAGCGCGACGGGGCCACGCTCGCGCTGCGCCGCGACCGCATCGTGGACGCCGGCAGCGGCGAGGAACTGTTGCCATTGAAGGAACTGGGCCGCATCGCCTACTACCGCTCCGACACGCTGCCGCCGGACTTCACGCCCGAGCTCATGGTCACGCGCCACTACGCGCAGCGCGACTACCCCTTCATCTTCACCAACGGTGTGCAGGCCTCCTACGTGGAGGTCGATCCCGACACCGGCTTCGTGAAGCTGCTGAAGCACTGGGCGGTGGAGGACTGCGGCCGCGTGCTCAACCCCATGCTGGTGGACGAGCAGATGCGCGGCGCCATCGTGCAGGGCATTGGCGGAGCGCTGTTCGAGGAGTGCCTCTACGACGAGGCCGGCCAGCTGCTCAACGCCAACATGGCCGACTACCTGGTGCCCATGGCGGCCGAGATGCCCGACATCGAGGTGGCGCACGTGATGACGCCCACGCGCAGCTCGAAGCTGGGTGCCAAGGGCGCGGGCGAGGCGGGCACGGCGGGCGCACCGGCGGCGGTGATGAACGCCATCAACGACGCCATCGCGCCTTTCGGCGCGGTGGTGCACTCGCAGCCGATCACGCCGGAGAAGCTGTTGCGGGCACTGGGGAAGGTGGCGTGAACAGGAATGAAGCGGTGCCGACGGAGTCGCGGTCTACGTCTGCAGTTCGATTTCCCATTTGACCCAGTCTCCCCGGTAAATCACCTCGGCGAAGTAAAGGATGCGGTCGTTGCGGTCGAGGAATACACGCGTGACGTGCGCCACAGGCGTGCCGACCCTCACTTGGAGCAGCTTTGCTGAATCGGTGTCGGCGGTTCCGATCGACATGGTCTGCTGGGCCCGCTCGATGCGTACCGTGCGCTTCATCCGCAGAAGCTGGGGAATGACCGCCCGGGTCCGGAACTCGTCCGGCGCGCGCTGGAAGACCTCTTGCAACAGATAAAGCGCGATGACGGCGTACGGCTTGTTTTCGGTGAAGTGCAAGCGGCGCATGTAGACATAGTTGCTGCCTAGCTGTCCGGTGCCCGGCTCCACCGTCGGCATCGCATGGGACTCATCAAAGGTGAGCATCTTGGCGCTCGTCGACTCGTACATCGATGCGAGTGATTCGAGCGAGGTGCTCATCACAACA
>JABAHQ010005253.1_pt2 | contig 14419 bp, 9 predicted proteins | sample 7062091 | NCBI WGS metagenome assembly JABAHQ01 (sample SAMN14534359, study PRJNA622989) | marine sediment metagenome | biome: marine biome [ENVO:00000428]; feature: marine pelagic biome [ENVO:01000023]; material: deep marine sediment [ENVO:00002113] | place: India: Gulf of Kutch | collected...
CCGGGCTACGTCGGCTTCGACCAGGGCGGCCTCCTGACCGACGCCATCGACCAGCACCCGCACTCGGTCCTGCTGCTGGACGAGATCGAGAAGGCGCATCCCGATGTGTTCAACATCCTGCTGCAGATCATGGACCACGGCAAGCTGACCGATCACAACGGCAAGACGATCGACTTCCGCAACGTGGTCCTGATCATGACCACCAACGCCGGCGCCGCGGAGATGGCCAAGCCGGCCATCGGCTTCGAGCGCGAGACGCGGGCGGGCGACGACGAGGAGGCGATCAACCGCATGTTCACGCCGGAGTTCCGCAACCGCCTGGACGCGATCATCGGCTTCAAGAATCTGACGCCGGAGGTCATGGGCCGAATCGTCGACAAGTTCGTGATGGAGCTGGAGACCCAGTTGGCCGATCGCAACGTGGTCATCGAGCTGAGCGATGCCGCGCGCCGGTGGCTGGCCAAGGGAGGCTACGATCCTCTGTTCGGCGCCCGACCGCTCGCCCGCGTCATCCAGGAACAGCTCAAGAAGCCGCTCGCCGAGGAGCTGCTGTTCGGCAAGCTGGCCAAGGGCGGCGTGGTGCGCGTCGATATGAAGGACGAAAAGCCCTTCTTTTCCTATCAGCCCGCCGAGGGCACGCGCAAACGCGGCAACGGCCGCAAGTCCTCCAAGGATACGCCCGAACTGGTCGACTAGCGGCCGCCGGCCGGCGGGGCAAGGGCCGAGCGGGGCAGGGCAATGTCCGGCCGCTGCCTGGACGGTTGCCGCGTCCTCGAGCTCGCCCAGTACCTGCCCGGGCCCTACGCCGGGCAGATCCTCTCGGACCTCGGCGCCGAGGTGGTCAAGGTGGAGCCGCCGGGCGGCGATCCCATGCGTGCCGTGCCGCCGCAGGACGGCGACGGGGTCTCGGCCTGTTACAAGCTGATCAACGCGGGCAAGACCGTGGTCCGGCTCGACCTGAAGAGCGCGGCGGGCCAGGCGCTGCTCACGGCTCTGGCGGAAAGGGCCGACGCGTTCGTGGACTCCTACCGCCCCGGGGCGCTGGCCCGCCTCGGCCTGGGCGCCGAGGCGCTGCGCCGGGACAATCCCCGGCTCGTCCATTGCGCCCTGTCCGGCTACGGTCAGACCGGTCCGGCGGCGCTCAAGGCCGGGCACGACATCAACTACATGGCCCTGGCCGGCGGGCTCGCCACGTCCGGCACCCGGGACCGTCCGGTGCCCGCGCATCCGCCGAGCGCCGATTTCGCCAGCGGCATGCAGGCGGCGCTCACGGTGCTGGCCGCGCTGCTGCGGCGCGAGCGCACGGGCCAGGGGGCGAGCATCGACGTGAGCATCGCCGAGACCGTGCTCGCTTGGCAGGCGCTGGTCCTGACCGCCGCGCGCCGTCCCGGGCACGAGCCGCGGCGCGCGGCCTCGCGGCTGGGCGGCGGGGCGGCGTGCTACCAGGTGTACGAGACGGCGGACGGGCGCTTCGTCACCCTCGGCGCGCTCGAGGAGAAGTTCTGGGCCGCGTTCTGCCGGGCGGTCGGGCGCGAGGACTGGATCGCCCGGCAGTGGGAGGCGATGCCCCAGGACGCGCTCATTTGCGAGGTGGCGCGACTCATCGGCTCGCGCCCGCTCGAGGCCTGGGAGCGCGAGCTGAGCGAGGTCGACTGCTGCTTCCAGGCGGTGCTGGAGCCGGCGCAGGTGCCGGACGACGCGCGCATCCGGGCCCGCGCTCTGGTCCGCGCCGCAGGCGGCTCGGAGCCGCTGGTCGAGGTTCTGTTCCCCGCCTATTTCGACGGGGCGCCGCCGGCGCCCCGGGCGCCGGCCGTGGAGCGATCGGCGCAGGACATCCTCGGCGCATGGCGGGCCGGTTAGGCGCTATACTGCGTCACATGGAATGCGGCGGTCGAGGGAGCAGCGTGTGGTGAGGCGGCGTTTGCCTGCGGCGGCGCGCCTGTGGCCGGCTGCCTTGGCCGCGGCCTTGCTTGCGGCCGGGCCGGCCCTGTCGAAGGCCGCCGCCGGGCCGGGCTGCGAGGGCTCGCCGGACATCCCGTACGACATCGACCTCAAGATCGACACGCCGCCCGCCAGCGTCCATCACGACCGCGCCAGCGCCCAGCTGGGCCGGATGGGGCCGCACGGACCGGGCGGGCGGGTGCTCGGCCTGGCCAGCGCCGGGGTCGATTTCCACTGGCGCGTCGGCTTCGAGTGGCGAGCGCAAGGGGACGCCTCTTGCTTCTGGGTGCGCTGGGCGCGGCTGAGCGTCCGGCTTCCCTCGCCCGAGATCTACGTGGCCCGCGAGTACCCTCGGGGGTCGTGCCAGTACCGGGCGATCCTGGCCCATGAGCAGGACCACTTCCGCGCCTCCCGCGAACTCATCAACCGCTACCTGCCGCGGCTGCGCTGGGTGCTGACCTCGCTGCGCATCCCCACCGGGCGCCGGCCGATCCTCGTGGAGTCGGCGGCGGCGGCCAAGGCCGAGGTGCGCGCCCTGATGCAGGAGCTGGCCGAGCCGCTGTTCCGCGAGATCTCGGAGGCGCTGCGCAAGCACCAGGCCGGCCTCGATTCGCGGGCCAGCTACAAGCGGCTGTTCGCACAGTGCGACAGATGGTGAACTGCGGCGGGCCGCGGCAAGCTTCTCCGTGTGGCGCCGGAAGGGAAGGGGCCCGCTCGGCCGGATCCCTCGCAGTTCCAGGGATATTGCCGCCGGGACGGGGGAACGAATTCACGAACCTGGCGCGGGCAGGTCTGCCTCGACCTGTGGGTTTTCAACTATCCATTGCGAAAGGGCCGGCATTCGGCAAGCATCGCGATCTCGTAGCGGACCCCGCGGCGCTCGCGCTCCAGGAACTGTTCGACCGCCTCGCGGAACCCGGGATCGGCGATCCAGTGCGCGCTGTAGGTCTCGACCGGCAGGTAGCCGCGCTGGAGCTTGTGCTCGCCCTGGGCGCCCGCCTCGACGCGCGCCAGCCCGTGCTCGATGGCGAACTCGATGGCCCGGTAGTAGCAGGCCTCGAAGTGCAGGAAGCGGTAATGGCCGAGCGAGCCCCAGTTGCGGCCGTAGAGGGTGTCGCCGCCGAGCAGGTTGAGGGCGCCCGCGACCGGCTCGCCGCGGTCCTCGGCCACGACGAGGACCACCCGCTCGCTCAGCGCCTCGCCGAGGCGGTGGAAGAAGGCGCGGGTCAGGTAGGGGCTGCCCCACTTGCGGTCCGAGGTCGCCAGGTAGAAGCGGTGGAAGGCGTCCCAGTGGCGCGGCTCGATCGCCTCGCCTTGCAGGGTGCGGATGACGATGCCGCTCTCGCTCGCCTTGCGCCGCTCCTTGCGGATCGCCTTGCGCTTGCGCGAGGCGAGTTCGGCCAGGAAGTCGTCGAAGCTCCGGTAGCCCCGGTTGTGCCACTGGAACTGCCGGCCGATGCGCTGCAGAAACCCGGCCGCGCCGAGGCGCCGCCAATCCGCCCGCGTGGGGAAGGTGACGTGGAGCGACGAGACCTTGTAGCGGCGGGCCAGCTCGACCATGCCGGCGATGAGCGCCGAGGCGACCGTGTCGGCCTCCGCGTCGGGCCGCACCAGCAGGCGGGGCCCGGTGACCGGCGTGAAGGGAACGCTGGCCTGGAGCTTGGGGTAGTAGCGGCCGCCGGCGCGCTCGTAGGCGTCGGCCCAGCCCCAATCGAACACGTACTCGCCGTAGGAATGGCCCTTCAGATAGAGCGGCGCCGCGCCGAGCAGGCCGCCGTCCCCGTCGGGCACCACGAGATGCCGCGCTTGCCAGCCGGTCTCGGGCGTTGCCGAGCGGCTTTCCTCCAGCGCCTTAAGGAACGCGTGGCTGACGAAGGGGTTGTCCGGGCCCGCGCAGGCGTCCCAGGCCTCGGACGCCACTTCGCGGACGGCGCCGAGGACCTGGACGGCGATCGGTTCGCCCCCGTCGGGCATGGTCGTACTCCGCGACTCGCGGGTGCCGCAAGGCTGCCGCCCGGCAACTATAGCGGATCGGCCCTGGCGAACGGAAATCACGATCCCGGCACCTCGTGCCAGGATCGCCCCCGCGGCGCGGGCGGAGCCGCTGAAAAGGCAAGAAACGCGCCTTGCCCCGGCGCCTGCGCACAAACCCGCAGCCGGCCGAGGTGCGTCAAGCCATGCGCCTGACGCCATACGGGGCGCACGGCGCCGTGCCGAGCGTCGCCGCCCTCACCCGCAGGGGCTCACGGTGCGCCATGGCCGGGCCGGGGAGGTCGTCCTGAGCCGGGCTCGACTCGTCCGCCAGGCTCGGGCTCCGGAAACGGCCAAGCCGCTCGGCCCGGAGGCGCCCGTCCGGGGCCCGGAGCTCCTGCAGCCTCCGTGGCGATCGGATCAGGCCGCGATGCCTTCGCGCCAAGCGCTCGAACTCTTGCAGGTCCGGCAGATCCGCTCGCCGGGCCAGCTGCTTAGGAATTCCTCACGACACTTGAGGCACTTCCGTTGCTTGGCTTCGTATTTGCGGTCAGGTTCGGGCTTGGAGTTCTTCTCGGAACTGCTCATGGCGCGGTCTTATAGCAGCAGTTTTCGACAAATGCGACATTTTTCTTGCTGCACCGCAACTTTTTTGTTGCACTGCAGCAAAAACCGTCTCGCGAGCGTGTCGCGCCGAGGCGCGGCCGGGCTGCGGGCCGGCCCCACGGGGCTGCGCGGCCTTGCCGGGACGGGAATCCGGGACCCGGCAGGGCGCGTTTCGGCACCGCAGGGAGAGAGAGAGAGAGACAGGCAGATCCCGTGCCGGGATGGGAGGCTCAGGCGGCCTCGCGCGAGCGAGGCTCCGGCTCGGTGCGCCCCTCCCGGGGCAGCCGGAGGGTGACCGCGGTGCCCTGTCCGAGCCGGCTGTTGAGCACGAGCTCGCCGCCCAGCATGTGGGCAAAGCGCTGGGCCAGCGGCAGGCCGAGACCGGTGCCCGGGTACCTGCTATCGGTCGAGGTGTCGATCCGGCCGAAGGGCGAAAGGGTCGTCGGGATGTCCTCCGCAGCGATGCCGATGCCGGTGTCCGAGACGGTGATCTCCAGCACCTGCGCGGCCTCGCGCCAGCGCGCGCCGATCGAGACCCGTCCCCCTTGGGACGTGAACTTCACCGCGTTGGACAGCAGGTTGGTCAGGATCTGCTTCACTCGCCGGCCATCGGTGGCGAGCGAGGGCAGGTCGTGGCCCAGACGGAGGCTCAGCTCGACTTGCGCGGCGTCGGCCTGGCTGCGGATCATGTGGACGGCCTCCTCGATGATCGGACAGGGATCCGTCTGGACAATGGACATTTCGCTGCGCCCGGACTCGACCTTCACGAGATCCAGCACGTCGTCGATGATGCCCAGCAGATGCGTTCCCGATGCGTGGATGTCCTCGGCGTAGTCGCGATAGCGCGGCGGCTCAACCGGGCCGAAGGTCTCGCCCTTGATCAGCTCGGAAAAGCCGATGATTGCGTTCAAGGGCGTGCGCAGCTCGTGGCTCATGTTGGCCAGGAACTCCGACTTGGCCTGGTTCGCGGTTTCGGCTCGCGCCGCGGCCGCGGTGAGCTGCAGGTTCTCCTCGTGCTTTTTGGCGACGGCCCGGCTGCCCAGCGACACGGTGTAGAGCAGCAGCCCGTAGACGGCCCCGAAGGACAGCACCAGGATGGCGAGCTTGAGCGCCTCCGTGGCGACGATCTGCTCGCCGAGGTCGGTCACGTCGGTGTACATCTCGAACACGCCGATGACCTCACCCGCGAGCGATCGGACCGCAAGGTAGCTGCTGAGCAGGTCGGCCTCTGCCTCCTCGCCGTTGAAGTCGGTGAAGGTCTCGCCGTACTCGAGCTCGCTGGCCGTCTTGCCCTGAACCGCCGCCTCCAGCCCGGCGTAGGCCCGCTTTCTCGAGCCGATCTCGTCCGGGTCGCTCGAGAAGACGGTCAGGCCGTTGGGGCTGTAAATCGTGACCCTGGCCACGCGGGTGCCGCGGGCCAGGTCGTGCACGGTCCGGCGCAGCTTCGCGACCCGCGGGTCGCGCCGGAGTTGCGCGGCGCTCATGGCCTCCGCCGCACCCAGCAGCCGCTCCAGCTCGGGCCGCGTGGCGTTCATCAGGGCGGCCGCCAGGCTGGCGTTGTAGTCCTCGCCCAACTCGGTCAGTTGGGCGAGCGACCGGGTCCAGTTGACGTAGCCGAGCACGACGGCGGCGAGCACGAAGATGCCCGCGCCGATCCCGGCGAAGATCCTGGGCAGGGACGGAGGGTTGGGCATCCAGTCTGGTCTTCGCGGCGGCGAGGGGCTCCGACCGGCGGAACCCTTAATCCTTAGATGACATATGACTTCTGAGGTAAAGATTCGCCTAACTGGGCCTGCGGGGCGGCGCGGGGACGTCGCGGGCAAACGGCGGGCTTGTGGTTGCCCGGCCGGCGCGCCGGCCCGATAATCGCGCCCCTCGCATGGGCCAAGGCCGGGAGGGTTGGAAAACCCGGATGAGCGCCGAGCCGAGTGTCGACGTCCTGGTCATCGGGGCCGGGCATAACGGCCTGGCCTGCGCCGCCTATCTGGCGGCCGGCGGCCTGCGGGTCAAGGTGGTCGAGCGGCGCGGCGTGGTCGGCGGGGCCGCGGTCACCGAGGAGTTTTGTCCCGGATTCCGCAACTCCGTCTGCGCCTACGTGGTCAGCCTGCTGCATCCCAAGGTGATCGCGGAGCTGGATCTGGCCCGCCACGGCCTCGAGATCCTGGAGCGCCCGGGCGGATCCTTGGCGCCGCTCGGCGATGGGCGCTGCCTGTGGCTGCCGCGCGACGATGCCCGCGCCAAGGCCGAGATCGCCGGCTTCTCAAGCCGCGACGCGGAGGCCTCCCCGGCGTTCCACGCGATCCTGCAGGATGCCGCGCGGGCGCTCCGGGGCCTGGTCCTGGAGACGCCGCCCAACATCGGCGGCGGCTGGGGCGACCTGTGGCGGGCGCTGACGGCCGCCAACCGGTTGCGCCGGCTGGACGCGGCGCGGCAAGGCGCCCTAGCCCGCCTTATGACCACGAGCGTCGGCGACTACCTCGACGAGTGGTTCGAGTTCGACGGGCTCAAGGGCGTCTATGGCTTCGAGGGGATCGTCGGCAACATGGTCAGCCCCTACGCCCCAGGCACTGCCTATGTCCTGTTGCACCATTACTTCGGTGAGGTGAACGGCAAGGTCGGGGCCTGGGGCCACGCCAAGGGCGGCATGGGCGCGCTCACCCAGGCCATGGCGCGCGCCGCCGAGGCGCGGGGCGTCGAGATCGAGCTCGGGGCGCCGGTCGCCGAGGTGCTGGTAGAGGGCGACCGGGCCCTGGGCGTGCGCCTCGCGGACGGGCGCGCGGTGCGCGCCAAGGCCGTGGCGGCCAACGTCAACCCCAAGCTGCTGTTCCTCGATCTCGTCGATTCGGGGGCGCTGGCGCCCGATTTTGTGCGCGCGATGCGGGCTTGGCGCTGCCGCTCGGGCAGCTTCCGGATGAACGTGGCACTCGCCGAGCTGCCCGCCTTCGAGGGACTCCCGGGCGGCGAGTCGGCCGAGCTCCTGAGCGGCACGATCGACATCGCGCCCTCGCTCGGCTACCTGGAGCGCGCCTATGACGAGGCCCGCCAACTGGGCTGGGCGCGGGCGCCGATCGTCTCCATGTGCATCCCCTCGATCCTCGACGACACGCTGGCGCCAAAGGGCGCCCACGTCGCCAGCCTGTTCTGCCAGCACTTCAACCCCGAACTGCGCCACGGCGAAAGCTGGGACGACGTCAAGGACCGGGTCGCCGACCTCATCATCGCCACCGTCGAGAGCTACGCGCCCAACTTCCGGCGCGCAGTCGTTGGCCGCCAGGTCCTCTCGCCGCTCGATCTGGAGCGCGAGTTCGGGCTCGTGGGCGGCGACATCTTTCACGGCGCCCTGCACCTCGACCAGCTTTACAGCCTGCGTCCCGCGCCGGGCTATGCGGACTACCGGACGCCCATCAGGGGGCTGTATCTGTGCGGCTCGGGGGCGCATCCGGGCGGCGGGGTGACGGGCGCGCCCGGGCACAACGCGGCGCGCGAGATCCTGCGAGACGTGCGACGCCGCAGGATGGCGTAGAGGCGGGCGAGCGCGGATCTGGTCGGGCCGTGGCTGCCCAGGCGCTCGTCGTCGCGGACTCCGTCGCTTTCGTATCGCCTCGTTCACACACCGAGTGGTAAAGGGATGTGGGAGGCCCGCCGCTGAGGGACGGTGTGACGGGCCTCGGCCGGCTGGCTCACTCCGGCTGCAGGTACCAGGCGTATTCGCGCGCCCCGATATGGGCCTCGAAGGCGTCGAGCTCCTCGCTCTTGCAGGCGGCGTAGATGCGCAGGTATTCGGCCCCGAAATAGTCGGCCAGCACGTCCGAGTCCAGCATGCGCGCGAGCGCCCGGCGCGGCCGGAACGGCAGGTCCTCGTCGAAGGCGAAGCCGGCGTTGCCCTCGAAGGCGGGCGGCGGGGCGACCTCCTTGGTGATCCCGTGGTGGATGCCGGCCAGCGCGGTCGCGAGCGCCAGATAAGGGTTGGCGTCGGCGCCGGCGACGCGGTGCTCGATGCGCCGCGCCTCGCCCTGGCCGAGCGGGATCCTGAGCGCGGTCGAGCGGTTCTCGTAGCCCCAGCTGCGCCGGATCGGCACGAAGGCGTTGGGCTGGAAGCGCCGGAAAGAGTTCACGTTGGGCGCCAGGACGGCCATCGACTCGGGCATGAGCTCGAGGATCCCGCCGACGGCGTGCTCCAGCGTCGCGCTCGCCGGCGCGGCGCCCCCGTCGAACACGTTGCGCCCTGTCTCGTCGCGCAGGCTGATGTGCAGGTGCGTGCCGCTGCCGGTCTCATCGAGGTAGGGCTTGGCCATGAAGGTCGCCTGCACGCCGTGGCGCCGCGCCACCGCCTTCACCGCGCGCTTGAACAGGACGCAGTGGTCGGCGGCGCGCACGGGGTCGGGCACGTGGCTCAGGTTGATCTCGAACTGGCCCGGCGCGTACTCGGCGGTGATCGCGGTGGTGGGGATGTCCTGCGCGGCGCAGGCCGCGGTCGCCTCGTCGAGCAGCGCGGCATAGGCGTCGACCTCGGCCATGCCGTAGACCTGGGTCGCGGCGTCGCGCTCGCCGGTCAAGGGCGAGACCGGCGGCTGCGGCGCGCCCTCGGCGCCGCGCGTCCGGTCGATCAGGTAGAACTCCAGCTCGAAGGCGACCACCGGGCTCAGCCCGAGGCCGCGGAAGCGCTCGACCACGCGCCCCAGCACGTTGCGCGGCTCGAACGGGTAGGGGGTGCCGTCCCCCTCCTTGAGGGTCAGCATGACCTGGCAGCTCGGCCGCCCGGCCCAGGGCACCGGCTTGAGCGAGCCCGGGACGACGTGCACCTCGGCGTCCGGGTCGCCGTCCGAGAAGCCGCGCCCCGCGGGGTCGTGGCTTGCGCCCATGGTGTCGAGCAGGAACACCGAGGCCGGGATCCCGACCCCGCCGCCGTACAGCTTGGCGAGGTGGTCGATCGGGTAGCGCTTGCCCCGCACGATCCCCGAGAGGTCGGCCAGGAGTGCGTCGACCGAGCTGATCTCGGGGTGGGCCTTGAGGAACGCCGCGGCGTCCCTGGGCAGCTTGGCGAGCGGCTTGGTCATCGTCCTTATTGGGCCCGAGGGCCGGTTAGCAAAGCGAGACGCGGGCGGCGCACGGGGCGCGCCTCCGGCTCGTGCCGGCTTTCACGGAAAGCCGCCACAAGGTCTCAGATTCAAGGCCCTGTTTCACGCGGATAATTCGTCAGTCCCGCGACTGGCGAGTCTCCGCGCTCAGGTCCTAGGCGATCTCCGCCACCGCGTCGACCTCGACCGCCACGCCGAGCGGCAGCGAACCGGCCGAGACGGCGGCGCGCGAGTGCTTGCCCTTGTCGGCGAACACCGCGACCATCAGGTCCGAGGCGCCGTTGACCACCTTGGGCTGATCGGCGAACTCCGGGGTCGAGTTGACGAAGCCGCCGAGGCGCACGATGCGGCGCACCCGGTCCAGGTCGCCGTCGCAGGCCGCCTTCAACTGCGCGATGACGTTGACGGCGCAGAGCCTGGCCGCCGCCTGGCCGTCCTCGACCGAGAGGTCGGCGCCGACCTTGCCCCGGTACTTGACCTCGCCGTCCTGGAGCGGCACCTGGCCCGAGACGAAGACCAGGTTGCCGGCGCGCGCGAAGCCCACGTAGTTGGCGACCGGCGCGGCGGCCTCCGGTATCTCGATCCCCAGGTCTGCCAGCCTGGCCTCGACCTCTGCGGCCATGTCGTCCCCCCTTTACGCTCGGTGTTTGCGCTGCGAAACGGGCGCGAGGATAGCGGCGCGCAAATGCATGGGCAAGCCGGGGTCTTTTGCCGGCCGAATGGCCGGCACCTCGGCGCAGGTGCATCCCGGTCCGTGCAGGGGCCGTGGAGCATGGCGCAGGTTGGCCCCGCGCCGGGCCGGCACGTGAGCCAGGAATCATCAACCATCATCAACACGGACTCGCAGATACCTGATGCCCATGGGGTAACACCTTCGCATGAGCCCCGATATTTATGGTTACGCCTGCGTAACCTTTTACCACCTGGACTTGCCGACTGCCGCGCCTTCGGGGCTCGAGTATCATGTGTCGAGGGGGTCGACGATGATACGAGGCAAGGCAATCGGGGTCGTTGTCGTTTTGCTCTCGGCGCTTGGGTGCACTGCCGGCAACCAGGTGCAGGCGCAAGACGCAGCATCGCCTGAGGGGGCGTCGGAGTTCGTCGAAACGCTCGGCGAACGGGTGCTGGCCATAGAGGCCTCGGCGCAGCGCGGGATCGCACCCGAAGCGCGCCTGAGCGCGTTACGGGATTTGATCCAAAGCGGTTTCGACCTCGATGTGACCGCGCAACTGGTGCTGGGAAAATTCTGGCGCCATGCGACACGGGAGCAGCGCACGAGATTCAGGGACCTGTTCGCCAGATACCTTCTGAACACGTACGTGCGCCAGCTTAGCTCGTATCGGGTCGAGACCCTGGTTGTCATCGCCTGCAATCGTATCGGGCAGGGAGATTTCCTGGTTCAAACCCGGATACATCGCCGCAGTGACATCGCGGATGCCAGCTGGCGGGTGCGCGCCGGGGCCGGCGGATACAAAATAATCGACGTTGTCATGGACGGCATAAGCTTGGCTTTGACTCATCGCGGCGAGTTCGCCTCGGTGATCAGCCGACAGGGCTTTGAGGGACTGTTGGAGGGCCTGCACGATAGGGTCCTGGTGCAGGCGGACCCGCTGGAAGCGGCTACGCGCGCGGTCCTTCCGGCCAGCATCCTGGTCTCGCCCGGCGTCGGCCGGCTCGAGCTCCTGGCGCGCCGGTACTAGTTGCACACCGCGTCACCGGTTCGAAGCGGCGGCCCGCAGCGCGCGCCGGCGATGGCCCGAACGCGGCCGCGGACCCCGGCTTCGCGCGGCTGGAAATTGACAAACCCGTGCGAGGCGCCGATGCGCCAAGAAAGATGCGCCCAGAAAAGAACGGGGTGCTGCCGCCGCGGCACCCCGAAGGTCACAGGGAGAACTCAGACGTGAGTCGTCAGGTCGGATATGGCTCCCGAAGCATCATGGCGACACCTCAAGAGCAGCCGCTGGTGGCGCCGCAGGTGTCGCACTTCAGGCAGGTGCCGTTGCGCACCAGCGTGAAGTTGCCGCACTCGCCGCAGGGATCGCCCTCGTAGCCCCTCATGCGTGCCTCGCGCACGCGCTCCAGGCGGAGGTCGAGCCTGTCGGCGGTCACGGCCTCGACGGCAACGGCTTCGGCGGAACCGCTGGTGCCGACGAGTCCCTGCGCGGCGCCCGCGCCGGGCTTGGCGGTGGCGAAGACCTTCTCCGCCGCCCCGTTGTGGGCGCCGCCGTTGAGGACAAGGAGCTGATTTCGGACATAGCCCTTGGAGGCGTAGCGGCGCACCGTCTCGACCACGGTGTCGCGCTCGTCCTCCGGCAGGTGGCCCTCCTCGGCGCCGCTGCCCATGCTGTCCGGCCGCATGTCGCCGGGCTCGGCGTGGGCCAGGTCGGTGCGACCGAGGTAGGAGACCGCCAGCTCCCGGAAGATATAATCCAGCACCGAGGTCGCCATCTTGATGGCGTCGTTGCCCTCGACCATGCCGGAGGGCTCGAAGCGGGTGAAGGTGAAGGCCTCGACGAACTCCTCGAGCGGCACGCCGTACTGCAGGCCGATCGAGATGGCGATGGCGAAGTTGTTCATCAGGCTGCGGAAGGCCGCGCCCTCCTTGTGCATGTCGATGAAGATCTCGCCCAGCGTGCCGTCCTCGTACTCGCCGGTGCGCAGGTAGACCTTGTGGCCGCCGACGATGGCCTTCTGGGTGTAGCCCTTGCGCCGCTGCGGCAGGCGCTTGCGCTGGGCCCGCTCGAAGACCCGCTCGATGACGCGCTCGGCGACGACCTCGGCGCGCTGGGCGGCGGGCGCCGCGGCGACGCGCTCGACGAGCGGCTCCTCGTCGTCGTCGCGCTCCTCGCCCAGCAGGGCGGCCAACAGCGGCTGCGACAGCTTGGAGGCGTCGCGGTACAGGGCGTTGGCCTTCAGGCCCAGGCGCCACGACAGCATGTAGGCGTCCTTGCACTCCTCGACGGTCGCCTCGTTGGGCATGTTGATGGTCTTGGAGATGGCGCCCGAGATGAAGGGCTGGGCCGCGGCCATCATGCGGATGTGGCTCTCCACCGAGAGGCAGCGCTTGCCGCTGCGCCCGCACGGGCTGGCGCAGTCGAACACGGGCAGGTGCTCCTCCTTGAGGTGCGGCGCGCCCTCCAGCGTCATGGCGCCGCAGCAGTAGGTGTTGGCCGCCTCGATCTCGGCCTTGGTGAAGCCGAGCGCCGAGAGCATGTCGAAGGAGAGGTCGTTCAGCTGCTCCTCGCTGAAGCCCAGCACCTTGACGCAGAAATCCGTGCCCAGCGTCCACTGGTTGAACGCGAAGCGGATGTCGAAGCTGCTGGTCAGGCCCGCCTCGAGCGCCTGCAGGGCCGATTTGGTGAACCCCTTCTCCTCGAGCCGCGCGTGGCAGACGCCGGGCGCATCCTTGAGCGTGCCGTGGCCGACCGCGTAGCGGATGATCTCCTCGATCTCGGCCTCGTCGTAGCCGAGCGCGCGCAGCGCCTCCGGCACCGCGCGGTTGATGATCTTGAAGTAGCCGCCGCCGGCCAGCTTCTTGAACTTCACCAGGGCGAAGTCGGGCTCGATGCCGGTGGTGTCGCAGTCCATGACCAGGCCGATGGTGCCGGTCGGCGCGATCACGGTGGCCTGGGCGTTGCGGTAGCCGTGCTTCTCGCCCCGCGCCAGGGCCCGGTCCCAGGCGCGCTTGGCCGCCTTGATTAGTACCCTGTCGGGGCAGGCCTGGGCGTTGAGCGGCACCGGCTTGACCGACAGGCGTTCGTAGCCCGTCTGCTCGCCGTAGGCCGCGCGGCGGTGGTTGCGGATCACGCGCAGCATGGCGTCGGCGTTCTTGGCGTAGCCGGGGAAGGCGCCCAGCTCGCCGGCCATCTCGGCCGAGGTGGCGTAGGCGACGCCGGTCATGATCGCGGTCAGCGCGGCGCAGTAGGCTCGGCCCTCGTGCGAGTCGTAGGGCAGGCCCAGCGCCATCAGCAGCCCGCCGACGTTGGCGTAGCCCAGGCCCAGCGTGCGGAACTCGTAGGAGCGCTTGGCGATCTCGCGCGAGGGGAACTGGGCCATCATGACCGAGATCTCCAGCACGATGGTCCACAGGCGCACGGCATGCTCGTAAGCCGCGACGTCGATGCCGACGTCCTCGCGTCGGAAGGCCATCAGGTTGAGCGAGGCCAGGTTGCACGCCGTGTCGTCGAGGAACATGTACTCCGAGCACGGGTTCGAGGCGTTGATCCGGCCCGCGTCGGGGCAGGTGTGCCACTCGTTGATGGTGGTGTCGTACTGCACGCCCGGATCGGCGCAGGCCCAGGCGGCGAGCGCGATCTGCTCCCACAGCTCGCGGGCCGTGACGGTCTTGGCGACCTTGCCGTCGGTGCGGCGGACGAGTTCCCACTCGGCGTCGGTCAGAACCGCCTCGAGGAAGGCGTTGGTCACGCGCACCGAGTTGTTGGAGTTCTGGCCCGAGACCGTGAGGTAGGCCTCGGAGTCCCAGTCGGTGTCGTAAGTCCTGAAGTCGATCTCGGTGAAGCCCTGGCGGGCCAACTGGATGACGCGCTGGATGTAGTTCTCCGGCACCTCGGCGCGGCGCGCCGCCCGGGTCGCCTGCCTGAGCACAGGGTTGCGCTTGGCGTCGAAGGCGGCCTCGTCATCCACCTCGGCCCCGGCCGGGCGGCAGGCCTGCATGACGGCGTTCAGGTGGCGGGCGCACAGCTTGGAGCCGGCGACCAGCGCGGCGACCTTCTGCTCCTCGACGACCTTCCAGTTGACGTACTCCTCGATGTCCGGATGGTCGATGTCGACGGTCACCATCTTGGCCGCGCGCCGCGTGGTGC
>JABAHQ010018651.1_pt1 | contig 14417 bp, 11 predicted proteins | sample 7062091 | NCBI WGS metagenome assembly JABAHQ01 (sample SAMN14534359, study PRJNA622989) | marine sediment metagenome | biome: marine biome [ENVO:00000428]; feature: marine pelagic biome [ENVO:01000023]; material: deep marine sediment [ENVO:00002113] | place: India: Gulf of Kutch | collected...
ATTACAATAGCCATGAATCCAATGAAGCCAAATATAACCGCAGGCGTAAATACAAATCCCCAGGTCCAGACCATATGGGCATACAGAGGTCCTTGCTGCTGAAGATCTTTTTTAAACTGTTTTCTAAATAAAGGGTAAGTTGTGGGACGGTCATCATATACCCAAAAGCCTTCCGGCATACTAAGGCGATCGTACATATATATAGCTGCGATAAAAAGTGCAAGTGAAAATGTCAATCCAATGGCTGACACCATTTGTAAAATTGTAAAGTCACCTGATGTTTTTGTTAATAGTCCGATTAATGCAGCAAAGGTAAAACCGGCTAAAAAAGTGGAGACCGACATTTTTGATTGAATTTTCGAACGGAGCTTGTCTTCCTGAAAATCATTTACCGGAATACGAAACTCTATCCGAGCATTTCCTTGCAGAAATGTTTCAAAAGAATCCGCAGCCAGGCAGATAGCCTCAGCGCGACTGAAGGGCCGAGTACGAAGCGAGGTTAAGCGGGTTAATAATTGGCTAAGCCTGGCTTCATGCCCGATGATTGCTACAACCTCGTGCTTTTCAAGATCGATACTCTTTTCATAAGCCTCCTGAATGATATCATTGAACGAATGAGTAGAACTATGCGGTGTAAGCGCAGAGAGGCTGATCACCGGTGCTGGCGTTCCGCCATCAAATTGCCCGGCCAGTAGCCCTCCCATCTCTTGTGAATGTCGATATTGACTGGTCAAATATGCTTCGGGCTTGAGGCTGAGACGAACCAATAACTCACCCAGTCGCCTTGTCTCTTTTTGTCCTTCTGGTGTTAAAGGCGTATTTTTACCATCTGTATTTTTACTATCTTCTCTTGAACCGTGGCGAATTAATAGGATTCTCACTCGTATTGACCTTTTTAGTTATTTTGTTATTAGTTCAGACATTGAAACAATCAGCAAATCATTCATCACTTCTACTATTGAAAGATATCTAAAATGAGCATGATTCTGGTAAAATTCATTTTGCTCAAAAGCATTCAAGAGCGAAATCCAGCCTGCTCAGGCCACTTAAGGGGAAGTATCTGTGTCGTATCTCAGCCATGTAAATACAATACTTGCCAAATTTCTCTCAGATATTTGTGAGTACCTGCCTCTTGACCTACAAAGTGCAAATCCCTTAATCTTCGGAACCGGTTCTTGCTCGCGTTTGTAACATCACTGCTACTATTTTGATCAATGCGGGCGCAGCTGCCGCAAGAGCTGCAGTAATGGTTAGCGTCTGTTGGAATAATTCGCGTTGCGTTGATAAAAAGAATATCAACAACGCTCCGATTGCAACGGCCAGTGGTAACCTGAATCGCGACCAGAGACTCGCGCCTGCCTCTCTTTCCCAGGTTTCTAATACTTCAGGAAGTTCCGCATGCAGGACAAAACGTCGGAAACTTTCATTCAGGGGCCTGAAGTCAGGGGCGGCAATAATTAATCCTCGGTGGATAAGTCGCCGGACGAGTTCCCGGCTTCGCCAACTAACAAGACCTTCCTGACATAAACGAAAGAGAACCATCTTTTCATCTTTTCCCGAAATTGCCCATAAGCGTTGATAGTAGTCTTCTGCCAGATCTAAAACTTGATTAATAACATGCCTTGGATCATCGAGTTTATTAATGTCCGGATGACTTGCAAGCTTTAAGCCAATTTCCCTGAGGTATGTATCCTTCCAGCATTCCTTTGCCAAATTTATTAGAATTTCTTCAGTTCTTTCACGTTCTTCGGATTCTTTCTCGATTTCCTCCAACCCGGCGGTCTCTTTTAATTCACTCAAATACCTTCCTTGTGCTTTCGATATTTCTTCTTTTTTAAATCCCTGTCGTATCCTCGCAAAATTCTCCAAAACTGCCGACCAGCGATCAAGATCGGGATTTACCTCCGTTGCGCCCCTGAAATAGTCGCCTGAGACCATTTTAAAATAGTGTAAGGGATTAATTTCAGAGTGAATTTCAATGGTTAACTTTTTATCATCCTTTTCCCTTCTGTCATTTGCCAGAGCAACAAGACGTTCGATGAGATCCAATTTCTTGTCAGCGACTTCAGGCTCCCACAGAGCATCATGAAAGGATGTAACCACGATCTTTNNGTTGCATGTCTTACAACTTTTGATAGGGAAAAAGAACCAATGAATTGCCGGGAAGCGTTAATGTGGTGAATGTCTTCATCCTCCCCTCGATGACTCGCAAATTGACGTTCCCCCCTCAAGACCAACCGATGAGGACACTTGCTCGGAAGAGGCAGCACCTTTCCATCTAAAAACCTGGGATGCAACATTTCGGTAAGGAAGAGTCTGTACACAGCCAATTTGATCAGTATTCCTAACACCGTTAGAATAAGGATCCCGGCTAAAAACCACTTCCATGGATCCGTTAAGCGAAAGTAAAGTACAGGGCTGCTTAGCAACAAGTCTACATATTTTAGCGTATCCGGCTCTACATCTTTGCCCAAATCAAAGTCAGGTCGATAGTCGCGCTTGATCAGTACTAATGAGGCATTGTCAACTTTTAGCGTATCATCTTCTCGAAAGACAATGCTGGCTTCAGGTCTTATCCATTCCCAGAGAGTATCAGCAGTTACTGGTTCGGTCAGGTTGTGGAGTTCATGACTAAAAGAGGTGAAGCCTGGCACAAAATCCCTGAAATGTGATATAAGTGATCCCGAAGCAGAGTCTGGCTGAAAATGCTTCAGACTGTCAGATCGATGGTTGGATTGAAGCTCAAATGCCTTCCTCCAAGTTCCCGCCGCATGAACATCCCAAGCATTATCAAGGGAATTATCAGGAAAAAACTCTGCTCCGATTCTCTTTTGATAACTTGGCGTCAGCCGGATCTGGCTATACCGTTCAAGTTTTTTCTCAACTCTGATACGAAGCCTGTCTGCAAATGCCAACTGCTGCTGCTTGGTAAAAAGCTCCATCACCTCATCATGCACGGTTCGATATAAAGATATGGGAGGTAATATGCCTAAAACCACCAGCAGTGTCAGGGCACTTGCCGTATACCAGCGTTTTTTCCAACTGTGAATTCTGCGCTCAGACTCTGGCGCATCGTTGAAAAACCGATTAAGAAAGTTTCGAATTCTCTGTTTAAAAATGGTCTCATATCGCCAGATCACAGAAAGTATCAGGATTAAAATTAAACCGATTATACCAATTAAACCGATTGAGTTATTTCCCCAGTTACTTAAACAGTGAACTATTATTACAAACAGCAATCCAAGAACCACCCAGGCAAGCCAAATGAGCCTGCGTGTTGAAATATGGCTTCGAGAGAGGTTTTGTTGACGCCGAGCGTTACTTTTCCGGAGAGGCCATTTAGAGCCGGTTATTAAAACCCATGCGCTAAACAGAACCCAGAAAAAGAAAAGCCAGTAGGGGAGTTCACCGAAATCCTGAAGCAGGGTGATTCCCAGAGCCAATAACAAAAGCGAAACTCCCAGGCTTATTGCATGATGCTTGCCAATTTCCTGAACGAATTTGTGCTTCTCCTCCGAATCCACTAACAAAATCAGATGCGAAAAGACCTGTCCCAACAAGGCAAAAAGGATAGTGATGATCATACCCTCTATGGGCGCCCAATTAAACATTAAAAAAAGCCATGAGATGATAATGACCACACATCCGAAAAAAATAAGCATATATCTATCTAATTTATGTTCATCAGGCCAGAGCCATTGAAAGGTTGATGATGTTCCGGACATCTTAAATTTAGCTGAAAGAAGATAAATACTGAAAAAAATAATTAACAAAGAGAGAAGGTAGGCGCCGTATAATAATAATCCGAAGCTCAGGATTTCAACCCGTGTGATACGAAGCGGCCTGTTTTCAGCGAAGACCAGTAATGACCAGGGTGTATCGGGTAAGGGAGTTGAATAGACTCGATAAGAATCCGCATGGTATGCTAAATCAATATGGCGTGAGGTGCGGGATAAAACAGCGGCCCTGACTTTTTCTTTATTGTCCACCTCATCGAAATAATTTTCACGAAGATTGCGGGAGTCGTCCGAATGAAAAAGAACCGTCCCGTCACTCTTTATGATGCAAAAGCCATACCCAGGGGGGATGACAGGTCGGATAACACTCTGAAGTGGTGATAAAGCCGCGGCTACAATTTCTGTTGTATCTTCGGGAATGCTTACTTGACCCGCGCTATTCTTATAAACCAAACGTTGAGAAAGGACAGCATAGACCTTCCCGGTCGTTTTAGAGCGAATGGACTCGATGTATCTTCCGGGAAGCGCTTTCACAGCGTTGTATTTAGCATCACCATTGCTGATTGGTATCCATCTCGTTTGATGCTCACCGTCCCTCCAAAGGTCACGGTCGCGTGCGTAGGTAAAATAGTCTCTTTCTGAAAGATCGATAAGGGGGGTCGTTCTGTCCTTTACACTCCATTTTTTTTGTTGCTTTCCATCCTTGGCGATCCAGTAAACCATCTCTAAAAACGGATAATGATGCAGTATACTATCACCGTCAATAGCTCCTTGTTCGTTATTTTTTCTATACAACAAGTGGGTTTCCCTTTTTCCATCATCGTTGCCAACCTTTAATGTATCACCGATTGGTTTCAAGACAATGTCAGGTAAACTATCTCTGAATCTTATCTTGGTGAGATGACGCAATTGCCTGTCAATAGAATCAAGTTCTGCATGGAGCGCTGACTGTATATTGTCAGCAAGTTTGTTCAAATGGTTATCTCGTTTCTCTTCGAATTGGTCTTTCATGAAAAAATCCAGTAAGCCGATAACGATGATCGAACCGGCAATGAGAAGCGTGATGACCAGAACCAGTACATCGTGCTTATTTAGTCTTTCTCTGATCCCAATAAATTGTACCTTGAGGAAGGGCAATGCTAAAAGCGCTATGACCAGAAGACCGAGCGCTCCCAACAATACGGTCGGAGAGATGGACATGGCTCGTCCACGAAAACCGGAGGCCTTTATGAAACCTGCCAGAATCCAGTCCTTTTCTTGAATTTGAGTGGCCTCATTACCAGTCTTCGGCGTCTCTTCTTCGATAGACGTCCACAGATCAATTGGGATTCGAATGGGTTGCAGGAACATCTTGTAAGGCGTTCCGGCAATGCGAACGTCGAGGATCTGGGTACGAGCATCAATTCTGTAATTACCGTCCTGTGTGGTTTGTGTCTGCGCTTTTTGCTCCGCATTGACGGCATCCTCTGATGAGAGCCTCGGTAATTTTACCAGCTCAAGCGGACCCTGTTCCTGGCTGAAAAGAATCGTTCCATCCGTTCTGGAAATCATTACTACATCAAATTCCCCGGTGGGGAAAATTCCAGCAAATAATTTTCGCAATTTTGCATGGGATGAAAACCAGAAAGCATTTGTTTTGAGCGATTCATTTTTCCACTTAACGACAAATTTTATGCTGTATGCTCCCACAAGCCAATCCAATTCCGCTTTGATTCCGGAATTTCTGGTTGTTCCGATTTTTTTAAAGCGAATGCTATCATCCGTTAAACCTCTATGTTTATATGTAGAGTCCAATGATGTGAGGGATTGAATCAAATCGAAAGATTTATATATTTGATCATCCCAATTGCGCTCGAGTGAATCTCGATGAATCTTTGCTTTATCCTGCTTACTAACACTCTTCGCCGAATCTTTATATTGTTTCCAGAATTCTTCGTTATTTTCCACCGGAGAGCTGTCATATTGTTTAACAGAATTTGTAACGTTTATCCATAAGCCTTCCATGGCATCCTCTATATTATCACTTGTCACAGAAAGAACGCGAAGGTAATGTTCATCAAGTTGATTACTATGTTCTGTAACATAAATAAAATAATAGACGCCGAAAAAGACAATTATAGAGATAAGGCTGACGACCGAAAATCTAACCCAGCGGGGAACAGAGAGTTTGATGTTCATAAGAAGGTTCATCCTAGATTATTATTAAGCGAATGAATTACGAGCATTATTTTACTCGCCTGATCAGATGAGGGCAATAGACTTCATTATAAGTACTCGTCGGGTTCGGGTTCAGGATGATTCATTGATTAATGACAACAATATTAAGTAAAACACTCCTATCTTACACATTCTGAAACTGATGTTGCCAAAAGCTTCATTGGATTGTCGCTATGTATTATTGCGGCCAGCTCGCCACAATTTGAAGCAAAAATCCAATCACCAACAAAATGCCTCCGATAATCGCAAAGCGTGATTCCCGCCGTTCATCCCGAACATGTGGCAGACAGATATTTTTATCCTCGCTATCCTCGGCGATGCGGGAGACACCCACTTTAAGTGCTTTTGTTCTTCCGATAATTAGGCCACTTGCTATTATAATGGCTCCGATAAGAGCGAAGATCAGACCGATGATATCTAACCATTCGTTGGCTAACATAATTGAAAACCTTTATTTTAGAAAAATAGACTTGATTATCTATATGTTAGAAGAAGATTGTGTTACTAATCCTGATCAATATACTCCAATTCATCAATTCTACATGCTTACGGATAAACCGCCAACAAAAGGTCTATTACTTTCCGATCCTTGGCCGTTAGATTAATGGTACCCTCTGGCATTTTGTACCGAATTGACCAGGAAACTCGCCTACCGTCCACTTTTTCACTCACTGGGATAATCTTCTTTATTGTAGTTAGCTTGAGTTTTTGTTTATTAAAATATCTTTCTGAATTGGCTATAAAACTTTGATAAGCTGCTCGGTTCTTGTTTACCGGAGGATACAAGGTGGCCTCACTATCATATGCAAATACTTCCTCCTGAGCGATCAAGAACTTGCGAACAAGCTCGACAAACTTGTCTTTCGTCGCCTTGGGGCCTGTTCTGGCCAGATGGGCTTTTTTATTGTCCCAAATCGCATTTGCATCTTTGGATTGATTGATTAACATCACGTGGAGACTTTCGTGCAACATTGCTCTCTTCAGATCACTTGGGGAGGCTTTGGGGATGTTTTTAAGACCGCCGCTGGTAGGCAGGCTTCCGCCACTCAACATGAGAAGCGGCATGTAGATTGCTGATTGTAGTTTTTTAGGATCATTAATGTCTTTTTTGTCGACCCATATCTGCCCTGCAAATGGAGATACCTTGGCTGAACTGATCTCCACCGGAGTTGGAAACGCTGAAATGAAGATGTTCAGGGGAGAGGAACTGCCAAACCCCTTCAAGGCTTCCTTGAGACGCGCACGCGCGGTTTTCTGCTGTCTTACCTGTTGTTGAGTACCGCCCCAAGAACCAAGGTCTGCAACAAGGGCTTGGATGGCACGGGCGATGGCTAATTTTGCATCTTTGATGTCTTGGTGAGGCCCTGTGACACCGATTTTGGCAGCCGAGTAGGCGAAACGAACATAGATATTCCCAATCGTAGTAAGATTCATTTCGACATGAACCTGTTGGCGGCGTGATTGAGGGGCTGTTCGACTACTGCCTTTTGCAGTAGCTTTCTTGGGATCTTGAAACCAGAAGGATTGCCTTTGAACTACCATGGTTCCTGGATCAGAATTCTGCTGCAACAGATTAGGAATGGGCCCGCTGCCGGCTAATCTATGCTCACTACGCCTCCCTTGCTGCACTGTATGCGTCAACTCATGCGCCAATAGCCTTTTCCCTTCCCCACTCTCAGGTGAATACTCCCCTGTGCCAAATACAATATCCTGTCCGGCTGTGTAGGCACGGGCATTAATAGCTTTAGCAGATTCCGCCGCTTGCCCGTCTTTATGCACCCGCACGCCGCTAAAATCCTGACCGAAACGCGATTCATAAAACGCTCTGGTATCATCCGGTAATGGCTCTCCCCCGCCGCGCAAATTGTTGATTTGTGATGCAACACCGTCGGATGCTTCCGTCTCCTGGCCAGGATTTTCTTTTAAATGAATTGTTTGCGTTTCTTCTTCTTGTTGTTTGCGCTCTTCCTCTGCATCGATCACTTGCCGTTGCAATAATCCTGAAGTACCGGCCGGCTTCATCTGAATCGCGCCTTCTTCTTCGGGCCGTTTACGCTCTTCCTCATCTGTCGTCGCCCGACGCTGAATACGACCAATTTGCCTATTTGCCGAGTCGCCCATTCGCCCTTTCACCGGTTCACCCGTTCCCTCCGCATCCGGCATGCACATCACCTGCTCCGCCACCCGGTCCGCTTCCCGCTCGTACCGATCCCCGGGTTGATTGATTTTCAGCTTGGCCTGGATCAACCGATTCACCGCCCGGTTCCCCGCAGTTCGCTGTAAAAACAAAATATTATCGGTGGTAAGCGGAATGTCGGATGGCGACGTAGTCGCTTCTCTACCGAAGAGCTGCGCCGGATGGCCGGGAAGCGATTTCCCGGGCGCTTGTTCTCCAGATTCTTTCCGATATAAATCAGCGTTTTCGGAAAGTTTGTCCTGATCGGTTGATAATTTCTCCTGGCGAGACATGCTTAATACCCCCGTAAACTTAGGTGATGTTCGTCCTTGAGAAATGATTGTCACTGTATTTATATTCAATATAAAGAAATTTTCTATACAATACAATGCTTTCCCTGCAATTTTTCAAAAAAGGCTGAAGTTGAATCGAACCGGGTGAACCATGCCAAGGATGAAGCCGCTCTGTTCATTGTTGATAAATCCCCACAAGGTTAGTTTTTTAATGGAAACCCCCATCAGGATCACCGGTAAGACATCCCGGTCACCGCCCCGCTCCCGAACAACGCCGATGCCACCGCTGAAATGCAGCCAGGGATCGCTATAGGCTTTCTTATAATCAAAATAAAGATCTTTGTAACCCTGGTAAAGATTCGTATAGACCACACGCGCAGAATCTTTAAGGGCGACATTTTTTCGATAAGCGTTAATGGTGTCTTCATACCGGGCAATAAGTGAGCTGTCTGCCTGTTCTTTTCTTTTCGTCGCCTGAAGTTCTATCTCCAGGGAATCGCGCTCAAATAGCCTCTGTTCGATGGAGTCGCGAGGAAAAGCAAAATAGACTTCCCCATCGATTTTAACAAGATATTTGTTATCTTTCTTAGTTATTCATTTGGATAGCCTGGCTGTGCCCGATAGCAGTCGTGGCGCTTAAAATGACAAGCGACCAGAGCAGAATAACTTTTACCTCTCGATATGATGATTGAATAGATTTCATACTTTCCCCGCAATTCAGTTTAGAAATATGAGACTAGAATTCTTCCAATAGCTCCTCATCTGACATATTATTTATTTCCTCTTTTCGTTTTTGAATGTCTTTCTCCTTCTCTGCCTCTATATGCGCAATCTCTTTTATATGCGCCGCCTTCTCCCGCTTCAATGCTTCCTCCGCCTCGAAAACTTCTCGATCCGACAGCTCGATTTCTTGCTCAATCTGCTCCAGGATATTTTCCTGTTCCGCCAATTCTTCTTCGCGCTTCTTGAATTCCTGGTCAAGCTTCTTACGCCGATAGGCTTGAAAAATGGAAAAACCAAAGACTAACGCCACTCCGGCGATAGTAAAGATTAATCCCTTCCCGGAAAGGATTCCGAACTGTTTCAGGAATCCGATAATCGCGATAATGCCCAGTCCGATCAGAATGATGTTAACTATCATCGCTATCTCCTTCTCTTATTTCGATTGTTCGCTTAACGCTTTTTCTAACTCGGCTCTTTTGGTGCGAGAAGCGCGACGCTTCTCCATGGCGGCAATGAGATTGTGCACCGGTTCCGCACCGAGTCCAATGACGATACCACTAAGAAAAACCTGTAGCATCGGAGACCAATTGGTCAATTTTCCGATTATTGCCGGCAATAGTGATTGAAAGATTTCTATGAGATTTATGTCTGCCGCGTAGCAAAGAATAACCCCCAGAACTGAAGCGACGATTCTCGAAGCTGTGGCAATAACCGCCTGCCGGATATTTTCACCGCTGATAATGACCAATTGGTTGGAGTGGCCTTTCTTTTGGGAGCGGGCAGCATACCTGATTTGGGTGGCCAGGGGGCTGAGCGTGATCACTCTCGATAATAATTGACCTTTGGCTATTCTCTCATATTTCTTTTTTAACTTCTCTGCTTTCCCGTTCCAAAACGCCTGCATATTCGTTTTCCACTCGATGTAATTCCAGACCCCGACGACGATCTCCATAATACGCTCTATCAACAACGCCAGGAGCAAAATTACGATATACACTCTGGTTAAATCGATTACCTCATCCATAGTCAATTCCTCCTTTAGACATAAATATATTGTTTTTGCTTGTAGAAAATTAGCTCATCCTGAGCCTGCGAGGATTTTTCAGACCATTTCTGGTAAATATTTTCTACCAGTTTTTTAAATTGGGATTCGGGAAAATTTGAACCCGGGCAGGCTTTATTCGCAAGGTCGCTGTGAGGACGAATTGAATTTGTAAAATCAACACGAATATTGTAAAGATGGCACCAAAGCGCTACCACCTTGCAGGCGGAGAGTAATTGTTCATCAGTGGGGTGGAGAATACCCAATCGTCCGTTGGCGTTAGAAAATGGAATGTTGGGATTCGGCTCGAAATTCCCGTTCAGGGCAATCCCTAAGGACCGGCGGTTATAGCCTTTTACATGATTGCCGTAGCGATCCCAGCGACAAAAGGGATGAATGCTGCCATCTTTCAGTATGACGCAATTATAGCCGGTGCTCCAATTCGTATCCGTAATCACCTTTACCACGTCGGCGAAGCTTGTATCGCTGTGCATGGCTGTATGATGGTAAATGATCAAGTCGGGATCTTTTTTACGCTTATGCACATGCTCCAGTTTATCACGATCTACGCCGCCCTGGTATGGTATATCAATTTCAAGCTCCCTGGATGCCTCGTTTTTTATAACGGCCGGCGTCCGGGGTGTTTTTCTGACCTTCTGCTCTTCAGAATGTATCGTTTCCTTGTTATCAACCAGCAGATCCGCGGTTTTGCGTTTTTGAACGAACCTGATTAATGTATGAATGGGCTGCGAACCGCCGCCGATCAAAATGCCGGTTAAGAGCCAATCCAGTTGATTTCCCATACCGATTAAATAATGAAAAATTCCGAATTCTGAAAAATGGCAGATCAAAATACCTCCCAGCATGCCGATGATCTGCAGCCAAAATACGCGGGCTGTTTTTTCCGGATCACGCGGGGCTATCGGATCAACGATCACCGTTGCTTGGGAGAATTTTTCGTCAAACTCGGCGCGACTGGTATCCAGTTTGCATCCCTTAAAGCGTGCTTCCAGTGACTTCTGCCTCCTCGTCAATTCTTTCCGCTGCTTGCGAGTTAAGCCGCTTTGCGCTTTAAACCATTCGGAATATTTGTTGACCAGATGCGATGCTTTCTCTTCCAGTTCATATTCTTTTTTCTTGAGTTGTTCTTTTTTATCACCTGCGGCATCCTTCAGTTCGATTCTGATCTCTTCAATCTCCTCCATCAGATCATCTAACTTGTTATGGATTTTCTGGGCACCCAGCTCACTTACAACCGTCTCCACCGGTTTGACTTTCTCGGCAAGCGGTGAATCCTCCCTGAGTAACATCTTCTTTATCAATCCTTTCACCGCTTCCAGGATTCTTTCAATCACCAGCGATAATCCCAGGGCTGCCGAAAGAAGCAGCAGCACAGTCTTTAGATCTACACTCATGTAAGGTCCTCCTCTTTTCTTCTGTAGATAATGGTCACGACAACCTCGGTAACCCATTTATTCAAATCTGAATCATATACTGCGGCGGCTGCCACCTTAATATCGAGTACAGTTGTTTCTATTTCTTTTTCATTTTCTTCGTCAATTTTCTTGCCTTCATTTGCTGCCAACCAGTTGTTCACGACATTATCAACATTTTGCCCGACGAAGGTTTTGATGTTGGTTTGCATGTTGGCTCCTTATAAAACAGGTGTATTTTCAATTAGTCTGGTTATGTATGGTGCTTCAGTTCTTGCGCTATTTCACTTTGAATAAGGTCTCGACGAGAAACTGGCTGCGACGAACTTTGTCAAAGAGATTTATCATAAATGTGAATTGGGTTGAGCCTTTTACATTTTACTGTTTAGAAAGCACCGTATCCGATAATAACGCCTTCACTGTTTGTTGATCTCGGGCAGCTTCCTCGTGTTTACCCAGCTTCAGGTAACTATCGGCACGGCCCTGATAAGCCCGCGAGAATTTCGGATCAATAGCTATCGCTGCGCTATAATCTTCAATAGCGTTGTAGTGCTTACCAAGTATTGCATTGACATCACCACGGTCACAGTAAATCTCCTGTTTTGTTGGAGGATGATTAGGATCATCAACTCTAATGGAGAGGCGGAAATCTTGTATGGCGTTATCGTATTGGCCTAGTTTCTTATAAATGGCTGCCCGCCCATAATAGGCGTATGAGTCTTGGGGATCTATTTCGATAATTTTATTATATAGTGAGAGCCTTAGATTATCATCAGTGGTTTTTTTTATATCTTCATATAATTTTGCAGTCGAATTCAGATCACTTCCACCTTCACTTTTACTTTCATTCCCATTTGTATCTACGCCCTCACATGAGAACACAAAAATTAACAAAACTATGGCGTTCAAAATTTGAAGTCTCATTTATCTTCCTCTCTATTTAATTATCAATTATTACCTTTATTTAAAAAGGTAGAAATTTATAGAGTTAGAAACCGCTCTGTTTGCTGCAGCCTTCGTTCAATGTTTTGCTGTGCTATTTTGAACGATTTTTCGCTCTCTTTACTAAGAGAGAATTGTCCCACATTATTCCCAAAAAGATCTATTTCGGGCCTGAACAATGCATTATGAAAATCCATTGACAAATGTTTGAAATTTCCTCGATTAATTTCTAATCCGACTAAGTAAGTATTCGAAAGCACAATTTTATGATAGCTGTTATTGCTTGCGTGCACAACTTCCGGGAAAAATTTTTTAATAAACTGTACCGATTGTTTCAGAATTTCCCCGTTCACCATTATTTTTTTATTCACCTTTTCCATGCTTTGTGCTTTGAAAAAAGTCCGGGTTTGCAGGAAAGCACGATTAATATCGTCTGGTGAAGTCTCCTTTAACGCAGGTAACAAAGAAGACTTATATGAAGCTTGAAATTTTTCCCATTCTTCGGACATAATCAGAGATTGGATTTTTGGATCGATCGATAATATTTGTTGAGAAATACGATTGATAATGGGAGCGATTAAATCTGAGGGGTGCTCCTCTAATAAGCGAACTGTTTCCTCATGCTTATTTTTTTGGGGAGACTTAAACACACTCTCAAATGTTATTTGTATTTGCGACCAAAAAAGTGTTAAAAGTGCATGAGAAAATTGTCTGAAGGCCACACGGTTAATTTGAACAACTGATTCAAATGCATTTACACCTATTCTATCGAATAGTTTGAAAATGAGGCGTACCTCGGCAATTGATTCCGTTTTCTCAGATTTGGCTACAAATGCAGTTATGATTAAATCCTGATAATCCCCATCCGGTTCAGCATATTCTGAAAGGATCAGCAAAGCACTAAGTGTCGGTTGATTGCTATCTACAAGGTCTGAAATGGCTTTCAACACTCTTTGTTCCCGTTTCACCGCCTCATTATGAAGCCGGGCTGCTTCATCCCGCCTTATTTCAATTTTTTGTTTTTGAACCTCCGATTGGGTTCTTTTTGTTTCCGCTTCTCTTTGAAGTCTTCGCTCTTTTTCTATCTGGGCTTGATATTTGGTATTTGCAGCTTCTCTATTCGTCCGTTGCACCTTGATCTTTTCCAGCACTTGAGCGGACTGGATTTGTTTAGTTCGCTCTCTCTCGATATCAAGAGTAATGTCTTTAAACTGAAGGACAAGAGCCCATATACCGGTGATTACCGTAACCACAGTGGCAATTATTCCTATAATAGCACCGGCTCTTTTGATCCAAAGTGGAGTTCTATGTTTTTGTTCGTTACTTTTTGGTGTTTCGGGCATTTGTGATCCTTTCAAATACTAAAGACAAATTACTCTGTGCTGTTTCACAAAGCTCATCGATAAGATCGATCTCTTTAAGGAGTAAGTCATATTTATAGTTTTGTGATGTTGGCATACTCTATTTCCGTAATTTTACGATTGACATTAAATCCACCACAATTATGGTTAGAAGACAGAAGCCAAAAGAAGGCTCAGACCTATAATGAGGACAATAATATGCAGAGTAACTCACATATTACACATACAGTGATTGCACTACTGCTGTCTAAAAATCCCTTTATCTCATTGTTGTTTCCAATTATCGCTTTGATTGCGCCGACAATAACATGAAGTATGTTTGAGGTTGTTGCAACCTTTGCATTATGGGCCCTGGCCATATCGTAATAGTGCTTAAAGGTTGCCTGAAGAATATCTGCGCCCTTCTCATTACTGACGGGTTCCAGTGCATTCATTTTGGAAGGTTTCCTAATTTAATCTCCTAATGGACTGTGGAATGAGCTCCTAAATCTGC
>JABAHQ010010399.1_pt2 | contig 14416 bp, 17 predicted proteins | sample 7062091 | NCBI WGS metagenome assembly JABAHQ01 (sample SAMN14534359, study PRJNA622989) | marine sediment metagenome | biome: marine biome [ENVO:00000428]; feature: marine pelagic biome [ENVO:01000023]; material: deep marine sediment [ENVO:00002113] | place: India: Gulf of Kutch | collected...
AAACCTTCCGCCACTGGCGCCGGCTGGCCCGCCTCGGCCTGGACGGTGGCCGGGCGGCGGCGGATCGGCTGGATGTGGGCATCCGCGACTGGGGGCTGGCGGCGGCAGGCGGGCGCTGGCGGCTGCGTCTCGGCGGGGAGGCCGGCGAGTGGGACCTGCGGCTGCGGCCCAGCGGAGAACCGGTGCTTCACGGCCGCGGCGGTATCAGCCCCAAGAACGCCGCGGGCACGGCGGCCAGCTACTACTATTCCTACCCCGCCATGGAGGTTGCCGGCCGCCTGCCCGAGGGGGCGGTGACCGGGGTGGCCTGGTTCGACCACGAGTGGACCTCCATCTTCCTGCCCGAGGGCACCGCGGGCTGGGACTGGGTGGGGCTGCGCTTCGACGACGGGGGTGCGCTCATGGCCTACCGATTCCGCGATGCCGCCGGGGTCACGGTCTACACCGCCGGAACCCTGATCGCCCCGGACCGCCGTGCCGAGCACCTGCAAGGGGAAGCCTTCGGCTGGACCCCGGTGCGCATCTGGACATCCCCCGACACCGGCCACACCTACCCGGTGGTTTGGGACCTGCGGTTCCGGGGGGAGCGCCTGCGGTTGACCGCCCTGTTCGACGCCCAGGAGATGGCCGGCACCTCGGCGTTCAACCCCACCTACTGGGAGGGGGCGGTGACGGTGAGCGGGGACCGCAGCGGCCGCGGCTTCCTGGAGATGACGCGGCTCTCCCCGTAATGCCTTGCGACCGGCAAGGCCCTTTGGCAGTATCCCGGCCCATGCGCACGGTTCTCGGATGGCTCCTGCTGGTCTCCGTCCTGCTCGCCCAGTCCGCCTGGGCGTTCGAGGGCCATGCCGGCCATTTCGAGGCCGAGACCGGCTGCGAGCACTCCATGGGCTCCCAGTCGTCCGGGGACCCGGGCACCCCGGCGGGGGGCCATCACTGCGCCCATTCCCCAGTCCATTTCGTCGCCGTCCACCAGGACAGTCTCCCGCTCGCCGGTGATCGGGTCAGCGGCGAGCTGCCCCCCTATCACGCCCCGGTTTCATTCCTCTACGCCGAGCCTCCGGTCCAGCCCCCCAGAGGCTGAGTCCTTCACCACGTAATCCCTTCGACCGCCGCCCCGTTTCACCGATCTGAAAGAGCGGGCGGGGGTGCGGAGCGCACACCGCCGCCACCAATGGCCGGCGGCAAACGTGACGCCATGAGGATTCAGCCCCATGTTCAGCCGATCCCTGCTGGGAGCGGCCGTCCTGGCGGCGCTCGCCGGGCCCGTTGCGGGCCGGGCGGCACCGCCGCGGGACGACCTGCCCCAGCCGCTGCACCTTGACCAGGCCCTCCAGCGGGCCCTGACCGGCAACCTGACCATCCGTCAGGCCCGCCAGGAGGTGGGCATCCGGCGCGGCCGGCGGGCCCATGCGGCCCGCATCGTGCCCACCAACCCCGAGCCGTCGCTGTCCGCCGCCGAGCGGGTGCGGCGCATCGCCCGCGAGTTTCAGACCTACGCCCGCGACCGTTTGGCCGCCGGCGAGGCCACCCGCCTGGAGGTCAACACCGCCCGTATCGGCGTGGGCCGGGCCGAGGCCGCCCTGGCCGAGGCCCGCACCCGGGCCGACCGCGCCCGGGTGCGCCTGCTGGAGCTGATGGCCGCCGACCCGGCACGGGAGCTGGCCGTAACTGGCGAGATCCGGGGGCGCTCGCTGGAGCTGCCCGACCGCCGCGCTTTGCTGCAAAAGGCCCTCAAGCGCCGCGACGACCTCGCGGCCGCGGCGCGGGAGGTGGCCGCGGCGCGCAAGGAGCTGACCCTGTCCAAGCGTCAGCTCGTGCCAAACCTCACCGTGTTCGGCTTCTACAAGCGCGAGGAGGGCGCCGACGTCGCCGGCGGCGGCATCGAACCCCCCATCCCCGCCCTGCATCGCTACGGCGGCGAGCAGGAGGCGGCCAGCGCCCGGCTGCAACAGGCGCAGCTCGAAGCCGACGCCCTGCGCATCACCGTCCGCCGGGAGGTAACCCAGGCGGTGGCCGAGTACCGCGGCGCCCGCCAGCGGCTCAATGCCCTCAAGGGCGCGGTGCTGGACGGCGCCGAGCAGAACCTGGCGCTCACCCAGGACGCCCTGCGTGCCGGCAAGGTGGGCGTGCCCGCCGTCACCGCCGCCCGCGACAACCTGCTCAGCGTCCGGCGCGACTACCTGGACGCCCTGGGCGCCCTGGTGACCGCCGCCACCGACCTCGAGCGCGCCACCGGCGGCCTGATCGCCCTGGGCCCTCGGTCCCCGGGCGCCGCCGGCGACCAGACGGAGACCCCCGACCATGACACCTGATCGCACCCGCATCCTGGCCCTCGCCCTGATCCTCGGCGGGAGCCTCGTCGCCGTCCCCGCCTGGGGCGCAGAGGACAAGCATACGGAGAAGGGCGACCGCCATTCCCAGGGCTCGGCCCACAAGCTCCACCTGTCCCAGGAGCAGCGCGGCCGCCTCGACCTGAAGATCGGAAAGGCCCAGGCCGGCAGCGCCGAGGGCACCCTGGAGATGCCCGCCACCGTCCATTTCGATCAGGACCGGGTGGCCAAGATCGGTCCCCGCCTGCGCGCCAAGGTGGTGCAGGTGACCAAGGACCTGGGCACCCGCGTGGCCAAGGGCGAGACCGTGGCGGTGATGGACAGCGTCGCCCTGGGCAAGGCCAAGGCGCGCTACCTCACCGCTCAGGCCGCCTTCGAGACCGCCCGCGCCGATTACCGGCGCCAGCAGACCCTGCGCAAGAAGCAGATCAGCTCCGAGGCCGACCTGCTGGAGGCCAAGGGGCGCTTCCGGGAGGAACGCGCCCGGCGCGACGCGGCCGTGGAGGAGCTGCGCCTGTACGGCCTTTCCCGGAAGCGGATCCGGGAGATCGAGGCGGGCACCGAGCGGCCGCTCTCCCGCTTCCGCCTGACCACCCCGCTGGCCGGGGTGATCCAGGAGCGCGGTCTAACCCCGGGACAGACGGTGAGTCCCGAGGAGACCCCCATCCACGTGGTGGATACGGCCCGGGTCTGGGTAATGCTGGAGGCCTACGAGCGCCACCTGCCCATGCTCGAGACGGGCCAGGCGGTGCGGCTCAAGCTGCGGGCCCTGCCCGACCGGGCCTTCACCGGCCAGGTGGACTGGATCTCCCGGGAGCTTGACCCCCAGACCCGCACGGTCCGGGTACGGGCAGCAGTAGAGAACACCGACGATCTCCTCCGCGCCGGCATGTTCGGCAAGGCCACCGTCACCACAAGCAACGACGGCAGCGTGGCCATGGTGCCGGTGGACGCCGTCCAGACCATCGAGGAACGCCCCATGGTGTTCGTGCCCGGGGACCCGGAGGGCGAAGCCCGGGCCTCGCGCGACACTTCGCGCGTTTCCGAGGAAACCGGCCACTTCCGGGCGATGCCGGTGGCCCTCGGGTCGGAGGCCGGCGGCCGGGTCGAGGTGCTGCGGGGTCTCCAGCCGGGCGATCGGCTGGTGGTGGGCGGCGCCTTCGACCTCAAGTCTGCCCTCACCGCCAGCGGCCGCAGCGCCGCCCACCACCACTAGGGGGTCGGGAATGATCGAGCGTTTGATCGACCTGGCCCTGCGCAACCGCCTGATGGTGCTGGTGCTGGTGGCCGGACTGGCGGGGGCGGGCTACCTGTCCTTCAGGCAGGTCCCGGTGGACTCCTTCCCCGACGTCACCCCGCCCATGGTGCAGGTCTACACCGCCAGCCCCGGGCTGTCGCCGGTGGACGTGGAGACGCTCATCAGCTACCCGGTGGAGATCTCCATGTACGGCCTGCCGGGCCTCAAGCGGGTGCAGTCCACCTCCATCTTCGGCCTGTCGCGGGTGAACGTGTACTTCGAGGAGGGCACGGGCATCTACTTCGCCCGCCGGCTGGTGATGGAGCGCCTGGCCAAGGCCCGGGAGGACATCCCGCCCGGCCTGGGCGAGCCGCAGCTCGGACCCATCACCACCGGGCTGGGGCGGGTGCTGCTCTACACCATCCGGAGCCAGGAGGGCTACGACCACTCGCTGACCGAGCGGCGCACGGCGCAGGACTGGATCGCCAAGCCCATGCTGCGCACGGTGCCCGGGGTGACCGGCGTGCTCTCCCTGGGCGGCTACGAGAAGCAGTACCAGGTGCGGCTGGACCAGCAGGCCCTGCAGGCCCACGATCTGACCCTGGCCGACGTGCGCGGCGCCATCGCCAGCAACAACCGCAACGTGGGCGGCTCCTTCATCAACCGCGGCGGCGAGGAGCACATCATCCGCGGCTTCGGCTGGGTGGAGCCCGGCGAGCAGGGCTTGGAGGACCTGCGCGACATCGTCGTCCACGAGCACGGCGGCACGCCGGTGACCATTGGCGACGTGGCCGCCGTGGAATACGGTCCGGCCATCCGCCGCGGCGCCCAGGTGGCGGGCGGTGAGGAGTCGGTGGGCGGCTACGTCTTGAAGCTCATCTACACCAACACCCAGGAGCTGCTGGGGAAGGTCAACGAGAGGCTGGAGGCGGTGAACAAGGCGCTGCCGGAGGGCATGGAGGCGGTGCCCTACTACTCCCAGGGCTCCCTGGTGGAGAAGGCCCTGCTCGAGGGGGCGGTGCTGGTGCTCCTCTTCCTCTACCTGTTCCTCGGCAACCTGCGCTCCACGCTGATCGTCATCGCCAGCCTGCCCCTGGCCACCCTGGTGGCCTTCATCGCCATGCGCTACATGGGTCTGTCCGCCAACCTCATGAGCCTGGGCGGGCTGGCCATCGGCATCGGCATGATGGTGGACGGCTCGGTGGTGATGGTGGAGAACATCTTCCGCCACCTGGAGGAGCGCAAGGGAGAGGACGTCTCCATGCTGCGCTTGGTTGGCGAGGCGGCCCGCGAGGTGGGCCGGCCCATCGCCTTCGGCATCTGCATCATCATCATCGTCTTCCTGCCGCTGTTCACCCTGCAGGGGGTGGAGGGCAAGATGTTCTCCCCCATGGCCTACACCATCGCCTTCGCCCTGGTGGGGGCCCTGATCCTGGCCCTGACCCTGGTGCCCGTGCTGGCCACCTACGTCTTCTCCCGCCGGACGGCCCCCGGCGAGCCGCGCCTGGTGGGCTGGATCAAGGCGGCCTACCGGCCGCTGCTGAACGGTGCCTACCGCCATCCGGTGGGGGTGATCGGCGCCGCCGGCGTGGCCTTCGCCGGCAGCCTGGCGCTGTTCCCCTACCTGGGCACCACCTTTGTGCCCACCCTGCGCGAGGGGACCATCATGGTTCGCTCCACCCTGCCGCCGGGGGCCAACCTGCCCACCGCCATCGACTACGCCAAGCGCTTCCAGAAGGTGGTCAAGGACTTCCCCGAGGTGACCGCCACCCACTCCCGGGTGGGCCGTGCCGAGGTGGGCGGCGACCCGGAGCCGGTGAACGTGGTGGCCACCATCATCGGCCTCAAGCCGCTTGAGGAATGGGAGAGCGGGCGCTCCTACGAGGCGCTGCAGTCGGCCATGGCCGCCAAGGTCAACCAGCAGATCCCCGGCCTGGCCAACAACTTCTCCCAGCCCATCCAGCTGCGCACGGACGAGCTGCTCTCGGGCGTGAAGGCCCAGGTGGCCGTCTCCGTGTTCGGCGATGACCTGGACCGGCTCGCCGAGCTGGGCAAGCGCCTGGCCGGCATCGCCAAGGGCGTGGAGGGCGCGGTGGACGTGCGCATGCAGCAGCAGTCGGGCAAGCCGCAGATCGTCGTCAAGCCCGACCGCCAGGCCCTGGCCCGCTACGGCATCCCGGTGGACAAGGTGCTGGCGACGGTGGAGACCGGCATCGGCGGGGCGGCCGTGGGCCAGGTGTTCGAGGGCATCCGCCGCTTCGACATCTTCCTGCGGCTCAAGGAGGCCGCCGGCGAAAGTCTCCACCTTTCGGACATCCGCGACCTGCCCCTGCGCACGGCCCAGGGCGGGCTGATCCCGCTGTCCCGGGTGGCGGATGTCGCGACCTACGTGGGTCCGAAGAAGATCTCCCGCTCCCAGGCCAGCCGCCGGGTGTTCGTGCAGTTCAACGTGCGCAGCCGGGACATGGGCGGCGTGGTCAGGGAGGTGAAGCGCACGGTGGCCGAGCAGATCGACATGCCGCCCGGCTACTTCACCGAGTACGGCGGCCAGTTCGAGAACCAGCAGCGGGCCATGGCCCGACTCTACTTGGTGGTGCCGGTGACCCTCGGTCTGATCTTCCTGATGCTGCTGACGGCCTTCGGCAGCCTGCGCTACGCCGCGTTGATCTTCCTCAACGTCCCCATCGCCGTCACCGGCGGCATCTTCGCCCTGTGGGTCTCGGGCATGTACCTGTCGGTGGCCGGGGCGGTAGGCTTCATCGCCGTATTCGGCGTGGCCGTGCTCAACGGCGTGGTGCTGGTGTCCTACCTCAATCAGCTGCGCGAGCAGGGGCTGGAGATGGAAGAGGCGGTGAAGACCGGCGCCGAGCATCGACTGCGCCCGGTGCTGATGACCGCCAGCGTGGCCATCCTCGGCCTGCTGCCGCTGCTGCTGGCCGACGGCATCGGCGCCAACGTCCAGCGGCCCCTGGCCGCGGTGGTGATCGGCGGGCTGGTGACCTCCACGCTGCTGACCCTGCTGGTGCTGCCGGCGGTCTACCGCTGGCTCGCCATGCCGCGCCGGGAGGACGGCTGGCGATGCTGGAGCTGACATATCCGGAGCGCTGGCCCCGGTGGCTGGCGGATCTGGGGGTACGCCTCATGCGCCCTTACGGGGCTACTTTCGAGAATGCCCGGAGCCGGCCCTGGGAGGCCGTGCCCGAGGCCCTGCGGCCGCTGTCCCTCCGGGAGTGGTATTTCGGGGCCGTCGCCCTGGCGGTGGGAGAGCGGGAACCCGTGGCGAACGGCTTCCGCGATTTTCAGGCCTGAGCTAGACTGCCCATATTGCCATCTTTATGGGAATAGGGTCATGAAGACAACGCTCGAATTGCCGGATGACCTGATGCGCGCCATCCGCATCCGTGCCGCCCGGTCGGATCGGCGGCTCAAGGATGAGGTGGCGGAGCTCCTGCGCCGCGGCCTCGAAGCCCCGCCCGAGGCGCCGACGGATGATCCGGTGCAGGCCTGGCGTGACCGGCTGGTGTTCCACGCCGACGGCAGCGTCACCAACCCGGACGGCATCGACGACGAGGCCTTCTTCGAGGCGGTCCAGCAGGTGCGCGACGCCGATCGCGTGTGCCCGCCGCACGATCCGTTCGCCGAGCGCGAGTGATGTATCTGCTGGACACGAACGTGCTGAGCGAGGTGGTGCGCGTGCACCCGGATGCCGGGGTCGCCCGGCGTCTCGGGGAGCACTCGAGTGCCCCCCTGTTCGCCTCGGCCGTCACCCGCTACGAGCTTCGCTACGGGGCCGCCCTGCGCGACGACGCCGACGGCTTCTGGACACGCATCGCCGGCCAGATCGTGCCCTTCGTCACCTGGCTCCCGATCACGCAGCCGGTGGCCGAGATCGCCGGCACGATTGCCGCCGATCTGCGCCGGACCGGGCGACCGTGCCGGAGCCTCGACCCCCTGCTGGCGGCGACGGCCCTCGAGCACGAGCTGACGCTTGTCACTCGCAACATGCGCCACTTCGAGGCGGTGCCCGGCATCGCCCTCGAGAACTGGTTCACCGCCTCCTGAAACCAGCCTGGCCCGACCGACACGAAGAACAAACCCTCTGAACCCGGGAAGTGCGATCTCAGCGGGCCGACCGGGGCGTACCAACGAGCACGGCTCGAGGAGCCCAACGTGGGCGAATGCTGCGGCGATTCCTGCGCCCCTACCGCCACCGACCGCCGCCGGTCCCGGACCCTGAAGGCGGTCCTGGGCATCAATGCGGCCATGTTCCTGGTGGAGCTGACCGCGGGGCTGGTCATCGGCTCGGTGGCCTTGTTGGCCGACTCCCTGGACATGCTGGGCGATGCCCTGACCTATGGAGTCAGCCTGGCGGTGGTGGGGGGTACCCTCCACCGGCGCGCCCGGGCCGCCCTATTCAAGGGGCTGGTCATGGCGGCCTTCGGGCTGTTCGTGCTCGGTCAGACCGTTCACCGGGCCTTTCTGCCCGGGTGGCCGGCGGCGGCCCCCATGGGGGCCGTAGGCCTGCTGGCCCTGGTGGCCAACCTGGTGTGCTTCGGATTGCTTTGGCGTCACCGCGGCGAGGACATCAACATGCGGTCGGTGTGGCTGTGCTCGCGCAACGACCTGCTGGCGAATTCAGGGGTGATCGCGGCCGCGGCCGCCGTGGCCCTGACCGGCTCCCGATGGCCGGACCTGGTGATGGGCGTATTGATCGCCGGCCTGTTCCTGAAAACGGCCGGATCCGTGGTCAGGGAGGCGATCGGAAAGCTCTATGCGCCGTCGCCCGGCTCTTCCTGAGGTGGCCCCCCCGCCCCCTGCCCATTGCCGGGCTTCTCCCAAAGCACGGCCAGGAAGGCCCCCAGGGGCAGGTGCGCGGGAAGTAGCGGCTCCAGGATTCGGGCTGGGCTTCCGCCGCCGGGAAGAAAGACCGCCGTCCCCCAGCGCCGTTCGGCGGGAGGCGGGGCGAGATCCCGGGCCCAGGATTCCGCCCGGGCAAGAGTGTCCCAGCGGGCCCCGGCGTAGCCGCCCCTGCCGGCCTTGCGGGCATAAAGCAGGCTGTGGCGGTTCAGCAGCCCCACCAGGACCCCCCGCCGAGCCACCCGCCACATCTCCCGGAGGGCCTTTTCGGGCCGATCCACGAAGCACAGGCTGGTCACCGCGGTGACCAGGTCGAAGGACCGGTCGCCGCAAGGCAGGTTTTCCACGTCACCCCGGATCCAGGGAATCCGGGGGCCCTGCTTGCGGGCGTAGGCCAGCATGGCGGGGTCGGGATCAAGGCCGGCCACCGTCAGAGATGCCTCGGCAAAGCGGCGGGTGAAGTAGCCGGTGCCGCAGCCCGCGTCGAGCAGGGACTCCCCTTGGGCCGGCCGCAGGAGCCGGCACATGAGCCGCACCTCGCGGGCGGCGATCCAGCTCCCCCGGGGGCTGTGGTACCAGGCATCATAGGCGGCGGGGTCGATGGGCGGCTCCTGGGCCGTGGGGTGCCAGCCCCCAGGTTACCGGATGTGCCGGGCCCCAGTGACAGGACAAGGCCGGGTCGCCGGACGGGTGTCCCTTCGCGCCAACCGGGTATTTTCCGAGAGAGGCCCCGCCATGGATGCCGTTTCCGGAGCCCTGCGCCCCCTGGTCGTCTACCTCGGGGCCGCCCTGGGCGAGATCGGCGGCTGCTTCGCCTTCTGGGCGGTGATGCGCCTGGGCAAAAGCGGCTGGTGGCTGGTGCCGGGCCTCCTCGCCCTGGCTGCCTTCGCCTACCTGCTCACCCGCATCGACGCGGCCTTCGCCGGGCGCGCCTACGCCGCCTACGGCGGCGTCTACATCGCCGCCTCGCTGGGCTGGCTGTGGGCGGTGGAGGGACGGGTGCCGGACCGCTGGGACCTCCTGGGGGGCGTCATCTGCTTGGTCGGGGCGGGGGTGATCCTGCTGGGCCCAAGGTCAGGCTGATGGGGAACGAGGAGCCTAGGGGCCTGTGGAGGCCTGCCATTTCCGGCCTCTGGCCATGGGCTGGGTTCCCGCCTGGAAGATGTTGATGAACTCTTCCTGGAACCGGCGCAGGTATTTTTCTCGCGCATAGGCAATCTTGGTGACCTCCCACGGAAACAGGTGGCTCAGATCCCGCATGGCCAGATCGTCGTCCCTGCCGGCCTCGAACGCCAGGCACGCCATGATGCCCAGGCCCAGGCCTTCCCGGACGTAGGTCTTGATCACGTCGGTATCGGCTGCGCTCAGCACTACCCTGGGGCGCAGGCCGACCCTCGCGAACGAGTCATGGAAGCGGCCGTGTCCCGTAAAACCGATCACATAGGTGATCAGCGGGTAGGTGGACAGGAGCTCCAGGGTCAGGGGGCGCTTGCTGAGCACTGGGTGGTCGGTGGGAGCGACCAGGCACCGGTTCCACCGAAAGCACGGGATCACTTTGAGGGCCGGGTGGCTATCCAGGGCCTCGGTGCAGATGGCGAGGTCCACCGTGTCGTGGACGGCCATGTCCGCCAGCTGATCCGGCACCCCCTGGTGGATCTGCAGCTCCACTTCCGGATAGGCCATGCTGAAGCGGCGGATCACGGGCGGCAGCACATAGCGGGCCTGGGTATGGGTAGTGCCGATACGCAGCACTCCCCTGTCCTCGGCCACATGGTCCCGGCCCACCGCCAGGATACTGGCCGTTTCCGCCAGTGTCCTGCGTGCATAGTGCACGACCTTCTCCCCGGCGTCGGTCAGCCCGGTCAACCGGTTGCCCTGGCGCACGAACAGGCGGGTGCCGACCTCCTCCTCGAGCTGCTTCAGGTGCTGGGAGACCGCTGGCTGCACCAGGTGCAGCTCCTTGGCAGCCCGGCTCACGCTGAAGCGGGTGTCCACGAGGGTGACCAGGGAGCGGAGCTGACGGAGCTTCATATCATTTTTTCTGATAGTCAAAACCAAATCATTATTTCACATGATTCCATGCCTTGCCCATGCTGTCGAGCTAGCGCCCCCGCACGGCCTGCTCGAGCCGGGGGCGCCAGGGAGGGTTGGGGCAGAGGCCATGGGGACAGCGGGGAATCCCGATTCGGCCAGCGCCCCTTCCAACCGGCAGCTGACAGGAGGGAAGGCAACATGGGCGGAAAAAACGGCAATGTCGTATGGCATCACCATCCTGTGGATCGATCGGTGCGCTCGGAGCGAAAGCGCCAGCGCCCGGCCGTCATCTGGTTTACCGGCCTCAGCGCATCCGGCAAGTCCACGCTGGCGGGCGCCTTGGAGCAGATACTGACAGCCCAGGGCTATCACACCTACCTCCTTGATGGCGACAACGTGCGCCACGGGCTGTGCCGCGATCTCGGCTTCAGCGCGGAGGACCGGCAAGAGAATATCCGCCGGGTAGGAGAGACGGTGGCGTTGATGGCCGATGCCGGATTGATCGTTCTGGCCGCCTTTATCTCGCCGTTCCGGGCCGATCGCCGCATGGTCCGTGACGCCCTGCCAGAGGGGGAGTTTATGGAAGTCTTCGTCGATGCTCCCTTGGCGGTGTGCCGGGACCGGGACCCCAAGGGGCTGTACCAGCGGGCGGAACGCGGTGAGATCCGCGGGCTCACCGGCATCGATAGCCCCTACGAGCCCCCCGAGCTTCCGGAGGTGCACATCGACACCAGCCGCTTGAGCCTTGCCGAGGGCCTCAACCGTCTGCTGAACCATCTCCACGACCGGGGCACGCTGAAGGCTGGCTACCAGCCCGGGCCTCATTCACTGCTCATTTAGGGCTGGTGCTAGTTGGGAGCAGAAGTCGAGCTTCCCATCCCGTCATGAAAGGGAAAGGCAATGGGCGCAACCGAGCGGGACACCGTTTCATCTCCCATAATCGACGACCTGTTTGACGAAGACGGCTTCCTGCGGGATCCGGACATCTGGACCCCCGAGCTGGCGGCCCGAATCGGCCAGCTGGAAGGCGTGCAACCCCTGGGCGACAGGCATTGGCAGGTGATCGAATATGTCCGGGAAAAATTTTTCAGGCTGGGGGGGCCACTGGCCATGCGCCGGGTATGCAGGGATACCGGGCTTCCTCGCCAGGAGATACACGAGCTGTTCGGGAGCTGCCTGGCGATCTGGCGGATTGCCGGTCTTCCGCATCCCGGCGAGGAGGCCAAGGCCTATTTCGGCTGAAAGCCGGGGACCACGGGTCCGTTCTCGGGGGCAGGGCCGCTGGCGGCTCGGTCCGGTTCGTTCCCGGGCGAATAGGCACCCTACGAAATCCTGCGGCTTGCCCCGGGGGGTGCGGTGCTCCTCGGCCATGGTGGTCACCAGCCGGAAGCCCGGCCCCAGGGTCTCCTGCAGGGACTCCGGGGAATAGCGGACCACCGGCAGGCCGCTGCACCGTTCCGGGCCCGCGGGCCCGAAGGTGGCGATGACGGCGCAGCCGCAAGGTGCCAGGGCCGCGGTGAGCACCTGGAGATAGCCGTCGCGGTCGGCGACCTCGGTCAGGAAGTGAAACACCGCCCGGTCGTGCCAGAGGCGGTAGGTTCGCTGCGGGCGCCAGGCGGTGGCGTCGGCCTCGACCCAGGTGACCTTTTCGGCGCGCTCGCCCAGGCGCCGCCGGGCGTGGGCCAAGGCGCTGTGGGCCAGGTCAAGCACGGTCACATCCGAGAAGCCTCGGTCCAGGAGGTGGTCCACCAGACGGGAGGCACCTCCCCCCGCGTCGATGATGCCGTCAGCCGGGTCGAGGCCAGCCTGCTCGATCAGGCGCCCCCTTCCGGGAAAAGTGCTCCGAGGGGCAATCCTTTTCCGAACCATTGTAAGTAATCAATTACTAGGTTATGGTCGGTCCATGCGCAAGAGCCATGACGAGCGGAAATCGGAGATCATCGAGGCGGCCCTGGAGGTGGCGGCGGACCAGGGGGTGGGCCGCGCCACCACCCAGGCTATCGCCGACCGTGTGGGGATCGCCCAGCCCACCGTCTTCCGGCACTTCCGGACCCGGGACGCCATCTTCGAGGCCGCTATCGGATGGGTGGGGGAGGCCCTGTTCAAGGCCCTCTCCGGACTCTTCCAGGGGGAGGCCCCGCCCGATGAGCGGCTGCGGGAGCTGATCCGGCGGCAGCTCGGGTTCATCAGCCAGCGCCGGGGCATCCCCCGCCTGCTGTTCTCCGACCGGCTGCACCTGGAGAACCCGGGGCTGCGCCGGGCCGTGATGCGGCTCATGGAGCGGTATACCGAACGGGTGTCGGGGCTGCTCCGGGAAGGGATCCGGGAGGGGCGCTTCCGGGCCGACCTCGACCCCGACGAGACCGCCCGGCTCCTGATCAGCCTGGTCCAGGGCCTGGTGGCCCGCTGGTCCCTGTCGGACTTCGCCTTCGATCTGGAAAGCGAGGGCGAACCCCTGTGGCGGCTGCTTTGGCGGGGAATGGCACCGGAATGAAAAAAAATCGCCAGCTTGTAAGCGATCAATTGCTAACAGTTGCCACCGAACAGGAGGGAGTGTGAGGGGAAGAGACGGCGGCGCGCTCCTGGGGAGGCGTCTTGCGGGGGTGGTGACGGCCCTGGCGGTCCTGGGGCTCCCGGGTCCGGCTGTGCAGGCCGGTCCGTTGGACCGGGTCATGGGGGTGATGGAGGAGGACTACCAGGCCCTGGGCCGGGCGCTCTTCCGGGAGGACTACGACCGGGCCCGGGAAGCGGCCGCGAGCCTGGCCGACCATCCCACGCCCGGCCTGGCCGAGAAGCTGGCCCTGGCGGCCAGGCTGGGAACCGCCGGACGCTTCCGGGAGTACGACACCGAGGTGCGGGAAGCGGCCAGGGACATCGCCCGGGCGGCGGAGGCCCGCTCCCTGGACCGGATGACCGATGGCTACCATCGCCTCACCGAGGGCTGTCTGGTCTGTCACCGGCAGTTCGGGGAGCAGATCGCGGAAGGGGCCGCCGATGGCTGACCGTTTCCCCTCCCGGTGGCGATGGGCCTTGGCCGGGGCCGGCCTGGCCGCCGGCCTGGCTTTGGCCGTGATACTGATCGCCAATCGCCAGAGTCCCACTCGAGGCGATTCGGCAGGCCAAGCCCCCGCCCTGTCGGTGATCGAGGCCCGGCCCTACCCGTTCCGGCTGGAAGCTCGCGGCTACGGGATCACGCGGCCGGCCGAGACCTGGCAGGCCACGGCCAGCGTTGCCGGCAGGGTTGTGGAGCGCCACCCCCGCCTGAAGAGCGGGAACATCCTGGCCAAGGGCGCCAGGCTCCTGAGCCTCGACCCCACCCGCTACCGCCTTGCCATCGCCAGCGCCGAGGCGGATATGGCCCGCCTGGAGGCCGAGGAGCGCCAGCTCCAGCTGGATGAAAGCAATACCCGGCAGCTACTGGAGCTGGAGGAAGAGCGGCTCGAGCTTGCCTTGCGCGAGCTGGATCGGTTCCAGCGCCTGGCCCGGCAGGACCAGATTTCCGCCTCCCGGCTGGACCAGCAGCGGCGCGCTGTGGTCGCCCAACGGCAGGCAGTCGCCAGGCTGGAGAACGAGCTGTCCTTGATTCCGGTACGGCGCAAGCGGCTGCGGGCCCAGCAGGATCAGGCCCGGACGAGCCTGGAGCAGGCCCGGGAAGACCTTGCCGACACCCGCTTCGAGGCCCCGTACGACCTGCGTATCAGCCAAGTCGACGTCGAGCTCCACGACCGGGCCTCCCCCGGCCAGAAGCTGTTCCGGGCCCACAGCGTCGAGGCCACGGAGGTGGAGGCCCATTTCCCCCTGCCGGTGCTGCGGCGGCTGGTGGGGGCTGTGCTGCGCCCGGAGGCCCGGGGGGAGGTCCTGGGTCCCCAGGGCAAGCTGGATCTTGCAAAGATCGATGCCTCCGTGCTCCTTGCCGGGGCCCGGGATGTCGACTGGCAGGCCAAGGTTGCCCGGA
>JABAHQ010007466.1_pt5 | contig 14413 bp, 12 predicted proteins | sample 7062091 | NCBI WGS metagenome assembly JABAHQ01 (sample SAMN14534359, study PRJNA622989) | marine sediment metagenome | biome: marine biome [ENVO:00000428]; feature: marine pelagic biome [ENVO:01000023]; material: deep marine sediment [ENVO:00002113] | place: India: Gulf of Kutch | collected...
ACCAAGTTCGGCTGCGGCATCGCCCAGTGCGGCGCCTGCACCGTGCACCTGGACGGCCAGGCGGCGCGCGCCTGCGTCTTGCCGGTCGGCGAGGTGAAGGGCCGCAAGGTGGTGACCATCGAACGCATCGGCAACACGGAGCTCGGCCGCAAGGTGCAGCAGGCCTGGCTGGAGGATGAGGTGGTGCAGTGCGGCTACTGCCAGTGCGGGCAGATCATGTCCGCCGTTGCCCTGCTGGAGCAAAACCCGCAGCCCGACGACCGCGCCATCGACCAGGGCATGGCCGGCAACCTCTGCCGCTGCTGCACCTATACCCGCATCCGCAGCGCCATCAAGCGCGTCGCCCAGGCATGAGGAGGCGCGAGATGAGCCAACCCGACACGACCCTGCAGTCCCCTTCGCGCCGCACCTTGCTCAAGGTCGGCAGCCTCGCCCTGGGCGGGCTGGTGATCGGCTTCACCCTGCCGTTCGCCGGACGCAGCTTCGCCGAGCAGATCCTGAACGAAGGCCCGGAAGACCAGCCGATGTCCAACGCCACGGCGCTGGATGCTTTCATCAGCATCGACCGCGACGGCCAGGTCACCTTCACCGTGCCGAAGATCGAGATGGGCCAGGGCGCGCAGAGCGGCCTGGCGGTGATGGTCGCCGAGGAGCTGGAGATCGGCCTCGAGCAGATCACCCTCAAGGAAGCCCCGCCGAACGAGCAGATCTACAACGACAAGCTGCTGAATTTCCAGGCCACCGGCGGCTCGACCTCGATCCGCAGCAACTGGGAGCCGCTGCGCCAGGCCGGCGCGGCGGCGCGCCTGCTGCTGATCCAGGCCGCGGCCCAGCGCTGGCAGCTGGGCGCCGATCAGCTGCGCGCCGAGAATGGCCGCGTACTGGGCCCGGACGGCCAGAGCCTTGGCTATGGCGAGCTGGTCGAGGACGCCGCGAAGTTGCCCGTCCCCGAAGACATTCCGCTCAAGCCGGCCGATCAGTTCAGGCTGATCGGCAAGCCGACCCGGCGCCTGGACACACCGGCCAAGGTCGACGGCACCGCGCGCTTCACCATCGACCTGGTGGTGCAGGGCATGAAGTACGCCTCGATCCGCGCCTGCCCGGTGCTCGGCGGCACCCTGCGCGAGGTCGACGAACGCGCGGCCCGGCAGATACTGGGGGTGATCGAAGTGGTGCGGCTGGACAATGCCGTGGCGGTCATCGGCGAACACACCTGGGCCGCCTTCGCCGGCGTGCGCGCGCTGGAGATCGACTGGGCGCTGGGCGACAACGCCGGCATCGACTCGGCGCAGATGGAGCGCGAGATCAGGGAGGCGCTGGACAAGCCCGGCGCCATCGCCAACGAGCAGGGCGACATCGATGCAGCACTCAAGGACGCAGCCAACACCTTCGAAGCCGAATACGAAATGCCCTTCCTCGCCCACGCCGCGCTGGAGCCCATGACCTGCGTCGCCGAGGTGCGCGCAGACGCCGTCGAGCTGTGGGTCGGCACCCAGGTGCCGGTGCGCGCGCAGACGGCCGCCGCCGAGGCCGCCGGGCGCCCGGCCGAGCAGGTGATCGTCAATAACCAGCTCATCGGCGGCGCCTTCGGCCGGCGGCTGGAGGTGGACTTCATCAGCCAGGCGGTGGCGATCGCGGCGCAGGTCGATTATCCGATCAAGCTGACCTGGACCCGCGAGGAAGACACCACCCACGACATGTACCGCCCGCACTACATCGACCGCTTCGCTGCCGCGCTGGATGCCGAAGGTCGCCTGCAGGGCTGGCGCCACACCATCGCCGGCGCCTCGGTGCTGGCCCGTTTCGCGCCCGAGGCGGTGCCGGAGAACGGCCTGGACGGCGATGCGGTGGAAGTCGCCATGCATCCGATCTACGCGATGCCGAACCTGCGGGTGAACTACGTGCCGGTACCACCCCGGGCACTGCAACAGTCCTGGTGGCGCGGCGTCGGCCCGCTGCGCAGTACCTACATGCTGGAAAGCTTCATCGACGAGGTGGCCCGCAGCGTCGAGCAGGACCCGGTCGACTACCGCATGGCCCTGCTCGGCAGCCATCCCCGTGCCCAGGGCGTTCTGCGTCTGGCTGCGGAAAAGGCCGGCTGGGGCGAACCGCTCGAGGCCGGGCACGGTCGCGGCGTGGCCGTGCAGGAGGTGTTCGGCAGCTTTCTCGCCACCGTGGTCGAGCTGCAGGTCAGCGAGGACAAGGGCATCAGGCTCAAGCGACTGGTGGTCGCCATCGACTGCGGGCAGGCGATGAACCCGGTATCGGTCAAATCGCAGATCGAGGGCGGCACCCTGTTCGGTCTGTCGGCCGCGCTGTTCAACGAAATCACCGTGCGCGAGGGCCGCGTCGAGCAGACCAACTTCCATGACTACCGGCAGTTGCGCATCAGTGATGCGCCGCCAGTGGAAACCTACATCGTCGAAAGTCGCGAGGCGCCCGGCGGGGTCGGCGAGGCCGGCACGGCGATGATCGCCCCAGCGCTGGTCAACGCCCTGGCGGCCGCCAACGGCACGCGCATCCGCCGCCTGCCGCTGGCGCGCGCCGGCTACTACGTGATCTGAGGAGTCCCAGCATGAACAATCGATTCACAACCGGCAGCCTGCTGGGCGCTGCCCTGGCCCTGTTCGGCACGGCGGCCTTGGCGCAGCAGGCGGACGACGCCCTGCTCGAACGCGGCGAATACCTGACCCGCGCCGCGGACTGCCTGGCCTGCCACGTCACCGAAGGTGGCAAGCCCTACGCCGGCGGCCTGCCGGTGGAGATGCCGTTCGGCACGCTGTACTCGACCAACATCACGCCGGACAAGGAAACCGGCATCGGCAACTGGACCGACGATGAGTTCGTCGAGGCCATGCAGAAGGGCGTCGGCCCGGATGGCCGCCACTACTACCCGGCCTTTCCTTACACCTCCTACACCCTAATGCCGCGCGAGGACATCCTCGCCATCAAGGCCTACCTGTTCAGCCTGGAACCGGTGAACCAGCCGAACCGGGAGAACGACATCGGCTTTCCGTTCAACCAGCGCTGGGGCATCGCCCTGTGGAACCTGCTGTTTCTCGACGACGAACGCTTCGAGCCGGACCCGCAGCAGTCCGCGCAATGGAACCGCGGCGCCTACCTGGTGGAAGGTCCGGGGCACTGCGGTGAATGCCATACGCCACGCAACGTCATGCAGGCGAAGCAGAGCTCCAAGGCGCTCGGTGGCGCGACCATCCAGGGCTGGGCCGCCTGGAACATTACCGGCGACGAGCAGAGCGGCATCGGCGGCTGGCCGGACGAAGCCCTGGCGGCTTACCTGGCCACCGGCGTCGCGCCGGGCTACGGCGTGGCGGGCGGGCCGATGGCCGAAGTGGTCAACCACAGCCTGCGCCACCTCACACCCGAGGATATCCAGGCCATGGTCGTCTATCTCAAATCGGTGCCAGCCCAGCCGGCGGACGTGAAACGCCCCGAAGCCCGCTCACTGGCCAATCAGCCGCCCACCGAAAGCGAGCACCCGCTGGGGCAGAAGCTCTTCGCCGACGCCTGCGCCAGCTGCCACCAATGGGACGGCAGCGGCCGCCAGAGCGACTACGCCGCGTTGCGCGGCCTGCGCACGCTGAACGACCCGCAGGGCCTGAATCTGGTCAGGGTCATCCTCGATGGCGACACCCTGCACGGGCCCAGCGGGCATCACCTGATGCCGGCCTTCAACCGGCACTTCAACGATCGGGAAGTGGCGGAGCTGGCCAACTTCATGCTCGAGCATTTCGGTGCGCAGCCCGGAGCGCTGAGCGCAGGGACGATTTCCGAGAGGCGCTGAAGCCCGTCGCGCCGCCCCCGCGGCGCGGGCTGACTTCAGTTCACGTAGCGGCGCGCAGCCTGTTGCAGCAGGCCTTCCTGCTTCATCTGATCGAGGGTGCGCTGCAGCTTCTCGACGACCTCGTCGGGAGTTTCCTTGTTCATCGCCAGGTAGAGGTCGACCCGACTCAGGGTCAGGGCCACCGCCAGCGGGCCGACGCCGGCCTGCTTGGCTTCGTATTCGCCGGAGGGGTTGGTGGTCGCCCAGAGATCGAACTGGCCGGCCTTCAGCTTGGCCGGCGTATCGATCAGCGAACTCTGCACCTCGATACCCCGACTGATCAGGTACTGGCTGCCGACGCTGCCGTCCTTCGAGCCGATGCGGTACTGCCGGGCCTCCTCCAGGCTGGAGATCTGGATCGGGCTGTCGGGGCGCTTGAGCAGCACGATCTGGATCTCGCTGAGCGGGCCGACCCACTTGTATTTCGGCTCACGCTCAGGCGTACGGCTGAGGGAGAACACGGCGAAGCCGGGCGTTTTTTCCGCCAGCTGCTGCAGGCGGCTCCAGGGGAAGCGCAGGGTCAGCGTGTAGGGTATGCCGGCACGCTTGAACAGAGCGGCCACAACCTCGGCGTCGATACCGCTGATGGCCTCCTCCTTCGCGAAGTTCTTGCCGTCATTGGCCATGCTGAACGGCGGGAAGTTCTGCGTGAGCAGGTTGACCGTATCCTGCGCGTGGGCCGAGGCGAACGGGAGTAGTGCGAACAGCGCGCCCAGAACGGCAGAGCGCAGGGTCTTGTTGCGGGTTGGCATGTTGAAGTCTCGGGTCGATCGAACGTTGTTTTTATGAGCGCGCCCGGCATCGTGGCAGGGTCGGCTGTCGGCAGTGTGTCGCATGTCCGCAACGGAGCGTGACGGACATCCATGCGGCGTCGAACGGTAACAGGCCCTTGCGCGGCAATCTCTGCAGCCGGTCACTTATGTGGCACGTGCCGCTGCGGCGCGTCGACGCAATGCCGCTGCACCAGCAGCCCTGCCGTGCTTGTGCAGCGACGATTTCGTTCCCGGCGCGAACGGTCATTCGTCGAAAACCTGCCGTCCGTTCGTCGCACAGCCGCCCCCATGGTGGCACTTGCCGTATTCTCGCCGGCTATCGGAGTCTGCCGATCCGAGACACAGTCGGGCATATAAATCGCATCCAACACATCCGAACTGTGGCGCGCCATACCTTTGGCGCCGCGGGTTTCCCGCACAACAACTGTGGTCCGCCTGCGGGCGGTGGTTTGTCGAAACATCGGGCCTCCCCGATTGGATGTGAAATGAAAACACCACGTCTGCTACAAGGTCGTCGCGGCCCTGTGCTCTCCGTTTTCCTGCTTCTGCTGATCGCCGCCTGCGTGGCCTATTGGCAGCTGCGCCCAGCCGCCCCGTCGACGCCAGCCACTGGCGCGGCGGCGAGCATGCTCGAAGCCCTGCAGGAGTCCACCGCCCCCTGGCAGGCCAATCGCCGCGATCTCTCGGTTCTGCTGGCCGACCTGCGTGGCGCCAGCATCGCCAGCGCCGCGCTGGGCAAGGATGCGGTCTACGTCAGCCTGCACGACGGCCTGCGCTACTGGGTGCCGGACCAGTCCGGACGCGTGGCTGGATTGCTGCTCGAGCAGTACGCGCAGAGCAACGGCGAGCTGTTCCCGCTGGCGATGTTCCAGACCGACGCGGAAAAGCCCTTCTACACCTACCTGCTGCCCTACTCGCCGATCGCCCTGCTGCTGCTCGGCGCGGCAATCTTCTTCGCCATGAAGACGCGCAGCTTCGAGGTGCAGCGCAAGGGCAGCGGCATCACCTTCGCCGACGTGATCGGCGCCGCCGAGGCCAAGCAGGCGCTCAGCGACGTCACCGCCTACCTGCGTGACCCGGGCGCCTATGCACGTCTCGGCGCCCGTCCGCCCAAGGGCGTGCTGCTGACCGGCGAGCCGGGCACCGGCAAGACCCAGCTGGCCAAGGCGCTGGCGAGTGAATCGAATGCCAGCTTCATCCAGGTCACCGGCAGCGATTTCTCCTCGATGTACTTCGGCGTCGGCATCCAGAAGGTCAAGGCGCTGTTCCGCACCGCGCGCAAGCAGGCACCATGCATCATCTTCATCGACGAGATCGACGGCATCGGCAAGCGCGCCGAGCAGACGCGCTCCAGCGATGCCGAGAGCAACCGCATCATCAACCAGTTCCTCGCCGAGATGGACGGCTTCGACGGCGCCAGCGGCGTGCTGGTGCTCGGTGCCACGAACTTCCCCAACTCGCTCGACCCGGCGCTGGTGCGCGAAGGCCGCTTCGACCGCTCCATCGCCGTTGGCCTGCCGGGACTGGATGACCGCGAGGCGCTGTTCCGCCTCTACGCCGGCAAGCTCAACGCTGCCGACGACCTGGATTTCCCGCAGCTGGCGCGCAATACCGTCGGCCTGACGCCGGCGGCGATCGCCTACATCGCCAACCATGCCGCACTGCTGGCCGCCCGTACCGGCGCGCGGCAGGTGGACATGGCCCACTTCGTCGATGCAGTGGAAACCTGCCGCATCGGTGAGCAGCCGTCCGGCGTGACGCCGATGTCGCCCACCGACCGCAAGCGCATCGCCGTGCACGAGGCCGGCCACGCGCTGGTGGCCGCGGCGTTGAATGTCGGCCGGGTGGAGAAGGTCACCATCCTGCCGCGCGGCCAGGCACTGGGCGTGACCCTGGTGACGCCGGTGGAGGACAAGCGCCTGCACATGTACTCCGAGCTGCGCAACCGCATCCAGATGCTGCTGGCCGGGCGCGGTGCCGAGCAGCTGTATTTCCACGAAGTCTCGTCCGGCGCCGGCCAGGACCTGCAGGAAGCCTCGAAGATCGCGCTGTCGATGGTCGGCGCGCTGGGCATGGGACCGAACGGCTCGCTGCTCAGCCTGCAGGCCGTGCGCGACGCCCATATCGAGTTCGACTCCGGCGAGTCCATCCGCGCCGCCGACCAGTTGCTGCAGCAGCTCTACAGCGACTGCATCGCCTTGCTGCAGCGTCTGAAGCCGGCCCTGGACGAGATCGCCGACAAGCTGCTGGCCGAGGAAACCGTGCCGGGCGAAGACGTGCTGGCGGCCATCGAGCGACTGCCGGCGCAGCATCACGAAGCCAGCGTCAGCTCCATCATCGGCCATGCGCTGAGCAGCATCGACCGTGTCGCCGCCAGCGCCATGGAGGGGGCCGACCGTTTCGAACTGGCTCCGGTGGTCTCGCCGGACGAGGACGACGAAGGCCCGACCCGGCTCTGAGTCGGGTATAACCGGGTGCCGGCCGCTCAGTGCAAGGCCGGCGCCCGCTCCTCCTGCAGCGTGGAGATACCGGCCAGACGCCGCGACAGCACGCCGAAGCGTCGGCGGTACTGTGCCGGGGTCAGGCCGACCTTGCGCCGGAACAGCCGGCCGAAAAAGCCCGCATCCTGATAGCCCACCTCCCAGGCGATTGCCTCCACCGACAGCTCGCCGCTCTCCAGCAATTGCTTGGCCTCCTCCAGACGCAGGGTGTGGATGTAGTCCAGCGGCGTCAGCCCGGTGGCCAGGGCGAAGCGGCGCTGGAAGGTGCGCTCCGGCAGGCCGCTGATGCGCACCATGGCACTCACCGGCGCCTCCTCCTCGTAATGCTGTGCGGCCCATTCCTGGCAGCGGGCGATGATCGGATCGGCCAGCTGACCGGTGCGCATCATCGCCGCGTAGGCCAACGGACTGTTCGCGTCCCAGTCGAACAGGTTCAGCCGCGCCACTTCCATCGCCTCGCGTGCACCGACGAAACGGGCGATGAGAAACAGCCCCAGCGCGTGCCAGCTGCTGCCGCTGCCGGACATCACCAGGCGCTGGCCGATGCCGGTACTGACCAGCGCCTTGTCCGGATGCCAGTGCACGTCCGGATACTCGCGGCGCAGGCAATCGCAGTAACCCCAGTGCGAGGTGCCTTCGCAACCGGCCAGCAGCCCGGTCTGCGCCAGCAGCATCGCCCCCGAGCAGGCCGCGGCCAGCGTCGCCCCGGCCGCGTAGCGCTCGCGTAGCCATTGCGCCTCGGGCGCATAGCGCTCGTTCAGGGGCTCCCAGGGGCTGACGGCTAGATTGCTGACGATCACCACGCCCGCCGGCGGAGCCTCGGCGAGGCTCGCATGGGGCTGGACCGGAATGTCGTTGTATACCCGCAGCAGCCCGCCGTCACGGCTGACGATGAGTGGCCGGAACGGCGACGCCACATCGCAGCGGTGCATCAGCTGCTGCCAGTCGCGACGGGTGCCAAGCAGCAGGTCATAGAGGCCGAAGAGCGTCGAGGCCGTGCTGTCCGGCGTCGCCAGCAGGGCGACGATCAATGGCGGACGTTCGGCGATCTCGGAGCGGGCCATGGCGGAAATAGCCGTTTTGTTTCCAGGATGACTGGGGTGCAAAGCAAGCGTAACCCCGAGTATTGGCGCGTTGGCCGACACCAACGAACCGGACTCATGGAGCATAGAACAATGAAAGACGCACACGGGTACCAACTGACCGGCTGCAACGGCGAGGCGCAGGCCCTGCTCGACCAGGCGCTGGCGCAATTTCGCTGCCTGCACGCCGCCTCGCTGGCAACCACCGAGGCCGCGCTGCAGGCCTCGCCTGAACTGGTGATGGGCCATGTCCTGCACGCCTGGCTCTATCTGCTTGGCACGGAGGCAGCTGCCCTCCCGGTGGCCCGGGCCTCGCGTGACCGCGCCCTGGCCTTGCCGCACAACGAGCGGGAAGCCCGTCACCTGCACGCCCTGGGGCTGCTCATGGATGGGCGCTGGTACGCCGCCGGCCGCGCGCTGGAAGACCTCAGCGTCGACTACCCCCATGACCTGCTCGCCCTGCAGGCCGGCCACCAGATCGACTTCTTCACCGGCGACGCCCGCATGCTGCGCGACCGCATCGCCCGCGTGCTGCCGGACTGGTCGCTGGAAGTGCCGGGCTACCACGCCCTGCTCGGGCTGTACGCGTTCGGCCTCGAGGAAAGCGGCGACTACCGCCTTGCCGAGCGCCTAGGCCGTGAAGCGGTGGCACTGCAGCCCGACGATGCCTGGGCCCAGCACGCCGTTGCGCATGTACTGGAAATGCAGGGGCGGCGCGAGGAAGGCATCGCCTGGATGCGCGGCAATCCCGGCCTGGCAGCAGGACAGCATGCTTGCCGTGCACAACTGGTGGCACCTGGCGCTGCACCATCTGGAAATGGATGACTTCGACAGCGTCCTGGCCCTGTTCGACGGCCCGCTGAACGGCCACGGCAGCACCCTGGCGCTGGAGCTGATCGACGCCAGCGCGCTGCTGTGGCGCCTGCAGCTGCGCGGGGTGGAGGTCGGCCAGCGCTGGTCCGGCGTGGCCGAGCGCTGGGCGGCGATGGCCGCGGATGGCTGCTACGCCTTCAACGACTTCCATGCGGCGATGGCCTTCGCCTGCGCCGGTCGCGACGACCTGCTCGACCTGTTGCACGACGCACAGCGGCGGGCCCGCGGGCGCGCTGACGACAACGCACGCTTCACCGCCCTGGTCGGCGCTCCGGGAGTCGAGGCGGTCGAAGCCTTCGTCGAGGGCGACCATACGCGCTGCGTCGAGCGGCTGCGGGGCATCCGCAATCAGGCGCAGCTGTTCGGCGGCAGCCACGCCCAGCGTGACCTGATCGACCAGACGCTGATCGTCGCCGCCCAGCGTGCAGGCCAGCAGGGTCTCGCTCGTGCGTTGCAGCGCGAACGCCAGATGCTGGCCGAGCAGCGGCGCATGCGGTGAAGGAAGGGAGTGACGGGGAGAGGCAATGCACGCCTCTCCCCTTGCGTGACGCTAAGGCAGCAGCACCAGGCGGTTGGGCAGTTCGTTGCGCTCGTGGGTCTTGGGTACATGCTGCGCCAGCAGTGCACCGCTGGCTTCGATGCAACCGAGGAAACCTTCGAGCACCTGTCCCTGCTTCACCCGCTCGGTGAAGCAGCCGACGATGGATTCCCAGGCGGCGTTGTCGATGCGACTGGAGATACCGCGATCCACCAGGATTTCCACATAGCGTTCGGCTTCGGAGACGAAGATCAGCACGCCGGTATCGGCCTCGGTGTGGTGCAGATTGAGTTCGATGAACTGCCGCCGCGCCAGATTGCAGGCGCGCCAGCAGCGCACCGAACGCGGAATCAGTCGGCTGGTTACCCCGGGTAGCCTGAACAGCAGCGCCAGCACGATGAAGGTCGCCCATTGCACCAGCAGCAGCTGCCAGGCGCTCAGCCAGCCGCTGAAGAACAGTAATGCACCAGGCAGCAGCAGCGCGATCAGGCTGGCCCAGAGCAGTGGGATGTAGTGGTAGTCGTCCGCCTGCGCGGCGAGCACCGTCACCAGTTCGGCGTCGGTGCTGCGCTCTACGCGCTCGATCGCCTCGGCCACCTGCCGCAGTTCGCTTTCGCTGAGTAAGGTCATCGTTCGTCCATTGTCCGTTTACCAGCCACCGGAAGCGCCACCGCCACCGAAGCCACCACCGCCTCCACCGAAGCCTCCGCCGCCGAAACCGCCACCGCCAAAGCCGCCTCCGCGCCCCATGCCACCGAGCAGCGCGCCGAGCAGCAGGGCGCGACGTCCACCGCCGCGACCGCCACGGCCACCGCCGAGCACGAAGATCGCCACCAGCATCAGGAAGAACGCCAGCACGCCGAAGCCACCGGGTTCCTGCTGGCCCATCGGCATGACCGGCCGCAGCTCCGCCGGCAGCGGATCGCCGCCGAGCACGGTGATGATCGCCTGCGTGCCTTCGGTGATGCCGGCCGTGAAGTCGCCGCGCTGGAAGGCCGGCGCGATGACCCGGTTGATGACTACCGAAGACTGCGCGTCGGTCAGGCGATCCTCCAGCCCGTAGCCGACCTCGATGCGAATCTTGCGGTCGTTACGGGCGACGATCAGCAGTGCGCCGTTGTCCTCGCCCTCCTGCCCGATACCCCAGGTGCGACCCAGCTCCAGGCCGAATTCCTCGATGCTGCGCCCGCCCAGGTCCGGTACGGTGACCACCACCACCTGCTCGCCGGTAGCCTGCTCGTGGGCCGCCAGCATGCTGGTCAGGCGCGCCTCGGCCTGGGTATCGAGCAATTCGGCGCGATCGACCACGCGACCGGTCAGCGCCGGCAGCTCGGCCTGCTGCGCGAACAGGCTGCCGGCCCAGAGCAGCAGGGCCAGCAGCAGCGGAAACCGGCGCGTCATTGAAACTGCACTTGCGGCGCTTGCTCGGCGTTCTCGGCCGTCGCCTCGAAGTTTTCGCGGATCGGCATGTCGCTGTACATCAGCTTGTGCCAGATGCGGCCNNATCTCGGTGTTGTAGCGCTCCACCGCTGCGATGAAGTCACGCCGGGCCACCGCGATGCGGTTCTCGGTGCCTTCGAGCTGTGATTGCAGGGCAAGGAAGTTCTGGTTGGATTTGAGATCCGGGTAGCGCTCGGAGACCGCCATCAGCCGGCTGAGGGCGCCGGTCAGCTGGTTCTGTGCCTGCTGGAACTGTTGCAGCTTCTGCGGATCGTCGAGGGTATTGGCATCGACCTGGATCGAGGTCGCCCGGGCCCGCGCCTCGACCACCGCGGTGAGGGTTTCCTGCTCCTGGCGCGCGAAGCCCTTGACCGTTTCGACCAGGTTGGGAATCAGGTCGGCGCGCCGCTGGTACTGGTTCTCTACCTGCGACCAGGCAGATTTCACCTGCTCGTCGTAACGCGGAATGTTGTTGATGCCGCAGCCGGCCAGCAGCCCGGACATGAGGACCACAACCGCCAGTTGCCAGGTGTTTCGAAAACGCTGCGTCTGCATGATGCGCTTGTCCATTCTGTTAACCAGTACGCAGATAAGAATAGCCAAGGGCCATAAGAGTTCAGGCCGACGATGAAACTCCCTCCGCCGCACGCTGCGCCCACGGTGCCCGCGTCAGCAGGGCTGCACAACGTGCCTGCAGATGCTCGTGGAGCAGCCGTACCGGCTTGCTCAGCTGAGCCCGGTGGGCGCAGAGCAGGCCCAGTGGCGCCGCTTCGCCGAGGCACTCCGGCAACAGCACCCGCAGGCGACCGGCCGCCACGTCATCGGCGATGTCCAGCCACGACTTGTAGGCCAGCCCGAGGCCGGCCAGGGCCCAGCGTCGCACCACATCGGCATCATCGCTGACGCGGTCGCCACTGACCTGCACGGTGCGCGCGCGGCGCCCTTCCTGAAAGCACCAGCGGTCGTGCACGCGTCCGGCGAGCATGAAGCGCAGGCAGTTGTGCCCGGCCAGTTCGTCCAACCGCTGCGGCGCGCCATGGCGCTGCAGGTAGGCCGGCGAAGCGCACAGCACCCGGCGATTGCCGGCCGCCACCGGCAGCGCCACCAGGCTGGAATCCTGCGGCTCGCCGTAACGCAGGACCAGGTCCACCGGCTGCCGGAACAGGTCGGTCAACCCGTCGCCCAGCAGCAGGCGCAGCTGCAACTGCGGATGGCGCGCCTGGAATTCGTCGAGCCAGGGCAGCAGGACGTTGCGACCGAAGTCCGATGGTGCCGACAGCTGCAGCACGCCGCGGATCGCCTCGCGCCCGCCAGCGAGGGTCTGGGCGCCCTCGTGCAGGCTGGCCAGTGCCGCCCGGGCATGCAGCAGATACGCCTCACCCTCGGCAGTCAGGCGCAGACTGCGGGTGGAGCGCGCGAACAGTCGCGCCCCCAGGCTCGCCTCCAGGCGCTTCAAGGCCGCACTGGCCACCGCCGGCGACACGTCGAGCCCGCGCGCGGCCGCGGAAAGGCTACCGCTGTCGGCGGTGCGGACGAACAGCTGGAGGTCGTCGATACGCAGCATTTTCAAAATCCTGTTGAAAGAGCCTCGCTTATCACCCCGTTTTTCCGCCGAGTCAAATAGCTGAGCATGCCCTCCCAACCGAACCCATACGGAGCAACAGCATGAAAGCGGTCGCCTACTTCGAATCCCTCGCCATCGACGATCCCCGCGCACTGCAGGACGTGGAACTGCCCGAGCAGGTACCCGGCCCGCGCGATCTGCTGGTGGAGGTGCGCGCCATTTCGGTCAACCCGGTGGATACCAAAGTACGCCGCAACACGCAGCCCGAGGGCGGTCAGCCGAAGGTGCTGGGCTGGGACGTCGCCGGTGTGGTCGTCGGGGTGGGTAGCGAAGTCAGCCTGTTCAAGGTCGGCGACGAGGTGTTCTACGCAGGCTCCATCGCCCGCGCCGGCGGCAACAGCGAACGCCATCTGGTGGACGAGCGCATCGTCGGGCGCAAGCCGCGGAGCCTGAGCTTCGCCGAGGCCGCCGCAATGCCGCTGACCGCCATCACCGCCTGGGAGCTGCTGTTCGAACGCCTGCAACTGGTGGAAGGCCAGGGCGCCGGGCAGCAGTTGCTGATCGTCGGTGCCGCCGGCGGCGTCGGTTCGATCATGCTGCAGCTGGCCCGTCAGCTCACGAAGGTCAGCGTGATCGCCACCGCCTCGCGCCCGGAAACCCAGGCCTGGGCCCGCGAACTCGGCGCCCATCATGTCATCGACCATAGCCAGCCGCTGCACGCCGAGCTGCAGCGCGCCGGTTTCGCCAGCGTCAGCCATGTCGCCAGCCTGACCCAGACCGATCAGCATTTCGACCAGCTGGTCGAGGCACTGACGCCCCAGGGCCGCCTGGCGCTGATCGACGATCCGGCCCAGCCGCTGGACGTGATGAAGCTCAAGCGCAAGAGTCTGTCGCTGCACTGGGAGCTGATGTTCACCCGCTCACTGTTCGAGACGCCGGACATGATCGAGCAGCACCACCTGCTGCAGCGCGTCAGCCAGCTGGTCGATCTGGGCGTGCTGCGCACCACCCTCGGCGAGCACCTCGGCACCATCAACGCGGCCAACCTGCGCCGCGCCCATGCCCTGCTGGAAAGCGGCAAGGCCAAAGGCAAGATCGTGCTGGAAGGCTTCTGAGCTAGATAGCCTCCAGGCTAGATCACTCCGGCCGCGCGTAGGCCGGCGATCTGCTCGTCGTTCATGCCCAGCAGGCGCTGCAACAGCGCCTCGCTGTGCTCGCCGAGCAGCGGCGGCGGGTTGCGGTACGCCACTGGCGAAGCGGACAGCCGCAGCGGGCTGGCCACCTGCGGCACGCGGCCGGCCAGCGGATGCGGCATCTCCACGCTCAGCCCGCGATGCTGCACCTGTGGGTCGGCGAACACCTGCGCCAGGTCGTTGATCGGCCCGCAGGGCACGCCGGCCTGCTCCAGCGCACTGACCCATTCGGCCGTGGTGCGGAACACCGTGACCTGGCGGATCAGCGGAATCAGTTCGGCGCGATGGGCAACGCGCGCGCGATTGGTGGCGAAGCGGGCATCAGCCGCCCACTCGGGACGCCCGGCCACCTCGCAGAACTTGCGAAACTGACCGTCGTTACCGACGGTGAGGATGATGTCGCCGTCCGCAGTGGGGAAATCTTGATAGGGCACGATGTTCGGATGGGCATTGCCCATGCGCCTGGGCGCCACGCCGGTGGTGAGGTAGTTGAGCGCCTGGTTGCCGAGGCAGGCGACCTGCACGTCGAGCAGCGCCGTGTCGATATGCTGGCCCTCGCCGCTGCGTTCGCGATGTGCCAGCGCAGCGAGCACGCCAACGGTGGC